>LSQX01303508.1_pt1 | contig 20504 bp, 15 predicted proteins | sample 654561 | NCBI WGS metagenome assembly LSQX01 (sample SAMN04489861, study PRJNA283612) | anaerobic digester metagenome | isolation source: 4 biogas reactors fed with cattle manure at either 37C or 55C with and... | place: Denmark: Kongens Lyngby | collected 2014 | reverse complement strand
CCCACCGGCATGAAAACAGGGGTCTCAAAAGATCCGTGAGGCGTAGTAATCACTCCGTAGCGCGCGCCGCTTTGGGCGCATTGGTGCTTGAGCTGATAAGTAACTGCGTGCAAACCGTTCTTCCCTTCCCTTTCTCTCAATCCATTCATACCCCTTGGGGTAGCAGGAGCATGGCATCACCAAAACTGAAGAAGCGATACTGCTCCTCTACTGCCGTGCGGTAAGCCTCCATTATTTTCTCGCGTCCCGCCAGGGCGGCTACAAGCATGAGCAGGGTCGATCCCGGCAGGTGAAAGTTGGTGACCAAGGCGTCAACCAACTTGAACTGGAATCCCGGGTAAATAAACAAGTCTGTCTCCCCCGAGCAAGGCTGAAGCCGCTTACCGCCAGCGTCAAGAGCCGCACTTTCAAGGACACGGCAACTGGTTGTTCCGACCGCAATGACGCGGCCTCCGCACGATTTTGCTCTCTCAATTCTGGCAATTGCCTCCGCATCCAGGCTGAAGGGTTCACAGTGCATCCGATGATCGGTGATCACCGCTTCCTTGACGGGCCGGAAAGTCCCGACCCCCACATGCAGGGTCAGCCGGGCAATGGACACACCCATGGCCTCAATGGCCTCCAGCATAGCCTGCGTAAAATGTAAACCGGCAGTCGGTGCGGCGGCTGAGCCGGGCGCTCTTGCGTAAACAGTCTGATACCGCTGCGGGTCGTCAAGTTTTTCTTGGATGTAGGGGGGCAGGGGCATCTCGCCAATCCTCTCCAGCAAAGCCATGAAATCGCCCTGGAAATCAAAGGCCGCAATGCGCGCACCATCCGCTTCCACCGCCTCGATGGAAGCTTCAAGTTTCCCGCCATCGAAGCGAATCCGGTCGCCCGGCCTAGCCCTCTTCCCCGGCTTGACCAGGGTGCGCCAGCGGCCGCCGCCCAAGGGCGCCAGTAATAGAAACTCAACCTTGGCATCCGAACGGGCCTCCTTGCCGAACAACCTGGCGGGAATGACACGGGTATCATTAATGACCAGACAGTCGCCAGCCCGCAGGTAGCGGGGCAGATCGGAGAATACCCGATGCTCAAGCGGGCCGTCCCCCGGCATGACGAGAAGCCGTGACTGATCGCGCCGGCCGGCCGGATGGTGGGCGATCAGCTGCTTGGGCAGGGGGTAAAGGTAGGACGCCGTTAACAGATCCTTGTCTGACCGGTCATGAACCATGGCTGCCTTGTCCTTCACCCAGCAGTTTATTCATCTCCTTGAGGACCTGGGCAATTCCGGCATCTGAAGCGTCCATACGTACCTTGGCCCGGTCTTTTCTCCTGATTCGCCTCCCAGCCAGCGGGAGCAAACCAAAGTTGGCGTTCATGGGCTGAAAAGAGGCGGGGTCGGCTTCCGTCACCCATGAGGCCAGCGCCCCCATCATGGTATTTTTGGGAGGGATGAGCGCTGTCCTTTCACGAATGCCCGCGCCCATGATCATGGCTGCTGCCTGCAAACCTGCGACCAAGCCTGACGCGATCGCCTCGACATAGCCTTCCAGGCCGGTCAGCTGGCCTGCGAAAAAGAGCTTTTCCACCGCCCGGCTTTGAAAGCCCTTACCCAGAACCCGGGGACCGTTGAGGAAAGAGTTGCGGTGCATGACCCCATACCTGAGGAATTCGGCCTGACGCAAGGCCGGGATCAGTCCAAAAACGCGACGCTGTTCGGCAAAGGTCAACCGTGTCTGGCAACCGACCAGTGACCACATCGTGCCTGACCTGGCTTCTTTACGAAGTTGCAGACAAGCGTAAGGGCGTCCGCCCGTGACAGGATCAGTCAGACCGACCGGCCGCAAGGGTCCGTACCGCATGGTGTCCTCTCCCCTCTCGGCAAGTGTCTCAATCGGCAGGCAATCCTTGAAATACACCTTGTCAAAATCATGTAAAACCGCTTTCTCCGCACCTGTCAGTGCCTCACGAAAGCCCTTGTATTCCTCTCTTGACAAGGGACAGTTTAAATAATCGGATCCTCCCTTGCCATAGCGGGAAGCGAAAAAGGCCCGGCTGTGGTCAATGGATTGGGCGTCGACAATGGGGGCGACAGCATCAAAAAAATGGAGCCCATCGCTTCCGGTGAATTGTTGGATGGATTCATAAAGGCCGCCACCTGTCAGGGGACCCGTTGAAACAATGACCAGGTCTTCTTTTTCCAGCAGGAGATCCAGTGAATCGACCCGCTCTTCGATGACAGTGATAAAAGGATGACCCTCGATTTCTTCCGTCACCGCCAAGGCGAAACGGCCGCGGTCGACGGCGAGCGACCCTCCCGCCGGTACTGACGTTTCGTCCGCGATCCGGATGAGACTTGACCCGAGTGCCCGCAGTTCTCTTTTCAACAGGCCTTGGGCTGTTTCCGGACGGTCCGACTTGAGCGAATTGCTGCATACAAGTTCAGCGAACAAGGGTGAGCTGTGCGCGGGAGTCTGCTCACCCGGCTTCATCTCAACCAGCTTGACAGCCACCCCAAAACGGGCCGCTGTCAATGCCGCCTCCGAACCGGCCAGGCCGGCGCCGACGATGGTAACGCACTTGGGCACGGGGTTCATTATTCTTTATGCTTCTTGGTTGGCTTCTTCTGCGAGAGGCACGCTTTGTTGGAACAGCGTTCGTAGGTCCGGCCGCGGAAGCGCTTCATCACCATGTAGCTGCCGCATGTCGGGCAGGATTTCCCGTCAAGAGGCAGATCGAAGCCGGCAAAATCGCAGTCGGGATCCTTTGTTTTATCGCAGAAGTAGAGCAGGTTGCCGCGCCGGATCTTCCTGGACCGGACAGGGGATCCGCACTTGGGGCAGTGTGAAGAAGTCGGCTCGGAAATTGTCTCGGTATGCTTACAGTCTGGATAGCGCGAACAGGCGATGAATTTCCCGTACCGCCCCTCACGGATGACCAGGTCACCTTCCCCGCAAACCGGGCACTTCCTGCCTGTCGGCACATCCTCAAAAACCACCTTCTCCGCTGTGGCCATTGCCTTGATTACGTCATCGTGAAAAGGCCTGTAAAAATCGTTGAGGACCTCTACCCAGTCACGATCGCCCGATTCGACCCGGTCGAGCTCATCTTCCATATGCGCCGTAAAATCGGTGTCAACTATTTTTCGAAAATGCGCCTCCAGCATTTCCGTCACCGTCGAGCCAAGCTCTGTCGGCTTCAGCGTTCTGCCTTCCCGCTCCACGTAGAGGCGGTCGAAGAGAGTCGAGATGGTCGGCGCGTAGGTCGAAGGACGTCCGATCCCCAATTCTTCCAACTCTTTAATCAGGGATGCCTCTGTGTAGCGGGCGGGAGGCTGTGTAAATTTCTGCTCCGGATCAATCCGGTGCAGATGGAGAAGATCGTCAGGGGCAAGATCAGGAAGATCAACCAGGTCCGGCTCGTCGTCTTCTGTGGAATTTGGCTTATCCGCTTCCTGACTTTCGCCCGGGACACCATAAAGGGCAAGCCAACCCGGGAAGAGCAGTGTCTCACCCCGGGCACGAAAGAGTTGGTCGCCCGCCAGGATATCGGCCGATACTTTGTCGTATACAGCCGCCTCCATCAGCGACGCCAGAAAGCGGTTCCAAATCATCTCATAGAGGCGGTATTGATCATTGGACAAGTGAGCCTTTACGCGCGCGGGGGGCAGGTCAAAGTGGGATGGCCGGATCGCTTCATGGGCGTCCTGGGCCTTGTTCCTGTTTTTATAGAAGGGTGGTTTGGCGGGAAGATACGGATCACCGTAAACCTCCTTAATCAATTCACGCGCTGAACGGACTGCCTCGGGGGAAACGCGAACTGAATCCGTGCGGATGTAAGTGACAAGCGCCGTTTGTCCCAATCCTCCAAGCACAATTCCTTCATAGAGATTTTGGGCAGCCATCATGGTGCGTTTCGCTGTGAAACCCATGGTCCGTGACGCGCTTTGCTGCAGCGTGCTGGTGGTGAAGGGCGCGTAGGGCCTGCGCCTGCGCTTACTTTTTTTAACTTCGTCAACGACATAATCCCTTCCCTTCAAGGATTCCAAGAGTTGATCCAGTTCGTCTTTGGATCGGATGGTGACACGTGAAACACGACCGCTCTTTTTTCGCCCGTGATAAAGTGCAGCAAAAGGAGGCTCTTGTTCCGTTTTCGACAGAAAGGCCCGAACCTTCCAGTACTCCTGGGGAACGAAAGCTTCAATTTCACGCTCACGAAGGACGATCAGCCTTGTCGCAACCGATTGTACCCGTCCGGCCGACAATCCTTTCCTGATCTTCTGCCACAGAAAGGGGCTCAGTTCATAGCCAACCAGGCGGTCAAGAATGCGGCGTGACTGCTGGGCATTGACCAGGTTCTCATTGATCGGTCGCGGATCCTTGATTGCCTGGCTCACCGCCTTGCCTGTGATTTCGTTGAAGACAATGCGGTTCGGACTTTGCGTATCAACTTTCAGAAGTTGCGCCAGGTGCCAGGCGATGGCCTCCCCTTCGCGGTCAGGGTCAGTTGCAAGCAGGACGCGATCCGCCTGAAGCGAGGCATTTTTCAAGTCCCGGACGACCTTGTCCTTGCCCGGCAGCGTCAAATACATGGGTTTGAAGGCATTATTAATGTCAACACCGATGGTCGAAGCCGGCAAGTCCCGGATATGGCCGACCGAAGCCCGGACATCGTAGTCCTTGCCCAGGTAGCGGGCGATCGTTCTTGCCTTGGCGGGTGACTCGACCACGACCAGTGTTTTTTCCATAAACATCGTTTTCCTCTAATACTGAATTCGTATCATTATATATAGGAGAACAGGGTATCTGTCAAAAACAACTACTTCGTCCCGCAGTCACAGATTGTGTAAAGGCCGCGATTCATCCTGACTAAACCACTCTTTGTCAGGCTGGCAAGGAGACAAAGTACCCGGCCCCTTTCAAGGCCGGAGGCCTCAGCCAGGCTGGTCAGTGTGCGGGGTGTATTGTCGAGCGCTTCCAGAATAAGCAGACCCTCACCTGACAGCTGATGGCGCGAAAAGGACACCATTTCAGTCTCTTGCTGATCGCCGTCAGTCTTGTGAAAGGCGGCGGGGGGCAAATGGGGAATGTCATCCGTATCCTGTACCAGGATCGCGCCATCCCTGATGAGATTATGGCAACTCCTGCTGCTGCCGGAGAGAATCGATCCGGGCACAGCCAGCACATCGCGGCCGTAGTCACCGGCAAAGCCGGCCGTAATCAGTGTTCCGCTCGACCCGGAAGCTTCCGTCACCAGTACGGCGTCACAAAGGCCGGCCAAAATTCTGTTCCGGGCAGGAAAATAGTTTCGGCGCGGCGCGGTACCCGGTGTAAATTCCGTAATAAGGGCGCCGCTTTCTTCAATTTCGGCAAAGAGAGCTTTGTGCTCAGGCGGGTAAGTCACGCCCAGACCGTTTCCCAGTACCGCGAAGCTGGTCCCGCCTTTTTTCAGTGCTGTGCGGTGAGCAAGGGCATCAATCCCTCTCGCGCCGCCCGAAACGACCGGTACCCCCCTTTCGGCGATGACGGCCGTCAGTTTTTTGGTCACTTCGATGCCATAGGCGGAAGGTCTGCGCGAACCGATCACAGCGATGACTGACGGGCTGTTGATGGCTGCCTTGTTCATACCGCTTACAAAGAGGATGGCTGGAGGCAGGCTGATATGCCTTAATCTTTCAGGGTAGTTGACGTCAGCCAGCGTGATCGCCTCCCAGGAGGCGGGATAGGAGCGTCGTCTCTGCCGATCCGCTTCTTCTTTGATGCCATGGATCAGGACAGCCGGCGCATTCCCGCACGATTCCAAATACTCCATGATCCGCCCGATTCCCCCCGCCTCCTGGAGCAACTTCCCCCGCACACCATTACCAATTCCCAGGCGGCTACATACTGTGGTAAAGCTGATGGCAAGCTGCAGGCCCGTCATAACTGATCCACCGGGACAGGCCAGGGCATGGGAGCCTTGTAATGGAAAGCCTCGGCGATGTCTTCTTTTATGATCCATTCGCGCCGCTCCAGATCGGCCATGGTCCGGGCGACGCGGATCATGGAATAAAAGGATCTTGCCGTCATCAAAGAGGCATCTGCCAAGCCGGCCGCGAACTGTCGGACACTGTTTCCGACCCGGAAATAGTCAAGCGGCTTGTCTGTCCTGACTCTGCTGTTATGAAAGGGACCCGGCCCCAAGGCTTGTGCCCTTTTTCTTTGCATCTGCCAGGCTGCCGCTACATCAGCCCGGATGCGGTCCTGATCCGGCCTGTCTCTTAGTTCATCCCTTTTCCCCATCAGGCTGGCTGCCTCAACCCTGGTCAGCATGGCGGTAAGATCGAAACGGTCAAAGAGCGGTCCGCTGATCCTTGACAGATGGCGCCTGATTGTGCTGTCCTGGCAGCGGCAGCGACTCCCCGCTTCCAGCAGCAGGCCGCAACGGCAGGGATTGCAGGCAGCTACCAGCAAAAAGTCTGCGGGAAAGGCCATCTTCCAGCCTGCCCGCGCCAAACGTATCTCCTGCGATTCGACCGGTTCGCGCAGGGCATCCAGGACACGAGGGTTCATCTCCGTCACTTCATCGAGAAAGAGAACACCACGGTGTGCAAGTGTGCATTCACCCGCAAGAGGGATGGTACCGCCGCCAACCAGGGCGGATACCGTAATGCTGTGGTGAGTATGGCGAAAGGGACGCTCCAGGCTGAGGTCAGCCAAAGTCCCCGCTTTGCCCGCAGCACTTTTTACGCGCAATACTTCCAGTATTTCCCTGTCACCCAGCGGTGGCAGCAATCCCGGGACGATGGACGCAAGCAAGGTCTTGCCGCAACCCGGCGCCCCCATCATGAGGAGCGGATGCCAGCCGGCCGCTGCGATGATGCAGGCACGCAGACCCTCCTCCTGGCCCAGGACTTGTTCGGATCGTCCGGCAGCTGCTGTGACAGTCTGTTCTTGCCGGATGTTTTCCGGGAGGGGTCTCCCGTTTTTTATTCCCGAGAACCGATGCACAGCTTCTTTTAGATCACCGACACCGTCGTATTCAATGGCATCAACCAATCGGGCCTCCCCTTCGCTCTCCCGCGGCCCGACGACATAGCGCACCCCGGCCTCGCGCAGGGCAAGCAGTCGGCTCAGCATCCCATTGACCGGTTTGACTCTTCCATCAAGCGAGAGTTCACCCAAGTAAGCGGAAGGTGGATAATCCGCGGGGCGCGTTGCCTGTGACGAAGCAGCCAGGATGGCAAGAGCCAGTGGCAAATCAAAGGCGCTCCCCTGTTTGGGCATGGCAGCGGGAGCATAGCTTGCGATGACCCGTCCCTTGGGAAACCGATAGCCGCTGTTGCTGATGGCAGCGCGCACCCGGCCGCGGGATTCGCGGATGGCAGGGTCCCCCCTCCCCGATATTTCAAATTGAGGGAGCCCCGCCAGGATGGAGACCTCAATCTCAAGGGGAAGGCCGTCCAGGCCGGTCAAGGCACAGGATACGACCTGGTAGTAGTAAGTGGCTCGCATAAAGCCATTGTTGATATCCCTGCCCGTGAATGGCATGCCTTTTTTTGACATCAAAGTGCGCTTTCAGCCAAATCGGCATCAATCATGCCCCCCTTTGATGCTATGATGATGTTGACAGCTGGCACGGTGACAGGAAGAAAGCGTCATGAAAATCGGGATTGCAGGACTTCCAAATGTTGGAAAAAGCACCTTATTTAATGCCCTGACGGGCGCCGGGGCCCTGGTTGCCAATTATCCTTTTGCCACCATCCATCCCAATGTGGGACTTGTCCCCGTACCGGATCAACGGCTGAATGAACTGGCCGGGATTATGGGTCCGGAAAAAGTCATCCCTGCGACAGTGGAATTCGTCGATATCGCGGGCCTTGTCAAGGGGGCGAGCCGCGGGGAAGGCTTGGGAAATCAGTTCCTTTCACACATCCGGGAAGTGGACGCCATCCTGCATGTGGTCCGTTGCTTCGAGGATGAATCCATTGCCCACTCCAACCCCTCCATTGACCCTGTGCAAGATTTTCGAACAGTCGAGATTGAACTCATCCTGGCTGATCTGGCCCAGCTGGAAAAACGACAGGCAAGGGTTGCCAAGTCCGCCAAAAGCCACGCACCCGCGCTGCTGGCCGAGCTCGCCTTGATCGGACGGCTCATGGAACACCTGAACAATGAAAATGCAGCCCGAAGCTTTGAGGTAAACCAGGCCGAAACCGCATTGCTGGATCAGTACAGCCTTCTTACAAGAAAACCAGTCATGATCGTCGCCAATATCAAGGATCTGGAAGACTGTAGCGCAAAGCTGGAGGCACTGGAAGATTTCCTGGGGGCTGAAGACATTCCGGTGCTCACGGTCGCCGCCGATGTTGAAGCCGACCTTGCGGAACTTCCTGACCAGGAACAAAAACTCTTCCGGCAAGAATTGGGATTGCCGGAAAGCAGCTTGAACCGAGTCATCCGCCAGGCCTACCGGACGCTTGACCAGATCTCTTTCTTCACCAGCAATGAAAAGGAGGTGCGGGCCTGGACAGTCAGGCAGGGTACCACGGCACCCAAGGCAGCAGGAGTCATCCACACGGACTTTGAGCGCGGTTTTATCCGTGCTGAGGTCATTCCCTTTGATCTTCTGAAAAAGGCAGGCTCTCTTGCCGTAGCCCGCGAACAGGGACTGGTCCGTTCCGAGGGCAAGGCATACACCATAAGTGACGGCGATTACATCACCTTCCGATTCAACCTTTAACCCGGTGCACTGGCAAGGCCGGGCACCTGGATGCCCCGTTGGCCCAGTTCATCCCTCAGCAATTGGAGTACCCGGTCTTCCAGTTCGATCAGGCTGCCGTTATTGTCGATCTCGTGCACAGCCAGGGCGCCGTATTCCTCACGGGTCATCTGAACCAACATGCGGCGCTCCGCCTCGGCTTCGTCCATACCACGTCGCTGCAGTCTTTTAAGGCGAAGATCCCTGCTTGAATTGACCGCCCAAACCTGATCACAGACGTCGAGAAAACCACGCTTGACCGGCAGGGGTACATCCAGAGCTATGACTTTGGTCTTATTTCGCCGCGCCTGCTCAAGCTTTTCATCCATGGCCCGGATCACATCTTCATGGATGATGGCGCTCAAGGTATCGAGAAAGCGTTTGTTTGTAAAAGCCAGGGAAGCAACCCGCTCCCGGTCAAGGGCACCATCCGCATCAAGTAAATCACTGCCGAGGGCTTGCGCTATTTTCCCGGTCGTCCCGCCCGCGGACAAGGTCAGCTCGTGGGCAATGGCGTCAGCATCGATAACAGGAATGCCCACCGCACGCAAAATCGAGGCGACCGTGCTCTTGCCCGTACCGATCCCTCCCGTGATGCCCAGGACAAACATGTTATTTCAAGTCTCCCCAGGTTCTGCCGGTCTTTGTCCCTGCCAGCAGCGGGACCGACAACTCCATGGCCTTTTCCATCTTTTCCTTGAGGATTTTTGCCGCGTGTACCGCGTCCTTTTCCGCCACTTCAAGAATCAATTCATCATGAACCTGCAGGATGATGGCGGCGTCAAGCTTTTCCTGTCTGAGTGCCCGGTGGACGTCAACCATGGCGATCTTGATCAGGTCTGCCGCCGTGCCCTGAACGGGCGCGTTCATGGCAGCCCTCATTCCGAAATTATAGGTATTGCGGTTCTGCGACTGCAGCTCAGGCACATAGCGCCTCCGATGGAAGAGTGTCTCGACATAGCCCAGGGATTTGGCTGACTCCCCCTGCTCCCTGAGCCAGGCTTCAACACCGGGGTATTTGGCGTGATAACGCTCAATCAGCCGCCTTGCTTCCGGAATTGGGATATCCAGGTCGCGCGACAGGCCGAAATCGGAAATGCCGTAAGTGATGCTGAAGTTGACCGTTTTCGCCACCGAACGCTCCGCGGCCGTAATCAGCGATTCATCCTTGCCGTAAAAGGAAGAAGCCGTGACCAGATGGATGTCTCTTCCCTCCCGGAAAGCCCGGGTCAATTCCTGGTCACCGGACAGGTGGGCGAGGAGGCGCAGCTCGATCTGACTGTAATCAGCCCCGACCAGGACGTAGCCGGGCGGCGCGATGAAAAGTTCGCGGATCCGGCTCCCGCGTTCGGTCCGCACCGGGATGTTTTGCAGGTTGGGGTTTGAGCTCGATAATCTTCCCGTCGCCACGACTGTCTGGTTGTAGGAGGTGTGGACACGCCCGTCTTTGGCAATCTCCTTTTTCAGGCCCTCAAGGAAGGTGCCCCTCAGCTTGGAAAGCTCCCTGTATTCGAGAATGTGGGCAATGACAGGGTGGTAGCCTTTGAGCCGTTCCAGCTCGTCGGCCGCCGTACTGTACTTACCCGTTGAGCTCTTGCGGCCTGTCGGCAGTTTCAAATCTGTATACAATACCTCGGCAAGCTGTTGAGGGGAGTTGATATTGAAGGCACGGCCCGCGTCATGATAGATCGAGCCTTCCAGCTCTTCCAGTTCCCCGGCCATCTTCGCGGAAGCGTCCTTAAGCGCCCCTGCGTCAATCAGGACGCCCTTGAGCTCCATGTCAGACAGAATACCTACCAGCCGCGTCTCTACCTGGTAAAGGCGGTCCAGGTCCCTTTCACGGATGGCTTCAATCTGCTTTTGGCGGGCAGCGGGCAGCTGCAGGGCCAGGCATCTGAGTCGGTCGTCCTGCCCGTCTTGAAGCGGCAAGCTCTCGGGGACCGGCCTGAAAGAGTCACCAAGTATGGCGCGCAGAGCGTATTCGATGTCATCACCCCGTCCCAGCTGGTTGAGCAGATAGGAGGCGATCATCAGATCATGGACGAAACGGCCGGGCGCCTGACGGCCGAGGGTCCGCAACTGTGCCTTCATATCCCAGGTGGCGAAAGGTCCCTCATTGTCTTGAAGGACTTGGAAGAGATCTTCCGGATCATCAATCCTGGCACAGGCCCCGGAATTGGCCAGGACACCCGGTCGGCCGGGGGCAGGCAGGAAAAAAGCCAGGTCCTTTACCCGGCCGGCAGCCTCAATCAGTTCCTGGACGGATCCATGAATGCAGCAATCCAGCGGCAGAAGTTCGGGGCTGTCTTCTTGCTTCAGCTCGAACCGCTCAATCAGGGAACGGAAATCAAGCCGGGTTAAAAGTGACAGGAGCGCTTCCCCGTCGAAGCGGCTGTCGATTTCCGAGCTGATCAGACGGTCGGCATCGGGAAGAGGAACATCCAGACGGATGGCGGAAAGTTCATGGGAAAGAAAAGCCGAATCCCTGTTCTCCTCCAGGTTTTTCAAAAGAGCCCCCTTCTGCTGGTCGAGGTGCCGGTAGACATTGTCAAGCGTTCCGTAAGTCTTGATCAGCTGGAAGGCAGTCTTTGGGCCAACGCCCTTGACTCCGGGGATATTGTCCGAGGAATCCCCCATCAGCGCTTTGACATCCACCCATTGCCCGGGTGAGACGCCAAACTCTTCCTGCATGGATTCCGGCGAAACAGTTTCGCTGACGGACCCTGTTTTTTGCGTGGTGACAAGGACAACTGAAGTCCGGTCTGAAACAAGCTGCAGGGTGTCACGGTCTCCTGACACGATGAAGACGCGCATTCCTTTCTCCTCGCCCATCCGCGCCATGGTGCCGATCAGATCGTCGGCTTCGTAGGATGTGAGGCCGACAGGTTGGAAACCAAGGGCCTCAAGCAGGTCGCGCGCTACCGGTATCTGGCGGGAAAGATCTTCAGGGGTGGGGCCCCTGCCCGCCTTGTATAAATCGTATTTTTCATGACGGAAGGTATTGCCCGGCATATCCATGGCAGAGACGATATGAGTCGGATTCAGGTCCTCCCGGTACTTGAGGATCATGTTGAGAAAGGCGTAAAGGGCGCCGGTGGGAAAACCATCAGGCGCAGTGAGCTGCCTCCTCCCGATCATGCCGTAATAGGCACGGTTCATCAGACTGTGTACGTCGAAGAGCAATAATATTTCTTGAGTGGTCAAAGCTGTCTCCTTCGCGGCAGTCAGTCTTCTCCTGCCGGTACTGCTGCCGGCTCATCAAGCGAATGCAGCTTGATTTCACAAGTGGAATCGTAGGGAACAAGAGGAAGACGGCCGCTGGAGTCCGCGCCGAGGGTCTGTAAATCATTTTCCAGGACCGACAAAAGCTGCTCCATAAAGCCGTCCAGCCCCGTTTCGTCCTCGTTTGAAGTGAGGCGGAGCAGTTTACGGATTTCGCGCGAAAGAAGATCCGGGTCATCGATCTGAGAAAGGATATTGATTTTTTCATGATCCGTGCGGACAATCGATTCATCCTTGAGGAACAGTTCTTCTTTCATTTTCTCCCCCGGCCGAAGCCCGATGTATTCGATAGGAACATCCACATCGGGAACAAATCCTGACAAGCGGATCAGGTCGCGGGCCAGATCATCGATCCGGACCGACGCCCCCATGTCCAGAACAAAGATCTCCCCGCCCCTGGCGTAAGCCCCTGCCTGAAGAACCAGGCTGGATGCTTCGGGGATGGTCATGAAGAAGCGCTCGACTTCAGGGTGGGTGACCGTAACGGGACGATGCTCCCGGATCTGCTTTTCGAAAAGAGGGATCACGCTCCCGCTGCTTCCCAGTACATTGCCAAAGCGCACGGCCGAAAAGGAAGTGCGCGGCGAAATTTTATTCAGGGTGAGCACCACTATTTCACAGAGCCGCTTGGTGGCTCCCATGACATTGGTGGGATTGACAGCCTTGTCCGTCGACACCAGAACAAAGCGGCTGGTGCCGTAGCGGGCCGCCATCAGGGCGGTATTGTAAGTTCCGTAGACATTGTTCTTAACGGCCTCGCCCGGACTGATTTCCATCAGGGGAACGTGTTTGTGAGCCGCGGCGTGGAAGACTACATTGGGTCTCCATTCAGCGAAAACTCCGGCCAGCCTCTTGGCGTCACGTACCGATCCGATCAGTACTTTCAGGTTGAGCAGCTTGCCAAATTGAGCCTTCAGCTCCTGCTGAAGGTCATAGACGCTGTTTTCACAGATGTCGAAAAGAATCAGAAGCGACGGCCGGAAGGCCGCGATCTGCTTGGCCAGTTCCGAGCCGATGGAGCCGCCGCCGCCTGTAATCAGCACCACCTTGTTTTCAATAAAACGGCTGACCCGTTCCATATCGTAGACAACGGGATCCCTCCCCAGCAGGTCCTCAATCCGTATATCCCGGACATCGGACAGATGGACCTGCTCGCTGCTGAGTTCCGAAAAGAAAGGCAAAAGCCTTACCCGGCAGTTGGTCTGATGACAGATGGCAAGAATGTCCCTCAAGGTTTCACTCGATGCCGAGGGGATGGCGACGATTATTTCGTCGATCCTGTGTTGTTCGGCAAGCTCGACAATATCGTTGCGGTCGCCCAGAACGGGTATGCCGTTGTTTTTGTAAAAATGGATGAGGGGGTTATCGTCAACTACGCAGACCGGGATCCGAAGCGACTGTGTTGTCTTGAGCTCCACAATAATCTGCGTTCCCGCCTGGCCGGCTCCAACGATCATGACACGGATTGGCTCCCTGCCCTTTTGCCTTTTGCGGATCTGCCTTACCTGGCGGCGCGTATGGTAAAACCTGTAGAAAAAGCGGATGGAAAAGACGGCGGTAGTCAGCAAAAACCAGTAGATGATATAAAAGGCCAGCGCGTAATTTCGCTTCATGACCTGAAAGGTCAAAACAGAAAGAAAAAGCTGGATAATTGTCCCCGCGACAAGGACCAGGTACTGTGATCCCCTGGCAAAGGGCCACATCTGCGAATAAAAACCGCTCAGGGAAAAACAAATGGCCGACAGGATAACGAAAACAAACCAGGTTGACTTGAATTGCTCAAGAAAGCGGGCAGGAATCCCCTTCTCATACAAAAGGTAAAGCGACAGAAGGGGCGCCAGAACGCTGGACGTCATATCATAAGCGACCAAAAACAGTTTTCGCGGCGTCAAATGCCGGATCGGTATGAACTTGTTCATTTCAGGCTGCTACCTGCCCTTTGTCGGATCACCGGCCGCTTCTAAACAGACGACGGCTCGGATTCGGCTTTTTCAAGATAGGAATTAATGTGGCCAATCAAGTCATCCGCATCAATTCCATGTGCCATGCAGGCCTGTTCAATTGTCTCGTTGCTGGCCAGCATGCAGCCGATGCAATGCATCCCGTAGCCCATTAAAAGGCCGGCAATGTTTTGATCGAGTTGCAGCAAGTCCAGAATCAACATATCTTTTGTGGCTTTCATCAAGTCATTCTCCAAATCAAAGTAATTATTACTGACTGAATGTTATCGCATTACCGCGCCGGGAGGCAAGTTTTCCTCTTTTTTTCAGGAAAAGGGAAGTGAAAAAGAGAAAAAAGGGAACATCTAATACAGATTAGCCCCGAAAGGCTTGACAAGGCGATATTTGAACAGGATAATAGGCGAAGAACACAGCCGGAAGGAGGCACCATAATGAATAAAACTGATCTCATCAACGCGGTGGCGGCCAAAACAGAGTTGAGCAAAAAGGACAGCGAAAAAGCTGTTTCTGCTGTTTTTGACGTAATCACCGAACAGCTCGCAGGCGGAGAAAAAGTCGTACTGGTCGGCTTCGGTACTTTCGAAGTCCGTCATCGCGCCGCGCGCAAAGGACGCAATCCCAGTACCAAAGAGGAGATCCTGATCCCCGCAACGAAGGCTCCCGCTTTCAAAGCCGGTAAGGGTTTGAAGACAATCGTCAACAGCTAATGTTTGATATTTTGAACGTAGCAGAGGCTGTCCAGGGGCAGCCTCTTTCTTTTTCCTCCACTCAGTCGCTGTCCTCAACTTCCCCCAGTTCGAAGGTGTCAAGTTCGCTCCACACCTCTTCTGACAGCCGCGTAATGGTGCGGCCAACCGGGAGGCTGTTTTCTCCTTTCCTCAGGAGCTGATTGCCCGGGCGGAGCTGTGCAGCCTTTTCCCGTGACGCCAGGTCATCGAAAAGGTAACGAACGTTGCGTTCGATCTGATGTGGCCGCAAACCCTGTTGCTTTGCGATCTCAGGATAAAGTCTCTTGCTGATGGGATTTAATAGCGAGATGTCCGTCGCTGTCCGGCGCAGAATTTCCCCCAGAAGCCGGTAGCCGCGCAGCTGTGTATTCCATTCATAACGGCTGAGTACCCGGTCGACCAGAGCTCTGACCCGTCTTCTTTCGTTTCGTGTATCACGGCAGTTCTTTCGCGCAATGCCGTCAGCTGTTGCCATAACATTTCTGGCCGCCAAGGGCGAGCCCTTGCGCGCGTCGACCAGGTAGTGCACCCGGCCCGACGAATCCAGAACTCCAAAGACTCCCTGACGATTCATCAGGGCTTCCACATGATTCAGTAATTCCCGGTTCGAGGCGACCAGAAAAAAACCAAGCTCCTCTGATGGCCTGTTTTTAAGTTCCCTGTGTTCCGATGCCATATCGGAATTGATCCTTGCTTCTTGCATCATCCGGCATCACCTCCCCCTATATTATGGGAAGAATGCGGGAACTTTATTTTGTTGGGGTCAAAATGAAGAGCAACCCCTCTATTTCTCTGCTGAATCTTCCAAGTAAGTTGCGTGAACGATGAAGCGCGTACCGGGGGTAAACATGACTTGGAACCGGCCCCTGGAATTCTTGTCGAAGGTGCCGGGCATGAAGTAATAAGGGAGGCCGTCCGCAATCAAAAAGCTTCTCCCTGGAGAACTTTTTTGAAGATCAATGTCGGCAACATCATAATGGTGTCCAGCCATGTGCACAAGATCAAAAACACGCGGGACGAATTCGGTTACGCAAAAGTAAACGATGGCGGCCGCCAACAAAACCGGAGCAAGAAAAGAGACCCGGAAGCGGTTGGCGTGATTCCAATTGTTACGAAGTGAAATGGCCAGTAGGGTCAAGAGGGCAAATACCATGGCGGCGCTGGCAAAAAGTCCGGCCAGGAAATAGACGTACATCATGGGGATCCCGCTCCTTGGCGTGCAACGGCCAGCCAGGTGGTAAACTCCTGCTCATTCATGACCGTCAGACCCAGTTCACGGGCGCGCTCAGCTTTTCCGCCTGGGTTTTCACCCGCGATCACCGCGCTTGTGGCTGATGAAACCGAGTTGGAAACACGGGCACCCAAGCTTTCAAGCGCCTCTCTGGCTTCATTGCGGGTCATGGAACTGAGGGTTCCTGTCAAAACATAAGTCCGACCCTCCAGCAGCCGGCCTTCTGCCGAACTGGATTCAGAAAACGGCAAGCCGTAAGCTTCAAGCCGGTCCAGAAGCATTTTTGTTTGAGGCAGCAGGAACCAGTGATGGATTTCACGAGCAGTAGCCGGGCCGATGTCGCGGATGGAGGCCAGCGTCTCCTCATCGGTGGCAGCGATCTTTCTGATAGTGGGGATGACCGCCATGAGCGCCCTGGCCGTTTGCCTTCCCACAAGCGGGATCCCGAACCCTGTCAGAAGGCGGTCGGGAGTCATATTTTTGGAATTCTCAATTTCAGAAAGCAGTTTGTCGACTGCCTTCTGCCTCCCCACGGAGCCGTCCGCGATGAGATGATCGCGTTTTTCGTGGAGGATATAAAGATCTGCAATTGACTTGACAAAACCCTTTTCTGTCAAAGCCTGTGCTGTCTTCTCCCCGATACCGGAGATGTCCATGGCTTCTTTTGAGGCGAAGTAGGACAGGTGGCGGACAAGTTGCGCGGGACAGTCAATGCCTGTGCAAAAAAGATCGACGCTGTCCCCGCTATATTCCGTCTTGGAGCCGCACGCGGGGCAATGATCCGGTAGTTTATAAACCTTGGTACCGGCGGGTCTTTTCTCCCTGATCACTTGGACAACAGCGGGAATAATGTCTCCCCCTTTTTGGACCAGAACCGTATCACCAATCCGGATGTCGAGCTGACCGATGTAGCTTTGGTTGTGAAGGGTCGCCTTCCTCACCGTGGTTCCTGCCAGATTGACAGGCTCAAGCCAGGCCAGCGGTGTGATCCTGCCGGTCCGGCCCACCTGCGCCGTGATATCGACAATTCTCGTTTCTTTTTGTTCCGGCGGGTACTTGTAGGCGACGGCCCATCGGGGGTACTTGTTGGTCGATCCGAGCTGCTCGCGTTCTGCCATCCGGTCAAGCTTGATGACCGCGCCGTCAATTCCAAAGGGAAGGCTTCCGCGCCTTTGCTCAATCTCATCGACGGCTTTCATGATCCCTTCACGGGTCAGGGCAAGCCTTGTTTCAGGTATCACCAAAAAGCCCAGTTCCGAAAGCCAGTCGAGCGATTCGGAATCAAAATCAAAGACCCGGGTCGAATGCTGGACATCAAAGGCGAAGAAGGAAAGACCGCGCCGGGCAACAATAGAAGCGTCGAGCTGGCGTAAGGTCCCCGCCGCTGCATTTCGCGGGTTGGCAAAGAGCTTTTCACCCTTCTTTTCCAGCTGGGCATTCAACCGCTCGAAGGACTTGTAGGGCATGAAGACTTCCCCGCGGACGACCAGTTCTTCCACCGGCTCGGTCAGCAACGGGGGAATGGCTTTGATCTCCAAAATGTTCTCTGTTATGTCTTCCCCGGAAGTGACGCCATCACCGCGTGTCACGCCGCGGACCAGGCGGCCGTTCCCGTAGGTCAGGCTGACGGAGAGGCCGTCAATTTTCATTTCCACAAGAAAACGGTAGTCCTGTGTCTGGCTGGCTACCCGGTCAGTGAAAGCAGTCACTTCCCCACGGGAGAAGACGTCCAGAAGCGAGAGCATGGGGAAACGATGCGGCACCGGGGTAAATTTTTCTGAAATACCCCCGCCGACACGTTTCGCAGGTGAATCGTCACCCGATAAGCCCGGCCATTTTTTCTCCAGAGTTTCAAGTCTGCGCAAAAGCCTGTCGTAATCGGCGTCCTCGGCCAGGGGTGAATCAAGGTCGTAATAAGCGTGATCGAGCACACTGAGAAGACGGGTCAGCGTGGAGATCATAGCAGCAGCTTCCTGTTTTGAGTCAGGTTCGGGCGCAGTCAGGATGCGGACGACTGCCGTGGCAATGCCGCCTTGGAGGCGCGGATCTGATGGTGATAATTCCGGCCTGTGATCCGTCATGGCTGTCAGGCCTTGCCTGCGCAACCCAGCACATTGACAATTTTGTGATTGACCAGCTCTTCGATTGCCTGGCGTGCGGGCCCCAGATACTGACGGGGATCAAAGTGCGAAGGATTCAAGGACATATACTGGCGAATGCTGGCTGTCATGGCCATCCTCAGATCCGTATCAATGTTTATTTTGCAAACAGCCATGGACGCCGCCTTGCGCAGCATGCTTTCCGGAATCCCCGTTGCATCAGGCATGGAGCCGCCGTATTGGTTGATGGTCTCGACGTATTGGGGCAGAACACTGCTGGCACCGTGCAAAACGATAGGAAAGCCTGGCAGGCGGCGGGCGACCTCCTCGAGTATGTCAAAGCGCAATTCAGGCTTTTGTCCGGGTTTAAACTTGTAAGCGCCATGACTGGTTCCGATCGCGATGGCCAGCGAATCACATCCTGTCCGGGTAACAAATTCCTCGACCTGGCCGGGATCGGTATAGGAGGCATCTTTGGCAGATACCCTGATATCGTCTTCAACTCCTTCAAGCCGTCCCAGTTCCGCCTCGACGACAACTGCCGGGTCACGGCTGTGCGCGTAATCGACAACGCGCCGGGTCAAAGCAGTGTTTTCCTCAAAGGGCAGGTGTGACGCATCAATCATAACCGAGCTAAAGCCATTGTCGATACAGTCCTTGCACAGTTCAAAGCTGTCGCCGTGATCGAGATGGAGCACGATGGGCAGATCCGAATCAATCAGGGCAGCCTCGACCAGTTTCACCAGATAGGTCTGATTGGCATATTTACGCGCCCCTGCGGATACTTGCAAAATGAGCGGCGCCCTGAGCTGCTTGGCGGCATTGACGATCCCCTGGATGATCTCCATGTTATTGACGTTGAAGGCCCCGATGGCATAGCCACCCTCATAGGCTTTCCTGAACATTTCACTGCTGGTCACTAATGGCATGCTGGCCTCCTTACACTTCGCCTGGTCAAGGCAGTCATTGAATCCCTGTTTTTCAGTATAGCGCACCTGTCCAAAAAGCCTTGCCGGCATTATTTCAGCTGCTTGAGGTAATCGAGCTGCTGTGCGACCTTATCCAGCTGTGCCTCGTAGTCCTCTTTCTTGGATTTCTGCTGGGCAACCACCTCAGCGGGCGCCTTTTCCAGGAACTGCCGGTTGGTCAACATGCCATGGGCACGATTGATCTCCCCGCGCAGTCCGTTGGCCTCTTTTTCCAGCCGGATGATTTCCGGGGCGATGTCAATCAGTTCGCGCAAAGCTACGATCATTTCGCCGCCCGAAAATACCATGACCACATCACCGGCCGATTGTGAAAAACCCTCCGGAACCCGCTCCAGCTTCGATATCCCCGCCAGGCGTGTAAGTGTCGGCCCGGCCGCCGCCATTCCGGCGGCCAGACTGTCATCGTCCGTTCTCAGTCTTGCGGCGAACAGATGCGCCGGCTTGATCTTGTATTCTGCACGGATATTCCGCACTCCGCGGATGGCGCTGATCATGTGGCGCATGACCCCGGTCGCTTCAGGGTCCTCGCGATAATTTTCCACCTCAGGCCAGGGAGCCCTGATCAGGAGCTCGCCTTCATGCAGAATTCCGAAAATCCGCTCGGTGACAAAAGGCATAAAGGGATGCAGCAAGGCTATGGTATCGGAAAAGACACGGTAGAGTACGCATTGGGCGGTTCGACGCGCGGCTCCCCCCGCCTGCAGCCGCTCTTTGACCATTTCGATGTACCAGTCGCAAAAAAGATCCCAGAGGAAAGCATAGATCTTTTCCTGAGCCAGCCCCAGCTCCAGGGACTCCAGATGGTCCGTCACCTCACGGATGGTCACCTTGAGCTCGGACATGATCCAGCGATCTTCCAGGTTGAGGTCCGCCTCTGTCAGGACAGGAAAATCGGTTCGGTCATCCAGATTCATGACAATGAATCGGAAGGCGTTCCAGATTTTGTTGATAAAATTCCGGCCGTTTTCAAACTTCTCCTCACGCCAGCGAAGATCATTCCCGGGCGCGTTGCCTGTGATCAGGGCGAAGCGGAGCGCATCCGCGCCGTGAAGGTCGATCATTTCAAGCGGGTTGACGCCATTGCCCAATGACTTGGACATCTTCCTGCCCAGTTCATCACGGACGAGGCCGTGGATCAGAACCGTATGAAAAGGCGCGCGGCCTGTCTGGTGAAGGGAGGAGAAAACCATGCGGGCAACCCAAAAGAAAATAATGTCGTAGCCCGTTGCCAGGACATCGGTCGGATAGAATGTCTTGAAATCGTCTGTTTCTTCGGGCCAGCCCAGGGTAGAAAATGCCCAAAGCGCCGAGGAAAACCAGGTATCCAGCGTATCCTCCTCCTGCCTGAGGCTGGCATTACCGCAGACCTGGCACTTGGCGGGCGTCTCCTCGGCGACAATGATTTCCCCGCATTCATCGCAATACCAGGCGGGAATCCGGTGTCCCCACCATAATTGTCTCGAGATACACCAGTCGCGGATATTTTCCATCCA
>LSQX01181848.1_pt1 | contig 20507 bp, 15 predicted proteins | sample 654561 | NCBI WGS metagenome assembly LSQX01 (sample SAMN04489861, study PRJNA283612) | anaerobic digester metagenome | isolation source: 4 biogas reactors fed with cattle manure at either 37C or 55C with and... | place: Denmark: Kongens Lyngby | collected 2014 | reverse complement strand
ATATTCTGTTATACGGCAACGCCGAACGTGCCATTGTCGAGCTGGCCCAGCGTTTATCTTGGGGTGAAAGCATTGAGCAGATCACCGATATTCGCGGCACCTCCTTTATTCGCCGTGACACCCCAGACAACTGGTTTGAAATTGACTCCACCCGCATCGACCGCCCGGGGCGGGTTGATCGGGTGATTAACCCCTACGTCAACACCCAAGACACGGCAGAGTGTGCGCTAGAGCAACACAGCGACACTCTGGAATCAGACACACAGGTGTTAGAAATTCTGCCCAACCCAACGATTACCCGTGAACGCAGTGTGATTCGCCTGCCGTCTTTTGAAAAGGTGCGTAACGATCCCGTGCTCTACGCCCATGCCAACCGTGTACTGCACTTGGAAACCAATCCGGGTAACGCTCGCGCGCTGGTGCAGCGCCACGGCACACAGGATGTCTGGCTGAACCCACCGCCAGAACCGCTGACCACGGAAGAAATGGACTATGTGTTTGCCCTACCCTATGCGCGGGTGCCACATCCCAGCTATGGCGATGCCAAAATCCCGGCTTATGAGATGATCCGTTTCTCAGTCAATATTATGCGAGGTTGTTTTGGCGGCTGTACTTTCTGCTCGATTACCGAACATGAAGGCCGCATCATTCAAAATCGTTCACACGAGTCTATTCTGAATGAAGTTGAAGCCATGCGTGACAAAGTACCGGGCTTTACCGGCGTGGTATCGGACTTGGGTGGCCCCACTGCCAACATGTACCGTCTGGCCTGTAAAACCCGCGAAATTGAAGCAGCCTGCCGCAAACCCTCCTGTGTTTTCCCCGGCATTTGCCAAAACCTGAATACCGATCACAGCTCTTTAATTGGCCTGTATCGCAAAGTGCGTGAATTACCGGGCGTTAAAAAAGTACTGATTGCCTCTGGGGTGCGCTATGACTTAGCCGTAGAGTCACCCGAGTATGTGCAAGAGCTGGTGACGCATCATGTAGGCGGCTATTTAAAAATCGCTCCAGAACATACCGAACAAAACCCGCTTGAGCACATGATGAAACCGGGCATTGGCAGCTACGACCGTTTTAAGACGATGTTTGAACGCTTCACTAAAGAAGCTGGTAAAGAGCAATATCTGATTCCTTACTTTATCGCAGCTCACCCCGGTACCACCGATGAGGATATGCTTAATCTGGCTCTGTGGTTAAAAAAGAACGGCTTTCGCGCCGATCAGGTGCAAGCGTTTTACCCTTCACCTATGGCTACAGCAACAGCCATGTACCACTCGGGCAAGAACCCGCTACGCAGAATCACCTATAAGAGCAAGCCTGTAACTATTGTTAAAAGCCACGAACAACGTCGTTTGCACAAAGCCTTCTTGCGTTACCATGATCCTAAAAGCTGGCCGCTACTGCGTGAAGCGTTAGAGCGCATGGGACGTAAAAACCTGATCGGCGACGCAGCCCACCAATTAATACCTTGGCAACAGCCGCAGACCAATGATTACCGCAGCCCTAAACGTCAACACTCTAAGCCAGCCGCGCATAATCGTAAAAAAGCGACTGTGCGCACACAGCACACCGGCTTGCCCAAGTAAACTATCAGCGCAGCTAGGCAGCTTAAGAAGCTTGCTCTAAGCTAAGCGCATTGACAGCAAACTAAAACAAGGAAAAATTATGACTGGCTGGATTATTTTGGGCGTTATCGTCCTTATTGTGCTGTGGGGCTTTGTGACCTACAACGCACTGATTGCCTTGCGCAACAGCGTTAAAAATGGCTTTGCACAGATCGATGTGCAGCTGCAGCGCCGTTACGATCTTATTCCCAATCTAGTAGAAACCGCGAAAACGTACCTTAAACACGAGCGTGAAACCCTAGAAGCCGTTATCAATGCCCGCAATCAGGCACAAAGCGCGTCTAAAAAAGCCAGTAGTGATCCTACCGATGGCTCAGCTATACGCTCTCTTTCAGGTGCAGAAGGCATGCTCGGCGCGGCCATGGGACGATTTTTTGCTTTGGCTGAGGCCTACCCAGACCTTAAAGCTAACCAAACCATGCAACAGCTCACTGAACAACTATCCAGCACTGAAAACCGCGTTGCCTTTGCGCGCCAAGCCTATAACGATGCGGTAATGTCCTATAACATTAAGCGTGAGTCAGCCCCTAACAATATCATCGCCAATAACTTTGGTTTTAAAGCAGCGCAGATGCTGGAAATTGAAAGCCCCGAGGCGCGCCAAGCCGTTAAAGTTAAATTTGACTAGCCGAGCGATAACTTACGCCTATGGACTTCTTTAAGGATCAAGAGCGCGCACGCACGAACAGTAAACTACTGGTCGTGCTTTTTATTGTGGCTGTGTGCATGATTATTGCCTCGATATACCTGCTGTTCTTAGTGGCATTTGCATACGAGTCTGGCAATTACTGGCACCCTAAACTGCTATTTTGGGTGAGTGCCGGCACGCTACTGCTGGTTAGCTCCGGCAGCCTGTATAAAATCTCCCAGCTCAGTACAGGGGGCGGCTCAGCTGTAGCGGAAGCGATGGGCGCTCGGCTGGTGCAGCGTGAAACCACTGACTTACTCGAGCAACGCTTGCTGAACGTAGTCGATGAAATGGCAATCGCCTCAGGCATTAGCGTACCCAAAGTCTATGTGATGGATGACGAAACCGCGATTAATGCATTCGCCGCCGGTAGCCGACCCAGCGAAGCAGTTGTTGCCGTAACTCGCGGCTGTCTTGAGCAACTCAGCCGCGATGAGCTGCAAGGCGTGATAGGTCATGAGTTTTCCCACATCTTTAATGGGGATATGCGCCTAAATCTTCGCTTGATGGGCGTTTTACACGGAATTCTAATTATTGCTTTAATTGGTCGCGTGATGATGCGTGTCAGAACGGTCAGAAGCCGTAACAACGATGCCAGAGCTCAAATCGCTTTGATTTCTTTTGGTTTAGCACTTTTTATCATTGGTTACATTGGCATATTTTTTGGCAACCTGATTAAGTCGGCTGTTTCACGCCAACGTGAGTTTTTAGCAGATGCCGCTGCCGTGCAATTTACCCGGAACCCGCATGGCATCGCTGGTGCGCTTAAAAAAATCGCCGGCATTGATGCCACCCTACTGAAAACACCCAATGCTGAACAAGCCAGTCATATGTTTTTTGGTCAAGCCGTAGCCGGTTTTATGGCCACTCACCCGCCTATCCAAGAGCGCATCGCACGCATTGACCCAGCATTCAGAGCGCTGCAAAAATCAACCGTGCAAACAGCTTCAACCACTTCTGCCCACCCTGCTGCAGCAGGTTTTGCTGTCACACCAGAAGCCATACGCGACAGTATTGGTGTTGTAGACCAAGCGCATATTGATTATGCCCAACAACTCATTGCCCAACTGCCAGAAAGCATAGAAACAGCTCTGCACAGTCCGCAACAAGCAGCACAGGTTATTTATGCACTCTTGATCGTCCATGAGAGCGATCCGCAAGCTGTACTGCTTACCACGCTAGGTAATCAACAGCCAGATACAATTAAGCATACCTTGGCGCACCTGCCTTGGCTTAAACAGTGCAGCCGCGCCTTATGGCTACCTCTGGTGGAGCTGGCGCTACCTGCAGTGCGTGAGTTATCCCTAACTGAACGAGAACAAGTGCTCAAGCAAACTGAAGCCTTGGTGCGTGCCGATGGGAAAGTCAGCCTATTTGAATTTGCCCTGCTAGCAATTATGGAGTATCAGCTCGACAGTAAAAAACGCCATCGTTCATCCGGCAAACAACTGAGTGTGCGCGCCATTCAAGCGGATATGAACCTGCTGTTATCACTGCTCGCCCATGTGGGCAAAAAAAATCGCCAGCAGATTGAGCAAGCCTTTGCGGCTGCTACCGCACTAGCGCCTTTAGACGGTGCTTGGCAGCTGTTAGAGCCAAAAAACATAAATCTAAAGCTGTTAGCCACAATTCTTAACCGTCTAAACACGCTTAAATATAGTTTTAAAGCCAAGCTTATCGAAGCCTGCACTGCCGCTATTCTCTTTAATGGCGAGGTCGCATTGGTAGAAGCTGAACTGTTGCGCGCCATAGGTGCTAGACTTGAATGTCCTGTGCCACCGCTACTGGTAGGACAGTCCCTCTAGTCTTTTATCCCTGCTGCATTAACCCATGCCTACATCAAACAGCTTAGCCCGTAACTTATTTATCATGACCTGGCCCATGCTGTTTGGTGTGCTGGCGCTGATGAGTTTTCAACTGGTAGATAGCTTTTTTATTAGCTTACTTGGTACGCAACCCTTGGCGGCTCTGGGCTTTACTATGCCCATTAACCAATTAATGATTGGTGTACAGATCGGTACCGGTATTGCCGCAACCGCGCTTATTTCACGCGCTATCGGGGCCAAGCAAACAGACTACGCTAAGCGCCTAAGCGGACTGGTCTTGCTAATTGGTAGTGGCTTGATGGGAGCGCTGGCGCTGCTGATATTTTTTCTTAAGCAACCCATCTTGTTGGCACTGGGTGCTGATGAGAGTGTTTTTGTCTATACCGATAGTTATTGGCTGCCATGGCTGGTGAGTAGCTGGAGTCATGCGTTTTTATACTTTGGCAACAGCCTGTGCCGGGCTAACGGCGATACGCGTCTGCCGGGACTCATGATGGTAGTCACCAGCGTACTCAATATGTTGCTGGATCCTATATTTATCTTTGTCTTTGACTGGGGGTTGCCAGGCGCAGCGTACGCCACCATTGTTTCCTGCGTACTAGGCAGCGCTGTTATGCACTGGCGCCTTATTAAGCGCCGCTGGTTGCTGTTCGAGCTACGTCAAATGGATATCCCCGCCGCCATTGGCAGCGTTGCTAAAATCAGCTTGCCTGCCATGCTGAGCCAGCTGATGCCCGGTATGGCTGCCATGATAGCCACCCGTATTGTCGCCCTATATGGCACCACTGCTATTGCGGCATGGGCGCTGGGCACGCGCTTGGAAACCTTCTCGATTGTCATTGTGCTGGCGCTCACCATGTCCATGCCACCTATGCTTGGCCGCATGCTGGGTGCTGGCAATCTTGATCAAGCGCACAAGCTTATCCGTATGGCAGTGCGCTTTATTTTAATGTTACAGGTAGTTGTTGCTTTATTTTGGTTGCTTGTTCGACCATGGATGGTGGATACGCTCACACAGGAACCTGCCACTGCATTCTATCTAGCCAGCTATATGCTGTGGGTGCCAATCAGCTACAGTTTCTTGGGTGTGTGTATCTTAATGGTATCGGCGTGCAACGCACTAGGCATGCCCATGCGTGCGGTGCTGATTTCGGTCTTGCGTCTATTTGCTTGTTATTTGCCGGCTGTCGCACTGGGCGCGTATCTGGCGGAGATGGAAGGCATTTACTACGGCGTTTTATTCGGCAACCTAATCGCCGGTATCAGCGCTTGGTTGCTGTATCGCAAAGGATTCAGGCGCTTAGAAGCCAAAGCAAAAGCTCAATAAAAAACTCAGCTGCGTTGGTTGTTCTTGCGCCTTTACTGACTGGCTAACGCGCTGATTCTAGTGTCTGAATACTGCAGCTTATTATTAGACAGACTCACCACCTGCTTGGCCAGCAACTGCTGGTACACCTGTTCGGTTAGTAACTGGTTTTGCGCTAGTTTTGAGCGGATGCTATTTTTTAGCCCCTCGGGTTGAGCCGGCCGCGAGCCATTCATTTTAATCAACTGCTCACAATAACTGCTGACTGCTTTTTGCACTTCTGCGGGCTCGACCTGTTCAGATATTAAGGGCTGCTTGCCGATGCGTTCGGCCGTGTGCCCCTGCGCATTGATTAAGCTCACCACGTATTCAAGATCATTGTCATCGGACACAATCACAAAATGAGTGGGCTCTTGTTGCTGTTGCGCTAGCATGCCGGCATAAAAACACAAACCAAAATCGGCAGCGTTTTTACCCACGGCCTCCATTTTGTGGATCAACAACTGATCGTTATTGATGGTGCTACTGAGTGGCATGAGCCAATCCAAAGGAATACGCGCGCCCGTGCTGGCATAACAAATGACCACCTTGGTATAGCGCTGCAAATCTTGCGGCAGCTCATTGAGTTGATTTGGGCAGTTTTCCAAATCGATCAACAAAATAGCTGGCTTAAGCTGCTCATCACAGTGCGCTGTTGTCGGCTGTTGCATCGTTTCCATCCTAGCCTCCGTGCATCTAACTTTTAGTGCGGACAGCAAATCCCGCTCATACTTACTTAATCTTAAACAGCCGCTAACCCACGCTGTAAATCTGCGCGAATATCGGTTAACTCCTCAAGACCCACAGCAATACGCAACAGCCCATCATTAATTCCACAAGCACTACGCTCTTCTGGGCTTAATCGACCATGTGTGGTGCTGGCAGGATGGGTGATGGTGGTTTTGGTATCACCTAGGTTGGCAGTGATAGAGATCATACGGGTGGCATCAATAAAACGCCAAGCTGCCTCTTTGCCGCCCTGCACTTCAAAGCTCACTACGGCACCAAAGCCGTTTTCTTGCTGACGCTTAGCCAGCTCATGCTGTGGATGGCTTTCAAGACCCGCATAGTAAACACGGGTAACCTGTGGTTGTTGCTCCAGCCATTGCGCTAAATTCATAGCGCTACTGCAGTGCGCCATCATACGCAAACGCAAGGTTTCCAAACCCTTTAAAAACACCCAAGCGTTAAACGGGCTCATGCTTGGACCCGCCGTACGAATAAAGCCCAGCACCTCTTTCATATGCTCCGCGCTACCCGCCACAGCCCCGCCCAAGCAGCGGCCCTGACCATCGATGTACTTGGTCGCCGAATGGATGACGATGTCCGCGCCCAGCGCCAGGGGCTTCTGCAGCGCCGGGGTACAGAAGCAATTGTCCACCGCCAGCAGTGCACCCTGCTCCTGCGCCACCCGGGCCAGGGCTCGGATGTCCACCAGCTCCGCCAGCGGGTTCGACGGGGACTCGACGAAGAACAGTCGGGTATTGGGCTTGCAGGCGGCTCGCCAGCNNAGTTTGGTTTTATCCGTACAGGCTGCGCGCCAAGCATCCAAATCATCGATTGTGATGTAATCGACCTGAATACCAAAGCGCTTGAAATACTTATCAAACAGACTGACCGTGGCACCGAAAATGCTACGCGAAACCAACACCTGATCACCGGCACTGCAGAAACTCATCACCGTGGCCATAATCGCCGACATGCCAGAGGCTGTGGCGACGGCTTGTTCTGCTCCTTCTAAAGCCGCAAGGCGCTCTTCAAAAGTGCGTACAGTTGGGTTGGTGTAGCGAGAATAGACGTTGCCCGGCTCATCACCGGCAAAGCTCGCCGCAGCATGTGCCGCATCACGAAACACATAGCTGGAGGTGGTATAAATTGCCTCACCATGTTCGCCTTCAAAGCCGCGGCGCTGACCTGCACGCACGGCTAAGGTATCAAAGCCTACCTCGGTTAAGTCGCTGTCTAATTGACCGGGCTGCCATTGAATTGTCATTTTCTGTCTAATCCTTATAGCTTAATTTCAAACGCTGATTTATTCAGGTGATATCAGGAATCCGTGTTATGCAGCTCAAGTGTTGCATTGGCAGTTGGCTTGCTATCAAACTGCAATTCAGTCTGTAAACTTTCGATATGACTCAAATAATTAGCATCTATATCACCGGTAACATAAACCCCATCAAAAACAGCACAATCGAAACGATCAATTTTTAATTTGCCACCGCTAACCGATTCTATTAAATCGTCTAAGTCTTGAAACAAGAGCCAGTCAGCGCCGATCAGTTCCGATATTTCTTCCACTGTACGATTATGCGCAATCAGATCGTGCACACTCGGCATATCAATGCCATAAACATTCTGGTAGCGCACCTCTGGGGCCGCCGAGCAAAAATACACATTTTTTGCTCCAGCCTCACGCGCCATTTGAATAATTTCCTGACAGGTAGTACCGCGCACAATAGAGTCGTCGACCAGCAAGACGTTTTTACCACGAAACTCAAGCTCCAAAGCGTTCAGCTTTTGACGTACCGATTTTTTACGCATCGCCTGGCCGGGCATAATAAAGGTGCGGCCAATGTAGCGGTTTTTAATAAAGCCTTCGCGGTATTTAACCCCTAGCTTATTTGCCAGCTCCAGCGCTGAGGTGCGGCTGGTATCAGGAATAGGCATCACCACATCAATATCATGGTCTGGATACTCACGCAGAATTTTTTCTGCCAGCTTTTCACCCATACGCATGCGTGCTTTATACACGGAAATACCGTCAATAATTGAGTCAGGACGCGCCAAATAGACATGCTCGAAAATACACGGATTAAGTTGTGGGTTTTTAGCACACTGATGCGTGTGCAGCTCACCGTTTTCGGTTATGTAAATGGCTTCGCCCGGTGCTAAATCACGAATGAGCGTAAAACCCAGCACATCAAGTGCTACACTTTCCGAGGCAATCATGTACTCAACGCCCAGCGCAGTCTGGCGCTGACCAAAAACGATAGGACGTATAGCATGGGGATCGCGAAAGCCGACAATGCCGTAGCCGGTAATCATAGAAACCACCGCATAGCCGCCACGGCAACGCTCGTGTACACGCGCAACCGCAGCAAAAACATCATCCGCTGTTGGCTGTAAACGACCGTAGGTACTTAGCTCATGAGCAAAAACGTTGAGCATGACTTCCGCATCTGAGTTGGTATTAATGTGGCGCAAATCAGCCTGATAAATCTCTTTGGCCAATTGCTCCACATTGGTCAGGTTACCGTTTTGCGCCAAGGTAATACCGTAAGGCGAATTCACATAAAAAGGCTGAGCCTCTGCACTCGTCGCGCTGCCCTCAACAGGATAGCGAACATGGCCAATACCTACGCAACCGGCTAGCTCTTTCATATGACGAGTGCGGAACACATCGCGCACTAGCCCGTCTGCCTTGCGTAAAAATAAACGCCCCTGGTGGCTTGTGACCATGCCAGCCGCATCTTGACCACGGTGCTGTAATACCGTTAACGCATCATACAGCGCCTGGTTAACATTGGACTTACCTACAATTCCGACAATGCCGCACATTTTCAGCGTACCTCTGGGAGCTCAACAAAAAATCATTATGCTTACGAGTTGCTGTCTCTTAAGCCGACAGCCCTAGAACCATATTTTTTGACCAATCCGCAATTAATAAAAAGTGCGGAACTAGCAAGGAGTCGCGCCAAGCTAAGTCTTCAACTACGGGACTTAAGCTTAACAAACCCACGACAATGGTGACCAAGAGAGCGCCACGAGCGGCGCCAAAGAAAATACCTAAGAAGCGATCGGTTCCAGATAGCCCCGTAACCAAAATAAGTCGCGCAATGAGAAAATTAATGATTCCGCCAACCAGTAGTGTACAGACAAATAAAATGGCACAGGCCGCGATGATTCGTAGACTAGATGTTTCTATGTAGGGGGTTAGGTACTGCGCAAAACTGCCGCCAAAAAGCCAAGCCACTGCACCGGCAACAACCCAGATAACCAAAGATAAGGCTTCTTTAACAAACCCTCTACCCAAGCTGATTAATGCAGAAATGCCGATGACGGCAAAAATAAGTAAATCGACCCAATTGAATGACACTATGTTAACACCTGAACCCTAAAGCGGGGATTTTAACAAAGCTTGTGGGTGCTGGTAAGTGTTTTTTGGAAAAGTCGTCATTCAGGTGCGATATAACCCTAGGGCTGGTAACGAGTAACAAAGCATGCATGCTTACTGCGCTCTCGTTGTTTGATCGTTTCGCACTCGCTTATCGCATCAGCTTGGCGCGGAAAAGGGCCAATCAATACTTTGAATGTAGCTGCTTCTGGACGAACGTAAGCTTTATAGCCTTTTTTACGGTATTCATCGCGTAGTTTGTTGGCAGCGGCTTCATTAGAACTGCTCGACACCTGTATTGACCAGCTCACAGGTAAGTTATCTTTATCGATGCCTGGCTTAGCAACTGGCGGCTTTACGGTTTCTGGTTGAGTAGACTGACTCGGAGCCGGCTCTGTGATTTTCTCGGGCTCCACAGGCGCAGCTTGCGCTATGGGGGTTTTCGGCTCAGGCTCGGGGTCGGGTATAGGTTCGGCTACGGGCTCAGGTAGCTGTACTTCTTCTATAGCGAAGTCCGGCGCGGCTGGAATGTTGGGTTTGCTTGGCACTTCTATCAACGCTTCCGGGAGTGGCTGCTCTTCTTGTGTATTAAACAACATAGGCAAGAAAATAACTGCCAACGCAACCAATACAACAGCGCCCACAATGCGCTGCTTAAATTTATTTTCTGTTTGCGACATAAAGATGGCCTCAATCGATAAGCACGTTTGTACTCTAGCTTACTTAAGCCTGCTGTAGAAACTCAAGCGCTTGGGTCACAGTAAAGAAAGAGCCGAACACAACAATCTCATCGGCTTCACTTGCTTTATTTAGCTGTGCTTCTAAAGCACAGACGATGCTTTCATAAGACCTTGAATATGCATGATTCGTTGCAAAAATCTGTTCTAAATCTGCAGTTTGATAACTACGTGGCGAAGGAAGCGGTGCTATGGCCCAGTCTGCCACCCGCTTAGTCATGGCTGTGATAACACCCTGAACATCCTTATCAGCCAGCGCACCAAAAACGGCATAGCGCTGCCCTGTTATCGCACGGCTCTCAAGCCAGCGCGCCAGATACTCAGCCGCATGCGGATTATGCGCCACATCTAAAATTAGTGTACGTTGTTGGTTTTTATAGGGCAGCTTTATGACCTGCAAACGCCCTGTTAGTTTGGTTGTCTGTAATGCCTCAATAATACGCTCGGGTTGCCATGGCATATCAAGCAAAGCATAGACTTGCAGCGCTAAAGCAGCGTTTTCGATTGGCAGACCCAGCAAGGGAATGGATTGCAGCTCTATAGGCTCATGCTTGGCATTAACGCCACGCCAGTGCCAAGCATGCTGCGCTACAGCTAAATCGAAATCTCGTCCGCGCAACACTAAAGGTGCGCCTAAGTTTTTAGCCTGTTCAAGCAAACTAGCCGGAGGGAGTAAATCACCACAAACAGCAGGTTTTCCTGCACGGAAAATTCCGGCTTTCTCAAAGGCAACTGTTTCACGGGTATCACCCAGCCAATCTGTGTGGTCTACGGCAATGCTGGTCACTACCGAGATATCGGGCTCAATAATATTAACTGCATCCAAGCGTCCACCCAGACCCACTTCCAACACTACCGCGTCCAGCTTAGCCTGCGTGAATATCCATAAGGCTGCTAGAGTACCAAACTCAAAATAGGTCAGGCTGATATCTTGACGTGCTTGCTCAACCGCCACAAAGGCTGCACAAATCAGTGCGTCACTCACTGCTTCGCCATTGATTTGGATACGTTCGTTGTAGTGCAAGAAATGTGGTGAGCTGTATACCCCAACCTGCAGCTGTTGCTGCATCAATAGCTGCGCAACAAACGCACAGGTCGAGCCCTTGCCATTAGTGCCTGTTACCGTGATTACTTTGCTAGCTGGACGTTGTACGTCCATGCGCTCAGCTACTGTTTGAATGCGTGCTAACCCCAGTTCAATTTCACTGGGGTGCAGCTGTTCAAGATAGCTTAGCCACTGCTGCAAAGTACGCTCAGGCATTACTGTGCAACTTCCTCAACGATTGGGCAATACTGCATCGGTGCATGGGTTAGTTTACGCAGGATAGCACCCATACGTATACGCAACTCGTTGCGAGGAACAATCATATCCAACGCACCATGCTCCAATAAAAACTCACTGCGCTGAAACCCTTCAGGCAGTTTTTCACGCACTGTTTGCTCGATAACGCGTGGACCAGCAAAGCCGATCAATGCCTTGGGCTCACCAACAATGATATCGCCTAACATTGCTAAACTGGCTGATACGCCGCCATAAACAGGGTCAGTTAGAACTGAAATAAAGGGGATTTGCTCTTCACGCAAACGCGCTAGCACAGCTGAGGTTTTAGCCATCTGCATCAGCGATAACAAGGCTTCTTGCATACGCGCACCGCCTGAAGCCGAGAAGCACACCAAAGGACAGCGTTTTTCTAAAGCAACGTTGGCGGCCTGCACAAAGCGCTCTCCCACCACGGCACCCATCGAACCACCCATAAAGGAGAACTCAAATGCTGCTGCTACAATCGGCATGCCTTCTAAAAAGCCGCTCATTGCTACCAGAGCATCTTTCTCGCCGGTTTGTTTTTGTGCGGCAACCAAACGTTCTTTGTAACGCTTGCTATCGCGGAATTTCAAACGGTCAACAGGCTCGAGATCAACAGCAATTTCTTCACGGCCGTTCTCATCGAGGAAAATATCCAAACGGCGACGTGCACCAATACGCATATGGTGCTGACATTTAGGGCAAACGTTTAGATTTTTCTCCAACTCAGGCTTGTACAGAACTGAATCACAAGCGGAACATTTGTGCCACAAACCCTCCGGAACTGAGCTCTTCTTAACTTCAGAGCGCAAAATTGAAGGAATAAATTTGTCTACTAACCAGTTACTCATTCGTAATTTTCTCCGCTTTGGCTAAATACACTGTAATAGCCCTATGCATAATAAATAATTGTACTGACGGCCCCAGCTTGGCTAACGTCACACACGCTTAATGCTAAACCGCCCTAAGAATACTGATAAAATTAAACCGCATTAACTGCCTGCATAAAAGCCTGCACTTTAGCATGGTCTTTACGGCCTTTGCTCATTTCTACCCCACCACTGATATCCACTGCCCAAGGATTAACCAGTGTAATCGCTTGCTGCACGTTGTCAGCTGTTAAACCACCCGCTAATACGAGCGGTTGGGTAAGACTGGGAATATCATTCCAGTTAAATGTTTGACCGGTACCACCGGGCAAGCCTGGCACCCAAGCGTCCAATAATATACCTAGGGCTAACGGGTGCATATTAGCCTGTCGGGTGATATCAATGCCCGGCTGCATTCTCAGGGCTTTGATATAAGGGCGCTGGAAGGATACACAGAACTCAGATGGTTCATCACCATGAAATTGCAACAAATCTATAGGCACTTGCTGAAGAACCTGCTGAACCTCATCCGCGGGTGCATCAACAAACAAAGCAACTGTGGTAACAAAGGGTGGCAAGGCGGCAACAATTTCGGCTGCCTGCTCGGCGGTTACGGCCCTAGGACTTTGTGCATAAAACACCAAGCCAATGGCATCAGCGCCTGCGTGTGCAGCGGCTAGCGCATCTTCAATGTTGGTAATTCCACACACCTTAACTCTGGTTCGCATCAAACTCTCGCTAACATATCTGGCATGGATGATAAAAAGTGCGGCCCAAGCTCGCGCTGGGGTAAAGCAAACACATTCGGGTATTCAACCCGAACTAAATATAACCCGTAAGGTGGTGCCGTCACTCCAGCTTGAGCACGTTGTTTGGCGGCTAACACCCCAGCCACCCAGTCTATCGGCTTTTCTGCTGCACCTACAGCAATGAGTGTACCAGCAATATTGCGCACCATATGATGCAAAAAACCATCGGCGCGCACATCAAGAACCACATAGCGACCATAGGTAACGACACTGATAGCATCAATGGTTTTAATCGGGGATTTGGACTGGCACTCACTGGCACGAAACGACGTGAAGTCCTGAGTGCCAAGTAACAACTGTGCTGCTGCATGCATGCGCTGTGCATCAAGTTTTTTGTGCGTCCAGGTTATACCCTCTCTTAATAAGGCGGGTCGTATTGGATCTGAATAAATCACGTAGCGATAACGGCGTCTTTGTGCGCTAAAACGCGCATGAAAATCTTCCGCAACCTCTGCTACCCAAAGCACGCTGATATCTTTAGGTAAATATCTATTAGCACCAAACAACCATGCTTTAGTGTCGCGCGCTACAGGTGGCTGGAAGTGCGCTACTTGTTCGCACGCATGTACCTGCGCATCAGTGCGTCCAGCACCATGTAACTGAACCGGGTGCCCACCGGCAACTTGGCTTAACGCGTTTTCTACGGCAACCTGAATCGTAGGTAAATGATTGTGCTGGGTCTGATAGCCGTAGTAGTTGGCACCGTTGTATTCAATACCGATGGCTAGTTTAGAAACAGCAACGGCAGTCGAATCGACTGCCGTAGTTGTGGACTCATACAGCATTAGTTAGCTCAGTTTTTTCATTAACTCGCGTGCTTCCTGCTGCTGGGTTTCATTACCTTCATTGAGGACTTCTTCCAGAATATCCTTAGCGCCTTCGCCATCACCCATGTCAACATAGGCGCGCGCCAAATCCAGCTTAGTAGTGGTTTCATCCGTACCGGCTAGGAAGCTGAAATCATCTTCCAAAGCTTCTTCTAATGCGGCAAAAGCTTCCGGTCTTTGCTCACCATCAGTGTGCGCTGTTGGCTCAGCATCGCTCTCTTCGCTTAATTTAGCTAGCTCATCCATCAAGTCAGCATCTGAATCTGTCTCAGCCTGCAAGTCTAGCTCTGCTGTAAAGTCATCAACAGGCTCTTCCAAATCACCAAAGTCAAAGTCTTCTAATGACTCACTCGGTAACTCTTGGTTGTCCATAGTAGCCAATGTATCAAAGCTAATATCCTGTTCAGACTCATCAACAGTTGGTGCTTGTTCTTCTGCCTGCTGTGCTGGGAACTCAGCACTGAGCAAGTCAAGCTCAGCATCGAGCAGGTCATCAGTATCCATGCTGTCTTTTAAAGTTTCAGCCAACTCATCCATCTCAGCACTGATTTCGGTGAAATCTGCCGCAAGGTCCATTTTTTCTAAATCCAACTCATCTTTTAAGTCAGGCGTTGGCTCTTCATTGATTGACAGGTCAAAATCGTCCGGCAGCTCAAAATCGAGTTTGGTATCGGTTTCGTCCTGCACCTCTTTTACAACTTCAGCAAACTCTGCGTCTTCGATTTCGGTTAGGGTGTCGAAATCAAAGTCTTCATCAATAGGTTCTTCAAGATCAAGCAGGTCACCTCCTAGATTTTCGATAACTCTCGGGACTTCACCCTCAGTTTCAACTTCTGGTTGAGCTGCAGTTGTTTGCGACTCAGCCAACGCCAGTAACTCTTCATCAAGATCATCAAAGTCGGGCAACTCAAACTCAGGGGTTGCCGAAGGTTGCTCTGCAGCAGGCTGCTGTATCTCTGGGGTATCGCTTAAAGTCAGTGACAGCTCGTCCAGATCAAACAATGCTTGTTCGGCAGTTTCACTGGAAGAACCACCATCAAGCTCATCAAACAGCTCATCGGTAAAATCGTTCGTAGATGGCTCTGAGTCTAGCTCAGCAAATGCATCAACATCGAATTCTGGCGTATCCAAGCCAAGATCATCTAGGCTAATTTCAGAGTCTTCAACNNTACTAGAAGTGCCGCTGTCAACCAAGTGTGGGTAGCGCGCTTTGACTGCTTCTAACTCGCTAGGCGCTACGCCCATTTCAACCATCTCATTAAGCTGGCGATTGAAGCCGTTTCTGTCTTCCAAGTCGGCCAACACTTCGAGCAGTTTGAAGCGTAAATCCGCTTGTTGTGGTTTTTTATCAATCGCTTGCATAAGTACATCTGCAGCTTGATTGAATCGGCCGTAGGCAATGTAGTTATCGGCCTCTGCGATGGTGTTCACGGACTCGGCAGAAATCTCTAGTCCTGGCTCTTGTGCTACTTCGACCGTATCGAAATCAGCAAAATCTGACACTGGCTCAGCTACAGGTAAATCTTCATCCGCATCCGCTGTAAAGCTTGGGGCTAAGCCATCTGTTTCTGGTTTGTCTGGGCTTTCCGCAATGGCGGCTAGACCAAGCTCCTTAGCTTTTTTCCTGCGACGTGAAGCCGACATCAGTAGCAACAATAGCAACAGCAATGAGCCGCCACCCACTGCCGGCATGAATAGTGGGTTGTCCATTAATTCATCCAGCAAGGATTGCTCAGGGCTTGGGATTTCCTGTAATGGAGGTACTACAGCTGCTGGCTTAGGTTTTTCTACTGCGGCTTCTGGCTGCTGCGCTTTTTCTGCTGTAGGTTCAGCGGTGGTTTCGGCAGCAGGCTCAGACGAGGTTTCTGCGGCTAACGCTGTCTCTTGTGATGCGGCTGTTTGCTCATCCGTAACCGATTGTTCTTCTTGGGCAACGTCTGTGCCCTCGATTACTTCAACGGGCTCTTCTACAGCTTCAACAGCCTCTGCTTCATCGGCTACTGGAGGCTCAGAGAGCACATCAAGATGCTGTAAGCTGGCAAGCTGTGTGTTCTTTAGCTCAATCAACTGCTGCAGCTTATCAAGCTGGTTATTTAGCTCTGCAACACGCTCATGCAGGTCTGAGTTTTCGCGTCTGCTGGAGTCCAACAGCTCTTTAGCCTCGGTTAGCTGGGCAAATAAAGCATCGGCACTGTCTCGACCTCGCTCACTGCCTATAGCCGCTTGTCCTGTATCACTGGCAACGAGACGTAATGTATCTTGTTGTTCAACTTTGGCAGGCGCGGCATCGGCCGTGGTGCGCTGACGAGCATCGAGCTGCTTTACCGCGGCAGCTGCTTCAGGCGTGCTACCGGTTTGTGTTGAACTCTGAGCTTTAATTTCAGCAATTGCAGCGCTCTTGCTGCGCTTTTGAATCTGCGCGTCATCTGGCAAGGTTAAAACCTGCCCTGCTTTAAGCCTGTTAATGTCACCATTAACAAAGGCTTGCGGGTTTAGATCGCGAATAGCCAACATGGTTTGTTGGGTTGTAGAGCTGCCGCCCACACGGGAAGCGATTGACCAAAGCGTATCGTTTTTCTCAACTCGGTATTGATTGTCGCCACTGGCCGTGATTCGACGTGGACTTGCAGGTGCTGCTCTTCTAGCTGGTGCAGGCTTAGCAGCCGGCTGAGCTGTTGCTTTAGGTGTAGACAACGGCGTGGTCGTTGCTGGTACGTACACAATTTCTTGTGGCGTGTACATGGGTGGGTCAAGCAACACAGTGTATTCACGCAGAATTCGCCCGTTAGGCCAGAGCAATTCGACTAAGAAATTCAGGTAAGGCTCACGTACCGACCGCTCACTGGTTATCCGCAATACGCTTTTTCCGCCTGCGCTGATAATAGGAGTAAACTGCAAGTTAGTAAGAAAAAACTGACGCTCTACGCCAGCACGGGAAAATTCTTCAGCGGATGCTAACTGCGATTTAATTTCTAGTGCAGTTAATCCACCAACTTCTAAAAGCTCAATTTCGGCTTCTAGAGGTTGATTCAAGAAAGATTTGACAGAGACATTACCCAAACCAAGCGCATGTGCCACGCCAGATGTAAGTGCAGTAGCGGCTGCAACAGCCAACACCAGTTTACGAACCCGAAGCATATAGTCTTATCCCTTATTCACTTTCCGAGCAATACGGAGATGCTTGAAGCGGCTGTTTTGCCTAACGTTGACACCAGTTTGCAAGAGCAAAGCTAGAATCGTTCTTCAATCTTTATAGTAAGTATCTTTTACAGTTGAAGTTTTATCAATAACTAATCACGTCTATTACGCTGTTTTTAATACACTTTGCCTTAGAATTGGACTTACTGCACACATTAGCAGGCTGTAAACTCTTTATTAAGCTTAAAGCAAAAGGCTGCCCTATGATAAGCAGCCTTTTATTTAATGATATGAACTAGCGCTCAAGCAGAATACGTAGCATCCGTCGCAAAGGTTCTGCAGCACCCCATAACAATTGGTCACCTACGGTAAAGGCACCCAAATAATGTGAGCCCATATTCAGTTTACGCAAGCGCCCTACTGGCACATTCAAAGTGCCGGTTACCGCTGTTGGGGTAAGTTCTTTCATCGTAATGTCGCGCTGATTAGGAATCAGCTTAACCCAAGGGTTATGCTGACTAATGAGCTGTTCAATATCAGCCATAGGTACATCTTTGTTCAGTTTGATGGTTAATGCCTGGCTGTGACAACGCATGGCACCAACACGCACACAGATACCATCCACATGGATAGGGTTTTTAAAACGACCCAGCACTTTGTTCGTTTCTGCTTGTGCTTTCCACTCTTCACGGCTCTGACCATTTGGCAGCGCGCTATCAATCCAAGGGATAAGACTGCCTGCCAAAGGTACGCCAAAGTTTTGCGCCGGCATTTCATCACTGCGTTGCGCCAAGGCTACTTTGCGATCAATATCTAGAATCGCAGCAGCTGGATTAGCTAAGTCCTCAGCAACGGCATCATGGATGTAGCCCATCTGACTCAACAGCTCACGCATGTTTTGTGCGCCGGCACCACTGGCTGCTTGGTAGGTCATAGCGCTCATCCACTCTATTAGACCTGCCTCAAACAAACCGCCAAGCCCCATCAGCATTAAGCTAACGGTACAGTTACCACCAACGTAGTTTTTAACGCCGCTTTCAAACGCTTGATCCACCACTTTACGGTTTACAGGATCCAGTACGATTACCGAGTCATCGTCCATGCGTAGCGCAGAGGCTGCATCAATCCAGTAACCGTCCCAACCTGCTTCACGCAGTTTCGGAAATACTTCATTGGTGTAGTCGCTGCCCTGACAGGTCAAAATAACATCCAAACCTTTAAGCTCGTTGATGTCATAAGCATCTTTCAGCGCGGGAGCATCTTTACCGATCGCCGGCCCTTGTCCGCCCACATTCGAGGTCGTAAAGAAAACTGGCTCAATCAGTTCAAAATCCCGCTCTTCTAGCATGCGCTGCATGAGCACGGAACCAACCATCCCACGCCAACCTACAAGTCCTACACGTTTCATACGACTACACCTTTGTTAAATTAATACGTCTAACGGGTACAGTTTTTTCTCTGCCAACCCGCTAGACAAACGTTCTAATTGATAATTTAATTAGAGCTTTTCCAGTGCTGCTACTACAGCATCACCCATCTCGGCTGTACCCACTTTGCGCATACCCGCCGACATAATATCGCCAGTACGCAGGCCTTGGTCCAGCACATCGCTAACAGCTTTTTCTATAGCTTCAGCGGCCTGTGATTGTTCAAAGCTGTAACGCAGCATCATGGAAACCGACAAGATGGTTGCCAGTGGGTTCGCCAGGCCTTGCCCTGCAATATCAGGCGCTGAACCATGACAGGGTTCATACATGCCTTTATTGTTGGCATCTAAAGAAGCCGATGGCAGCATGCCAATTGAGCCAGTGAGCATGGAGGCTTCATCTGACAAAATGTCGCCAAACAGGTTGTCGGTGACCACTACATCAAACTGCTTGGGTGCACGTACTAGCTGCATTGCAGCGTTATCGACGTACATATGGCTCAGCTCAACATCTGGATAATCCTTGGCTACTTCTTCAACCACTTCGCGCCATAGACGACTGGATTCTAGCACATTTGCCTTGTCCACTACGCAAAGTTTTTTGCGCCTACCTTGAGCGGCCTGGTAGCCGGTTCGCAGTACTCGCTCTATTTCCATTTTGGAATAGCGCTCGGTGTCGAAGGCCTCGTTGCCGTCCTCGCTGCGTCCGCGCTCGCCAAAATACAGGCCCCCGGTGAGCTCGCGCACAATTAAAAGATCAAATTCTGCCTTGCCTTCGCTGTTCGAAGCAATAAGCACCTCGTCCTTAACAGGGCAGGCGGCCCGCAACTGGGGCAAAAGGGCCGCGGGGCGCAGATTTGCATAGACGTTTAAGCCCGCACGCAGGCCCAAAAGGGCGCGCTCGGGGCGCAAATGGCCGGGGAGAGTCTCCCACTGGGGGCCGCCAACGGCGCCTAAAAGCACTGCATCGCAACTCTTTGCCGCTTCCAAGGTTTCTGCCGGAAGGGGTTCACCTGTTTGGTCAATGGCGCAACCGCCAGCTATCAGTTCTACATAATTAAAATTGTGGCCATATTTGTCCCCGATTAAATCCAAGACCGCCACCGCTTCTTCCATAATGTCCGGGCCTATTCCATCTCCAGGAATGAGGGCAATTGAATAATTTTTTCCCATTCTTACTCTCCTTGGCTCAATTTGTATTCAATTGAGTCTACCAGCGCAAGGCGGCTGGCTTCAATAATATCGGTCGAGACGCCCACTGTCGTCCAGCTGACCTTTCCATCGGTAGATTCTATCAAAACGCGCACCTTTGCTGCAGTGGCGTCGTTGCCATCAATTACCCTTACTTTATAATCCGAAAGCCGCACTTTTTTTAAGTGGGGGAAAAAGCGTTCCAGGGCACTGCGCAGGGCCTCGTCAATTGCATTGACCGGTCCATCGCCCTCGGCAGCGGCAATTTCGGTCTGTGTGCCCACCCGCACCTTTGTCCAGGCATAGGAACAGACGCTGCCATTCATACTCGGGTGCTCGCTAACTACCCGATGTTTTTCTATTTCGAAATGGGGAATATAGGTGCCCAGTTCGCGCATAACTAAAAGCTCAAAGCTTGCATCGGCGCCTTCGAAAAGCCAGCCATCGGCTTCGAGGTTTTTAAGGCGCACGGCAAGGGCTGCACAGACGGGATGATCTTTGGTAATGCTGGCATCCACTTTTTTGGCGCGCTCGGCAATTGCAGAACGCCCACCCACCTCGCTCATTAAAAAGCGTCTGTCGTTGCCCACTAAAGAGGGGTCGATG
>LSQX01123034.1_pt1 | contig 20508 bp, 18 predicted proteins | sample 654561 | NCBI WGS metagenome assembly LSQX01 (sample SAMN04489861, study PRJNA283612) | anaerobic digester metagenome | isolation source: 4 biogas reactors fed with cattle manure at either 37C or 55C with and... | place: Denmark: Kongens Lyngby | collected 2014 | reverse complement strand
CGCGGGGAGAGGGGGCCGGGGGGTGAGGTCATCCCCGACTCAACTCCTCGTACAGGGCGTAGGCTTCCTCTCCCGTCTGGCCGTCATGCACAATGGAACGCACGGCCTGAATCATGGCCACCGGTGCCTCGGATTGGAAGATGTTGCGTCCCATGTCCACGCCTACCGCGCCGTCCTGCACGGCCCGGTAGGAGAACTCCAGCGCCTCCGGCTCCGGGACCTTCTTGCCGCCCGCGATCACCACCGGGACGGGACAGCCCCCCACCACCTTCTCGAAACGCCCCGGCACATAATAGGTCTTGGAGATATCGGCCCCGTGCTCGGCGGCGATGCGGCCCGCCAAGGCCAAGTAGCGCGCAAACTCCTCTTCTTTGCCCGGCACACGCAGCTCCTCCAGGCTGGCGCCCACCGCCGTGACGCCCAGGACCGCCACTCCGTACCGGTGCGCGGCGTCAGCCATGGTAGCCAGGTTCTGGATGGTCTGGCGCTGGTGCTCCGTGCCCACGTAGATCGAGACCGAGACCGCGACGGCGTTCAGCGCCAGCGCCTGCTCGATGGTGCAGGTCAGGACCTCCTCGGACAGCTCCTCGCGCCGCGCCATGCTGTTGCCCCCGGACACTCGCAGGATGATCGGCGGCGCCGTCTTCGGGTCCAGGCAGTACTCCAGGACGCCCTTGGTGGGGCTGAGAGCGTCGCAGTACGGCAGCAAGTCCCGCACCGTCTCGCCCGGCTTCTCCAGGCCGCTGGTGGGCCCCTGGAAGTAGCCGTGGTCAATCGCCAGCATCACGCTGCGGTTGGTATCAGGCTTGATGATCTGGGCCAGACGGTTTGCTAGTCCCCATTGCACGGCAGATCGCCCCTTCGTCGGTTAGTGTAGTCACGGTTCGCCACTGGGGCCCAGCTTCCTTCTAAGCGAGGGCACGACCAGCGGCCGCAGGACCGCATATCTCTTGCCCTTCGCCTTCCCTCCTGCTACAATCCCTCCATCACAGAGGAACCGGGGGAGCTTATCTAGCTGAGAGAGCGGTCATCCGCTGACCCCGAGCGCGCCACGGCGCGCGGACCTGATCCGGATAATGCCGGCGTAGGAAGTGTTCCTGGTAGGACAGGCGTTGCGCCTGTCTGCGAAGATGGGCCCAACGCCCCTTCTTCCTCCTCCCGGCCTCCACTCACGTCCGTTCCCCAACTATCAGGAGGTCTTTATATGTCCCACACCTTTCCTGTTCTTGACGAGACCCAGATTACCCGTCTCATCGTCTCCGGCTTTGCGGAGCGGTTCCTGGCCGACACCGATTTGGAGGTAGCGATCGCTGGAGCCGGGCCCTCCGGCCTGACCGCAGCTCGGCTCCTGGCTGCGGCAGGCCGCCACGTAGCTGTGCTGGAGCGCCACCTGCATGTGGGTGGCGGCATGTGGGGCGGCGGCATGCTCTTCCCGCGCCTGGTCATCCAAGAGGAAGCCCGCCCCTTGCTGGAGGAGATCCACGTCCATCTGGAACCCGCGGAAGGAGGCTATTACACCGCCGATTCCGTCGAGACCGTCGCCAAGTGTACCGCCGCCGCCCGGGACGCCGGCGCCAGTATCTGGGTGGGCATAACGGTCGAGGATGTCATGGTCAACGAGGCCGACGAGGTGCGCGGCGTGGTCGTTAACTGGGACGCAGTAGAGAAAGCCGGCCTGCACGTGGATCCACTAAGCCTGGGCTGTCGCGTACTCATTGACGCCACGGGCCATGACGCCAGCGTGCTCCGCACTATCCAGCGCAAGATCCCCGGCGCCCGCCTGGACAGCCCCACCGGTCAAGTGATGGGAGAGCGCTCCATGAACAGTGCGCTGGGGGAGAACCAGATCGTGGAACTCACCAGGGAGGTCTATCCCAACGTCATCGCCTCAGGGATGGCGGCCAACGCGGTGGCCAGCGCCTGCCGCATGGGGCCTATCTTTGGCGGTATGTTCCTATCCGGCCAGAAGGCCGCCCAGCTCGCGCTCGCCAAGCTCGCCTAGCAAAAAGGGGACAGGCCATGGCCTGTCCCCTCATACCCCTTGCTGCTTCGGCCGTCTAGGCCTGGGAGGTGTCCGTGTCTCCCCTCTGTCGGAAGTGGAGATCCTCGCCGCCCCGAGTCGAGCCCAGATGCTGCAGCGCGATCTGCGCCGCATGACTGACTAGCGGCGATACATCCTGCGCCGCACCCACCAGCGCATCCTCGGCCTCCCGGGTACGCAGGCCATCCACGGCAATCACCGCCGCCCAGCGCACGTCCTCGTCGGGATCCTTGAACAACGCTGTGAGCGACTCCAGAGCCTCGTCCGGCTTCAGCTTGCCCAGTTGCACCGCCGCCAGGCGCCGGACCTCCGCATCCTCATCGCCGGTGGCGACGATCAGCGGCGCGATCACCCCCTGATCCTCCATCCACCCTAGCGCGCTCACGGCGAACTCGCGCACCCGTGCGTGAGAGTCACTCCGCACGGCCTCCGACAGCGCCCCCAGCGCGTGCGTGCCCGGAATCATCACCAGGGCCCGCGCCGCCGCCACCCGTACCTCCGCCGCCGGATCTTTCCGCACCGCCTCGGCCAACGCGGGGGCCGCCTTCTCGCTGGCGAGCAGCCCCAGCGCCTGCGCGCAGGACTCGCGCGCCAGGTCATAGGGGTCGTTCCGCAATCGCTCGATGAGCACGGGCAAAGGCCGCAGATCCGGCTCCTCCAGCTTGGCCTCGAACTTGAACTCGGCCAGCGCCGCCTCCTGGAAGGCCTCCTGGCGCGGGGTCTTGCCCCCGCAAATCATGCCGAGTACAACCGCCGCGGCATGCCGCTGCACCGGATTGGCGCCGCTGGCCAGCGTCTGTGTCACCACCGGCACCACTCCCGTATCCGCTCCCGACTTATCTCGCCGCCCGATGATAGTGAGCTGCAGCGCCGACTTGGCGCTCGCGTCCCCCGCCACGTTGCCAAGCTGACCCGCCAGCCGTTGGATACCCGCCGCCCCTTGCTGCCCGTAGCGCTTCATCAACAGGTCCACGGCCTGCACACTGAGGCTGGTGTTCCTGGAGCGCGTGAGCTCCTCCAGACGGCTCTCCACCGCGGCGCCCTCCGGGGCCAGTGGCAGGTATACCAGGGCGGCCTGGACCACGGCCTCCTCGCTGTCACGGGTAGCCTGCACCAACGTTTGCCAGTTGTCTTGCACGTGCGCCCCCAGCCCGTTGACTCCGGCCACCCGGATCTCCGCAGTCTCCCCCTTCAGCGCGGCCTCACGCAGAATCTGTTGAATCTGCGTCTTCACCTCGCCGCTGGCTTCCCGGTAGTTGCCCGCCAACCCGCGAAGGCCCTGCTGACGCATCATCAGGTCGCTGGAGAGTGCCTGTTTCAGCGACTGTTCCAGCGGGGGCGCCTGGTCCTCGGGCCGTGGGGGTGGCGGCGGCTCAGTGGGAATCTGGTGCAGTGGTTTGGCGGCATCGGGAGGGATTGCCACCTCCTCCTGCGCCCAGGCGCCGTGCCCGGCTATCCCCAGCCACAGCAGGCTTACTACCAGCCCGGCCCCGGCTGCGGCCACCAGCAGAAAGACAACTCGTCTTGCAGTCATGCGTCTACTCCTTCTTGGGAGCCCCTCAGCTTCACAGTTCAAACCAAGCTGTTAGCCCATACAACGCCATCCCCAGTCCCTCAGGTTCCCCGGCTGTCGCGAGAGCACTAGACTATTCGCCCCCGGCGTTAAGTTTCCTTGCCCACCGCACGCCTGGCACACAACCTTCTCGCCCTTGCCAGCGTCCATGCCCTAGGAGGTACGACACATGGCAACTCAGATTACCGCCGGCGTGCATTGGGTCGGCGCCCTTGACCCTGACATTCGCGTCTTCGACGTCATCATGGCGGCTCCCCACGGCACCACCTACAATGCCTACCTGGTGCAGGGCGGGGAGAAGACCGCCCTCATTGAGGCCAGCAAGCGCGGCTTCGAGGACCAGCTCTTCACCCATCTGGAGGAGGTCTTGGACCCCTGGCAGGTGGATTATCTGGTGCTCAACCACACTGAGCCCGACCACAGCGGCGCGCTCCCCACCGTGCTGGAGCGCCTCGGCCATCCGCAGCTCGTCTGCTCCAAGAGCGCCAGGCTCTTCGTCTCCGCGCTCCTCAACCACGACCTCGACCCCCTCCTGGTCGGCGCCGGTGACACCCTCGACCTGGGCGGAAAGACCCTGGAGTTCATCCCCGCCCCCTTCCTCCACTGGCCGGACACCATGTTCACCTACCTGCCGGAGGACCGCGTGCTCTTCCCCTGCGATTTCCTGGGTGCGCATTTCTGCGATGAACGCCTTTTCAACGACCTGGTGGAGAGCTACGACTACCAGTTCGAGTACTATTTCAACGTCATTATGCGGCCCTTCAAGTCCCACGTGCTCAAGGCGCTGGACGAGATCGCCCGGCGCGAGGTGGAGATCATCTGCCCCAGTCACGGGCCTGTCCTGCGGGCTAATCCGCAAGCCTATCTGGAGAAGTACCGCCAGTGGGCCTCAGTCCTCCCTGGCAGCCAGAAAGACCGCCTGCTGGTCTTCTATGCCAGCTCCTACGGCAACACGCGCCGCCTGGCCGAGGCGATCAGCCGCGGCGCGGAGGAGCAGGGCGCCCGGGTCTCGCTGCTGGACCTCTCCAGTGCCGACGTGGGCGCGCTCCTGGGGGAGATCGAGACCTGTGGCGGGCTCGCCGTGGGCTCGCTCACCATCAACGGCGATGCGGTCAAGCCGGTCTGGGACCTGCTCTCCTCGCTGGCCACCCTCGAGCTGCGGGGCCGCCCGGTGGCCGCCTTCGGCTCCTACGCCTGGAGCGGCGAGGCCCCCCGCTTCCTCCACCAGCGTCTGCTGGACCTGAAGATGAAGCCCGTGGCGGACCCCTTGCGCGCCCACCTGACGGTAGACGAGGCCGACCTCCAGGCTGCCCGCGACCTCGGCGCCAAACTCGCCCAGGTCATGCAACTGTAGGGCGGAGGCTTGTACCCCGCCGGTAGGACAGGCGTCCCGCCTGTCCTGCCTCGGGCCGCGCCAGGACCTCTCCCGTCCTCCCATCACAACCCTCTTGAAGGATTCACCGCCCTGCCTCTCGAATTAGAGGAGGGGATCTCCCACGAGGACAAGCCGGTAGTACTGATGGACAGCGATGCCGCAATTGAAGAAATCAAGCGCCGCGCAGACCTGGCCGCTATTGTCCAGCAGTACGTCCCCCTGCAGCACTCTGGCCGCCGTCTGAAGGCCCGCTGCCCCTTCCACCAGGAGAAGACCCCCTCGTTCTTCGTGGACCCCCAGGCCGGCTTCTTCAAGTGCTTTGGCTGCGGTGTCGGCGGTGATGTCTTCACTTTCCTGATGAAGATCGAGGGCCTGACCTTCCCCGAGGCCGCCGAGCGGCTGGCCAATCAGCTGGGTCTCCCCTGGCGCGCCGCTCCTGCCGACAAGGCCCGCCTCGAGCGCCGTCGCGGTCAGTACAGCGCTCTGGAGATCGCCGCCGAACACTTCCGCCGCAACCTCCAGTCCCCCCGCGGCGCCGCCGCCCGCGAGTACCTGGAGCAGCGCGGCCTCCGCCCCGAGACCCTCGAGACTTACGGCCTCGGTCTGGCGCTGGACGACTGGGAGGACCTCGCGCGGCACCTCTCCCGCCAGGGCGTGCCCGCGGCCGTGGCTCGCGAGGCCGGACTTATCCGGGCCCGTCAGAGCGCCAGCGGCCATTATGACGTCTTTCGCCACCGTATCATGTTCCCCATCACCGACGCCTCCGGGCGGGTGCTGGGCTTTGGCGGGCGCACGCTAGATCCTGAAGAGAGTGCCAAGTACCTCAACAGCCCCGACACCCCCGTGTTCAAGAAAGGCCGGCATGTCTACGGCCTGCCCCAGGCGCGCCAGGCCATGACCGCCTCCAACCTGGTGGTGCTGGTCGAGGGTTACACTGATGTGCTGGCCCTCCACCAGGCCGGGTTTGAGCAGGTGGTAGCCGCCCTGGGCACCGCACTCACCGAGGACCATGTCCGCCTGCTCAGCCGCTACGTCGAGACGGTGGTGATGTGCTATGACGCCGACGCCGCCGGGAAGGCTGCCGCTCTGCGCAGCCTGGAGGTCTTCGAACGCGCCGGGGTGGACGCTCAGGTGATCACGCTGCCCCCGGGTCTCGACCCTGATGAACTGGTGCGTTCCCACGGCCTGGAGGGCTGGGAGCAGTGCCTGACCACGCGCCAGAGCCTGGCCGAGTACGAACTGGACATGACCTTCGCCCGCTACCACAACCAGGGCGCCAACGGTCTGGCGCGAGCCGCCACCCGGGCCGTGGATGTGCTGCTCAAGATCGAGCAGCGCCCCCGGCGCGACGCTCTCCTGCGGCGAGCTGCGGAGCTCTGGGGCGCCCGCGACCCCGCCGCCATCGGGGCCATGCAGCGGGCGCTGATGCTGGAGCTGCGCCGCCGCATGCCCCGGCCCTCGCGTACTCGTCCGCGGCAGGCCCTCGATGAGGACCTGATTCTGCAGTCCCTGGCTCAGCAGAGCGACCCTATCCCTCCCGGCCGCCGACAACTCGAACGCGAACTGCTCAGCATGGCGCTCCAGGAACAGCCCTGTGCCGAGGCATTGTTCCGGCAGGTGCAGGTGGAGGACTTCGGCCTGCTCGAGCACCGCCTCCTGGCCCAGGCTCTATTCCAGGGCTTGCAGCGCGATAGCTTCGCCCCCCAGGAGATCGTGGACCATCTGCCTGAGGGCGGTGTCCGGTCCATCGGCGTGGAACTCCTCCTGGCGCCACTTAACGAGGTCAGCGAGAAGGATATTGACCTCGCCGCCGCGAAACTGCGTTCATACCGCGGACCTGCCGGCCTGCAGCCGGTATACGAGATCCCCCAGGGGGACGAGTTGGAGCCTGCTGACTCCGCTCCCGAAGAAGAGAATTTCGAGGCCCTGCGCGCTCGTCTCACCCAGCGCATGGCCCAGGGCGAGATTAGTCGGGACGATCCCGACTACCGCCGCTATCTGCAACTGGTCCAGCGAACTCGAGGCCGAGGGGATTACGATTTCTGGTTCCCCCCCGGTCAGGCGCGGAGATTACAGCAGTCCGAGGGCCAAGCCACCTCAGACGAGCCAGAAAGGAGTTGAGCCCGTTGTCCCAACGCATGGAGTCGCCGGTGCAGCGACTGGAAGAAGTGCAGCAGTTGCTGGCCCGCGGCCGGCGCCAGGGCCGCCTTACTGAGACGGAGATCCAGGAGACCCTCGCCGAGTGCGAGCTGGTGGACACCGGCGATATCGAGGCGGTCTACCGCCTCATCCAGGAGCAGGATATCGTCCTGGCCGACGGCGAGGAGGCTGCGCCTGACACCGAAGAGACCGACCTCCTCAGCGGCGAGATCCAGAGCCTGGAATCGGTGCCCATTGACGATTCCGTGCGCATGTACCTGCGCGACATCGGCAAGGTCCCCCTGCTCACCGCGAGCCAGGAGGTCGATCTGGCCCAGCGCATTCAGAAGGGTGAGGGCGAACTTCGCTATGATCCCCTCCACCACTGCCTCCGCTTTACGCCTCACGAGCGGCTCAATCCCGACACGCTCTACGTCATCACCCTGCGCGGCGGCGATGGCCTCTTTGACCTCGCCGGCCTGCCCCTGGAGCAGGACTTCACCGCCAGCTTCTACACCGGCTCCCTGACCAGCAGCCTGCGCCTGACCAGCGCCTCCCCGGCCCGCGGCGAGGAGGGGGTGGACCCGCGCACACCTCTCCGGCTGGAATTCAGCGACGCTCTCGATCCTCAATCCCTCCAGCCCGAGGTCCTCCGCGTCACCGACGCCCAGAACCGCGTGGTCAAAGGTCGCCTGAGTCTCGGCAACGAGCCCTGGCAGCTGAGCTTCGAGCCCCGTGAGCCCTGGCGCCTGCGCAACACCTATACCGTCGAGATCCAGGGCGGCCAGTCCGGTCTGCGCAGCGAGGGGCGCCAGACTCTCGCCCGCAAGCTCAAGTATTCCTTCAGCATCGCCGTGGGCAAGGGCGGCCCTCGCGTGCTCAGCGCCTCCCCCGCGCCTGGCAGCAAGGACCTGGACCCCTGTGGCTCGCTTGTCGTGGTACTGGACCGCCGCGCCAAGCCCTCCTCGGTCAACGCCAAGACCGTGACCCTGGTGGACGCCATGAAGACTCCGGTCCCCGGCCACGTGGAGTATGATCCCCAGGAGCGTGCTATCCACTTCCTGCCGCAGCGGCCTCTGGTCACCGATCTGGCCCATACCCTTACTCTCAAGGGTGGCAAGGGCGGCCTCACCGGCGAGAGCGGCTTCCCCATGCCAGAGAACTACACCCTGGATTTCTGTGTGGCCGAGCGCTACTCACGCCTGCTGGTCACCGAGTGCTCTCCCCCGGACAAGAGCAGCGACGTGGGCTGCCGCGGGCCCCTCTACGTCCGCTTCAACCACCAGATCGATGCCTCCAGCATCGACCCCAGCGTGATGAAGCTCCAGGACAAGCGCGCGGTCTGGGCTCTGGCCAACGCCAACCTCCGCCTGGTCGTCTCCATCGCCCGCAAGTATACCGGCCGCTCCTCCATGAGCTTCCTCGACCTCATACAGGAAGGCAACATGGGCCTGATGCGCGCGGTTGAGAAGTTCGACTGGAAGAAAGGCTATAAGTTCTCCACCTACGCCACCTGGTGGATTCGCCAGGCCATCACCCGGGCCATCGCCGACCAGGGCCGCATCATCCGCATCCCCGTGCACATGGTGGAGACCATCAACAAGCTGGTCAAGACCAGCCGCCTGCTCCTCCAGCAGCTCGGCCGCGAGCCGACCCTGGAGGAAGTCGCCGCCGAGATGGATCTGCCGCTGGAGCGCGTGGCCGAGATCAAACGCATCGCCCCCGAACCGCTCTCCCTGGAGGCGCCGGTGGGCGAGGAGGAATCCAGCCACCTGGGGGATTTCGTGCCCGACGAGGAGGACGAGGCCCCGCTGGAGATGGCCTCCAACCAGGTCCTGCGTGAGCAGCTCACGCGGGTACTGAACACGCTAAACGAGCGCGAGCGCGAGGTCTTGAAGCTACGCTTCGGGCTGGAGGATGGTTATTCACGCACCCTGGAGGAAGTAGGGCACATCTTCGAGGTGACGCGGGAGCGCATCCGGCAGATCGAGGCCAAGGCCCTCAAGAAGCTCCGCCACCCCCAGCGCAGCAAGCTCCTGCGGGATTACTTGGAGTGAAAGAAAGGGACGGAGCCCTAGGGCTCCGTCCCTTCTCGCTCTGCTCTAAGGTAGCTTCTGTCAGCTAGTGTCAATATCCGAATCCTCCGTCGCGTCGCCCCGGGCGTAGGAGCCGAAGAGGTACAGCCCCTTCAGCCGCTCGCCATACAACTCCTGCAGGCGAGCCTTGAGCTCCTGGAGGATGGGTTGGATTTCGCGCATGACGGCTCACCTGCCAGGCCGGAGAGCGCCGGGCGAAGGGCCCGTCCCCCCCCCCGGCTCCGGTAGACAGGCCCGGGTCCCGCTTAGAACGCGATCGTCGGCGCAATCATCACCGCGTTGCCGTCGCCCGCTATCCGCCGGAACTTGACCTCCAGCCGATACAGCCCTGTCATGGGCAGGCACACGCTCACGGGATGGTTCTGATCAATCTCAAACTTGGCTAGCACCGGCTGCTCGCACGGATTCCCACAGATGGTGATCTCGAACGCGGCTTGGCAGGTGGCATCCGCCGCTAACCCGAAGATCGCCTGGAACGTCTTGGGGTCGCGGAAGCCCGGCCCGACCCGGGTAAACAGCCCCATCTCCCAGACTCCGCTACCGGCCTCGAACTTGCTGAAGTACGAGTCCTGGCGAATCTCCCCACCCCAGGCAATCTCCGGCCGCCAGAACCACATGGAGCCCAGCAGCGGCGATACCTGCTCGATGACGGTCAGCGGCACCGTGTCGGATGTTGGCACTTGCGCCAGAGCCATTCCCGCCGCCATCGCCACCAGCACGATCGCTAGACCTCCCCGGAAAGCTACCTTCTGCATCTTCGTTCCCTCCTTCGAAGCTGTGACGGCAACTTCAAACCCTCATACGTGCTAAACTATCGGTGGCCCCTGCCACCGCCTGAAGCCTCTTCTCTGCCCGGTTTAGACCAGCTCCGGACAATTCCCCTCGTTACAGTCGTCGCAGATCGGCTGGTCGCACGAGGCGCAGATGAAGGCGTCTTCCTTCAACTCGGCGCCGCAGTGAGCGCACTTCTCCGGCTCTGGCTTCTCCTTCTCCATACCGGGCCGACCTCCCTGAGCTACGCAGTAACCTCCGGAGATCCCTCGACCGGCTCCGCGGACTTGGGCTGGTGCTCCTCCGTCTCGCGACAACAAGGATCCGGCGCGCACTCCTCACACACGATCTCCCCGCAGGTCCCACATTGCCGATACACCGTGGAGGATACCTCTTTTCCGCAGTGGGCGCAAGCGATCCCCTGTTCCTTGGTCTCCGACATGTTCCTTCTCCCCCTTTGGGCCGGCGAGCTCCTCACCGGCCAGCGATACTTACTTGACGCCGACGAAGCAGGCCCGGTTCGCGCCGCCACAGGTCTTTCCGCGCCCTGAGGGGAGGACGAGTTCCCACGCATGGCGAAGTACTTACAACTACCATCCGCCACCTAAGGAGCCTGCTCATGCCCAATCTGGACCCTCTCTTCGAGTCCGGGAGTATCCGCTGTTTCACCGGCGCGCATCTGCGCGAGATTGCCTTCCCTCTGGGCGGGATTGGCACCGGCACCGTTTCTCTCGGTGGCCGCGGCCAGCTCCGCGACTGGGAGATCTTCAATCACCCCGGCAAGGGGTTTACGCTGCCCTATAGCTTCCCCGCCCTGTGGCTGCAGGAAGAAGGTCGAGAGCCGGTCTGTAAGGTGCTGGAGTCCGAGCTGCAGCCGCCTTTCAGTGGCTGGAGCGGCCCCAACATTGGTCTGGCCCCCGGCCTACCGCGCTTGCAGGCTGCCGAGCTCCGTGCCGCTTACCCTTTCGCGCAACTTCGTTTTCTGGACCCGCGCTTGCCGGTATCCGTCTCACTCACGGCCTTCAACCCCCTGATTCCCCTGGATCCTGACGAGTCCGGCCTCCCGGTGGCCGTGCTGCGCTATCATTTGCGCAACCTGGGGACGCGGTCCTTGCAGGCTACCATCGCTTTCAGCCTCATGAACCCTATCGGCTGCGATGGCAAGGAGGACCTCACCAGTAACACCCTGAAAACGTTCGGCAAGAACCTCAACGAGGTCGTCACCGGCCCCCTCAATGGCCTCTGCTTGAGCTCCCGGCGCCATCAGCCGACCTCCCCGGTCTTCGGCACCCTCGCGCTGGCTTCTCCCTGGCAGGACTGCAGCTACCGCACCAACTGGAACCGCCCTCAATCTCTCTGGGGCTGGAACCAGCTCCTGGCCTACTGGGACGATCTCTCCGCGGATGGCCGCTTGCAGGACCTGCAGCCGGGCGGGCCTTCGGCAAAAGACCGTACGGATTACTGTGCTCTAGCCCTGCACGTCGAGTTGGAGCCTGGCGAGGCTGCCGATCTGCCCTTCCTGCTTGCCTGGCATTTCCCCAACCGCCGGGGCTGGAGCAGCAAGGGGGGCGAGAAGGGCGAGATCTTGGGGAACTACTATGCCACGCGTTTTGAGGACGCCTGGGACGTCGCCCAATATACCGCTCAACAGCTGCCCGAGCTCGAGGAGAAAAGCGCGCGCTTCGTCCGGTCGGTCCTGGACAGCACCCTCCCCGCGCCGGTTCTCGACGCGGCCCTGGCCAACGTCTCTACCCTGCGGACCGAGACCTGCTTCCGCACTGCTGACGGTGAGTTCTTTGGCTTTGAAGGCTGCTGCGACCGCGCCGGCTGCTGCCAGGGCTCCTGCACGCATGTCTGGAACTACGAGCAGACCACCGCCTTTCTCTTCCCCACCCTCTCCCGCTCCCTGCGCAGCATCGAGTTCCTCCACAGTACCAATGAGCTTGGGCTCATGGCCTTCCGCACCAACCTGCCCCTCGGCTCCCCCAATAATGAGCTTGCCGCCGCCGACGGTCAGATGGGATGTCTGATGAAGCTGTACCGTGACTGGCGCCTGTGCGGCGACGATAAGTGGCTGCGGAAGCTCTGGCCGGCCGCCAAGCGGGCCTTGGCCTTCGCCTGGATTGAGGGCGGCTGGGACGCTGACCGCGATGGCGTCATGGAAGGAGTGCAGCACAACACCTATGATATCGAATGGCACGGTCCCAATCCCCAGACCGGCTTCTGGTACCTCGGTGCCTTGCGCGCCATGGAGGAGATGGCCCGGTATCTCGGGGACCGGGACGCCGGTCTGTACCATCGGCTTTTCGAGAACGGGAGTCGCTTCTGGGACGAGGAACTCTTCAATGGGGAGTACTACTACCAGGACATTCGCTCCCAGGTAGGCAAACCTCTCGCGCCGGGTCTTACCATAGGCATGGGCGGGGAGGTAGTGGCGGAGCCGCTTAATCAGACCGGCTCAGGCTGCCTGGTTGACCAGCTAGTGGGGCAGGAGTTCGCGCATCTCGTGAACCTGGGCTATCTCGCCGACCCGGAGCATGTCCGCTCCGCCCTGGCCTCCATTCATCGCTACAACTATCGCCGTGAACTGCACGATCACGTCAACGTAGCCCGCGTTTACGCCCTCAACGACGACGGGGTTACTCTCGTCTGCACCTGGCCGCACGGGGGGCGCCCGGAGGTGCCTTTCCCCTACTGGAGCGAGGGCTGGACCGGCGTCGAATACCCCGCCGCGGTCGCTATGTTCTACGAGGGGCTCATCGAGGAGGGCCTGGAGATCTACCGCACCGCTCGCGCCCGCTACGACGGTGAGCGACGCAGCCCCTGGGATGAGGCCGAGTGTGGCCATCACTATGCCCGCGCTATGTCTGCCTGGGGGGGCCTCATTTCGCTCTCTGGGTTCCAGTACGAAGCCCATGAAAAGCGTATGGGCTTCGCCCCTCGGATCAATCAGGACGCTTTCCGCTGCTTTTGGTCCACGCCTCAGGCCTGGGGTATGTTCTCTCAGCGCCTTACTGGGGGAGCCCTGGAGGCCGAGCTCACGGTCGAGCACGGCGCCCTGCCCCTGGGCGAGCTAGAGCTGGCCTGGACCGGGAAGGCCACGGGCCTGCAGGTCACCCTCGCCGGCCGCAAGCGAGCCCACCAGGCCTCCGCCAAAGGGGGAGTGCTGACCATCCGGCTCTCCTCTCCGGCGGTTATCCCGGCGGGCCGCGTCTTGCATCTCCGCGCCGGCGCTCTCTAGCGCCCCGCCCAGTACGCGCTCGCCGACCAGAAAGAGAGACCCCCGCCATGGACAAGTGCCTCTGCCTCAACGAGGACAACGGACACTTCTACTCCCGCCGGCGTCCCGAGGAATTGACTCCGGAAGGAATCTCCAGCCTGGTAGATACCTACACCGAGGGCACGCAGGTCGGACAGCTCCTCTTCTGCGTCAACGTGCAGCGGGCGCTTTTCGATAGTGCCGTCTGGGAGCCGATCTTTCAGGGCTACGATCCCGACGGCCCCGATGATCAGGAGCTCCTCCGGTGGCTTCCTGAGCAGCAACGCCGCCTGGAGGTGGTCAGCGAGGGACGCCGCCAAGTGCACAATATATGGTTGATGGCGCAGCAGGGTTTGGACCATTTCTCCCTCTGGCTCGAGCGCTGCCGCCAGCGCGGCGTAGAGGGATGGCTGACCGTGCGCATGAACGACTGCCATTGGGTGGATAAGCCCGAAGCGCACTGGCACAGCGCCTTCTGGAAGCAGCATCCCGAGTACCGGATTGTTACCTATCGCGATCCCTTGGGGTGGCACGAGTACAGCCTGGACTTCACCCATCCCGAGGTGCGAGAGCACTATCTGCGCTTCTTCCGCGAGCTGTTTGAGCGCTTCGACATGGACGGGATAGAGCTCGACTGGATGCGGTTTGGCCACTGTCTTCCCTATGGCTGGGGCCGACGCTCCGGGGGTGTGATTACGGACTTCGTACGGCAGGTGCGCGAACTGTCGAAAATCTGCACAAGCCGTACCGGGCGCCCGGTGCGTCTGGGGGTGCGCGTCCCACCCGAAATCGAGAGCTGCCTGTCCCTGGGCTATGACGTTCTGGAGTGGATGGACCAGGGCCTGGTCGAGCAGATCACCATCGGCAACTTCCTCAGTGATCATTGGCTGGACTTCCCGATCCAGACCTGGAAGGCGGCGATTGGAGATCGGCCCGTGACTCTGGGCGTATGCCTGTATCTGGGGATCACCGATCCCAACACGGGTGACTGGATGCTCGACACCCCGGACGTCTACCGGGGTTCAGCGGGTGCGGCGCTGGTCAAGGGGGCTGACCGGATCTACCTCTTCAACACCTGTTACTATGAGCACGATGAGGGCTCGCCGCAGGACGAGAAGCTCCGTGAGATTCTCACCACCTGTGGATCACTGGACACGATCGCTGGCCGGGGGCGGAGACATATTCTGAGCTTCCGCCAGACCGCCGCCCCCGGCGAGGCCGACCTGCGCAAAATCCCGGTGCCCTTGCGGCGTCAATCTCTGAATCTGTGGTCCCGCCAGGACCAGATCGTGCTCTTGCAGTTCCGCCTGGGTCCCGCGCCCCGATCTCCCGAACGCGCCTTCCTGTGGCTCGGCTTCGACACGGAGGCCCTGACGGCGGAGGCAGAACAGTCCGGCGAGGTGCTACACAGCGCGGAGGTCTGGGTCAACGGCCAGGCCTGCCGTCCGGTCTCCGGCCTCCAGCCACCTCAGCCAGCCACGCCTGTTGCCGAACGTTTCCTGGCCTGGGAGATTGCGCCGGAGGCACTGGCCGCGGGGGAGAACCTGGTGGAGTACAACGCTCCCGAGATGGCGGGGAATATCGTCTGGGCCGAGATTGAGATCCGCCCAACCTGATCTGCACCTGTCGCCTTACGCGCTCTCGTCTGCTGCCCGCTCCCCGGTTGTGCCGGGCTCTGCTACCAGCATGTAGAAACTGTTGGCCCCGCGTTGCGAGGACGTGATCTCGCCCCGCGCCAGCAGCGCCTCCACGTACTTCACCGCTTCATTGCGATGCATGTTCAGGCCCGCCGCGAGGTCACTGAGCGTGCAGGGACGACGGCGCAGCAGCTCTCTCACTTGCGCCTCACTCCGTTCGCGCTCCCCGGCCATCAGCTCCCGGGCCTCCAGCGGCGCAATGATCTCCGCCCTCGGCCCCAGCGCCTGCTGTGCCTGCTGCAACTCCTCCGCGCTCAGAGCCTGCAGACCGCTCTCGGCTGGAGGCCGTACTACCGTATTAATCTGGACCCGAGCCGGCTGGATGACCTCCACGGCTTCTCGCAGGGCCTGCAACTCCTCCGGGCTGTCGTTGTAGCCGCTGGCCAACAGCACCTCCAGCCACATCTCTCCCGCGCAATCTTCCCGCGTGCGGCGCAGACCCTCAATCACCTGCTCGATCTCGATTCCTTCCACCGGACGATTGATCCGCGCGAAACCCGCCGGCGTGGCCGCATCCAGAGAGGGCACCAGCAGGTCCGCCCCGCAGACCTCGGCCCGCACCTCCGCTTGCCACAGGAGCGAGCCATTGGTGAGTACCACCACCGGGAGGTCTGTCCTCCCCCGCACGGCCTGAATCATTTCCCCCAGCCGCGAATGCAGCGTCGGCTCACCCAGACCTGAGAAGGTTAGGTAGTCCGCCTCTCCATCTTCGTGCAGCCACGCCTCGATCTCTCCCAAAATCGCCTGGCTGTCCACGTACTCCTTACGTTGGAGGGTGTGCCGGGTGGTCCGGCCCAGCTGGCAGTAGACACAGTCATAGGTGCAGACCTTGTAGGGCACCAGGTCTATGCCCAAGGAGCGGCCCAGCCGTCGCGAGGGAACCGGCCCGTACAGATGCTCCCACTGGCTATCTTTCATGGGGTCCTCACCCTGGGCCCGCCTGCAGAATCATATCCCCCCGCCTTACCCCGGCCTCGCGGGCGACGCAGTCGCACTTGGCCAACAGCAGGAAGAATATCGGGCCTTCGGCCTCACTGTAGGCTTCGTAGTTCGCTTGGCCTTTGGCGACAATCAGGTCGGCTCTGGCCCATTCCCTTTCCAGTTCCGGCGAGCTTTCCGGGTAGATGGGCACCTCCACCACCCTCGCCAGTTTCGCCACCCCCACGGCCTGCGCATCAGCCCGCAGAGCGTCATTGATGAACGGCTTGTCTTTCACCGCCACCGTTATCTCTGCCCCGCGCATCTCCTCCATGAGCACCCGGTCAAACACTATCTCTCCGGCATTGTCCGCCAGGTAGAAGACTCTCTCGGCCTCCCCCAGACGCTGGGCAAACAGGTCGTACTCATCAACGGCAAATGAGCTGCCCAGGACCCGTTCCAGGGTCCCCTCGACATCTATCTTGTGCGGCACTCCGAAGTCAATGATGTTGCCCGCGATGGCGATCTGGGTGGCCGTCCGCAGGGGCTCCTCTGCCGCCTCCACGATCTCCTTCAGGCGCGGGTATAGCTCCAGAGCCCTGGCGTTAGACTGTTCCTTCAACTGTGTATACGGATCGTCGCAGCCGGTGACCTCTCGCGCTACCTCCTGTCCCATCTGCCCCAGCTCCATGGGCGTGATCCGGCCGTCGGTCTCCGCCAGCCGGCCCAGGACCTTCACCAGCGCCGCCCGCTGCAGGCTGATATCGCTGGTCGCAATTCGCGTGGTCTCTAGCGTCTGTCTTGCGATGCAGGGCAGACAATCTAAGAAGGCTTTCATCGTCCCTTGGCTTTCTACGCCAGTGCCTGGCGCTTACTGAGGCAACCTGCGACCCGTCTCTTCCCGTGCCTGATGCACCGCCTGCGGCCTAGCAGCCTCAACCGGCGGCGATCCCTGAGATGGCTTGCACCGGACACTCAGCCACGCAAGCCCCACACCCTCGGCACAGGGATTCATCCACTACTGCCTTGCCGTCAGGGCCCAGGGAGATAGCCTGGGCCGGGCACGCTGCCACACAACGGCCACAGCCGACGCAGACTTCACTGTCGATCCGCGCAGTCAGGCGGCCAGAGCCCATCTCAGCGCTCCGAGGTGCCATGGGCAAGGCCGACCTCACGGCTGCCCCTGCTCCTGTTAGCCACTGGCTTCTACCGACTCGCTGACGTCTGCGCACACAACATCCTCTCCTCACCCGGAGGTGTGTCTATCTCATACCTCCCGGCGCCTGGGCCTGCCCCGCAGCACAAGGCCCAACTCCCCCCTACTCATGAGAGCGGACAGGTTCCTGTGGGGCAAGAGCTATCTGTGGGAGAAGACCTGCTTGAGGAGCGACTCACAGCCGCCGACATCAGGCGCTGGGTCCGCTTGCTGCCACACTGCGCACAGCGCGGTGCCTTCGCCTTGTAGTTCGGCTGGAGGACTTCCTGAATCCCGCCACAATCCTGACATTTGTACTCATACAGGGGCATAGACCTCACTACCCTCACTAATCAGCCAGCATCCGTTCTAGTTTCGCCCATGCCGCTCGCAGGCCTTGGGCCACCGGCCCCTTCGCATACTCGACCAGCGGCACCTTCTTGGCCATGGCCTCGGTCACGCTCTCGTCGTACGGCAGTGCACCGATCACGGCCAGTCCGTGCTCAGCACAGTAATCGCGGATGCGCTGGGTGTTCTCCTCGTTGATATCGGCCTTGTTGATCAACACCGCCGCCGGTATCCCAAAGTGCGCGATCAGCTCGCTCACCCGCTCCATATCGTGAATCCCCGACAGGCTGGGCTCGGTGACGATCAACGCCAGGTCCACATCGGCCAACGCCGCCACCGCGGTGCAGCCCACGCCCGGCGAGCCATCAATCAGAATCAGCGGCAGCCCTTGCGCCAGGGCCACATCCTCCGCCTTTTGACGCACGATGGTCACCAGCCGCCCCGAGCTTTCCGCCGCCGGCAACAGGTTGGCATGCGCCAGGGGGCCATAGGGCGTATCGGACACGTACCACTTCCCGCAGGCCACGCTCTGCAGCTTCAGCGCCTTATGCGGGCAGGCCAGCACACAGATGCCGCAGCCCTCACAGGCCAGCTCGTCAACCTCGGTAGTGGTGATCGCCTCAAAGCGACAGCGCCGCTCGCACTCTCCGCATCCTTGACATAGATCCGGATCGCGCACCGCCACCTGGGCCCCATAGAACTCCCCCTGCTCAATCATGGTGGGGTTCAGGACCAGGTGCAGGTTCGCGGCGTCCACATCCGCGTCCACCAACACCTTATTCTGGGCCAGAGCTGCAAAGGAGGCCAGGGCTGTCGTCTTCCCCGTCCCTCCCTTGCCGCTAACTACTGTCAACTGCTTGGGTCCCTTTATCACGGTAATCCATCTCTTCTTCTTGAACGGTGGCCGCCGTAGTGCTCGACCTGCTTGGGATTCTCTCTCCGCAGTCGAGCGCCCGGCGGCCACCCGCCTTCTTCAGGCTAGGATCCCGAACTTGTCACCAGCGGCCGAAGCCCATGCCGCGACCTCTTCCCCCCCAGCCTCCACCTCGGCCCCCGAAACCACGTCCCATCCCCATGCCGTAACCGAATCCGTACGGCTGGGGATAGCCCATGTACGGCCCAAAGGGACGCAGCCCCATGCCATAGCCGTATGCTCCCGGGCCCCCGGGGCCTGCCATGGGCATGTACCCTGCCCAGCCTCCCTGGGGATATCCACCGTACCCTCCATAGGGCGCGTACGGCATGGCCGGACGGTACGCCATACCGCCCGCATTCAGTGGGCTGTAAGGGTTACACAAGCCTCGTCCACCGCCGGTCATCGGACCCATACCTCTTGGTCCTGTTCCATCTAATCCTGGCATCTAACTCACCTCCATTCCGATTCGTGCACCTTGGATGTCATCAACTTTGTCGGGTCATCATCTGCCCGCACTTCGGGCATTTCTGCTGGTTGCAGGGCACGCCGACCTGGTGCGGCGCCGTCGTTCCACAGCTCGGGCAGACGCAATTCCCGCCCGGGCCCATGGCAAAGCCGCCGCCCCGGCCGCGTCCTCCCCCGCCTCCTTGTCCGCCGCCTCGGCCCATGCCTCGACCAGTGCCCGGTCCTTGTCCGGTCGGTCCGGTACCATCTCCTCGTGGCATTACCATCACCTCCTAAGCTACTACCAGTTGATCGATTTCTTCATAGACTTGCTGCAAGGGCTTGGCCCACTCCGGGAAGCTCCTGACCAACGCCTCGCCCCGCGAGTACGCCTCGGCAATCCGGCGTTCCTGAGGTATGGAGAGCAACAGTGGCAACCCCTCGGCTGCGCAGTACTCCTCCACCCCGGTATCGCCTGCGCCAGCCCGATTGACAATCACCCCGCACGGGATCTCCATCCGCCGGCAGGTCTCCACCGAATCCTGCAAATTGGCCAACCCAAAGGGTGTGGGTTCTGTCACCAGGAGACAATAGTCGCTGTCCTCAATGGTCTCCTGCATCGGGCAGGCCGTGCCGGGTGGCGCATCCAGGATGGCGATCATATCCTCTGCGATCTGCTTCTTGACTGCCTTCGTCACCGGCGTGGCTCGCTGATCCCCCACCGTCAACCGTCCCTGCACGAAGGCGATGCCTTCTGCACTGTGCCCTCGAGACAGCTCCCCCACCGCTCGCTGGACCTCTGCAATTGCGTTCTGGGGGCAGACGTAACTGCACGCTCCACAGCCCGCGCACAGCTCCGGAAAGGTCAGCACTGCCTGTCGGATCACCGCAATGGCGCTGAACTGACACGCCTGGGCGCACTTCCCGCAGTAGATGCACGCCTCCAGGTCCACCTGGGGCACCAGAACATGCACCGGTTCCGCACTGGTGATCTCGGGGTGGAGCAGAATGCTGGCATTGGGCTCCTCCACATCACAGTCCAGAAGTTGCACCTTACCGGGATGCAGTTCATGTAGTGCCAGAGCCAGGCTCGTGGCCACCAGGGTCTTGCCCGTGCCGCCCTTGCCCGCGGCGACTGCGACCGTCAACTCATGAGGCTTTTCTGAAGACTTTGACATAGCTCTCTGCTCTCTGGCTCGGCGCCCCGTCTCCTCAGTCGGGCCGCCCGCCCTTATGCCTTTCCCTGAACGGTCTGCTGGATGGGTTCGGGATGGGCGGGACAGGCGTCTCGCCTGTCCTGCCCCTCGTAAGACACCCTACTGCCCGCCCTCCTCCAGCCACTTGATCTGGTCGTTGATCCAGTCCAGTTGCGCCTGAATCATCTGCGCCTGCGCCTGCAGCATCTGAATCTGCCGCTCCGGACTCGGCTCAGCTTGCGGCCCCCACATGGACGGCATCCCCATCTCCGGCGGCATGCCCGTCTGAGGCGGCATGCCCGTCTGAGGCGGCGTGTTCATCGGAGGCGAGGCCGGGGGCGGCTGTGTCTGTCGCGCACCACCACCGCCACCACCACGACCACCACCAACCCCCCTGCCGCCTCCTCCACCTCGACCCGCGCCACCACCACTCCCTTGGCCCTGCCCCATGCCGGCCTTCGCCGGCGCGTTAGGACCACCGAGCAACTCCAGTTGCCCCGCCCGGAAGGCCTCCACCGCCTCGCGCACCGTTCCGCTGGC
>LSQX01072180.1_pt1 | contig 20508 bp, 16 predicted proteins | sample 654561 | NCBI WGS metagenome assembly LSQX01 (sample SAMN04489861, study PRJNA283612) | anaerobic digester metagenome | isolation source: 4 biogas reactors fed with cattle manure at either 37C or 55C with and... | place: Denmark: Kongens Lyngby | collected 2014 | reverse complement strand
AGATGTGTATAAGAGACAGGGTGTAGACTGTGCAGCGGCCTGCTTGGGAGCCGACATCACCGAACACCTGGAAACCCAAGAACAGGCCGGTCAAGCAGGGGGCATGACCATCTGCACCGATCGACCTTACACAGATGCTCGCCTAATCAGCGGCTGCCACGTCCTGGGGGATCGATGGCACCTATCCGGTGGCACGGTGAGCGGCGGTGTACTGAACTGGATCTATCAGCAGGTTCTGGGAACTGGATTTTATGATTCCAGCCTATTAGAGGACAAAGATCCCTTTGAAATTCTAAGTGAAGAGGCGGCCCAAGCAGAACCCGGCTCGGGTGGCCTTGTCTTTCTACCGTATATGGCCGGCGAACGTACTCCCATCTGGGATCCCCTGGCCAAGGGGGTCTTTGTGGGGCTATCCTATGAAAAGCAGCGGTCGGAAATTATCCGGGCTCTCATGGAGGGTGCAGCACTCGCCCTGCGGCACAACCTGGAGGTGGCCGCCAGTATCGGCGCTCAGCCGGCAAACCTTGTCAGTGTTGGGGGCGGATCCAAGAGTGCGGTTTGGTGTCAGATCAAAGCTGATGTTACCGGTATGCCGCTGGGTGTTCCCAATATGCAGGATGGAACAGTGTTCGGAGCAGCCTTTTTGGCCGGTATCGGTGTTGGAGCCTTTGACGATTACAAGGCCGCACTCAAGAAGATAGTGAAGGTGGAAAAGTGGTATGAACCCCGCCTTGAATACAAGGAATTGTACGATGATCTCTATGAAGCGTACTTGATGTCGTATGAGTCTCTTAGGCCCGTCATGCACAAGCTGGCCAAGATTACAGAGTAGATGAAGGGAAGCGATTTCTATGAAGGCAGCGGTAATTCACGGTCCAGGTGATATCAGAATCGAGAATATACCCTATCCCAAGGCTGAACCGGGGGACGTCATAGTGCGGATTGGAGCCTGCGGAATCTGCGGCTCTGATCTACCCCGGGCCTTTGATGGCAAAGCCCATTTTTATCCCACAGTGGTGGGCCATGAAGCGGCCGGGGAAGTTGTCGAGATAGGGGCAGAGGTCACCAGGTTTAGTCCTGGAGACAGGGTGGCGGTGGCACCTTTGGTACCTTGCATGGGATGCGAGGCCTGCCAGCTGGGCCGCTATTCCCTTTGCGGCCAATACAGTTTTGTCGGTTCCCGGCGGCAGGGCTGTATGGCTGAGTATGTTGCCGTTCCTGAACGCTCCCTGGTTCCTATTCCCAAGGACCTTTCTTACGAACAAGCAGCCATGCTGGAGCCCGCCACAGTTCCGCTGTACGGCTTGCTGAAGGTAGGCTCATTGGCAGGACTTAGGGTGGTAGTCTTGGGTGTAGGCACCATTGGACTACTTGCCATGATGTGGACCAAGTTCCTAGGGGCGAGTCAAGTCATAGCTGTGGACATTAACGATTGGAAATTGGACAGAGCTCGGGAGCTGGGAGCCGACGAAGTGATTAACTCTAAGGGTCTAGGAAACGGGGACGGCGGTCTAGTTGAGGCCGTAAGGTCAGTTACCTCTGGAGCCGGCTGTGATCTAGCCGTCGAGACGGCAGGTCATCCCATCACTCAAGTACAGGCTGTTGAGATCTGCGCCAATGGAGGTCGGGTGCTTTATGTAGGTACAGCCCACGAACCGGTACACTTCGCTCCCAAGGCCTTTGAAGCCATTGTGAGAAAGGAGCTTGTCATCTACGGATCGTGGATGTCCTATTCGGCTCCCTTCCCAGGTCGAGAGTGGCAGATAGCAGCCAAAGCCCTATCCAATGGTGCTCTAGATCCATCGGCGATGATAACCCACCGCTTTGAATTGGCAGAGGCCCGAGAAGCCTTTGAAACCCTGCGTTCGTCTGACCGGGCAATCAAGGTTATGCTGTTTATGGATGATAATTATTAAAACTTAGGAAGGGATTCGTCATCATGACAAGAGATCACGTGATGAAAGAAATTGTCAGGCTTCAGAAAGCTGGTATACCCAAGGGGATCTGCTCGATTTGCAGTGCCAACAGCTACGTCCTAGAGGCGGCCCTTGAGTACGGCCTCGAGACCGACGGTCATGTTCTCATTGAAGCTACGTGCAATCAAGTTAATCAATTTGGCGGATACACAGGGATGAAGCCGGCGGATTTTCAGGAATTTGTCCTGCGTCTAGCGGACCAAGTGGGGTTTCCCCGAGACCGGCTGATCTTGGGAGGCGACCACCTCGGCCCCAATCCTTGGAAAAATGAACCTGCTGATAGCGCCATGGAGAAATCACGGGAGCTCATTCGGCAATATGTGTTGGCGGGGTTTTCCAAGCTGCACATAGATACCAGTATGGCGCTAGGTGACGATGCAAGTAGGAACGGCGCTTTGGAGCCGGCGGTTATTGCCGAGCGCACCGCCGAGCTTTGTCAAGTCGCCGAAGAGGCTTACAGGGAGGTTCTCCGCCTCAATCCCAGTGCAGTTCCACCGGTATACGTAATTGGTACCGAAGTTCCAGTTCCAGGGGGAGTACAAGAGGAGGAAGATGCCTTGCAGGTGACCCGTCCCGAAGATCTCAGGGAGACAGTGGGTGTATCACAGGAGGCCTTCTTTAAGCGGGCTCTCCATGATGCTTGGGAGCGGGTTGTCGCAGTGGTTGTCCAGCCCGGAGTCGAGTTTGGCAGTACCACTATTTGTGAATACGACAGGGAAAAAGCCAAGCCTCTTACTGCAGCACTAGCTGAGCTGCCTAACCTGGTCTTCGAAGGACATTCGACAGATTACCAGACCCGTGATGCCTTGAAAAGCTTGGTAGAGGATGGGGTTGCAATTCTAAAGGTTGGACCAGCCCTGACCTTTGCTCTCCGGGAAGGTTTGTTGGCACTGAGCTTGATGGAGAAGGAATTATTGGGCAACACAGCTGGAGCTCGGCCGAGTCAGTTGATGGAGAAACTGGAGGCAGCCATAGTGAGCAATCCGGCCCATTGGAGGAGTTATTACCACGGGTCGGAGGCAGAGATTGCCTTGGCCCGCAGGTACAGTTTCTCCGATCGCTGCCGCTACTACTGGGCTGTGCCGGAAGTAAGGGAGGCTGTGGAAATCCTTATGAAAAACCTAGGGACAACACCGATACCCCTTACCTTGATTAGCCAATACCTGCCGATGCAGTACAAGCGGATTCGGGCGGGGCTATTGGAAAACAAGCCCGATGCACTGGTGAAAGATAAAGTCAAGGAAGTGCTGGAAGACTATGGGTTTGCGGTTAACCCTTGAAGACAACAGGGAATCCCGATAAGAACCATACTGTCAGGGAGGGAAAACCCAGTGACTGAACTGCCTTTTCGACAGATTCACCTGGACTTTCATACCAGCGAGCACATCCCGCTGGTTGGTGCCGAATTTGATGCGGAGGAATTTGCCCGCACACTGGATGAAGCCCGGGTAAACTCCATTACGTGTTTTGCGCGGTGCCATCATGGGTTGATGTATTACAACTCTAAGCGCTTCCCCGAGCGTATTCATCCCAATCTGGTCAATCGTAATCTGCTGTTGGAGCAGATTGAGGCCTGTCACAAGCACGGGATTCGGGTTCCCATATACACCACTATTCAGTGGGATTACTACACGGCTGTACGGCATCCTGAGTGGCGGGTAATTGGGCCCGACGGCCAGCTATCAGGTACGAAGCCGTATGAAGCGGGATTCTACCAAGACCTTTGTGTGAATACCCCTTACCGTGATTTTATCTGGGCCCATGTGGAAGAAATGCTGGAGATGCTGCCGGTCGACGGTTTCTTCTTTGATATTGTAAAACCCTATGACTGCAGCTGCCGGTACTGCCAGCAGGGCATGAAGGAAGCAGGCTTAGACCCGACTAAAGAGGCAGACCGCTTAGCCTATAACAAGCTGGTCCTGGATAAGTTCCGGCTAGAACTGTCTGAGTTCGTCCGGGAACGCAATCCAGATGCGACTATTTTCTACAACGCCGGTCACATCGGACCCTTTGTTCGGGAATCCAAGGATGCCTATTCCCATTTTGAACTAGAGTCCCTTCCCAGCGGCGGTTGGGGGTATATGCATTTCCCATTAACTGCTCGCTACGCCAGGAATCTTGGCCTTGACTGTGTTTCCCATACCGGGAAGTTCCATACCAGTTGGGGTGACTTTCATTCCTTCAAGAACAAGGCCGCCTTGGAGTTCGAGTGTTTCCGCATGCTGGCCCTTAATTGCAAGTGTGAGATCGGCGATCAGCTGCATCCCAGCGGTAAGATAGATAAATATGTATATGAACTGATCGGTTCGGTCTACAGCCAGGTGGAAAAGAAAGAGCCGTGGTGCCGGGGTGCCAAGGCAGTGAGCGAGATCGGCCTTTTAACCACTGAGGAATTTACGGGAGAAAGGGTTCCAGTTGCTACTGCTGGCGCTGTACAGATGCTGCAGGAAGCTGGACATCAGTTTGAGGTGCTTGATACCCGCAGTTCCTTTGACGCCTATCGCCTGTTGATTCTGCCCGATGGCGTCAGGCTGACTGAAGCTGCAGCGGCCAAGCTTGATGAGTATGTGGCGGCCGGTGGGAAGCTAATTGTGACAGGGCTTTCCGGTCTTAACCCTGAGGGCACAGAATCTGCATTGAAAAGCCTAGGTGTTCGTTTGAAGGATAACCCCCAGCTAGCCGATGATGGTCTTCCAGTTGGCGGGCGGCAAGTGGGTGACTTTTTGCAGTATGTCGATTACATCCTTCCCCGGGAGGCAATCGGCAAAGGACTGCCGCCAACGGAACACGCCATGTACATTAAGGCAGTTGAGATTGAAGCCGCTCCTGATGCAGAAGTCCTGGCCGATGTTGTTGCCTCCTATTTTGACCGTACTTGGGAGCATTTCTGTTCCCACAGGCAGACCCCGTCATCTGGTAAGGTGGTCCAGCCGGCTGTGGTGCGGAACGGCAACACTATATATTTTGCCCATCCCATTTTTACCCTCTACCACAAGAATGCACCCCGGTGGTGCAAGCAGCTGCTCCTTAATGCCATTGAACTCTTAATTGGGCAACCCCTTCTATCCCACAATGGACCAACTACTGTCTTCGCTACAGTGAACGAACAGCCCGAGGCAAATCGATGGGTAGTACACCTGCTGCATTATATACCCGAACGCCGCAGTCAGGAGATTGATATCATCGAGGATGTGATTCCCCTCTACAACCTGGAGGTTGCAGTGAAGGTGCCGGCGGAGGTCAAGTCAGTGACCTGTGTGCCGGAGATGAGGCCGTTGGAGTTTGAACTGCTGGATGGCACACTACGGTTTACACTGGATAAGGTGCACGGTCATCAGATGATTGAAATCGCCTTTGCGTGAAGTAGGAGCAAGGATGCCGGTAAGATTGTCTCGTTTACTTCAGGTGGGAACAACACAGAGTCTATCGACGATATTGCCGCCGCAGGTGCCCATGGATTTGTGATGGATCGGGAATTATGTAGCATTGCCAGTCTGAATTACTCATGAATAGGTGTGGTAGCAGACCGTCCCCATGAAAGGGGCGGTTTTTGCGCTGCAAGAACCATATAATAGAGGAAAGACTGCTATTTTTTAAGAATTAACTCACCAAGTAGAGCCGCAGTGTAGGAAGGAGCAGAGATAATGCTAAATGTCGAACTAACCATGATTAGGCAGGAAGTGAGTGCCGAGAAGATAGATAATGTTGGGTTGTACCTTGAACAAGAGTTGAAGGAGGTAAGACTTGACCTCAGACCGGGCGCATCGGTCGCTATTGCTGTCGGCAGCAGAGGCATAGCCAATCTCAGGGACATAGTTGGCACAACAGTCAAGTGGGTCACGAGCCAAGGCTGGAAGCCATTTATCGTCCCGGCTATGGGGAGCCATGGAGGAGCCACGCCGGAAGGACAGCAAGCTGTCTTGGAGCACTACGGCATTACTGAAGCTAATGTCGGTGCTCCAATTTTGTCTTCCCTTGAAGTTGTCGAGCTTCCCGGTGAAGGATTAGCCCATAAGGTCTATATGGACAAGTACGCCTATGAAGCAGACGGAGTGATTGTCATTAATCGGATAAAGCCCCACACCGATTTCCATGGAACTTTCGAGAGCGGTCTGATGAAAATGTGTGCCATCGGCCTGGGAAAGCATAGGCAAGCTCTGGAGATTCACCGCTTTGGCGTAAGGGGATTGAAAGACCTGATTGTACCAACGGCCCGGCAAATCATCAAGCACGGCAGGGTAGTGCTGGGAATTGGCATCGTTGAAAACGCCAAGGAAGAGACAGCCATCATTAAGGTCCTGCAGCCCGATGAATTTGAGAAAGAGGAGCCAAAGCTTCTTGCTGAGGCCAAGAGACTCATGCCCAAACTACCTATTGATCAAATCGATGTGTTGATTATCGATGAGTTCGGCAAGGACATCAGTGGCGTAGGACTTGATCCCAATATTACGGGGCGGATCGGGATTAGAGGGGAGCCGGAGCCGGAAAAACCGCAGATTTCGTCTATATTATTGGCCGATCTTACCGAAGGTTCCCATGGCAATGCCCTGGGGATGGGTTTGGCTGATGTTATCACAAAAAGAGTCTACGAAAAGATAGATTTTAAGGCAACCTACGAAAACGGCGTAACCAGCGGCTTTCTTGAGCGGGCTAAAATGCCGATGGTTGCCGAAACAGATGGTGAAGGGATAAGCTATGCCCTGAGAGCCGCATGGCGCAGCCCCGAGGATGCTAGGATTGCCAGAATTAAGAACACCCTGAGTCTTGAAGAGCTTTACGTTTCTAGTGCTGTCCTCCAGGCTCTAAAGCTTCAGCCTGGAATCGAAATCACAGATAGGAGAGTTCCTCTAGTTCAAGAGAATGGTTTCCTGCCCCCATTTGATTAAAGGACATTTCTTGGGTTGTTTTAAACCTCAATGGCGGAGCGAACTAACCTCTGAGCTAGTTGTGTTTGGAGATGTAAGGTGAGCATCGACCAGCGGGGTCGTGCTCAATGAGTAATTGGAGGTGTAGTATGCGCACTCGAGTGACCATAGGACCTCAGGATGGATTTATATACAGCTTTTCCCGAGATATGGTACCGGTATGTGAAATCGATCTCGACCAAGTCGTCGAGGTTAAGACCCTCAGTGCCTTGCACGGGTTGATTCCCCATGAGTCCGGAAAAACCCAGGAGTTGGATCTGACCAATACCAATCCCGCAACTGGCCCTATCTTCGTTAAGGGTATACGCCCTGGCGACATGGTTGGTATTGACGTCTTGGCTATTGACGTAGAGTCCACCGGCGTAGGGATGAGTCTCGGTGACTACCGAGTGATTCCCATCGTTGATGGTTTTGCCCAGTTTTCTCCGGAGATTAGAATAAGGATCCGACCCCACATCGGTGTAATAGGTGTTGCACCGGCAACAGGTTCATTTACCTGCGGTTTTCCGGGAGAACACGGCGGGAACCTGGATACTAAGGAAGTGAGACCGGGTTCTACAATAGTATTGCCCGCGAATGTTGAAGGTGGTTTGTTGGCTCTCGGGGATGTGCATGCGGTGATGGCAGATGGTGAAGTAAATGGAGCAGGGTTGGAGGTAGGTGCCAGAGTCGTATTAAGAGTGAGAAGAGTGGAAGACTCACCGACTGATAGATTACATATCTGGACCCAAGACAAATTGATACTAATAGCCTCAGCGGATAGCTTTGAGATAGCGTCCAGGATGGCTATAGAGCGGGCAATGGATGTTATGTCAAGGCTGCATGGGTTGAGCAGGTCCGATGCCAAACTCTTGCTGGGATACTGTGGTGAACTCAGGGTTAGCCAGATTGTTAACCCACTGATTACTGTTAAACTGGTGCTTCCAAGGGAACTGGGGATAAAGATAGAGGGGATGGGTGTCAGCGTCTAGGAGAATGAGAGCGCCCAAGACACGAAAAATGCCATACAAAGGATGTGTGCCGATGATAAAGGTTTTTGCTGGAGACTTCAATCTCAAGCCCGGTCCGTTTCCCCATGATTACTCACCGTTGGGGGAGTATCACTTTCGCCTACCGGAAGGCAGCACAGGCCAGTGGACAGCCAGCACTCTGCACTTCTCCTGGCAAGGTGACTCCTGTTGGAATGTACTGGAGGACGACGGCAAGTACGTGTTTGAACAGTCTACTATACGGGAAACCGGGTTGCCGATGCTGGTTGCCGGTGACGAGCATTGGGATGATGTGGTCATCGAGGCCAGTTTTAGGCCGTTAGGGTCAGAAGGCTATATGGGAGTGGCGTTTAGATATCAGACCAGTCGACACTATTATGCCCTTCGTTATGGCCATAATTGCCTGGAGCTGATTTCCATAAATGATGAAGAGTGTGCGGTACTGGCCAAGCAGTCAAGTGTATTGGAGCGCGATTCTTATCACGACATAAAGATTGTTGTCACGGGAAGCCGCCTATCGGCGGAGGTAGGCGGGATTACCTTGGAAGCTGAGGATGACTCTTACCGGTCCGGCAAAGTAGCGCTGTTTGCCAATGGCCCAGTGCGGTTTGGCAAACTGGATGTCTTCATGACAAATGAGTCATATGAAGTCTGGCGAACCGAGCAGCGGCTCAAGGAGTCCCAGCTGCGAAGCCTAAAGGAGGCCATTCCACAGCCGCAGTTGTGGAGGAAATTCGACACTCCTGGTTACGGCGCGGGGAAGAGTATTCGATTTGGCGACTTGAATGGAGACGGGCAGCTGGAGATTCTCCTGGCACAAAACGTCCGCCGCATGCAGGGTGACAACTTCTGCGAGATTAGCTGTCTGACTGCCATTGATTTAGAGGGGAGGGTTTTGTGGCAGATAGGCGAACCCAACCCAGCCAATGCCTTGGTGACAAATGATTTACCATTTCAGATTCACGACATCGATGGCGACGGTAAGCCTGAGATTGTCCTCTGCGGAAACTTTAAGATTCAAGTCTTGGAGGGCGAGACAGGAAAGCTCAAGTACGAAGCTCTTACCCCCATGGCACCGCCGCACACAGGGAAGCGGCTGAAAGAAGACCGATTCTACAGGATCGTTGGTGATTCCATATATTTTTGCGATCTTACTGGCAGTGGGCAAGACCGGGATATCTTGCTGAAGGATCGCTATAACAATCTCTGGGCCTATACTTGGGATCTTCAGCCTTTATGGCATTTTAGCGGAAATGTAGGACATTATCCCATGGCTTACGATATAGACGGTGATGGAAAAGATGAAATCCTCATCGGTTATGCGTTGCTGAACTCAGATGGAACGGTCAGGTGGCAGCTAGATATAGGAGATCACGCCGATGGTGTGTTTATCGGCAAGTTGGAAGAGGGTGAGGATCCGCAGATCATTATCGCAGCCAGTGATGAAGGCATGCTGTGGGTTTCGGCAGATGGAGAGATTAAGAAACATCACCGGGCCGGTCATTGCCAGACGGTTACAGCAGCTGATCTGCTGCATACGGAACCTGGAGTTGAGATTGCAACCATAACCTTCTGGGGAAATCCCGGCATTGTCTTGATTTACGATTGGCAAGGTAATTTGCTGTTGAGAAATGAGATCATTGCTCCCTGGGGCTCTGCCCTTTCGCCGGTCAACTGGACTGGTTCAGGCCAAGACTTAATCCTACTTTCTGCCCATCCTGAATTGGGTGGAATGATTGATGGGAAAGGCCGCCGAGTAGTAGAGTTTCCCAGTGACGGCCATCCCTTCCTGTGCTGTGAGCCCGTTGACTTAACAGGTGACGGCCGGGACGAGATCGTCGTCTGGGACGAAAATTCCATCTGGATCTACACCCAGAGTCATCGAACCGTTGATTCACCCTCTGTGCCCAAACGACAGCCCCACTATAATATGTCCAACTACAGGGCTCAGTTTTCACTGTATTAGAGGAACCGGGGAGGGCCTGCTTTGTCTGAATCCTGAGGTCCATTGATGATATTAGGAAAAGGCAGGAATGGCGAATGCGCCGACAAAATAATGATAATATCCAAATATATATCGGCAAAAAGCCAGTAAGATGACAATAGTTGGTAATAGGAGATTTACCATGCAACAAGTGTGAGGCAGAAACAAGAAGCGCAATAGCTGGGTTGACCTAGTCAATGGGGTTAACCTGTCTGCGATGAGTCTAGGAAGTACTTGATTGAGCACGAGTCTGGATACAGGGGGAGTTGTCTCTTGTGACTCATAGGGAGAGGTATTTGGAGACTCTATTGTTCGGGAACCCAGACAGGATACCTTTACAGCCAGGTTCACCCCGTGAATCAACACTCAGGACCTGGCACGAGCAGGGACTGCCCGAAGGGGTGGATTACTTCGAGTTTTTGCTGGATATCTTGGGTATCGATTCCAGTGCTTCAGGGCAAATGGTAAGTCCAGGGGTGTCCTTCAAAATGATACGGGAGTTTGAGGAGAAAATCCTCGAACACAAAGACGGTCACTATATTGTCCAAGACTGGATGGGAGCTATAACAGAGATATCTGATGAATACGATTATACATATCTTAGGGTAGCCAAAGACTTTGTGACCCGCAAGTGGCACAAGTTTCCCGTGGAGACTAGGGCCGATTGGGACGAAATGAAGAGACGTTATGATCCTAAATCGCCAGGGCGCTATCCCGATAATTTTGATGACTTCTGCCAGTCCCTTGGAAAAAACGGTGAGGTTGTGCATTTGGCCGTTAACGGTCCATTCTGGCAACTGCGGGAGTGGTTGGGCCTTGAAAGTCTCTGCATATTCATGATCACCGATCCTGAGTTTGTTCATGAGATGATTGAGTTTTGGACTGACTTTGTATCTGAGACCATGAAACCCATCCTTGAAAAAGTCCGACTTGATTATGTCTTGATACAGGAAGATATGGCATACAAAGGCCACAGCATGATTTCCCCACAAATGACGAGAGAATTCTTAGTGCCAGCTTACGAGCGTTGGATTAGCCAGCTGAAACAAGCGAGGTGTTCCGTCATAGCAGTTGATTCAGACGGTTATATCGCTGAGCTAATTCCGATATGAATCGATGTAGGATTTAACTGCTGTTTTCCCGTGGAAGTAGCAGCGGGCAATGATATTGTGGAATACCGCAGACTCTATGGAAGGAAGATGGCTTATATTGGCGGACTCGACAAACGGGCCCTTGCTGCAGGTGGGAAAGTAATGGAACAAGAGCTTATGCGGGTGGTTCCGCCCCTACTGGAAGAAGGAGGCTTTATTCCAGGCTGTGATCACGGTGTTCCACCGGATATATCCTGGCCTAATTTCGTGGAGTATACTCGTCTACTTGCGCAGCTAACCGGCTGGCTTTGACTGGCTTTTAAGGTTCAATCCCAGCTGTAGTCTTTAGTTCCTTGTGCAGGATTGAGATAACTTGATTTACAGGAGCTCCGGCAGGGTCATTGAGGATTTGTGGATGCAGCAGTCTAGACCGGAGTGTTGGTCGTTTTCTTGCCAGGTATTTAGAAAGAGGTGGTAACATGGACAGGAAAGTGAACTTCGAATACGATACTTTCTATACCTGTGAAGAGTATTTCGTGAGGCGCTGGAATCAGTTTTCACGGCAGTTAGGGTTTTCGGCATCTACCAGAGAGGAATACGCTATTTGGGCTAGTGAACTCCGAGAGGCCCTGAGAAACGTTACTGGGATAGATACCATGGTACCTGCTCTGCTGCAGCCGAAAACTCTAGATGTAACCGATATGGGAACTTACACCAGAGAAGAAGTGCTTATTCAAACGGAACCAGGGATTTTCATGACTATGTACGTTCTCGTCCCTAAGAAGATCAATCCCGCCCGAGCCTGCGTCATTGCACCCCATGGGCACGGTACTGGTGGGAAGTTGACCACTGCAGGAAGAAGGGACATTGTGGATATCGATGCCAATGGTGATTATGGCGTTCAATTGGTCAAAGAAGGGTTTGTTGTGTTTTGTCCCGACGCCCGGGGTTTTGGTCAAAGGCGAGAAAAAGCCCATCAGGGCAAACCTCAGGAGTTCATGCATGGTTCCTGTCGGGTACTGAACAATATGGCTATCCCCTTAGGCCAAACTGTGACCGGTATGTGGACTTGGGATTTGATGAGGCTCATTGACTACATAGAGGAGTATCGGGATGAATGCGACCCAGAAAGGATCGGATGTGCCGGCCTATCCGGCGGCGGTCTACAGACTATGTGGTTGAGTGCCCTGGATGAACGGGTTAAGTGTGCCGTAATCAGTGGATATTTTTACGGATATAGAGATGCGCTACTGAAACTGAACACCAATTGCTCGTGCAATTACGTTCCCAATCTCTGGAAACTAGCCGATATGGGTGACATTGCTGCCCTTATTGCTCCCCGCCCGCTCCTAATTGAAACGGGGAATCGAGACCCGCTAAACGGTGAAAGCGGGGTGGCTAATGTCACTGAACAGGTTGACATTACCCGCAAAGCTTACCGGCTTTTCGATGCTGAGGACAGATTGTACCATCACATCTTTGACGGAGAGCATCAGTGGAATGGGACTAAGGGTATACCGTGGCTGGTCAAATGGTTGATGTGAGGGTGGACACCATTCACATGACAGGTGAGTAGCGTAGGGCTTACTGATACTCACACAACTAAGATTGGAATGCAGAATCTGCGGTTACCAGTGTGATCGCCTACATAAAGACTACTATGCGAAGGGGGAGTACAGCATTGAGCCGTAAGAAACGATATGCAATGATAGGTATAGGAAGTAGGGCGAGATTCTTTTATCAGGCGTTGGCATCTACATACGCGGACAATGCCGAAATTGTGGCTTTCTGTGATATAAATCAAGGCAGGATGGATTATGCCAACAGTGTCCTAGTAAACGAGCTAGGTGCTGACCCTGTCCCAACGTATTTGGCGTGGGATTTCGAAACCATGGTCAAAGAGACAAAGCCGGATGTTGTCATCGTCACTTCCATTGACCGCACCCATCACATTTACATTAATAAAGCAATGGAGCTGGGCTGTGATGTTATCACTGAAAAGCCCTTGACTATTGATGAAGAGAAGTGTCAATCCATCCTCGATACTGTAAAAAGGACTGGACGGAGTCTGCGGGTAACCTTCAATTATCGCTATGCTCCATATAATACCAAGATAAGAGAACTCATCCGGGACGGGGTAATCGGTGATGTGACTTCTGTTCACTTTGAATGGTTGCTGGATACGCAGCATGGGGCCGATTATTTCCGCCGGTGGCATAGAGATAAGCGCAATAGTGGTGGCCTTTTGGTCCATAAGTCCACCCATCATTTTGACTTGGTCAACTTCTGGCTGGGAGCAAGGCCAAAGACTGTGTTTGCCATGGGAGACCTGTTGTTCTATGGTAGAGAAAACGCGGAACGGCGGGGAATGCGCCAGTTCTATTACCGAGGTACAGGAAGCAAAGCAGCAGAAAATGATCCTTTTGCTCTAGACCTACGGGCAAATCCGAACTTGGAAAAGATGTATTTAGAAAACGAGGAGTATGACGGATACCTGAGGGATCAGAGCGTCTTTGGCGATGGGATCAGTATCGAGGATACAATGGCAGTAATGGTGAGATATAACACCAAAGCCATTCTTACTTATTCACTTAATGCATATCTACCTTGGGAAGGATATAGAGTGGCCTTTAACGGGACTAAGGGACGGCTTGAGGTTCATGTGTGTGAAAGAAGCTATGTGAGCGGACGGGCCGGCACTGCCGCTGAAGGGGCAGTAGAGAGCAAAGAGATCGTGGTCTTCCCAATGTTTGCTGAGCCTTACAGGGTGCCGGTGGAGGAAGCCCAAGGCGGTCACGGAGGAGGAGATCCTGCTTTGTTGAGGGATCTCTTTGGTGAACCGCAGGAGGATCCCTTCAAGCGCGCGGCTTCCCACATAGATGGAGCATTGAGCATCGCTATCGGCATTGCGGCCAATAAGTCCATACGGACTGGTCAGCCAGTTCAGATAGATGAGCTGTTTATGCTCTAGAGCTCGTTACCGATGCCTTGGAAGATCCTTGTAATAAATGGCAACCCCGGGCAGTAGCTTTGACTGTGAGACTAAAGATGGAGGACAGCGTGAAATGAATGCAGCTTCACCCTCATTGCCCAAAATAGCAATTACCATGGGAGACCCGTACGGAATCGGTCCAGAGATCGTAGTAAAGGCCGTTGCCCATGCCGAGGTGAAGAGGGCGTGTCAGCCTATAGTCATTGGGACTAAGGATATACTAGAGCAGGCGGCGGAAATCGTGGGAGGGGAGATTTCTTGCCCAGTCATAGAACCGGATATCCCTCTAGCTCTAGAACTCAACTGCTTTGGCACAATCTCCGCTGTCGCGGGAACGGCCGCCTTTGCCTACATTAAAAAAGCCGTTTCCCTGGCCCTGGCGGGAGATGTAGATGCTGTTACTACGGCCCCTATCCATAAAGAAGCAATTAATCTGGCTGGCTACCACTTCAGCGGCCACACGGAGATCCTGGCTGCTCTTACCGCGACAGAATCAGTCAGCATGATGCTGGTTTGTGGGCAGATGCGGGTTGCCCATGTGACCACCCATATTGCCCTCGAGGATGTACCTAGCCGCATCACACAATCGCGGGTTACTGAAGTTATTGGTCTTTTTCACCAGGCTTTGTTGGACCTTGGGATCAACTGGCCGAAAATCGCGGTAGCCGCCCTCAACCCCCATTCTGGGGAGGGGGGTCTTTTTGGTCGACAGGAGATCGAGACCATCACACCAGCTATTGCGTCCGCAGTGAAGAGGGGTTACCACGTGGAGGGTCCAATCCCTCCCGATACAGTCTTTGTGAAAATGCTGGCTGGTCACTATGACGGTGTGGTTGCCATGTACCACGACCAAGGGCATATTCCAGTCAAACTCCTGGGTTTTACCGTCGATCCCACAACCGGCAGCTTTAGAAGTGTCGCGGGAGTCAACGTTACCTTGGGACTGCCCATCATCCGCACATCGGTGGACCATGGCACCGCCTTTGATATTGCCGGCACCGGCAAAGCCAATGAACAGAGCATGGTGGATGCAATCCTTATGGCAGCTACCATGGCCGGCCATCGACGCTAAAGGAGATTGCCTTTGCCAGTCCAAGACTTTGGGCCAAAGATCTCATGGGCATTAAAACAGGCGTTAAGGCAGGATGAATCTGTCGCAAGATAGCTGGGACACGGTTCATCCTGCTTCTTGTGTCAAATAAGGAGCTGGAGATATTCAAAGAAGCGGAGGTACGTCGTGTCGTGAAGACTCAAATTAGGGAAGCAAAGCCTCAAGACATGGATGCCATCGTTGCTCTGGATCATGTTGCCCGCCAGGATCATAAGCGGGTAGCTTACATAGCCGAGGCCATAAGGTCTCGCAAGGCCTTTGTTGCAGAGTGTGATGGCAAGGTGGTTGGGTACGGGGTTATTTCTTATAGCTTCTACGAAAACGGGATGATAGAGCTGATCTATGTAGATCAAGATTACCGCCGGTTAGGGATTGGGCGTTCATTAGTTGAATACGCGGAAGCCTGCTGTCAAACACCAAAACTGTTCACCTCCACCAACCTCTCCAACAAGCCAATGCAGCTTCTTCTAGAAGGGATGGGCTACAGGCTGAGCGGGTATATAGACAATTTGGACCCAGGTGATCCAGAGCTGGTATATTTCAAGTATTTAGTAGATAAGACGCTTGAGACCAATGTATAACGGGCGGTAACGAAACGGTTAGAGCGAGTCTAGACTTCCCGGCAAGTCAACGTTGTCCCTAGGTTTGCCATGGACAGCCCGCATTTAAAGGTATCTCGTTGGAGTTATCGAAAGGGTATGTCAACACTACTATTCTACTCTGCAAGGAGCTGAGGATGTGGATGGTGAGTATCCCTGAGAAAATGAAGGCAGTCGTCTGTCGCGGACCCCGGGATTACAGATTAGAGGAAATACCTGTTCCAGAACTAAGAGATGGCGATGTCTTGATCAAGGTAACAGCATGCGGCATTTGTGCCGGTGACATCAAGTGCAGGACAGGAGCATCAATGTTCTGGGGAGATGAAATCCAACCGCCTTATGTCAAGCCGCCGGTTGTGCCTGGCCACGAGTTTTTTGGTACAGTTGTCGCCCTTGGTCAGGGTGCCAAAGAACACCACGGCGTAGATGTGGGTGACACGGTCACAGTGGAACAGATCGTGCCTTGTTGGGAATGCAGATTCTGCCGCAGCGGAAAATACTGGATGTGCCAAGTTCACGACATCCACGGCTTTCAACGAGGAGTCGCCGATGGAGGTATGGCTGAGTACGTTCGGCTGTCAAAGAGGGATATCATCCATAAAGTGCCCGAGTCTATAAGTGGGTATACCCCGGCGATTATCGAGCCGCTGGCGTGCGCAGTCCATACGGTAGAAAGAGCGCAAATCAAATTTGGCGATGTTGTGGTCCTTGGCGGCCTCGGTCCCCTTGGGTTGTTGAAACTGCAGCTTATTAGGCTGAAGAACCCCAGGTTGATTATCGGCCTTGATCTGCGGGAAAAGAGGCTAAGACTAGGCAAAGAATTGGGAGCAGACATTGTACTTAACCCCTTAGAGGACGATGTAGTACAGCGGGTGCTGGATATTACGGACGGTTACGGGTGCGATGTTTACATTAATGCTACAGGGGAACCAGAAGGCGTTATCCAGGGACTGCAGATGATCCGTAAACTGGGAACTTACGTTGAGTTCAGTGTATTTACTGAACCTACAACTGTGGATTGGAGCATAATTGGTGATAGAAAAGAATTGGATATCTATGGTGCCCATCTCAGCCCCTATACATATCCGTTAGCCATAGATTTCTTGGTCAAAGGCTTGGTTAAGGGGGAACCCATCATCACCCACAGCTTTTCCCTTGAGCAGTGGGAGGAAGCCTTTGCTATGGCCGAGGAAGGTACCGAGTCAGTTAAGGTGGTTTTGGTTCCATAGGCCTGGGGTCACAATGCCCCGCGGTGTGGATACTCCTCGCATACCGTAGTCGCCCAGTGTCTGTGCTCCTAGATTCTGGACAGAGAAATATCCTCTGAAGGTATTCAATGTAGATCAACGAAAAGAATGGTGGATGCAAAAATAGTCGGTAAGTCAAGTTAGCGAACCAATGGAAATCGGCATCCTGGCTGGAAGGGAGTTGAAAGATGTGAAAATCACCAAGATGGAGCTTTTTAAAGTGCCGCCCCGCTGGCTCTTTCTTAAAGTTGAGACCGATGAAGGTCTAGACGGCTGGGGTGAGCCAGTTGTAGAAGGCCGGGCAGATACGGTGAAAGCAGCTGTGGAAGAGCTTTCGGAATACCTCATCGGCAAAGATCCCTTGCGGATTGAGGATCATTGGCAGGTGATGTATCGGGGAGGGTTTTACCGGGGAGGCCCGATCCTAACCAGCGCTATCTCGGGTATAGAGCAGGCATTGTGGGACATCAAGGGCAAGTACTATGGTGCTCCTGTCTATGAGCTTCTAGGCGGCAAGGCCCGGGACAGGATCCGGGTTTACAGCTGGATCGGAGGTGATCGCCCCCGGGACGTAGCTCAAGCTGCTGAGGAACAGATTCAAGCTGGATTTACCGCAGTAAAGATGAACGCAACTGAGGAAATGCATTACATCGATTCCTTTGAGAAGGTAGATGCAGTTGTGAAGCGGGTTGCCGCTGTAAGGGAGGTTGGCGGCCCCGGGTTTGGAATTGGAATTGATTTTCACGGCCGAGTGACCAAGGCTATGGCCAAGATTCTGGCTAAAGAGCTCGAACCACTCCATCCCATGTTTATTGAAGAACCTGTTTTGCCGGAGAATAACGAGGCTCTGCGGGAGATTGCGCAAGCAACAACCATACCCATCGCCACGGGGGAGCGGATGTACACCCGCTGGGGTTTTAAGCATCTATTGGCCCTTGGCTATGTAGATATTATTCAACCTGATGTCTCCCATGCTGGAGGAATTCTTGAGGTGAGAAAGATCGCAGCTATGGCAGAGGCATATGATGTTGCCCTTGCCCCCCACTGTCCCCTTGGTCCCATAGCATTGGCGGCATGCCTGCAGGTTGATGCCTGCTCCCCCAACGCCGTAATTCAAGAACAGAGCCTCGGGATTCATTACAATCAGGGGAATGATCTTTTGGACTATCTAAAGGACCCATCAGTCTTTCAATATGATAACGGCTTTGCAGCTATCCCGGAGGCGCCCGGCCTAGGTATCGAGGTGGATGAGGAAAAGGTGAGAGCTGCTGCCCGGATTGGCCATAACTGGAGAAATCCTGTATGGCGGCGGGAAGACGGCACTGTTGCCGAATGGTAAGGCGGCAGCCAACTACTTGTCGAGATGAGGAGAGCTCCATGAACAGGCAACCTATGTGCGATGAACCTAAGTTGGAAGTAGTAACTATAGGGGAAACCATGATCCGCTTTTCCCCCAAGACCGGTATCCGCTTGGAACAGGCCCGGCAATTGGATGTTGAAATTGGCGGTGCGGAATCCAATGTTGCAGTGGCCCTGGCAAGGTTAGGCGTTGCCAGTGGGTGGATCAGCAAGCTGGTTGAGAATCCCTGGGGCTTTCGCATCGCGGGGGAGCTGCGGCGGCACGGAGTTGATACATCCCGGATCATCTGGACCCAGGAAGGTAGAGTCGGGACTATGTTCGTCGAGCCGGGCGTGAAACCCCGACCTGCTGAAGTTGTCTACGACCGGGCAAACTCAGCAGCCAGCACCATGCGGTTCGAAGACCTTGACCTGGATTATATATTAGCCGCACGGCATGTCCATCTCACCGGGATAACCATGGCCCTCAGCGATTCCTGCAGGGATATGGTAACAAAGGTTGCTGCCGAGGTGCGGAAGGCCGGAAGGACAGTCTCCTTCGATGTGAATTATCGCCAGAGGCTGTGGAGTGCAGAAAAAGCGAAGAGGGCCGTCGATTCTGTTCTCAAGGACGTCAATCTGCTAATATCCACCCTGGATGATGTGCGCAAGGTGTTCAACTTGACGGACAGTCCCCAAGACGTTTGCAAGAAGCTGCATGAGACTTACGGCTGCCCTTGGATAATCATCACCCTAGGAGGGGAAGGAGCCATCGGGTTGTTTGATGGGGAGATCAAGCGGGTTGACGGCTATGAGCTTGAGGTAATTGACCGGATCGGTGCCGGCGATGCCTTTGCCGCCGGTGCCATCTACGGCTTCCTAAATGGTTTGCCGGATTTGAGTCTAAGATATGGGATTGCCTTGGCAGCCCTCAAGCACACCATTTTCGGTGACCAAAGCTACTTGAACAAGAAAGATGTCGAAAGACTTTTGGCAGCTGGAGTAGCCGACATTCAACGCTAGCTAAAACCAGGTTAGACTTTCCATCGGCACAGGAGGGATGCTCGTGAAATACAAGGTATCAGTCTACGAAAAGATCATGGCAAGCCGCATAGTTGCAATCCTGCGGAAGATCGATGTTGGTAAGGTCAAGGAGATCGCTAGAGCGCTCCTCGAGGGCGGGATCTACGCCATGGAGGTGACCATGGATACTCCAGGTGCATTGGAAGCCATTCAGATGATAAAATCCGATCTAGGCGACAACGCCGCCGTTGGAGCCGGCACTGTATTGGATGCCGAAACGGGGCGATTGGCACTGCTGTCCGGGGCGGAGTTCTTGGTTGCACCTAATCTGAATGTGGATGTTATCCGCCTTGGAAACCGTTATGGCCGCCTAGTCATCCCCGGATGCGCAACTCCATCAGAAATTGAAACTGCCTACGAAGCGGGGGCAGATATCATCAAACTTTTTCCCGCAGCAGATCTGGGACCTGGGTACATCAAGAATGTCAAGGGTCCCCTGGGTCATATCACGGTTATGGCGACAGGAGGAGTTGGGATTGAAAATGCCGATGCCTTCTTTGCTGCAGGGGCAGATATCTTAGGTGTGGGGGGCAGAATGATCAATAAAGAAGCCATCGCCCGGGGCGACTTTCAAGTCATAGCTGATTACGCAGCCCAGCTGGTTGCTAAAGGAAAAGGATTATAGAGCATGGATAGGGTGATGCATTTCGCCATTGTTGAAATAGCGAGCATCACCTTGTCTACTGTCTAAGACTATGCCTCAACTCTTCAGGGGATTGTCAATGACCAGCATAAACCGCAACAGAGAAAGGATACGCATGTTGACGATGGGAGAGAGTGGCCCAGAATCCGTCATTCTTCAACGCTTGGCCAAACCCGCCTTCCGCCCACATAAGTAGCCGCTACCTGCATATCCAGGAGCTCTTGGGGCGGGGTCTGTGTGGGGTCTTTGGGAAGGGCTACGAAATCTGCCAGTTTTCCCGGTGAAAGACTCCCTTTGACAGCTTCTTCTTGGGCAGCATAGGCAGAACCAGTTGTAAAGAGTGCCAAGGCCTCTGTGGGAGTCAGGCACTCTTCTGGGTGCCAGCCGCCCGGAGGATTGCCGCTGTGGTCCTGGCGGGTGATGGCAGCATGCAACCCCCACAGGGGATTGCAGCTTTCCACCGGACAATCGGAGCCGCCGGCTGTGTGGATTCCCAGGCTAGCCATCGTTTTCCAGGCATAGCTGTAGAC
>LSQX01111272.1_pt1 | contig 20509 bp, 17 predicted proteins | sample 654561 | NCBI WGS metagenome assembly LSQX01 (sample SAMN04489861, study PRJNA283612) | anaerobic digester metagenome | isolation source: 4 biogas reactors fed with cattle manure at either 37C or 55C with and... | place: Denmark: Kongens Lyngby | collected 2014 | reverse complement strand
GACAGGAACAACAGGCTGATTGCAGGCCGGTCAATCTTTATAAGCGGCACCATAGACGGGAAACCGATTGAATTATGGACAAACAGCAAAGCGGAACTTGAAATCGAATTTCCAAGGAAAAGGGCAGTGGATCTTACACAACCCAATGCAGACATGTGGATTAAAATTAATCTGAGAAAGATCATTTCAAACCTTGAGGCAATGGATTTTTCATCTGCTGCTGACGGAAACGGAAATGGCATCATTGAAATAGGTCACGATGACCAGGATGGAAATAATGCACTCTCAACAGCATTGTTCAATTCTTTCAGGGGATGCTTTGAGCTGGATGACTAAGTATTGAGATACTGTAGTTCTGCGGAAACGGTTGCCGGGAGAACAGAAAACGCTGCCGGCAGATACAGATTAAAGAATGCGGGTATTTGTGCACAAATACCCGCATTCTTTTCCTGTTCCGCAGGACAGTACAGCATTATGTCGGTTACAAAACCAGCCACGGATGGAAAACGTAACAGTTTCAGAAACCAAGAATCCAGGAAGCAATGGAAAAATATATCAGCACACCCGCGATATCCGCAATGGATGTAATAAGCGGAGCACTGGCCGTGGCAGGGTCAAGTCTCAGCTTTGTAAACAGAAAGGGAATGGTAAGCCCCAGTAAACTTCCCACCATTACGGTAAGGAGCATGGAAATAGAAACAACGAGTATTATATCGGGTGCCCTGAAGCTGGCAATAAGGGATACGCCGACAGCCATTGTGACCCCCAGCAGAAAAGACACGATAAACTCCTTGCCCACCAGTTTGAACCAATGTCTCATTTCAACATCTCCAACAGCCAGGGAACGGATCATCAGCGTAGCAGACTGGGAACCGGCATTACCGCCACTGTCAATAAGCAGCGGCAGAAAAAACATCAGCGATACCATGGTCTTTATCAGCTCTTCAAAACTGGCTATGGCTGCGCCTGAAAAAACATTCATAAACACAAGAATCATCAGCCATATTATCCGCTTTTGATAAAGGAGGGGTACCCTTGCCTTGAGTGGATCAATAATCGCATCCTGAACAGACCCGAATTTGTGGAAGTCCTCGGTTGTTTCCTCTTCCTCAATATCCATTATATCATCAAAGGTCACAATTCCGAGCAAAATGCCTTCCGAATCGGTGACAGGCAGTGCAACCCGGTCATGATCCTTGAACACACGGATGGCAGATTCCTGGTCATCATAAGCATTGAGTGAAACATAACGGTGGTCGAGCAGCTCCATTATATTCTGATCCGGGTTTGCAAGTATTATCTCCCTGATCTTAATGTCATCTATTAGTTTCCATTTATCATCAATCACATAGATCACATTAAGGGTTTCGGAATTATGACCGTAAACCCTGATATGACGGAGAGTCTCACGAACGGTAAAATGGGATTTTACCGCCACAAACTCGGGAGTCATAAGTCGTCCGATACTGTCTTCAGGATAACCAAGAAGCTGTACCGCTATCTTGCGTTCCTCCGGTGACAGAAGCTGAATAAGCTTCTGGGAAACCTCTCCCGGCAATTCTTCAAAAAATGCAGTCCTGTCATCAGGGTCCAGATCATTAAGAAGTGCAGACAGTTTGGTTGAATTTCTGGCAAGGCCCTCAATCACCTGCTCCTGCTTTTCATGGGAAAGAAGCTGAAATGTGTTTTTTGCCTGTGTTTTGGATAACAGGCGGAATATGAGTATATCATCACCGGAAGATAATTCTTCTATTGTTTCGGCAATATCCAGATTTTCCAGATCAGAAATTCTGCTCCGCAGGGTTTTCCATTCCTTCTTCTCCAGAAGTTCCTCAATTTCTTTGATTTTTTCCAACATAGCACATTAGTCTAAAACGTTAACCTGCAAATACAATATGATCAGTCCCCCAGAATATTAGCTGCCAGCTGTTATCCTGACCAGGACAATTTTCCGGCATCCGATCAATAAGTCTGCAAAAGTATTTTTTTTAATACATAAAACCAATCCATACTTTTTTATATTGGTTTTTTTTCTGAAGGGATATGCGGCTTCAGACAGAAAGGATGAGAAGCAGATACGTACTATTGAACCGGATCCGGAAACCGGATATATAATTATAAACAGGGATTACCGGGCCACCCTTACACATATTAATCGTTTCTGGTCGCGAATGATCAGCCTGCCGTCAGCCAGTGCGAGCGGAGCCCAGTTCTGGGTCGCACCCCCGACTTTTGATGCTACCGGATCATTTTCTGTTCCCGTACCTCCCGGAGTGAGCAGCTCTGCCGAGGAAAGCACCCTGAAAGCCGAAGGATCAGGCTGAATAAGATAAAGTCTGTTACTTCCGTCGGTACTGATCAAAAGACCTTCAGTGAGTATCATTCCTCCCTTGTCAAACATGGGTGATCTCCTTGTTGACCATTTGACTTCACCATCCATACTCATGCAGACCAGGCCGTCCTTCCTTTCATTGGTTGAATAATGTGCATAAAAATAACCGTTATGAAGAACCGGAGGTTGTGTATGTGCACCAAAATCCGGATTTTTATAAAGTTCCGTCACATCATGGCTCCCGTCAGATTTCCGGCTTATTTTCAGCATTGCGGCACCGGCCTGGTATCCACCGGTTATAAGGACTCTGCCTTCTCCTGCATCAAGTGCAGCCGGAACCGGAATACCGCATTGCCAGTTATCATATTCCCATAACACTTTCCCCGTGAGAGGATCTATCCCCGCAACCTTACCGCCGCTTGCAGCCGGCCCCCGACCGGCTGATGCAGTTATCATGACAACATGATCCTGGTCACCGGCTTTTACAAGCGCAGGACTCACATATCCTACAGGTCCAAGGGCTGCTGTTGTCCATCTGACATTACCGCTAAGCTTATCATAGGCAACAACTCCGGCCTTCGGAGCCTGTGAAGCTACAATAAGCAGATTGCCATAAACCAGCGGACACTGGGATATGGCCCATCGCGGAATCTGACCTCCTCCGAAGTCAGTCCATATATTTTTGTTCCACAAAGGTTTTCGTGTATTGATATCTATACAATAAAGATGACCGTAGGGTCCGCAGGTGTAAATCCTGTTTCCGTCAATCGCCGGGACACTCCTTGATCCCGGAAACTGAACGGCACCGGGAGCATCATATCCGAAACTCCATAGCTCCCTGCCGCTGGAAAGATCAAAACACCTCAGCCTGTCACCGGTCCTGTCATCCCTGTCAAGCAGGTAAACCCTGCCATCCCTGACAACCGGACCTCCGTAGCCAATGCCGATATTTGCAGTCCAGAGAATATCGGGTCCCTTCGCCGGCCAGGATCGTAAAATCCCCTTCTGGAAGGATGTACCGTTCCTCAGGGGACCAAGATATTGCGGCCAGTCCTGCGAGTTGACATTACCTGCACTGAGCAGGAATACAAGCAGGACGCCTGTAATCCGGAATTTTCTTATTCCTGAATTTTTTCCCATCTGCTGACAATAGTGAAAGAAAATACTTCTGCAATAATATTTTTACAATATTAAACCAAATCCCTAAAGTAGGTAAAATATGCTTAAGTCCCAATGATTTCAATACAGGTCCCCTTGCGGGAAAAATGATCTTCCCCTTTTACCAGCTGATGAATCCGCATAATTGAAACATGACAGATAAATTCATTATTTCGCTTATAAAAAATTTCTTGTTATTTTTGGAAAATGTCAGTTTGGAATTTCAAATAGTAAATATTTATAAAATCTAAATCTTGTATCAATGAAGAAGCTTACATTATCTGTTTTGTTTTGTTTAATAATCAGTTCAATCCTTTCTGTTTCCGCCCAGACGATTCCAAGGGAGGAACTTATCTTCCTGACCCGGGAGTGGAAGGGGGAACGTTTCCCCGACGGCCGGCCGAAAATTTCTGACGACCTCATCAGAAGAGCAAAGAATCTCAGTCTTGAAGATGCATGGCAGATCATGAACAATGAAGGATATTCAAACCAGTTCGAGGGAAACTGGAAAATGGTAAGAGATGATCTTCCCATCATAGGCCGTGCCGTAACTGCTACCTTTATGCCAAGCCGGCCGGATCTCGAAAACAACATCAAGGAAAGAGGCTGGGAAAACGGATTTGTCGGGAATACAAACTCCTGGCCGATATCAGTCCTTCAAAAAGATGATGTGTACATTGCTGACTGTTTTGGGAAAATCAAAGGCGGTACCATGATCGGAGATATGCTTGCAACCTCCATCTATACCAAAACCGGAACAGGTGTGATTTTCGATGCGGCAGCACGTGATCTGACAGACATATCTGAGATTGAAGGTTTCAATGCCTATGTACGTGACTTCCACCCTTCATTCCTGGTTGAAGTTGTTCTTACGGGACTAAACACCCCCACAAGGATAGGTGAAGCTATCGTATTACCCGGAGACCTGGTGATCAGCGACAAGGAAGGCGTTCTGTTCATCCCTGCCCATCTGGCTGAAATGGTCATTGCCACCGGTGAATTCATGACCGCACGGGCTGATTTCAGCAAGGCTATGCTCAAAGAAGCACGCTACAGTGCAGGTCAGGTTGATTCCCAGTGGACCGATGATATGAAGGAACATTTTCTCAGATGGCTTAAGGAAACCAACAGTGAAACTCAGATGACCAGGAAACAGCTTGACGAATTCATGTCAAAAAGAACCTGGTAAAAACACTTTATGTTCTGAAATCCTTTACTGATGAGCTTTATTAATGATCTCATCAGGTGTTTTCCGTGGTGTTGCCGACGATACAGCATCAACACTCCTGTCAGCATTCCCTATTCGCAGCAGCGCCACGGCATTATATCCGGCAGGAATATGATATAAACCCCTGTTCTGGTTAACATTTCTGACCGGACCGGTGTAAATACGTGCTCCCAGTCCGAGTCCGTGGGCTGCAATAAACATGTTTTCCGTGGCAAGGCCGCAATCAAAATCAGGAGTTGTTCCGTTCTGTGAAACCAGTCCGGAAACAATGATGATAACATTGCCCGGAACTATATTATCAATCGCTGCCTTCATGGTTTCCGTGTCTCTGATAACAGTAAATTTCCAGGGCTGAAGATTTCTTGCACTTGGCGATTTGATCCCGCTTTTCAGGATAATATCAAGCTGCTGTTCCGTCACCGGCTCATCCGTATATTCCCTTTCTGAATATGCCGATAACAACAAATCTGTAACAGAATTGTCAGAAATCTGACCAACCAGGCCTGCACTTACAAAAAGCGCAGCGATAATCAATAAAATTCTTGTTTTCATATATCTGTAATTTAATTTTAATAACAAGATTACCTGCCCCAACAGAAATTTAAGCATTCCTCCCGGAATAACAAAGTCAGCCCTTCCATACATAAAAAATTCCCCGGCAGGAGTATTACTCATCCCCGGAATAGCTGCTATACCTTGAGAATGTCTCCATAACATTCTCAACGTATGTCCTGGATACAGGAATATCAGGGATCTGAGTGTTGCCGAAATCCAGTTTCAGACCATCTTTCTCCTTACGGATCACTTTTATTTTTCCGAAATTGACCATATAGGACCTGTGGCAACGGATTATATCAGTTCCTGCAAACTTCTCTTCCATCCTCTTCATTGTATCACGCAAAAGATATTTCGAAATCTTTCCGTTGTTCAGGTAACATATGCTTATATAATTTTCAGTTGACTCAAGAAACAGGAGATTTGCTTTCCTGAGAGAAAATTTCAGAACAGATTTATCATCATAAAAAGGTATCATCTCTCTGGCACTTCCCGAAACAGATGTGATCTCCCCCATCCTGTCAATCATTTCCTTCTTATCACGCCATGACAGATAAAGCCATGAAATTGAATACGGCAGAAGCAGAACAAGTGCGGTATTCCGGGTTGACAGCTTTACCAGATCAATGAATTCCCTGGAATCATTCAGGGCAAATTTCTGGAAAAGGGCATAAAAAGAAGCCATTGACAGTATTTCCGCACCAATCCAGATAAGGTAGTGAATATAATTTATATCCCTTTTCCTGCAAACATGATACATAATTATCCTGCTGATAACCACTACCATAACTCCGGTGAGGATTATCAGACTGGAATATGTAAAGAATTCAAGTCTTGTAAGACTGAACCATTTATCTGCACCGAAGGGGGAGTAGATATTGATGAAAACCAGAGCAAACAGGGCTGTGAATATTATCAGCTTCACAATATTTCTCTTTTCAATCAGATATGGTGCTATGGGTTTCTGAAGGTCCAAGGCAGGTTTTTTAAATTATATGTAAAATTACATTTTTTCTCCTTAACACTCTATATTAATAAAATTTGCCGGGATCCGTCTTCTGATTCCGTCACATATAACGGGATTTTGTCACACTCCGCCCCTTTTCGTCCCTCCGCCTGAACACCCGGCACATTAATTTGGATGCTTCCCCTGCTGACATTTCTTTTACATGAAGAATACTAAAGAAATCACATTTGAATGGAATATACGAAACTCTCTGAAATGCTCCGGGATGTATACGATCCGGGAACGGAAGAGATGCGGATCCCCGGATCCGGTCTCAGGATAAGAAACAGCCGCTTCATTTCGGACTATTCTTCCGAAGATTTTCTGAATGAAAATGATTCGTCCATCAGTGAAAATATGAGTTTCACCTACCCTGTATTCATTCCCGAAGACAATAAAACAGACAGAATGATCCTTCTTCTTCACGGACTCAATGAAAGGAGCTGGATCAAATATCTGACCTGGGCATATTCACTTACCATCCTGACCGGCAGTCATGTGATCCTTTTCCCCATCTCATTCCATATGAACCGTTCACCTGAATCATGGAAGGACCCGAGGGCTATGACCGGTTTACTGAGGGAAAGGAACCGGAAGCGCTGTGATAACAGCCTGACAAGCTTTGCCAATATTGCGATAAGCGAAAGGCTGACCGAGGATCCCAGACGTTTTCTCAATTCAGGATACCAGACGGTCCGGGACCTTGAGGAACTCATCGTTCAAATCAGGGACGGGAAACATGCTTTCATTCCGGCAACCGGCAAAGTCAACCTCTTTGCATACTCCATAGGCGCATTCCTTGCTGAAATAATAATGATGGCCGACCAGCAAAGCCTTTTCAGGAATTCGAAACTATTCATGTTCTGCGGAGGATCCGTATTCAGTAATATGAAAGGTGCATCCAGACTGATTATGGATAATGAGGCATATAACAGGGTTTACAGCTATTATATGCAGGATTTTGAAAAGGAAATAGAAAACGGAAAGAAAATCATGGACAGGATTTTATCAACCAGGGTTGGCATGACTTTCAGATCAATGATTGATTTTTCCCGTTTCAGGAAGTTCAGGGAAAAATCACTTTCAGCTATGGGCGATCGTATATTCTCGGTCGGACTGGCAAAAGATACCGTGATTCCTGCCCAGGGAATTGCTGATACTCTGAGACTTTCCTCAGGCCGTAAAGCCGGCAGGATTGAAATATGGGATTTTCAATATAACTATTCCCACGAAAATCCTTTTCCGCTTTATAAAACCGCTGAAAAGAAACTTGTTGACAACAGCTTTATGAAACTGATAAGCCATGCAGCTGCCTTTCTCATTTAATTTTTGCACGCTGAATTTCAAAAAGAAAAAATAAATATTCATCTTCGCCAGCCGAAAACAATATTCACAATCCGGAATGACCGGGGACAGATCCTGCTAACACCGGATACCCTCAATAACAAAAACAAGTCATTCAGACAGAGGAAGATGAAAATAAGTGAATTTATTGAAAAGCATTTCTGGATTTTTCTTATTGCAGGAATTGTTGCAGGAGTATGGCAGCCCCTCGGATCAGAAGCTCCGCCTGTTGTACTCAAGCTCCTGCTTGGGATGATGCTCTTTCTCGTATTCCTGAAAATTGATGCAATTGAGGTCCTGGAAAATATGAAGGATCTGAAACTGATGGCCCTGATAGCGCTTGTCTATATGATAGCTGTACCTCTCCTGTTTTATCTGGTTACAATGATCTTTGACAGGCAGCTGGCAACCGGGCTGCTGCTGCTCACTGCAATGCCGGCGGGAGTCTCATCCCCTGCGCTGGTTGACCTGCTGAAGGGAAATATCCCGCTGGCAATGAGCATTGCCGTGGTAACACAGATTATCGCTCCCTTCACGGTCCCCCTCCTTTTCTGGATTATCGGGTTAAGCGGTCTTGAAATCGATATACTATTAATATTCAGGGATATAGTTCTGCTCATCTTCACACCCATGATACTTGCACAATTATGCAAGAGGATTTTTCCACGGGTAATAAACAGGGGACAGCATCTTTTCACCTCAGTGAATATTTTTGTTCTCTTTGCATTTGTCTATGTGGCCATTTCATCGCAGAGGGATGCCCTTCTGGAAAATCCCCTGAGCCTGATCTGGAAAACCGTGATATTATACTTTGTCTTTGCCCTGCTTCATGTCGCCGGTTATTTTATGGGTATAAGGCAGAACAGGGAAAACAGGATTGCCTATGCAGTAACATCTGCTTATATGAACAACGGCATGGCTATTGTCCTTGCAGCAGCCTATTTCAGTCCGGAAATACTGATATTGATGGTACTCTCGGAACTTCCCTGGAATACCCTGCCTGAACCATTCAGGAGAATTATCAGGATATAAATTCCGCGAAAAAGATTTTCTGTCGTTACATAAATCAACTGCATTTCCCGGAAACGATTACTATGCCCTGTATCTGAAAGCGGGAAGCCGCGTGACAGCTGTTACAGGCACAAATGTATCAGCCGGATACTGAAAGCCGGGGAAACTGATCCGACTCAGCCCTGCGGTAACCTTTTATGCTTATTCTGAGATTCCGGTCAATGCTTACCGTGACGTAACTGTTATTTTCTGATCCGGACCCCTCTATCATGCCTTTGAGAGTGTAATATGGTATATTGTTTACAAGGCCGGAAGCACCGGCATGTTCATGACCCTGAAACACTATCAGCACCTTGCCGGAATCTTCCAGCACCTTACGGACCTCAGCAGCATTCACCGGTCCGTAAATCCTGTTTTCCCAGTTTACGTCCAGCCGCTGATGAACAAAAACAACAGTGGGCTTCACCGTCTTTGCCAGATCCTTCTTCAGCCACCTCAGCTGCCTGCCGGGAATATAGGCCTCAGTCCAGTCAAAATTTCCACGGCCATAGGCCACGCCATCCGGTCTGTAGTTGGCATCAAGCACTACAAAATGAAAAGAAGCGCTGTCAAAAGAATAATATGGCAGTGCCCTGTCAAAACCGGTATTACTTATGGCTTTCAGAAACTGTCGCTTGCTGACAGAATCATGGTCATGATTTCCCAGAACATGATAACGCGGACCCCTGAAACGGCAAAACTCCTTTTCAATTGTTTCAAGAAACCTGAGAGTCTCCCTTTCATCGGGAGGATCACCCTGATCCTTGAAATCTCCCAGCTCTATCAGAAAATCAACATTCAGTTCATTCATCAGATCAACACATTCGGATAATTTATCCAGGGATTCCCGGTAATATCGCAGGGACATGGCTTCCCTGTCAGCATAATGGGAATCGGCAAACACCCCGAAACAAACCGGCTCAAAACCATCTTTCGCGTGAATAATTGAAGCAAGGGGGATACCCCCGATAATTGTGACAGCGGTTGCAATAAATTTTCTGCGGTCAATTTCCATATGATATCATCAGTTTTATTGTCAAAAACATCATGCCGGCCCCCTCCGTTTCCGTAAAGCTGGAACGGTCAACTGCCGGGAACTGCCTGCAACATTATCTCATCAGGTAAAATACAATAAATTTACAGCTTACTGACCAGGATCCCGGATAATCCGGCAAAAGACAATCAGACTCCTGCTATTCTTCTTTTGTATTCATCAAGGGCCTCATCCAGCCTTACACGTGAATCTTCATTCCCCGGAACATTGTGCGAAGGATGAATATAAAGCCTGACCCCCCTGCCGGCAAGTATTTCAGCAACAGTGGTAATTGTCATCCAGACACAGGTTATGAATGCCATCGTGGAAACCGGCCCGATCTTGTCAGGATGGCCTTTCAATACCACGGAGGCATCCTCAAGCGGAGTACAGGTATCCACCACCACATCCGCCAGCTCAAAAATGGTTTTTCCGCTTGAATGTCTTGATTTTCTGCCGGCAGCCTCGGATGCCGATCCGAAAACAATCACCTTCATCCCCTTTTCACGGGCTGCAAGCGCCACATCTATATTGACATTATTGATTCCCGAATGGGAAAAGAGCCACATCACATCACGCCTGTCAAAATCATATCCTTTCATTATCTCCGTTCCGTAACCCTCAACCCGCTCCAGAAAGACAAACTGCCGGACACCCATCTCCCCGGTTATTCTTGTAAAAAAGGTAAGAGGCAGTTCAATCATGGGATGAAATCCCACAAATCCTCCTATCCGCGGATACATCTCCTCAATGGGAAGAGTCGCATGGCCGCATCCGAAAGTATGAACCCATCTCTTGGATTCAATGGTATCTGCCATTAATTCAGCTGATTTACGGATGTTGTCCATCTGGGTTTCCTCAATAAGCCTCATTGTATTCCTGGTGTTTTCCAGCCACTGTTTTGCCAACATAAGAATTTGATATTTAATTTGTTAACTTTTATTTTTATTCAGTATCCTGATTATAAAGGTAAACAGAATTACCTGCATTATCAGCTCGGTAAATGCGACTGTGGTGAGATTGCTTATACCGAACCTTCCGGCTATCAGTCCCATAAGATAATTGACAATCATGTTGCCCAACAGGGCAACAGACATGACAAAACTGAAAGCCGTTCCTGATAATTCCCTGAACCTTTCCCCTGCTATGCCCAGCATCACGGGGAAACCCGCGGCAAGTCCGGCGCCCAGAAGTACCAGACCGGGTACTGCCAGCGACAATGAACCAGCAATACGCATCAGCAACAATCCGGAAAAGAGCTGCAGGAATGATATCGTCATGATAGTTTTTTCCGGCAGGGACCTCAGAACACTTCCTATCAGAAACCTCATCAGGGTCATCCCGGCAACAAATGATGACAGTGCGAAAAGTGCGCTGCCCGTCCGAACCATAAGGTGATCTGTAAGCCAGATTGTTGTCCAGTTATTTAAAATTCCTTCGAAGCTGCTCTGAAAGAACAGGAAAAAAGCTATCAGCAACAGCACTTTGTCATTCAGCATTGCCTGCAGCCCCTTAAGGGGAAATCCGTGTTCCTGCTTCGGGGGCGGATAACTTATGACAAGAAAAATGATCCCGGCGGCAAGAGCAAGAATTCCTACTCCCGAAATTATTGTTTCAAAACTGAAGGTGTCGCGTAACAACCCAAGTATCAAAGGAATGCCCAGAGCCCCCAGTGCAAAGAAGCCTCCCAGCAAACTGAGATTGGCTGCTTTGTCGGTGTCGCTTATATCCGATACAAGTGCACTGGTGGCTCCGTTTATCGCTCCGCCCCCAAGGCCGGTAAGAAAGATGAACAGTTTTATCAGCCCTGAATCCCTTGATAGGGCCAGACCTTCAAAGCCAACAAACAGAAGAAAGCATGACACCGACAGCAATATCCTGTAACCGTATTTGTCGGCAACCGGACCGAACAACAGTGATCCGGCAAGCATTCCGACCGGCAGGATGGAAAACAATGTCCCCGCGGATATCTCATCAAGGTCAAGCTTTATTTTAAGGTCGGGAGCAATGGAGCCAAGTACGAGCACTGCAATTCCGAACATAAGGATTCCGGCACATGAAGCCCGGAAAATCAGTTTTTTATTGTAAGTTTTATTCATCTGTCTGTAATTTAATAAGAATGTTCAGATACCCGGTCCCGGTTCATCCGGAACCTGCGCCGGTTCATCGAAGACTGGTCCCGGTTCATCCGGAACTTGCGCCGGTTCATCGAAGACTGGTCCCGGTTCATCCGGAACCTGCCCCGCAAGGCTGGTTTATCAGGGTTGATTCCGCAAAGCCTGTCCCGCTTGTAAATTCTTTACATGATCGTTTCATTTCCATCATATTATTTCCCGTAATTTTTTCAATGCCATATATCCGGCACCTGTTACTCCCGCATCGCCGCCCAGGGCAGATCCGGTGATCCTGACCTGCCTGCTGCTGACAGGCTGTGCCCATCTGGATGACTCCTTACTGATATCATCAATGAATCTGAGTGCCGGCCCGAACACCCCTCCTCCAAGTATTATTACTTCCGGATTGAACAGACTGATGAGATTTGCCACAGCCATGCCCCAGAATTCAATACAGTCACCAATAACCAGTGAAGCCAGGGGATCTCCCTTTTCAAAGGCTTCAAAAACATCACGGGAACTGATTTCCGCCAGGGGCTTATCCCTGAGGATACCTGAATAATCTGCATCTTTCTCCAGCATTCTCCCTGCAGTACGGGTAATACCTTCCCCCGAAGCATGATATTCAAAACAGCCGCAGCCCGCATAGTCATCGCTATAAGGCCTGTCAAGGGCCATCCAGCCTATAGAGCCTCCAATATCGTGACTTCCCCGCAGAATATCACCATTCACAATTATTCCTGCTCCTATTCCGGTTCCCACAGAAAGGAAAATTGCATCCCTGCATCCTTTTGCATTGCCCTTCCACAGTTCGCCTGCAATATAACATGCCCGGTCACTGTCAATGACCACGGGAATATTTCCGCCTGCCGATTCTGCTTCGGCAAGAAGGGGATAATCGTCCCATCCCGGAATATTGGGTGCCCATACCGTGCCGCTGTCAGAACGGCTGATGCCGGGAACCGAAATACCTATTGAATCTATGGAATAATTCTCCCTGAGCGCATCATCGAGTGTCTCCCGTATTCTGCCGGTGATAAGCCTGCCAACGCCGGAGCCCCCGCGCTTGTCAAGGAAAACCCTGTCTTTTTTTATCAGTTCACCATCTTCAGTAAAAACAGCCGTTGCCAGTTTTGTACCACCCAGATCCATCCCCAGAAGAGCCATAAGTATTGTTTTATATTAATAATTATTCAGCCTGATTAACTGTTCCTCCACATTCCATCCGGAAATCATGACAAGCGGATCCCTGCCCCCAAGCCCGGCAGCCGGACATGCTACAGAGAGTGATATACTTTCTGAGGGTGCCAGCGTGACATAACTGGATGACCACCAGGAAGGCAGTATTTCCTCCCCGTCAAGGATCAGCCGGGGACGTATGAAAAATGCGATCTTTCCGGAATTATTGCTGATAGTCATTGAATATTCATGGTCATTCCTGCCCCTTACCGTTTTCAGATGCTCAAACGTTACTGATGCGGCAGGAAGATCTGAAAGAGCCCTGAAATCATTGTCCGGGGAAAGCCAGTATGCATTGTGTGACACTTTTTTCCCGCCTGAATCCGTCAGGTTCAGCACAACAAAAAGAATACCCCCGTGCTTTTTCCTGATTTTTTCAAGAGACTCCGTAACCTTTACTTCCGAAGGCCCCATGCTCAGATGATTCTCTTTCCTGAAAAGCAGTCTTGAATCACTATCATAAACTTCCACGGCAGCCCTGAGATTTGATGCCGGTTTATACCTCCTGTTCAGTACAGTTACTTTCAGATCAATGAGATTCAGTTGAATATGAAGCGGCTCACAGGCATTCTGCATGAAATAGTATCCTGCGTTTGTCTGAAGAAACCAGTCGTAAACCTGCCAGATAACACTGGGAAAGGCCGCATTCAGCTTCCACAGCATCACTCCCCCAACATCATTGAGCCTGTGTCCTGCAGCTTCAAATATACCCTGATATCCCGTTGCATTCATCAGCTGCATTTTATTACAGAAGTCCTCCATGCTTTCAGCTTCACCGTATCTTGCAAATGTTTCCTTGTAGTAGAGATCCCACCTTCCGTTTCCTGTTGCTGCATCGTGATAACCCCATGAATGGTTCAGGGGAAAAGGCAGCGACTTGTCCCATACCAGGTTGGGGATTATTTTCGGCAGTATATCCCAGGTAACCATCGACGGTATACCTGTTTCATCCTTGAACACCCAGTCTTTAGCGGCAAGTACCCTCCTGTAGTAGCTCTGCGGATCCTGCCAGCTGTACGGACCCCCGCTGTATACTCCCGTCGGAAGATTGTCAGGCCAGGCTCCCGGCCATCCTTCAGGAAGCCGGGCAAACCCGGACGAGCTGGGTATAAAGGGCCGGGTTCCGTCAAGTTCAATAATACTGTTTCTCATGAAATCATACAGCTCCCGCCTGGCATGCCCTTCATTTCCACCGGTCCAGACAAGCAGGCAGGGATGATTCCGGATCCTGCAGATGGTATTTGTAACATTCTTCTTAAACACCCCGCTCTCAAGAGGCCAGTCAGGAGATCCCTTGAACTCACCCTGTGTATCGCCCGTAATCCAGAAATCAGACCAGACAAGCAGCCCGTAGCGGTCGGCAGCTTCAAAGAATTCATCACAGGGAGTTACTCCGCCGCCCCATATCCTCACCAGGTTGATATTGGCATTACGGCACAGGCGCATTTCATAATCATACCTGAGAGAATCCCGGTTAAGCATCATGTCGGGAACCCATGACCCGCCGGTTAGATGAATCCTTTTACCGTTCACATAAAAATCACGTCTCCAGCTTCCCTTCATTTCAACTGCCTTGGTCGAAACGGTCCTGATACCGAAAATGAATGAAGTGTCATTGACAATCCCCGCATGATCTGAATACTGCAGCCTGATACGGTAAAGATCCGGCCGGCCGTAACCGTTTGGCCACCAAAGGGCGGGATTCCTTATATTAAGCTCACTGGTATTTGAACCGTTCAGATCAATCATCAGCGATTCTCCCGGATTTATTGATACAGGTTTTATGAATTCAAGAGCCTTTCCTCTGAAGTTTTCAGGAGCAATCCTCACATGAAGTGAACCATCCGTATTTTTATTATTATGATTGACAAGCCTGAGATTCAGGGATATCCTGGCAATACTTGTATCGGGAAGATCCGGAAGATCCGTCACCAGCCTGGGATCACTGAAGGTGACTCCCCCTGAAGTCCGCAGATATACCGGAAGCCATATTCCCATATTCCTGTCCCTTACCGGCGGTATCCAGTCCCATCCGACAGAACACAGCATGGTGACATTTTTTCCGATATCGCCCGTAGGACCTCCGTTAAGATAAAAATCCCCCAGCGCTTCAAGCTGTTCCTTATCAGGCAGCCCCGGATAATCAAGAGGATATATCCTGACTGCCAGTCCGTTTTCCCCGCCTGCCCTGATATGTTCCGAAACATCAAAACTGTACTGGGAAAACATTCCCGCCATTTCCGTGGAATCCGCTATCTGCCTGCCATTGACCCATACGGCAGCCCGGTAATTTATACCCTTGAATATAAGCTGGAAATGCCTTCCTCTGTCTTCTTCCGGCACATAAAATTTCGTCCGGTACCAGTAGGGCTTTTTCCACGGATTCGGATGGCCGGGAATATGACTGTATTTCTCAAGATCATACATCCTGTTGAACTCATCCGATGCATCAGGTATAAGCATGTTGTTAAGACCTGACCAGGGATCAGGATAAATATTGTTTGCAACCAGACCGGTCAGCACAGTACATGGCACCTTAACGGGAAACCAGTAAATATCAGGCTCAAAAGCCGGGGAAGATATCATCTCTCCCGTTTCATCAGCCAGGGCGGATGACTGAAGACTGAAGTCGGTAAGCTTTACCTGTTTTACTTCCTGAGACCGGAGATTCTGGGCAAATACAAAAAGCAGCGAAACAAAACTGCAGATCAGCAAGGTTTTTTTCATGGCTATTAAATTAAGACTTGTGTTTTGCATGCTTTGCTAAATTAATTATATATGCCAAAGTAAATTCTATTCAGGGTGTAATATCTTTAAAAAAGAAGTTAATTTGTAGAAACTATTTATTAAAAATCAGAATGACTGAAACTTTGGGTAAATGGCTGGCCTCTGTCATACCATGGCTTCTGGATCATGGTATTAAGATTGTTTTTATTGCCGCAGCTTCCCTGATCCTGTATAAGATAATTCACAGGATAATCAGAAGAACTGTCAGACTGACGGTTGTACACGACAGGCAAATGCCTGAAGAAGCCGATAAAAAACGCGAAGATACGCTTATAAGGATATTTACCGGGGCGACAAGAGTGATCATGCTCATCCTTGCAATACTGATGATACTTCAGGAAGCCGGCCTGAAAATCGGCCCCATCCTGGCCGGGGCAGGAATTGCAGGCCTTGCTGTCGGATTCGGAGGACAGTATCTCATAAAGGATATCATTACCGGTTTATTTATTATTCTTGAAAACCAGTACCGTATCGGTGATATTGTAAATATTGACGGAACATCCGGAACTGTGCAGGATATCAGTCTGAGAAAAGCCACCCTGAGGGATATTGACGGAATCGTTCATCATATTACCCACGGCTCCGTGGTACGTGTATCAAATCTGTCAAAGGATTTTGCAAGGGTACATATGGACATTGAGGTTGCCTATGACACAAATCTTGAACAGCTCATTGGGATAATAAACAGAACAGGTTTGGAACTGGCCGGGGATCCTGCATTTGGAAAATCCATTATAAAGGCTCCCGCATTCCTGAGAATAACTGATTTTGCCCAATCTGCAATAAGGGTGAAAATACTGGGTGAGACCATACCTTTGAAACAATGGGAAATTGGAGGTGAATACCGTAAACGGCTGAAAATAGCTTTCGACAGGGAAGGCATAAAAATGTCTGTTCCCCAAAGAGTTGTAAGCCAGGTTAATTTTGAAAAACGATGACAGAAACCACCGGCAGTAAACGCTTTGGTTCCATTCCGGTTTTTTTCACGGCAATATCCACCATTCTGGGTGCTATCCTCTTCCTCAGATTCGGATTTGCCGTGGGAACACTCGGATTCTGGGGTGTCCTGATCCTGATCCTCCTCGGTCATTCACTTACCCTGCCTACCGCCTTTGCACTGTCAGAACTTGCTACAAACAAACGCGTGGAAGGTGGCGGGGAATACTTCATCATAAGCCGTTCATTCGGTCTGAACATAGGAGCAACCATAGGATTTGCCCTTTTCCTGTCACAGGCCATCAGCCTTGCATTTTACATCATAGCATTCACCGAAGCCTTTGAGTTTGTATTCAACTATTTCCTGAATTCATTCAACATAAATATTCCAAGACAGGCAATCAGCGTACCCGCAGTACTGATACTGGGATATATAATTCTCAAACGGGGTGCAAACATTGGGGTGAAAATGCTCTATTTCGTTGTTGCAATACTGTTTCTATCATTGTTACTGTTTTTTCTTGGAAAAACAGAATACGGGGCAACCATGGGTAACGGTATTCCTGCCGGTGACCTGAGAAACATGAAAGACTTCTTCATTGTATTTGCCATTGTGTTTCCTGCATTTACAGGCATGACAGCCGGTGTCGGCCTTTCCGGCGAACTAAGGAACCCTTCCACCTCAATCCCGAGGGGAACAATCCTCGCCACAATAACAGGAATGCTGATATACATCGGTATAATCTATAAGTTCGCGATCTCCGTACCTGTTGAGGACATGCTTGCCGATCAGCTTATTATGTCAAAGATTGCCATCATGGGAGCCGTGATCATTCCTCTAGGACTTGCAGCCTCCACCCTGTCTTCGGCAATCGGGTCAATACTGGTGGCACCCAGAACCTTACAGGCACTGGCACTGGATTCGTCCTTCCCTTCGAAAAGGCTCAACAGATGGCTTTCACATGGCAGAAAATCAGATGGCGAACCGGCAAACGCAACCCTTGTAACAATCATTATTGCCTTTGTCTTTGTCGCGCTGGGTAATGTCAATGCCGTGGCACAGATCATTTCAATGTTCTTCCTTGTCACCTACGGTTCACTCTGTCTTATTTCATTCCTTAACCATTTCGGATCATCGCCCTCATACCGCCCTTCCTTCAAATCACGATGGTACCTCTCACTGGGCGGATTCCTCATAGCTGTATGGGTGATGTTCAAAATAAATGCACCCTATGCTTTCGGCTCTCTTTTTCTGATGACAGTCATCTATTTCTACATCAGGGCTTATCACCGTGAGAGGGATGGCCTTGAATCATTGTTTGCAAATGCATTGTTTCAGATCAACAGGAATATCCAGGTATATCTGCAGAGATCGGGAAGCCAGAAAAAAGTAAAGGAATGGAGACCGAGCGCCATCTGCATCTCCAAAGACTCCTTTGTCAGGGCGCGGGCATTTCATCTCCTTAACTGGATATCCTACCGCTACGGGTTCGGCACTTACCTTCACAGGATAGACGGATATTATTCCAGGGCAACCGCCCGGAAAGCTGCCGAAGAGCTTTCAAGACTCATAGAGATTTATGACACAACCGATAATCATGTGTTTGTCGATACACTTATTTCTCCTTCATATACCTCGGCCCTGGCCCAGGCTATTCAGGTACCCGGCATATCAGGCATGGAAAACAACATGGTTATTTTTGAATATGACAAGGAAAACCCGGAAAACCTGAAGGAGATTATTGAAAACACGGGACTGATTGCAGCGGGTGACTTTGATATTTGTCTCCTGGCATCCAGCAGAAAGGAAATGATCTTCAGAAACGGGATACATGTCTGGATAGATATCCATTATCCCGATAATTCAAACCTTCTCATCCTGCTCAGTTTTATTATTTCAGGACATCCCGACTGGAAGAGATCCAATATCAAACTGTTCGGGACCTGCAAAAACGGAGAAGAGGAAGAAGCCAGGCATAATCTGACTGATCTTGTCAGGTCCGGCAGATTACCCATCACCGAAAAAAATATTGAAATAGTACAGGAAGAACCCGGAATGACTCTCAAGAACATCATAAATAAAAAATCAGCTTCGGCTGCCCTCACGATGATAGGTTTCAATACCCAGATACTGAAACGTATGGGGGAAACTTTCCTGGACGGCTATGAAGAAACCGGGACCATCCTCTTTGTCAGCTCACATAATCAGAAGGAAATAACATAAGCTCAGTGTGTAATGGTCCTTCCCACAAACGAGAGATTAATGTCTGAACCAAAATGCTCACGGAATACTCTGTAATACAGAAGTTCCTCCTTTGAACCGAGGATTATTCCGTTTTTAAGATCCCGTTCTGCCCGGTAATCCCTGTCACTGATATTTTGTTCTGCATAATCAGCTATCAGTTCCTTTACACCGGCTCCTTCCCAGAATTTTACTTTCGGCCTGCAGCGTATCTTTTCCGGAAGCAGCCCTTTCATGGCTTTACGAAGAATCCACTTTTCGGTTGTTCCGTGAATTTTATATTCGACAGGTATTGAAAAAGCAAATTTAACAACTTCAGGATTGGTAAAGATAAGGTGAGGGGTCAGGCCATGGGCGGAAGCACTCCTGTCAACTCTCTGAAGAGCCGTATTATGCATTGTGCCTGTTATTCTTAAAAGCTCATCCTCAAGACGTTCCGATGGAATCGATTTCAAATACCCGTAACCTGCAAACAACTCATCTCCCCCTTCACCTGTAAAAACATCAGAAACATGTTCTGATGCCAGACAGGCTACAAGATAATTTGTAAGGGATGATCTGACCAGAAGTGCATCAAAGGATTCCAGGTGGTAAATGACCTCCGGCAGTACTGCCGTCAGTTTTTCAGGGGTAATTATCATTTCATGATGCTCGGATCCCAGGTATCCGGCCATTTCCCGGGCATGTTCCAGATCCGGAGCCCCTTTCAGACCGGCTGCAAAAGTACGGAGCTTTTTCATATGCCTGCTTGCCAGGGCACATATGGCACTCGAATCCAGTCCGCCTGAAAGGAAGGATCCTGTATCGTCGCCGCTAAGACAGTCCGCAACCGCCCTGTCAAGTAATCTGTTGAGCTCTGAAGCAATCTTGTCCGGAGTCTTTTCAGTCTTCCTTCCCGACCGGATACCAAAATATGAGCGCACTTCATCATCTTCATAAACATGTCCGGGAGATAATTCAATAATATTGCTGGTTATGGGAAGAAGCGCCTTGATCTCCGATGCGAAACAAATATTGCCGTCATTGTCACTGCCATAATACAGCGGAGCCGAGCCAAGCTCATCCCTTGTCATGGTAAAACTTCCGTTATCCGGTTTTACTATTGCATAATTGCCCGGACTGTTATAATAGCCTGCTTCGCCCGCATCAAGAAATTCCCTGACGGAATCGTCTTCCGGTTCGTTCCAGATTATTCCGGCCGTAGTGCCTTCCTTTTCAAATACGGAGATACGAGTTTTTCCCCTGTGACGTATGGTACAAAGCATTTCAAGTACTTCTTCCGATGCATTATCTGATGCAATTCCTGCTATTCCCGCCATATATATCTGCTTTTTTGATTTTGGTTTTTTTTAACTGTTTTGTCTGTTTCGTTTGCCGGGCCTGACTTTTTACCCGTTTGACCACTTTGGTCTTGTTGTCTTATCGCCCCGACTGATCTCTTTGTTTCGATCATTTCCCGGCCGGAGTTTTGCGGGCCGGCGTTTC
>LSQX01312176.1_pt2 | contig 20510 bp, 16 predicted proteins | sample 654561 | NCBI WGS metagenome assembly LSQX01 (sample SAMN04489861, study PRJNA283612) | anaerobic digester metagenome | isolation source: 4 biogas reactors fed with cattle manure at either 37C or 55C with and... | place: Denmark: Kongens Lyngby | collected 2014 | reverse complement strand
GAATATCGGTGACTTCCGCTATCGATGAGATAATCACCGTACCGGGCGAATAGACCACCGCACCGGTAGGATATTTCTGAGTCATCGACATAGAATCCTTACCCGTCGGAACATTAATACCCAGTTCACAGCAGAAATTGCTTAACGCTTTTACTGCCCGATAAAGACGAGCATTTTCGCCAGAGTTCTTAGCAGGCCACATCCAGTTAGCCGACAAGGAGACCGACTTTAATCCATCCACAAGAGGTGCCCAGATCAAATTCGTCAATGCTTCGGCAACTGCCATCCTGGAACCGGCTTCGGGATCCACCAAAGCTACCGCCGGAGCATGCCCAATTGAAGTAGCAATACCACTACGCCCCTGATAATCAAGCGCTACAACTGCCAAATCGTTGATCGGCAGTTGGATCTCTCCTGCTGTCTGCTGCACAGCACCCCGACCGGTAACTGAACGGTCAACCTTATTAGTCAGCCAGTCTTTACAAGCCACTGCCTCAATTTGAAGCACCTGTTCAAGGTATTGGACATATCGATTTGGATCATAGTCAATCGGAGAAAATGTCTCCACCACCGTCTGATCCGTTAAAACTGTTATCGGAGGCTTGCCAAAAAAATCTTCAAGAGTAAGATCGATGGGGCGCTCACCCGTCTTTTGATTGATAAAGCGGAAAGAGTGATCACCGGTAATCCGACCCACCTCATACATTGGAGCCCGCTCTCTCGCTGCAATCTGACGAAGTATGGAAATATGTTCAGGAGCCATGATTAACCCCATTCGTTCCTGGGATTCATTTCCAATGATCTCTCTGGCAGAAAGGGTTGGGTCGCCTACCGGTAATTGATCCAGATAAATCTCGCCGCCGGTAGTTTCCACCAATTCCGACAGACAGTTGAGATGCCCACCGGCACCATGGTCATGTATCGACCGAATTGGATTATCACCTGCTTCTGCAAGAGCCCTGATCGCATTATACACCCGCTTTTGCATCTCTGGATTGGAGCGCTGCACGGCATTCAGCTCAATTCTATTCCCATATTCGCCAGTAGCTACCGATGAAACAGCACCTCCTCCCATGCCAATCCGATAATTGTCACCACCAAGAACAACAATGATGTCTCCCGGTTGTGGCTGCTCCTTTCCGCTCTCCTCGCTGTTTCCATACCCCACACCCCCCGCCAGCATGACCACCTTATCATACCCGTACATTTTTGTCCTGCCAGGATACTCCAACGTTAACAAGCTTCCACAAAGCAATGGCTGCCCGAATTTATTCCCAAAATCGCTGGCCCCATTGGAGGCCTTAATTAAGATATCCTCCGGAGTTTGATAGAGCCAATTCCTTGCCGGAGCATACCGCTCCCAGGCACGACTGCCATCCGGCCTCGGATAAGAGGTCATATAAACAGCTGTTCCGATTAATGGCATACTGGCCCGGCCACCAGCCATCCGGTCGCGGATCTCACCACCGGTACCGGTTGCAGCACCGTTGAATGGCTCAACAGTAGTGGGAAAATTGTGTGTCTCAGCTTTTAAGGATAGGACTGATGCTCTCTTCCTAACCTGAAAAAAAGCACCCGTGTTGTGCTTTTCGGGAGCAAACTGCTCGATGACCGGACCCTCGACAAAGGCCACATTATCCTTATAGGCAGAAACAATCCGGTTAGGATGCATCTTAGACGTCTTTCGAATAAGCGCAAATAGAGATTCACCCATTTCTTGCCCATCGATAATAAAACGCCCGTTGAAAATCTTGTGCCGGCAATGCTCAGAGTTGACCTGAGAAAAGCCAAACACCTCAGAATCAGTTAATTTCCGACCGATTCTCTCCGATAGTTCCTGGAGATACTGCACCTCTTCCTGACTGAGGGCTAATCCCTCCTGTTCATTATACGCAGCGATATTGTCAATTGCCCGAATCGACTCAGGAGACTTATCAATTAAAAATAGTTTCTGATCTAAATCCTGATAAAGACTTTCCAGCATAGGATCAAACGGAGCCTCCCCATCGGAAACAGGTCTAAAGACTTCAATTCGCTCTAGTCCCGTAATCCCCATATTCAAAGTGATATCCACCGCATTGGTCGACCAGGGTGTTACCATCTCTTTGCGTGGCCCCCTGAAATATCCTTTGAGCACTGCTACATCGCGCCTTTCAGCCCGTCCGAACAACCAATACAGCTTATCAAGGTCTTCATTCGATAATTGCTTGTCTACACCTACTGCAAAGACCTCCTCTGGAGATTCGTAAAATATGATCATGACAACCGGTTTGCCCGCAAAAATACAAAAAATCGATAGCCGAAAACGGTCCGACTAAGGATATCCCAATACCCATAGAATAATTAAACAGTAATTGAGTTGCGTCAATAAACTATTAAAAAACCTTAATTTTTTAAGAAATTTGGGGTTACCAGCTAATAAATTCAAATAATTTATTGAAATTTGTTGGCTACTAACCAGAAAAACAATTCAATTAATACGATTAACACATGGCAACATCAATCTTTTTTACCGAAACGAGGGATTTTAAACTGATAAAATCTCAGGTTCTATCCCAGGAGGATTCCTACCTCGTGTATGTCTATGCCGATACTAGCAACGTTAAGATTCCCAAAGAGTTAATCAAGGAATTACCCGTGTATGGCAACAGCCTAATCTGGGTTGACACGGCAGATTATGATAGCACAGATATTGCCAATCACATGATCCTTATGATTGGACAATATGTTAATTCTGAAGAAGAGATCACCTTTTATATTGCCAGCCGCTCAGCTAAGATGACCAAAACCATTTACTTCCTAAGGAATTTAGGTATACCGGTTGAGCTGATTACTTCTACAGCCCTCATTCCGGAAACAAAGGGTGGCAAGAAAAGAAAAACCCGCAAAAGCGCTCCGGTTGATGAAGCAGGTGAGCCGATTAAGAAACGCAAGCCCGGCCGGCCAAAGAAATCCGAATCTACTGATGTTACAAATGAGACGGATAAGCCTGAAAAAAAGAAAAGAGGAAGAAAGCCAGGCTCGAAAAAGACCAAAGAGCCCAAGGTCGCAAAAATGAGAAAACCCAGAACTGAGAAGGTCATCACAGATGATGAAGTCAATGCTAAGCTTGATCTCTACCCAAATATCGACTGGAATACCAAAGAGGTTCTTCGGTTTCTATTTAAAAAGCAGAAAGTAGCCCGCCCAAAACTAGAGGTTAAACTAAACGATACGATCAAAGAGATCACGAATGAGAGTGAACTGGTTGCTGAACAGATCATTAACCAGATGAAAGAGATGGGGTTGCTGGAAATTGGAATCAGTGGAAGATTAAAATACCAAGATTAACCCGGTTGAACATTGCAAAAGAGGCTGCCCCTAACGGAGCAGCCTCTTTTCATTTCCCTTAATCTCACTTTCTACCGATCCATAACACACCGGAACCCCACCGTGGCATTCCGCTCAAATCCCCTGGATACACGAAGCAACATCTGCCGGTAATGCAGTTCGCGCGGGCCACCCTGCACATACCACCAGCTCGATCCAGGACTGAAATAACTACCACCTTTCATCATCACATAATGGTTTGATCCATTATCATATTCATCATTAGTCAGCTGCCAAACCGACCCAACCAGGTCTTCCAGTCCAAAAGGATTGGCACCTCTTGGATACCGGCCAACAGGATCAAGCGTACCATTCCCCAAATTACATAATCGCTTACTAATTCCCTTTATCTTGCTAACCGTCAACGTATTAGTCACCCATTGAAGTTCCCGGGTAATTCCTTCATCTCCCCCCCAAGGCCAGGGTCTCCCATCAGATGTCTGTGCAGCGTACTGCCACTCTAACTCGGTCGGGAGACGCTTACCAGCCCACGCAGCATAAGCCTTGGCATCTTCGTACGACACATAGATCACAGGATGGTTCTCCAACCCTTTAGGCGGTTTACCTTGCTCCCAATGTTTCAAAAAGTTAACCGTGTCCTCCGGAGTATAACCAGTTGCCTCAATAAAGTTGCTATACTGCTTATTCGTAACCGGATATTTATCCATATAATATGAGTTCATGGCAATCGAACCCTTAAAGGGATTCTTGGGATAGGGAATAAAATCATCCCCGTGAGTAGTTTTCCACTCGAAAGTACCTTCCGGAATCAGCACCATCCCCTTCGGAACGGTCGTGAGCGATTTGGTGCGCTCAGACTTGCTGATCAACCGGGCTGTTCCGAGAGGAATGTTCACAACCCGTTCATCCACCACCTCATTATTCTCCATCAGCTGAATAACGAAATCCCCTTCAAAGCGTCCAAAAAAGTCACCCAAACGTATGGTCTGAGCTTCGGCTTTGAAAATGGCAGGTTTTTTTTCGTAATCTGGATTTCCGGCCCAAATCCGAATCAGTTCACCCCCGCTGGCCGAGAGTGTCAAGCGATCGATGTTCAGCTCTACCGACAAGCGCACCGGATAACGCACTACGGCACTTACTGCCCCCTCATTATTGGTGCCCAGCCATGAACGGTGGAAAGCATCCGTTCTTACCGGTACATAAGACTTGCCATCGATTTCAATCAGTTCCAACTCACGATGATCCCAAACATCCACATAATGATATCCCTCCTCAGGCTTCACTTCGAATAGCGGACCGTCAAAACCTTCCGGGAGGAGACTAAAAATAGTGAAAACCGAGCGTTCGTCCGACGGGAAACAGTTGACATAAACCAGATCCTGAAGGGTTGGGATCAACGGAGTGTAAGCTTTGACCACAAAGTTAGAGGTATGCTCCCGGAGCACCATCAACGTCCTACCAAAAAACCGGTAATCCTCCTCGATCCAGTCAGGACGCCCAGGCTTGAAGATATTTAGCTCAGTACCATACCCATTAAAAAAGGAAGTGGCATATTCACGCCGAATAGGTTCGTAAGCCAGTTCTGCCACCCGGAAAATGGCAAATTCAGGTTTGATGAATTTGTTAAGATTCAGCATGGGCGGGTAATAGAGTGCATTATGAACCCGACCGGAAACGATCCCAGGCATATCTTTTGGTACGGCCATTCCCTCGCTGTACATCACCACTCCGCGTCGCACGCTATCTGCTGCGTGTTGCAGTTCAACCGAGGAGCTCCCCTTGGTGTCAAGCACCACACCATCTGCCGTGATCTGGCGAATTAGGTCGGCCATGCCGGTATAATGGCTCTCCGAACGGGTATCTTCATCCCATGGATTGTAGCAAATGAAGAATCGGGTACCATGGCTCCGGCACATTTCGGCCACTCTCCTAAGCTCATCCAGGCTACCCGGCATATCCCGGAATAAATCCCACTGATTTCGTTGATCTAGTCCCAGGGAGGGCCAGGTTGGCCAAATTCCGATAAAACCATCCCCCCCATACCACTTCTTACCCCGGGTGACAAACTCCTCCAGATTGTTCTTTTGAAGCTTACTATCGAAATACTGATGATCCCAACCATACAATAGATGAGAGGCATAGGTATGACGGATCCATTTCAGATCCTCCCTTTCGTAAAGCGTGTTATCAAAGTTTTCCAGGTCATATAAGAGCCTATCCTGAAACATCACCCGGAGGCCTTCCTGCCACTCTCCTTTGTACAGATCAGCCCAAATGCTGTAGGTTACTGATCCACCTGGAAAGAGGATATTCTCAAACCGCTTGATCTGCGCAGCATTAGAGCTGGTTCGTCGCATGAGGGCACACACCTGAAAACCGTCTCCCTCCACTTCCGAAAAGCCCAGGTTCCAGGCATTATCCGGTACAATTACATTCACCGGACTTAATCCTGGCCTGAACAGGTGAGTGCGGGAGAGACCATGGCGCCCCAAACCAGTAATATAGACGCGATCGGAATCTTCCCCAAAAGGAACAACATTCCAAACCTCAATTGAGTCATTTTTGGAACTATTTCGGATCGTAATCTCCGCTTTCCAACCCGGAGAAAAATCTGGCAACTCCTTGATTGTGACCTCCAAACCGTTCGTCAATCTGACACCATTTTCTACCGATTCTACCGGGCTCCCAGTCTGCCGGGAATCCAGAAGCTTCTCACCGCTCCGAAAGCTGATGAGGGGAATATTACTTACCTGCCAGGAGTTGGAACCATCAGAAAATCCAGTAACCGTCAACCCGTTCGAGAAGTTAAGGTCAACCTGTTTCAACTCCTGCCCTGACAGCATACTTGCTTGGGTCACCATGAACATGGTAATCAAAAACTTGTGCTTCATAATAAGTGTGATTATAATTTCTTACTGAAGATTTGGTATCGCTTCACAATTTGTCCCCCGATATGTTCATACTCCATCCGCATTACCTGATTTGTCTCCAGTACCAGATGACTATCCAGCATTCGTTTACCCTCTTTTCGGGCCGATTCAAATAAACGCATGGCCATCAGAACATCTAATCCCCGGCCACGGTAGGGTTCATCAATAGCACCCAACAGCATTGTAATCTGTTCGGTTTTCCTACCCGCTCCCAAAATCGAAAAGAGGCCGAAAGGAAGTAGATAACCTTTGGATTTCCGAATCCCCGGGGTAATATCAGGCATTCCCACCAGAAAGGCAACTAGTTCACCCGCCTTATTTTCAACAACTTTCACCAGTTTCGGATTCAGCAACCAGATGAAGCGATTCGCAAACTCTTTCATCTCTTTTTGCTCATAAGGCTGGGAGCCATAGATTCCTGCGAACGCACGGTTGGTCAGGTGTAAAACCGGAAAAATATAGCGACGTAATTTGATGCGATTGTTAAACTCTACCAAATTAAATTCCTGATTCAGTCGTTCCAGACGAGGCAGAACACGCTGGTAAACAGGCGGCATTACGGATGGTATCTCGGCATTATAAACCACCAGGTTGACTGCCGGTTCAAAGCCCTCGTTGCGCAACAACCTTACCTGATACTCATAATTGCACGTTGATATCACCGAAATAGGTTGATCAAGACCTTCGACCAGGTAGCCCTGAGGCTCTTTATCTGAAAAGCCTAACGGCCCGACTAGCTTTTCCGCACCCAGCGACCGGGCCCATGTTTCTACCGCATGAATCAATTCATGCACAACCTCCTGATCTTCAAATGTTTCCAAGTAATTGAACCGGGCATTATTCTCACCTTTGCCCTGGTTGTACTTGTGATTGATTAATCCCATGATTCTCCCAACAGGCTTATCTCCCCGATAGGCCAGTAGCCGGATATGATCACAGTAAGTAAATGATCGGTTTTTCTTCGGATTAAAGAAAGTCCACTCGTCTGAGTAAATCGGTGGAACCCAGTTTGCATGGTTTTGATGGATCCGGGCCGGCAGTTTGATAAAGTCGCGCAAATCCCGCCTGGTTTCCAGCGGCTTGATCACCACATCCCCCATGGTTAGGTTAATTATGACGAAGGCCGGAAATCCGGCCCACGCTAGGTTTAATTCGTATCTTCCAGATCTTCGAACTCCACACTGCTATAAGCAGAATCCTCATTCTCACTATCGGCATCTCCCACATTACCTCCGGCAAGGAGGTTACCAATCACATCAATCGACTCACGAAACCCATCGAAAAACTTATCAAAATCTTCTTTGTACAAAAAGAGTTTGTGCTTCTCGTAATGGGGCTGCCCGTCTTTATCCAGTGATTTCTTACTCTCCGTAATGGTCAGATAATAATCCTCTCTCCTGGTCGCTTTAACATCAAAAAAATAGGTCCTTTTACCGGCCCTGACTACTTTCGAAAAAATTTCATCCCTTTCGTAAAGATCCGTACCTTCACTTTTGTCTCTGTCAAGCATTTTACCCCGAAAATTTTAAGTTTATCCAAAACGATCAAAAATAGAAAAAAATCAATAACCACAAACAAATCAATAACATTTTATCACCTTTTTGGCAATCGATAAAGAATCGGAAAAAGAGTTACCTTTGCGCGCTCAATTATTGTTCTTACTGATAATGATCAGCAGAAGATTACTACGTATCAAAGCCCTACACCTTCTTTATGCCTATCGGGCTTCGGAAGATGCTACGCTCAGAAAATCCGAAAAAGAGTTGATGTTCAGTATTGAAAAGAGCTACGACCTTTATCATCTTATTCTACTGTTAATCACCGATATAGCCAGGTACGCCGAACAACGGATTGAGATTGCCCGGTCGAAATATTTCCCAACTGCGGAAGAGGCAAACCCCAACACCCGGTTTATAGATAATACCCTCATTAAGATCATTAATGATAATTCCGATTTCAACCGATACCTTGAAACCAGGAAAGTTTCCTGGTCCAATGAGGAGGAGCTAATCAAAGGGCTCTATCGGGAAATGCTCGAATGGGAGATCTATCAAGAGTTTATGGCACAACCCGAAGTCAGCTTTGAGGAAGAGAAAAGGTTTCTCATCCGGCTGGCTGCTGAACTGATCATTCCCAGCGAAAGTCTGGAAACAGTCCTCGAAGAACAGAGTATTTACTGGAATGATGATCTGGAGTTCATCGGTAGCATGGTTGTCAAAACTCTGGAACGCCTTAAAACAGGGCGGAAACTTCAAATGATGGATATGTTCAGCAATGAGGATGATCGCGTTTTTGTTTTGGATCTGTTCAGACAAACAGTACTGCATGGCGAGGACTACCGCGAGCTTATCCGGAAGTACAGCGAAAACTGGGATTTTGAACGTCTCGCAGCTATGGATATCCTCATAATGGAGATGGCCATCACTGAAGCCGTTCATTTTAACTCAATTCCGGTGAAAGTAACACTCAACGAATACATTGAAATCGCAAAATACTATAGCACCGAAAAAAGCAGCCTGTTCATCAATGGAATACTCGATAAGCTCTTTGCTCAACTCAAGGCAGATAAAAAAATCGTTAAAACTGGTCGCGGCCTCATCGGAGAGGTTTGATGACTGAAATGAAATTACTTATTTTGCGTAGATATCTTCAAATGAAGTTTGTTATGCGTCATTCAATTGTATTGCTTTCGATTTTATCAGTGTTTTTGATGAGTTTGGGGTCCTGCAACTCCGATAATCAGAATTCAGACAAGGATGTCAGAACCGACCTGATCCAAAATCCGGTTACAGCATCAGGAAAAGCCAAAACCGGAGATCTTCCAGTTATGACATTTGAGAAAACCCGGCATGATTTCGGGATCGTGGTCCAAGGGGAGAAAGTGGAATACACCTTCACCTTTACGAATACCGGTGGATCCGATCTGGTCATTTCTCAGGCCTCCTCCACCTGTGGTTGTACTGTGGGCAATTTTTCCAAAGAGCCAATACATCCTGGCGAAAAAGGAACAGTTGATGTAGTTTTTAACTCAGCCGGACGCCAGGGAGCCGAAAGTAAAAGTATCATGCTTTTAACTAACGCCCAACCCAATACTATCAAACTGGAAATCACTGCAGAAGTGATGGTTCCAGGGAAAAAATAACATTTAAAACCTCATAAGATGAATAGCTTAAGCTTGATCCTTCTACAGGCAGAAAAAACAGCTGCCAACCCCATGAACTCACTGATCTTTTTCGGTGTGATCATCGTGATTTTCTACTTCTTCATGATCAGACCCCAGATGAAAAAGCAGAAAGAGCTGAAAAACTACCGCGAATCACTGAAAAAAGGCGACAAAGTAGTTACTGCCGGCGGCATCTATGGCCGTATTGCCGAAGTATCCGACCGCACTGTTTTGCTGGAAATTGACCAGAGTGTGAAGATCAAACTCGATAAAGGATCCATCGTCCGTACCGCTGAAGATCTGACCGATCAGCCCAAATCATAAGCCGTGGAAGAAGAGGTTAACAAAAACTCGCCTCTGCCCACTGGCACGCTCGATAAAATCAGAAGCCGAAAGTTTCTGATCATGAGTCTTTGTATCCTGGCTGCATTGTTCCTGTGGTTCCTTCGAGCCATTGAAAACAATTACACAACCAGCATCGAGCGGCCCATTCAAATCAACGGTGTACCTCAAAGTTTCGAGGTTGATGATCCAAAATCATTAACCGTCAGGCTTCAAATTGAAGGCCCTGGTTATGTTATACTCCGGCATAACCTGCGAATCCCCCGTCCACCACTCCAAATCGAATTCGTTGAGATCAACCCCATTACACCTCGAGATTCCAATGAATGGATAGAATCCGTTTCGATGGAACGCTTCCTAAATAGTTTTAGAACACAAATTGCCGACCTATCGCTTCAATCTCTTTCGCCTGATACCCTTCAAATCAAATTTATACCCAAGCAATGAAAATGATCGGATTAACCGGTGGCATTGGATCTGGGAAAACGTTGGTAACACATTTTCTTTCTAATCTTAATGTCAATGTCTATCAAGCCGACCTGATCTCAAAAGTCCTACTGGCAACTGATCATGACATTAAACAGCAAATCATTTCCTGGTTCGGCGAGGAGGCTTACCATAATGATTTACCCGATACTGAGTTTCTCGCAGAACAGATCTTTAACGATCCTGTTGCCAGAGAACAAGTGAACGCACTGGTTCATCCTAAGGTATTCAATTTCTTTAGAGAGATGGCCTCCAAAAAAAACCCTTCTCCTTACATGATCGTTGAATCTGCAATTCTTTTTGAATCTGGTTATTACAAAGATTTTGATGCAACAATCCTGGTCAAAGCCCCCCTGGAGGTGCGTATCGAGCGGGTACTAAAACGAGAGGGGATGACCAGAGAGAAAATCCTAACCCGAATGAACAGCCAATGGCCCGACAGCCAGAAGGAGGAGCTAGCTGATTATATCATTCTAAATGATGGGATAATGGCACTAACTCCTCAGATCATGGCGATACACCAGACAATTATGGAAGCTAATTAGATGGCTAAATTCGGTAAATGGATCGGCGGAGGATTAGGGTGGGCATTTCTGGGCCCACTGGGCGGATTACTTGGATTTGCGCTTGGCGCAATGTTGGACAATCAACAACCTGGCAATCAAAAGACAACATATCAACGACATACAAGAACCACCCAAGGAGATTTCCTCTCCAGCCTGATCGTTCTGATAGCTGCCGTCATGAAATCCGATGGCCGCGTACTAAAGTCGGAGCTGGATTTTGTGAAGAATTATTTAATCCAGTCGTTTGGCACCTCAGCCGCCCAAGAAGCTATCCTGCTGCTGAGAGATGTCCTGGAACAGAATATCCCCACGGATGAGATCAGCCGCCAGATAGCACGCTACATGGATTACAGCTCCAGGCTGCAACTCATGCACCTCCTCTATGGAGTTTGCCAGGCCGATGGCATGGTGAGCGATCTGGAAGTAAAAACGGTGGAAAGAATCGCCTACCACATGGGCATCCGGTCAGAGGATTTTCAATCACTGAAAGGAATGCGCGAGGAAACCCTTGAATCAGCCTACGCTGTGCTGGAGGTTAATCCCGATGCTACCGATGAGGAACTTAAAAAAGCTTACCGTAAAATGGCGGTAAAATATCACCCCGATAAAGTAGCTTACCTCGGCGAGGAGATCCGCGCCAGCGCCAATGAGAAATTCCAAAAGCTGAATCAAGCATGGGAAAAGATCAAGAAAGCCAGAGGAATTAATTGAATTCATCTATTTTTGTATAAAATTTTGAGTATGGATTTAAAGGAGATCGTGACCGTTTCGGGGCAACCCGGTTTGTTCAGATTTATTTCGGAAGGTAAAAACCTGCTGATCGTCGAAAGCCTGGAATCAGGACAGCGAATGCCGGTACACCAAAATAGCCGCGTAAGCTCACTGGAGGAGATCGCCGTATTCACCCACACAGAGGATAAACCCCTTAAAGAGATTTTGGTTGAGGTTTATACAAAGAATGAGGGCAAACCTCTGAGTGATCCCAAGAAACTGACATCCGAGCAGATCAAAGCCACGTTCGAGGAGCTGGTGCCAGACTACGACAAGGATCGGGTGTATGTTTCCGATATGAAGAAACTGATCCTCTGGTACAATTTACTGATTCAGTGGGGCAAACTCGACTGGTCACTGCCAGCCGAAGAAGAGAATCAGCCAACTAGCGAACAGGAATCCGGAGAAAAAGATCAGGAATCCTGATCTTCCTGCTCCTTGGCAAGATTCCAATAGTGATCCATCTCCTCAAGAGACATCTCCCGGAGGTTTCTTCCTTTTTTCAGGGTTTCACTCTCCAGATATCCGAATCTACGAATGAATTTCTGATTGGTGCGCTCAAGAGCATTTTCAGGGTTGATCCCGTATAAACGAGCAGCATTGATCAAACTAAACATCACATCACCGAGCTCCGCTTCAGCCCGTTCGGCCGACTCACCAGACATAAGCTCAACCATGAGTTCATCCACCTCCTCACGGAACTTGTCCCACACCTGCTCACGATATTCCCAGTCGAAACCAACCCCCCTGGCTTTATCCTGGATCCGGTAAGCTTTAATCATCGCCGGAAGAGACGATGGAATGCCACCTAAAACAGTCTTCCCCGCTTTCTCCGTGAGCTTAATCTTCTCCCAATTCTCCTCAACCTCTCTGGCATTTGCCACCTTGACCTCAGAGAAGATATGCGGATGACGGTACACCAACTTATCGCAAATCCGATTAATAACCTCCAGAATGGTGAAGTGACCTTGCTCCGATGCCACCTTGGTATAAAATACGATGTGCAACAACAGATCACCCAATTCTTCTGCCACTCCGTTAACATCTTCCTCCAAAATGGCATCGGCCAGTTCATAGGTCTCTTCAATAGTTAAGGTGCGCAGAGTCTCCCAGGTCTGCTCCCGGTCCCAGGGGCATTTCTCCCTGAGCTCATCCATGATTTCCAATAACCTGTTAAACGCTGTGAGGATGGTAGTCCGATCTTTCGTCATGGTAAATCCGCTCCCAAAATCAGTTTATTAGTTACTTTTGCAGCAAAGGACCAAAAGTACGACTTTAAGACAGGTTCATGATTGAAAAGCTCATCTATTTAAAAAGTGTTGATCCGTTGCTTCTGTACGGAGCTAATAACCAGCACCTTGAACTCATCAAACGTTTTTTTCCAAAAATCAAGCTGATAGCCCGGGGTGACCAGCTGAAGGCTATTGGGCCAGCCGGAGAGATCACTCGTTTTGAAAAGAAGATGGAGGAGCTGTTTAACCACCTCGATAAATACAACCGCCTTACAGCTTTGGAGCTGGAAGGTATCTTGGTGGAAAACGGACCCATCAACGGAATCGAAAGTCAGGATGACGATCTTCTGATTTTTGGCAACAATGGCAAGCCTATCCGAGCACGGACACCACATCAGAAAGAGATGGTGGAAAAATATCATAGCCATGATCTGCTCATTGCCACCGGTCCGGCTGGCTCAGGAAAAACCTATATCGCTGTAGCCTTGGCCGTCAGAGCACTACGGAATCGCGAAGTCAAACGAGTGATCTTGAGCCGTCCAGCAGTGGAATCGGGCGAACACCTGGGATTTCTACCGGGCGACTTACGGGAGAAGCTTGACCCCTACCTTCAGCCACTTTATGATGCCCTGCTCGATATGATGCCTGCACGGAAGCTTAAAGAATATATGGAAGATAATGTTATCCAGATCGCCCCGCTGGCATTTATGCGGGGACGAACCCTGGAAAACGCGTTCGTTATCCTCGATGAAGCCCAGAATGCTTCAGTCAACCAGCTGAAAATGTTCCTGACGAGAATGGGCGAAAATTCCAAATTTGCGGTCACCGGGGATATCACCCAGATCGATCTTCCCGACCCCAACAAATCAGGCCTTGTCCATGCCCGGGAGATCCTGACTGGAATCGACGGAATCGCACTGGTGGAGTTTTCCCGCCAGGATATCATCCGCCATAAATTGGTTGAGAAGATTGTCAATGCCTATGAACAAAAGTCATGAAGCTAACCTAACCAATCCAGCCGTTCATAAACTAAAAATCACCAATATGCTAACCGATGCCATCATCAGTACAAACTTTACCCTACCTCGACAAATAGACGTTTACAAAGGGAAAGTCCGGGATGTGTATAATATTGATAATCAGTATTTGGTAATGATTGTGACCGACCGGATTTCGGCATTTGACGTGGTACTCCCGCGTGGTATTCCGTATAAAGGGCAGGTTTTGAATCAGATAGCATCAAAATTCCTAGATGCTACCGCCGACATCGTTCCTAATTGGAAAATTGCTTCACCCGATCCAATGGTCACAGTCGGACTCCGCGCCGAACCCTTGCCGGTCGAGATGGTGATCCGGGGTTACCTCACCGGTCATGCCTGGCGCGAATACCGCTCCGGCAAGCGCACTCTATGCGGCATCAGCCTTCCAGAAGGACTAAAAGAAAACCAGCGATTCGAACGCCCGATCATCACTCCAACCACTAAAGCCCAGATCGGACATGACGAAGATATCAGCCGCGAAGAGATCATCTCCTCAGGCCTGGTGACCGAGGAAATTTATGCTCAGGTGGAGGAATACACCTACCGATTGTTCCAGCGGGGAACCGAAATGGCTAACGAAATGGGCTTGATTCTGGTCGATACAAAGTATGAATTTGGTATCTCCAATGGCCGTATTATTCTGATTGATGAGATCCACACCCCTGACTCCAGCCGCTATTTTTATGCTGGCACCTATCAGGAGAATTTCGACAAAGGACTAGAGCAAAAGCAGTTATCCAAAGAGTTTGTCAGACAATGGTTGATCGACAACCATTTCCAGGGCAAAGAGGGCCAAACCGTTCCTGAAATGACCGATGATTTTGTAGAACAGGTTTCGGAACGATATATCGAGCTTTACGAAAAGATCACGGGTGAACCATTCCAACGGGAAGGGGGGAAAAATGTCCAGAACCGTATCCAGAACAATATCCATGATTTTCTGAAAAGTCTGTAATTTTATCTGCTCATCCTAAGCTGATAAGCATGAATATCAAACAGTTAGTACGAGTTTTCTTTATCTTTCTCCTGTTCACAGAAACTACGCAGGTTATCGGGCAGTTTATCACAGCACCGGTGCAACGATCTACGAACCAGATGATTCTGGAGGGGAAGCCCTATCTTCTACACGAAGTTAAACAGGGGCATACCCTTTACTCCATCAGCAAGGCCTATGGTGTCAGCGAACCTGAAATCATTGCCGCCAATCCTAATCTGGAAGGCAAACCACTGTCAATCGGCCTCGTGATCAGAATACCGGATACCATGGAGGATCAGTTAACGGAGGAAAAGGAAGGACAGGATCGTTTTAAATACCACCAGGTTGAACCTAAAGAGACACTCTTCTCACTTGCTAAAAAGTATGGGATAACCATTGATGAGATAAAAGCGGCCAACCCTGATCTTCGGCGGGGATTGAAAGCTGGTACCACCATCCGAATTCCCAAAGACTTGATCACACTGTATCAACCTGATATCCAGGTTGATACACTCTACGAGGAGGTAGTGGAAAAGGATGCGGTCGTTGTGACGGAAATTGAATCACCTTGCCTCGCAAACCCTTATCCTCATTTGAATGACACCTATAAAATTGGCATCATTCTCCCACTTCATATCGAGGATCTGGATCGGCCAACTGTCGATGGTCAACCTCTTGATCTTAAGAGTGGAGACGTACGGTTTTTGGAGTTTCTCGAAGGAGCTTATCTGGCTATTGACTCGATGCTTTTAAGCGGGCTATCCCTCCAAGTCGAAATCATTGATTCGGGAAAAGATCCGAATCGTATGAGACAACTATTACAAAATGGCAAACTGGATCATATGGACCTGATAATTGGCCCTGTTTATCCCCGAGAGCTGGAAGTAGCTGCACCATTTGCACAATCCCGCCAGATTCCCCTGATTTCACCCCTCTCCGGTTTCCCATTAATTTTAGAAAATAATCCCTATGCCTACCAGGTTAACAGTACCAATGACCAACAGTTGAATCTCTTTCTGGAATTCATCGGGATGCATGTTGATCACGAAATTATCATCCTCAAATCAGCTCAGGATCAGGATGATAAAACAAGGCAAATGATCGGGCAAATTTCCCGGGAATTACGATTGAACGAACCAAGCAAGTCGCCCCAGATCAAGCTGTTGAATTTTGATGTGATCACCCGGAGTCTGACAACACAGCAGAATAAAAAAGTTACGCTGAGCAACGAGCTCAGCAGGACCAGACCCAACCTTATTTTCATCCCATCTGAAGATGAGGTTTTTGTATCAGAATTAGTCAATCAACTTAATCAATTGACCGACCGGCTTACGATTTCGGTTATGGGGTTGCCCACCTGGACGGAGTTTGACGCCATTGATACCGATGCTCTGTTTAACATCGGATTAACGACTTACAGCAACTTTTTTCACCCTTTTGTTGATTATACCAAGCCAGATGTTCTGGCCTTTTGTCAGAAATACAGGATGAACTGGAATAGTGAACCCACACCCTATAGTTTTCAGGGATTTGATATTACCTGGTACTTTCTTAGGGCTCTTTTTTACTATGGGCGCAATTTTAACGCCACCCTGCCCTGTTGGGAGGAATACCTTGGGTTTGATTCCTTTCAGACACCCATGAGTTTTAAGGCAAAACATCCCGGCTCTGGCTTCAGAAATGACGCCATCCAGATCATTCGGTACAGTAAGGAAGGATTGCTCAAAGAGCAAATCCACATCCACACAGGAAGATAGCAGGGTCAGCTGCCGAGGGTAGCCACCATCACGGCCTTAATCGTGTGAAGCCTGTTTTCAGCTTCATCGAATACAACCGAATGTTCTGACTCGAACACCTCTTCCGTTACCTCCAAGCCATCCAGACCGAATTTTTTGAAGATCTCTTCACCCACCACGGTTTCCCGGTTATGAAAAGAAGGAAGACAGTGAAGAAATTTGACCATTGGGTTTTCTGTCTGTTCAATTACCTGTGCATTAATCTGATAGGGCTTGAGCAGCTGAATTCGTTCCTCCCAGACGCTATCGGGTTCACCCATTGAAACCCAGACATCAGTATAGAGGAAGTCGCATCCGTTGACAGCTTCAGCAACGTTTTCGGTAAAGGTGAGGTTGGCTCCCGTTTGTTCCGCGATTTCCTGGCATGTTTTTACCAGTTCAGGATCTGGGAAAAGGCTCTTCGGAGCAGCCACCCTGAAATCCATACCCATTTTAGCAGCACCCACCAGGAGGGAGTTTCCGACATTATTCCGGGCATCGCCGAGGTAGCAGAACGAAACTTCATCTAGCGGGCCTCCATAGTGTTCCTGAACGGTCATAAAATCAGCCAGAACCTGTGTTGGATGGAACTCGTTGGTGAGTCCGTTCCAGACAGGCACTCCTGAGTATTGGGCCAGCTCCTCAACTGTCTTCTGGGCATAACCCCGATACTGAATACCATCATACATCCGTCCAAGAACGCGGGCGGTATCTTTCATCGACTCCTTCTGACCAATCTGTGAACCTGACGGTCCGATGTAGGTTACATGAGCACCCTGATCATAAGCAGCTACTTCAAAAGAACAACGGGTACGGGTGGATGATTTCTCGAAAATCAAGGCGATGTTCTTGCCAAGCAGGCGCTTTTGCTCAAAGCCGCCATACTTGGCTGCTTTCAGGGTAAACGAAAGGTCGAGCAAAAAATTAATCTCACGAGGAGTAAAATCCAGTAATTTCAGGAAACTGCGGTTTCTCAGATTGTAAGCCATGTTTATTGATATTTTAAGATTGTTTATTTAAGTCGGCCGGATCATAATATCGGGTAATTTTCGAGCCGTAAGATTTGTCCTCCAGCTTAAAGGCTTCGGTAATAACGGCTTTGTCGCCTCCCTGTTCAATAAAACTCAGGCAGGCTTTGATCTTGGGAGCCATGGTACCCTCTCCAAACTCTCCATTTTCCAAGAGCTTTTGGGTATCTGCATAATCCAAAAACTCCAGCACCTTTTGATCTGGTTTTCTGAAGTTTTGATAAATAAAAGGAACATCCGTTAAGATGTAAAATTCATCGGCGCTAATCCGGCCAGCCAGCAATCCAGAGGCCAGATCTTTGTCGATTACAGCTTCAGCAGCTCTGACTTTCCCCTCATCGTCAAAATAGACGGGGATCCCTCCACCACCCACTGCAATGGTTATCACACCCTGTCGGGCGAGCGTTTCTACCACATTTTCATTGATGATTCGTAAAGGTTTCGGCGAAGGAACTACCCTTCTCCAGCCGGGAGTCCCTTTTGTCTCTTCGCGGAATACCCAACCCTTTGAGCGAGCCAGCTCATCAGCCTGCTCCTGGCTGTAAATCTTACCAACCCGCTTGGTTGGGTTTCCAAAAGCCGGATCATGTTCATCAACCACTACAGCCGTAACAAGAGTCACAATTTCCTTCTGTATCCCGTTACGTATCAACACATTACGCATCATGCGCTCAATCATATACCCGATTCCGCCTTGACTGTCAGCTACGCAAATATCTATTGGCATCTGCGGAATAGAATAGAGCTGTTCGCCGGCATCACTACGCATCAGGATATTGCCTACCTGAGGGCCATTACCATGGGTTATCACTAAGTCATAACCCTCGCGGATCAGAAAAATCAGATTTTCCAACGTATCCGTTGTGTTCTGCTCCTGCTCCTCAATCGTTCCGGCTTGATTATCCCGGAGTAAAGCGTTACCACCTAAGGCAACGACAGCTAGTTTCTTCATTAAGAATGGTTCAAGGTTCAAAAATAAAAAAAAACCATGCATACCCTCCGTGATGTCGGTAGAATCTAAATCTCACTTTTCCGGAATCAGCCAGCCAGGCCCGATCGTATAATTTTGCTATTTTTGTCAGAATCGGCATGGCAAATAACCATGCTGGTGGAGATAAAGAGCCATGACAATGAATTCGTCCCCGGGAAAGAAAAGTGAAAAGAAAGGATCTGTTAAAAAATCCAAACCATCCGATGGTCGGCTCAAGCTGATTATGGGCATTCTCCTCCTATTTCTGGCCTTTTTCGCCGGATTGTCCTTAATCTCCTACCTGTTCACCTGGAAAGCCGATCAGGTTCTGCTAACCAGTGGCTTGCTGGATAACTTGGCCGATGCGGGAGTACGTGTAGAAAACTGGGCAGGCAAAGCTGGCGTAATTATCAGCAACTTATTTATTTACAAATGGTTTGGTCTTCCATCCCTGATTCTGGTCTTTCTATTGTTCGTCTACGGCCTGGCATTACTCGGCCTCAAATTGTTCAAGCTACTACGGGTAACGAAATACGGACTGCTCATCATGATCTGGTCATCTGTAACCCTCGGTTTTCTGATGCCGACAGAGGCTTTTCAGTACGGAGGAGGACATGGTATCGCCATCTCCGCCTGGCTATCCGCACTGATCGGTGAACCAGGGGCGCTGGCTTTACTCATTGCCATTGGGATCGGACTCGTGATTCTCATTTTCCGGATTACTGCTTTGAACCTGAAATCTGGGAAAAAGATCGAAAAGACCAAGAGACATGCTGAAAACACTGGGTTTTCAACCGATAAGCCGACAATTAATGATGCAGCCATTGAGCAAATCCGGGAACAAGAATGGTCAAAACAGGTGGATCAAAGTGATCTGATTCATGTGGATTTCAATCCTGACCATCCGGAACCAGACCTCATCACTCCCCAAACCACTGGCACAGGCCCAGAACTCATCGTTGAAACCAGTCAAAGTGCCGATAATGGCTCCTCCAAACTCACCCCACCGATGATGGAGGATTACGATCCAACCCTTGACCTCTCTTCCTACCAGTTTCCCGGATTCGACCTTCTTCGCGACCATTCGATCGGGCATCCCAAGGTATCCGATGAGGAGCTGGTCGGCAATAAAAACAAGATCGTAGAGACACTAGCCAACTACAAGATCAAAATTGAAAAGATCAAGGCAACCATTGGACCGACGATCACACTCTATGAGATCATTCCTGCTCCGGGTGTCAGAATATCAAAGATCAAAAATCTAGAAGACGATATTGCCTTGAGCCTCTCGGCCTTGGGCATCCGGATCATAGCACCGATTCCCGGGAGAGGAACTATCGGCATTGAGGTTCCAAACCGGAAGCCAGAAATTGTCTCCATGAGAACAGTCCTGGCATCCAAGAAGTTCCAGGAATCTGACTTCGAACTGCCAGTCGCCCTTGGAAAAACCATCTCCAACGAAACCTACACCTTCGATCTGGCCAAAATGCCGCACCTATTGGTGGCTGGAGCCACCGGTCAGGGAAAATCCGTTGGGATCAACGCCATCATCACCTCCCTGCTCTACCGTAAACACCCGTCACAACTCAAGTTTGTGATGATCGACCCCAAAAAGGTGGAGCTAACCCTTTATTCAAAACTTGAAAAGCACTACCTCGCACAACTGCCTGATGTTGAGGAACCTATAATTAACGACACCCAGAATGTCATTCACGTCCTTCAATCGTTAAGCGCCGAAATGGACGACCGGTATAATCTGTTAAAAAAAGCTGAAACCAGAAATATCAAGGAGTACAACGATAAGTTCGTCAAGCGCCGCCTCAATCCCGAGAAAGGACATCGGTTTATGCCTTACATCGTGCTGGTCATTGATGAATTTGCCGACCTGATCATGACGGCAG
>LSQX01130414.1_pt3 | contig 20511 bp, 22 predicted proteins | sample 654561 | NCBI WGS metagenome assembly LSQX01 (sample SAMN04489861, study PRJNA283612) | anaerobic digester metagenome | isolation source: 4 biogas reactors fed with cattle manure at either 37C or 55C with and... | place: Denmark: Kongens Lyngby | collected 2014 | reverse complement strand
CCCTCACCGGTCTTCATCTCGGCGACGTTGCCGAAGTGCAGGGCCGCGCCACCCATGATCTGCACGTGGTAGGGCTTCTGGCCGAGGACACGCCACGCCGCCTCGCGGGCGGTGGCGAAGGCCTCGAGGAAGATGTCGTCGAGCGTGGCACCGTCTGCCAGGCGGGCCCGGAACTCGTCGGTCTTGGCCTTGAGCTCGGCGTCGCTCAGTGCGGAGAACTCGTCGTCGAGCGCGATCACCTGCTCCGCCATCTTGTGGAGACGCTTAACGGTGCGCCCTTCACCGGCGCGAAGCAGCCTGGACAGTCCAAACACGTGCAGTCGTCCTTAGGATCAGATGGGAACTAGTTTCTTCCGCGTCATTGTACGCAACAAGCGCGAGGCCGCCGCCCCCGGGATGGGGACGACGGCCTCGCGTGGTACTGATGCAGTTCCTACTGGGACTCTTCCGCCAGGGAGATCAGACCGTAGTCGAATGCGTGACGACGGTAGACCACGGACGGACGGTTGTTCTCCTCGTTGATGAAGAGGTAGAAGTCGTGCCCGACGAGCTCCATCTCCGACAGGGCGTCATCGACGCTCATCGGGGTGGCGGTGTGCTCCTTGGTGCGGACGACCTGGCCCGGGACGACGTCCTTGACGGTGTCGGCGTACGGGTCGACGGAGTACTGGTCCTGCTCCTCGCGGGCCTTCTGGGCCTCGGCGACCATCTCCGCGGCGGCGACGCCGGTCGAGGTCGGGGCACGGTGGCCCGAGCGGGAGATGGAACGACGTGCCTTCACCTTGCGCAGGGAACGCTCCATCTTGGCCAGAGCGGTCTCCAGGGCTGCGTAGAAGCTGTCCTCCTTGGCCTCGGCGCGAGCCAGGTGGCCCTTACCGGTGGCGGTGATCTGGATACGGTCGGACTCCGACTCACGGCGCGGGTTCGGCTCGTGCTGGAGTTCCACGTGGAAGAAGGTCAGGGTCGGGTCCAGGCGCTCGATCTTCGCGAGCTTGGAGTTGACGCGCTCGGCAAAGTGCTCCGGCACCTCAACGTTACGGCCCGTGATGGTGACCTGTGCCTCGGGGCTCAGGACATCGGTGTTCTCAGCAGGTGATGTCATCTGCTTCCTCCCTACTATTGGTGGGACAACTTCAAGTCAACCCCCATCGTACATCTGGTCATAACCGGGCGGCCATCACCCCCCCGCCTTTCAAGCGTGGCAGATCACAATGGCGCCGACCACCCGGCACCCCGCCGCCAAAAGGGCCTCTGAGCTGGCCGCGAGCGTCGATCCCGTGGTCGCGACATCATCCACGAGCAGCACCCGACCAGGCGGGATCCGCCGCAGCTCCAGCGCCCCGGCGAGGTTGCTCCTCCGCTTCGCGACGCCCAGTCCCACCTGGTCCGCCACCCCGGGGCGGTGCCGCAGTGCCTCGCTCACCGCGAGGCCGGAGGCCCGGCAGACGTCGGCCACCGGGTCCCCGCCCCGCAGCCGCGCCGCCCGGGCACGGGTGGGCGCGGGGACGAGCACGGGGGCGGGCGCCGCGTCGATCTCCCCGCGCACCTGCAGGAACTCCACCGCTGCGGCGAGCACCGGGCCGAGCATCCCCCGGACCGCGAGGTGCCGGTGTTCCTTCATCGCGAGGACCACCCGGCGGTGGGTGCCGTCGTAGGGCCCGAGCGACCACACGGGCACGTGCGGGTCGACGCGGGTGTGGACACGCCGCGGCGGGCTGCGCAGCACCNNCGTGCGGGTCGACGCGGGTGTGGATGCGCCGGGGCGGGGTGCGCAGCGCCTGCCGGCATCGCGGGCACAGGTGCTCCCCCGGGGCGGCGCAGCCGGCGCACCGCCGCGGGAGGAGCAGATCCATCTAGATGTCCATCTAGTTGGCCGCCACCGGGGCCGAGCGGACGCCCTGGAGGCCGTAGACCTCACGCCAGAAGACGTTGTCGCCCCCGCTGGTCGGCAGCTGCAGGGTCGCGTGGGAGTCGGTGAGGTAGAGCATCGACGGCGTGGCGGCGACGGCCACCACCGGAGCGGTGATGTTGCCGGAGGGCAGGGAGGTCGCAGCGGAACCGTCCTGCTCGACGCGCCACACCGGGGTCTCCGGGGTGGAGGTGCCCACCAGGAGCGAGCCGTCCGGCTGCCAGTCCAGCGACAGTGCCGTACCGCCCAGCTGCGGGGCGAGTTCCCGCAGGTTGACGATGCGCCGCTCCGCCGGCCCCGGACGCTCGACGACGCCGACGTGGAGCCGGCCCTCGATGATCATGGCGATCCGGGCACCCGAGTTCGACAGGCGGATGACGGAGATCTCCCCCGGCACGTCGTCCAGCGCCGAGGTGTCGACGTCGGTGGGGCTGAACTCCCCGGTCGGCCCGGACCGGACGACCCGGACGATCTTGTCCCCGTCGACGACCACCCACTGGATGGCCGGGTCGAACTCTAAGGTCGGCCGCGAGATCGTCTGGGCCCGCAGCGCCTCCCCCAGGTCCCCGCCGAGGTCGCCGACCAGCAGCACAGACTCCTCCCCCCGGCGACGGACGGCCGCCACGGTGCCCTCCCCGGTGATGTCCACGGACTCGATGTCCCCGAGGCTGCCCAGGTCCCCCTCGACCGGCATGACCTGGTTCGAGGAGACACGGCTGACCACGCCGTCGGTGAGCGAGTACAGCGGCACCGGGGCCGCCGCGTTGATCCGCGGATTGAACTCGGCGAAGTCGTCGGTCTTGAGCTGCTCGTAGCCCGGCGCGAGGGGCGCCCCGTCGACGACCACGGAATAGGGTTCGGGGATGTTCGCCACGGCGAGGGTCCACACGAGCTGCGCGGCGAAGAGCAGCCGGTCGTCGGAGTCGACGTCCGCGAAACCGGTGAAGTGGTACACCCCGTCGACGACGCCCGCGAAGGTCGCGTCGGTGGGCAGCACGCGACGCACGCCGGGCGACAGCGTCGGCGAGGGCCCCTCCATCATGAGGGTGATGAGCGCGGAGTCGAGCGCCTGGTGGCCGGAGTAGATCCAGCGGCGGTCCGAGACGAGCACCTGTCCGCCCGGCTCGAAGAAGAACACCCGCTGCGGCTGGAACTGGTTGCGCAGCTCGGTGCGTTCGAGCACCACGCCAGCGGGTAGGGACTCGATGCGCCACTCGCCGCCGGTGCGGATCATCTCGATCGTGGCCTCGTAGACGCCGTTCTCCGGCTCGTAGGCGCCGCCGGTGGTGATCCGGCCGACGACGGCACCACGCACGTTGAAGGAGCGCCGCTCCGGGGTGGCGCCCGCGGCCGTCACCAGGTCGATGCGATTGACCACGAGGATCGACTCGTTCGCGTCCCACTGCTGCGCGGTGTCGGAGGTGAGGTACGCGCGGGCGGTCTGGAAGTTCTGCGTGGGGTGTGCGCTGGCGGTGTAGAAGTCACGCAGCAGCAGGTCGGGTTCCCGGCCCGGGCGGGGGCCCAGGTTGGACTCCTCCTCCACCTGCGGCTCGAAGGAGCGCAGGGCCTGCGGCTCGGTGTTGGTGGGCAGGGTGGTGCAGGCGGTGAGCAGACCGGTCGTGGCGGCCAGCGCCACCAGCTTCCTCAGACGGTTCATGATGTCGGCGCCTCCAGTTCCAGGGGGCTCTCGGTGATCGGCTTGCGCGGTTCACGCGGCAGGACCACGCGGAACTGGGAGCCCACGCCGTGGTTGCCCGCCGCGTCGAGCTGCCCGCCGTGGAGGACGACGTCCTCACGGGCGATCGCCAGGCCGAGGCCGGTGCCGCCGGAGTGGCGGCGGCGGGAGGCGTCGGCACGCCAGAAGCGGTTGAACACCAGCTCCTCCTGGCCGGGCTTGAGGCCGACGCCGTGGTCGGTGACCGTGATGGCCACGGCGTCGTCGTTCTCCGCGAGGGTGACGTCGACGGGGTTGCCCTCGGAGTGGTCGATGGCGTTGGCGATGAGGTTGCGCAGGACACGCTCGATGCGACGCGAGTCGCCGGTCATCAGCACCGGCTCCTCCGGGGTGTGGAAGCGCACGTCGACGTTGAGCTTCTCGGCGATGTGGCAGGTCTGCTCCCACGCGGAGGTGATGCACGAGCGGACGTCGATACGCGCCTCGGAGAGGTCGGCGACGCCGGCGTCGTGACGCGAGATCTCCAGCAGATCCGCGAGCAGCTCCTCGAAGCGGTCGAGCTCGCGGATCATGAGCTCCGAGGCGCGCCGCGTGTGCGGCTCGAGGCTGTCCGGGTCGGAGGCGATCATGTCCGCGGCCATGCGCACCGTGGTCAGGGGGGTACGCAGCTCGTGGGAGACGTCCGAGGTGAACTGGCGCTGCAGGTTGCCGTACTCCTCGAGCTGGTGGATCTGCTTCGAGAGCTTCTCCGCCATGTCGTTGAAGGACAGCGCCAGACGCGCCATCTCGTCCTCGCCGTTGACGATCATGCGCTCCCGCAGGTGCCCCGCGGCGAGGCGCTGGGCGATGCGGGAGGCGGAGCGGACGGGTGCGGTGACCTGCTGCGTGGCCAGCCAGGCGATTCCCACGAGCAGGACGACGACCACCACGCCGGCGGCACTGAGCAGACCGCGCAAAAGGGCCAGGGTGGAGGCGTCGGACTCCATCGACATGACCAGGTAGACCTGCAGATCGGGGATGTCCGTCTCCGTCGGCGTGCCGATGACCAGGGCGTTGTACGTCGACCCGTCGTCCCGGTCGATCGTGGCGAACTGGTAGGAGATCTGGTCCTCGGTGACGAAGCGGCGGAGCTTCTCCGGGATGCGGTAGCCCTCCGGGGAGGTCGTCGTCGTGCCGTCCTGGTTGGCCACCACGAGCACCGGCTCGTAGACCGTCGCGGTGGCGGTCTGCGAGGTGCGCTGCGTGAGGGAGGCGCGGGCGGAGTTGAGGCGCACCTGCATCGTCGACGTCGCCGACGTGGCGTCGATCTGTCTCTCGACGGAGACGCGCGCGCGGTCGATCTCCGAGTTCGCGATGTCCAGCTTCGCGTCCACCAGACGCGACGTCACGACGGAGATCAGTGCCATCCCGAGGATGAGCATGACCACCGCGGACGCGACGAAGATCGAGCCGATGACGCGTACCTGCAGCGAGGTCCGCCATGTCTCACTGACGCGCTCATAGGCCCGGTTGAGCTGGGTGGGAAGCTGCGGGGATATGGGCTACTCCCCCATGCCCGTCTTGTAGCCGACGCCACGCACGGTGAGCACGATCTGCGGGTTCTCCGGGTCCTTCTCGATCTTCGCGCGCAGACGCTGCACGTGCACGTTGACCAGACGGGTGTCGGAGGCGTGGCGGTAACCCCACACGTTCTCGAGCAGTTCCTCACGGGTGTGGACCTGACGCGGCTTACGCGCCATCTCCAGGAGCAGGTCGAACTCGAGCGGCGTGAGGGCGATCTCCTCGGTGCCGCGCTTGACGGTGTGCTCCGGGACGTCGATGGTCAGGTCGCCGACCTCGAGGATCTCGGTCGGCTCGGACTCGGTGCGGCGCAGACGCGCCCGGATGCGGGCGATCAGCTCCTTCGGCTTGAAGGGCTTGGTGATGTAGTCGTCGGCGCCGGACTCGAGGCCGAGGACCACGTCGACGGTGTCGGTCTTGGCGGTGAGCATGACGATCGGCACGCTCGACTCCTGGCGGATGGCACGGCAGATGTCGACGCCGTTCATGCCGGGCAGCATGAGGTCGAGCAGGATCAGGTCCGGCTGGTGCTCACGGAACGCGGGCACCGCCTCGTTGCCGTCCATGACCGGAACCGGGTCGAACCCCTCCGTCTCCAGGACGAGAGTGAGCATGTCGGAGATCGACGCATCATCGTCGACGACGAGAATCTTGGGTGCCATGGAAAGTCACAGTCCTTGTGTTATGTGTGCAATCTCTTGCAATACTACGTCCGCGCTCGTGGTCACTAGCCAGCGACCCGCCCAGCTCCGCTCGGCGAGCCCCAGATATGCATCATAGGTGCGCTGCTGCAGGTCCGCGTCACGTTCGTAACGGTCCCTCTCCCGGCTCGCGTCCTGCGCCTCCCGCTGCGCGGCGCGTTGCGACGCCGTCTCCGGCTCCGTCGCCAGCAGCACCTGCAGGTCCGGCTGCGGCAGGCCGAGCCGCCCGAACTCGAGGTCGTGGACCCAGTCGGCCACCGTCGCGTCGCGCAGCCGCGCCACCGAGTAGGCGGCGTTCGAGGCGACGTAGCGGTCGAGCAGGATGATCCGGTCACTGTCGACGTAGGGCGCGAGCTGCTCCCGCGCCCCGTGCCGGTCCAGCGCGAACAGCGTCGCCATGGCGTAGGCGGAGTCCGTGAGGTCCCCCATGCGCCCGTGCAGGGCCTCCTGCACCAGCTGGGCGGGCACGGAGGTCTCGTAGCGGGGGAACGCCAGCATGTCGGCGTCGACACGCTCGCGGATGGCACGCGTCAGCGTGTTCTTGCCCGCGCCGTCGATCCCCTCGATCGCGATGATCATCTAGGACAGGGCCTCGGTGAAGACCTCGACGTCCTCGTCGTCCTCCACCGACTCGAGCAGCTCGGCGGCCGCCTCGTTGAGGGCCTCGTCGCCGGCGCCGATGAGCTCCCGGATGAACGGGTAGGTGTCGGCCACGTCACCGGCGGAGAACGGTGCTCCGGCCCAGATGGCGGCGATCGTCGCGGCGGCGAGGCCGTTGAGTTTCTCCACCTCGTCCACGTTGGGCTGCCTGAGCACGAGCAGGCAGGCATCGCGGACGGCCTCCACGATGTCGTCGTTGTCGAGGTCACTGAGCTCATCCAGGAAATCGATGTTGTCGTCCTCGTTGAAGATGGCGACATCCCAAGCGCTCATTGCTGTCTCCCTTTTCCTCTCTGATGCTCTGCGGGCCCACACAATGAAGTGAGATCCGCAAAACTAGTCGTGTCGAACTTATTCGTCTGATATGTTGTTACCGAGTTGTTACCAGCATGCCTCGGAAGGGGGCCCAGGTGAACACGGACACACGTCGCGTCTATCTCTTCATCGCTGTCGGCCTGATGGCCGCCGGCGTCATCGGCTACGGAGTCTGGCGCGCCGGAGCTCCCACGACCCCTTCCGCCTCTGATATTGCCACGGCCACACCCGAGGTATCCACCCTCTCAGAGTCGGCACCCGTCGCGCTCATCACCCCCACCTCCGAGCCGGAGGAGGTCTCGCTGGAGGCCGCGCCGCAGGCGCCCGCCCCTCCGCTTCCCGACGACCCCTTCCTCGCCCCGCACGCCATCGTCCAGGCGGTGCCCAGCACCATCGCCCCGACGACCGTGTACCGCCCGGAGAACATCCGTCCCGTCGCCCCCACGTCGGACACCCCGGCAGAGCCGACCGAGCTCATGACCCAGCCCGCAGAGACGCCGGAGACGCCGGAGACCCCGGACTCCACCGAGCCCACCGACGTGGAGGAGACGACCCCCACCGAGACCCCGGTCGTCCCCGGGCAGCCGGGCCTCACCCCCGGGACCCCCGGTACTCCCGAGCCCACCCTGCCGGCGCTCAGCCCGGAGCCGACCCCCGAGTCCGGGGTGGCGTCCGCGACGACCGAACCGGAGCCCACCACCCCCATGGGGCCCACCGCGACGGAGGACGGGGACGCACCCGCGGCCCCCTCCCCGACCGAGGCTCCGGCCCCGGAGCCGGAGATCGAGCAGGCCGCCGTCACGACGGCACAGCCGTCACACCAGGTCTCCGCCGGGCTGCTTCCCGCACGCAGCTCCTGACCCGTGCCCGTCACGGGCCGGATGCACTGACTAGGCGCAGGCGATGAAGAGCTCGCCGCCCTCGACCGAGGAGACCTCCCACTCGGGGTCACCGGCCGGGATCCAGGCGGCCTCCCCCGGGAGCAAACCCAGGTTGCCCAGCTGGACCTCACCGGCGGTGCACAGGGCGATGGCCGGCCCGTCGTGGTCGTAGCCGAAGGCGTCGGCGGGGGCCAGCTCGAAACGGTGCAGCCGGAACTCCGGCGCCGGCACGGGGTACTCGCCGTCGCGGACCTTGACCACCGGGTCGGTGATCGAGTTGAAGCGCAGGATGCGCACCAGCTCGGGGACGTCGACGTACTTCGAGGTCAGGCCCCCGCGCAGCACGTTGTCGGAGTTGGCCATGACCTCGACGCCGAGCCCGGAGACGTAGGCGTGGAGGTGACCGGCCTCGAGGAAGATCGCCTCGCCCGGACGGAGCACCAGGTGGTTGAGCAGGAGCGCACCGAGGACGCCGATGTCACCGGGGTAGCGTTCGTGCAGCTCCAGGACGGTGCGCAGGACGCCGGAGATCCAGTCGTCCCGGTCGAGCTGCTCCCGGGCGGCCCGGACGATGCCGTCGATGAGCTCGTTGCGGGCCACGGAGGGGATGGTGATCCACGTGGTGAACAGGCCGCGCAGGCTGCTCTCCTCGGACTCGGGGTCGAGGATGGTGAGGTAGCGGTCGAGCTCCGGGCAGTGCAGCGCGGAGAAAAGCTCGAGGGTGCGTTCCAGGGGGCGGAAACCGACCATCGCGTAGAAGTCGGTGAGCGCGACGACGAGCTCCGGCTTGTGGAAGGGGTCGCGGTAGTTGCGGTTGAGCGCTGTCAGCGGGATGCCGAGCTGGTTCTCCCGGTCGAAGCCGTCGCGGGCCTGTTCCGCCGAGGGGTGGGCCTGGAGGGACAGCGGCTCGGCGGCACCGAGCAGCTTGAGCATGAAGGGCAGGCCGTCACCGAACTCCCGCTGCACCCGCGGGCCGAGGGCGGCCTGCGGGTCGGCGGCGATGATGTCGGTGAGCGGGATGCCGTCGACAAGCGCGGAACCCACCGGGTGTGCACCGAACCAGAGCTCCGCCTCCGGACGGGAGGACGGGGACGGCTCCCCGCGCAGCTCGGGGATGAGCGTGCGGGAGCCCCAGGGATAGCTCCGGAGGGTGCCGGTGAGCTTGTGCATTCAGTAGTCCTCGCTTGGTGCTTCAGGCAGGTCGTACGTCGTGGCCGCGAGTCCCCGGGTGATGAGTTTCAGCGCAGCGGCCAGCGGACCGACACCGGGTGTCTCGCAGTTCACGGCGAGGGCGTCGGGGAACACGGCGGCCACGTCTGGGTTCTCCGCCCAGACAACAGTCCTCAACGGTATCAAATCGAGGGGGCCGTCAATGAGCGGGTCGTGGAAGACATCGCGGACGGGGGCGGGGGCCGGCATCTCCAGCTCGTCCATGGCGGTCACCCCCGACGGGATGCCCTTGCGGGACCACAGCACCGCCATGATCTCGGCGACGGCGGCGCCGGTGCGGTTGCCTCCGGTGTGGAGCACGCGGGAGAGGTCACCGAACTCGCGGAGCTGCCGGCCGGGGTTGACCACGGTGTCGCGCTCGGGCGAGAGCTGCTCGAGCTCCTCGTCGATGAGGCCGGCGGTGTCCTCCAGCCGCTGGGACACGAGGTCGGGGTCCTCCTCCAGCAGGTCGAGCACGGTGCTGATCGCCGTGATCGAGCGGGCCGGCGAGGCGCCGAACACGGTCGGCAGCGCCGGGATGAGGATCGTGCCGGAGGGGGCGTCCTCCAGGATGGGGCCACGCGGCGGACCGACGAGCAGGGTGGTGGCACCGCGGCGGTCGGCGGCGATGAGCCCCTGGGAGACGTCCGGGTCGTCGGCGCGGTCACCGACGACCATGACGATGTCGAGGGCGCCGACGTAGGTGGGCAGCGAGTCGGTGATCACCACGGGGACGCGCAGCGGGGAGCGCATCCGGGTGACGAAGCGTGCCGACGCCGTCGCCACCTGGTCCGTCGCGAGGACGACGACGCTGCGGGGCTGCAGCCCGTACAGGCCCGCCATCTGCGGGATCGCCCCGGCGACGGCGCGGATCTGCGCACCTTCGTGTGCGACGTCGTAGAACCGCACGGTCTCACCACCGTAGGCGGAGCCGTCGAGGTAGGCGTCGAGCGAGCTGTTGTCCATGCGGTCGTCCATTCTCTCAGGATAGTGTCCGGTCGGCCCCGGGCCGGTCAGCCGCGGATGACCGCCAGGATCTCCTCGACGAGCGCGTCGACCTCCGCGCGGGTCGGGGCCTCCACGTTGAGGCGCAGGAGCGGCTCGGTGTTGGAGGCGCGGACGTTGAACCACGCGGGGGTGTCCTTCAGTTCCACGGTGACGCCGTCGAGGCGGTCGACGCTCTCGATGCGGTCGGCGAAGGCGTCGAGCACGGCCTGGGTGCTGGCGGCCTGGTCCTCGACGGTGGAGTTGATCTCACCGGAGGCCTCGTAGCGCTTGTACTCGGCCATCATCTCGGACAGCGGCTTGTCCTGGGAGCCGAGGGCGGCGAGGACGTACATGGCGGCGAGGATGCCGGAGTCGGCGTTGAAGAACTCGGAGAAGTAGTAGTGCGCGGAGTGCTCGCCACCAAAGACGGCGCCGGTCTCGGCCATCTTCGCCTTGATGAAGGAGTGGCCGACGCGGGTGCGCACGGCGGTGCCCCCCTCCTCCGCGATGATCTCGGGCACCGACTTCGAGGTGATGAGGTTGTGGATGATCGTCGCCCCCGGGTTCTCCTGGAGGTAACGCTTCGCGACGATCGCGCAGATCGCCGACGGGCTCACCGACTCACCCTTCTCGTCGATGAAGAAGCAGCGGTCGGCGTCGCCGTCGAAGGCCAGGCCGATGTCGGCGTGCTGCTCGACGGTGAACCTCTGCAGGTCGACGAGGTTCGCCGGGTCCAGCGGGTTGGCCTCGTGGTTGGGGAAGGTGCCGTCGAGCTCGAAGTACAGGGCCCGCACATCGAGCGGCAGTCCCTTGAACACCTCGGGCACCGTGTGTCCGCCCATGCCGTTCGCCGCGTCGACGGCCACGACGAGCGGGCGGATGCTGTGCAGGTCCACCAGATCACGGAGGTACTCGCCGTACACCTCGAGGGTGTCCTGGTGCTTCTCGACGCCCACCGGGCCGTCGTAGGCCGGGACGCCGTCGACAAGCATGTCGATGATGTCGGACAGTCCGGTGTCCTGGGACACCGGGCGCGCGCCGGAACGGCACAGCTTGATGCCGTTGTACTGCGCCGGGTTGTGCGAGGCGGTGAACATCGCGCCCGCGCAGCCGAGTGTGCCGGCGGCGAAGTAGAGCTGGTCGGTGGAGTTGAGGCCCAGCATGACCACGTCGAGGCCCTGCGCGCGCACGCCCTCGGAGAAGGCGGCCGCCAGTTCCGGGGAGGAGGGGCGCATGTCGTGGCCGACGGCGACCCGGCTCTCGCCCTCGGCACGCAGGAGGCCCGCGAAGGCGGCACCGACGTCCCGGATGAACTCGGGGGTGATCTCCTCGCCGACGACTCCGCGGACGTCGTAGGCCTTGATCACACGGGATACATCTTCGCGGGTGCGCTGGGTCATGGGGTCTCCTGCTCTTCGGCGGTCACTAAGCAGAAGAGCTTACCCCCGTCAGGTGGATGTTCACTGTCAGGACGGCAGGGCTGCGGCCGGTGACGCGTCCGCGATCCTGGAGCGACGGGACAGTCGGATCGTCTGCAGGGCCGAACTCTCAGGAAGCTCAGCCGCTGTGCCGGCGAGGGTGGCGGGGCCAGTCACCGCCACACAGGTGGAACGTTCCGTACCCCAGCCCCGCATAGGAAAGTTCTGAGCCGGCTTCTGCCGGTTCTCAGTTCTCGGGGTAGTCCACAGAAGCGTCGGCACCGTCAGTGTCGTCGGCGTCATCAGCCCCGGGGAACTCGGACTCCCCCTCCGCCGGGACCACCCGCAGGTGGGCGCGACGGCGCTGCCTCTCGTCCTGCATACGACGGGCGCGGTGGACCGGATGCAGGGAGGTCTCGGGGTCGGCGGGGTCCTCGGGATGCAGCTCGGGGCCCTCGGACTCGACGAGACCGCTGGTCACGCGGCCGGCCTCACGCACGGCCTCGGCCAGTGCGGTGAGGTCCTCGTCATCGTCGATGTCGATGTGGTTGACACGCAGCATCTCCCACCCGAGCGGGGCGGTGATCTTCTCCGCGTGGTGGTCACACAGATCCCAGCTGTGAGGCTCGGCGGCGGGCGCCAACGGGCCGACCACGGCGGTGGACTCGGCGTAGGCGTACGTCATGGTGGCCACGGCAGGCTTGCCGCAACCCGGGCGGGAACAACGTCGGAACTGGCTCACGGCCACCAAGTCTAAACATTTCCTTGAGGATTTGGTACCCCGCGCGCCGCAACCCCTTCGCGGACCGGGCGAACTAGCATCATCCCCATGCACACCAGGACGTTCCGCGACCGCCACGGCCGGGGAGTACGCGGGCCGCTGCTCCCCATGGACGCGCCCCGCTACCGCACCCGCGCGGAGTCCTTCGACGTCGCCGTCCTGGAGGCCTACGCCCCGATCCTGCACTCCTACCCGGAGCAGCTGGCCAACCTCGACATCGCGGTGGACACCGTCCCCCGCATGCGGCTGCGCGCCGACATGACCGTGCTGCCCGACGAGATCGTGGCCGACGGCCCCGTCCCCCTCGGCCGTGTCATTCCGGCGGGCGTCGACCCCCAGGGGCGCCCCACCCGCGCCCGTCTCGTGCTGTTCCGCATGCCCGTCGAGCAGCGTTGCGCCAGCCCGCAGGAGCGCGATGAGCTGCTCACCGGCATCCTCACCGCCCTGGTGGCGCAGTACCTCAACCTGGATCCGCGGGACATCGACCCGGGATTCCAGTTCTAGGCGCCCCCCGGAATCACAAAAGCGACCCCGCAGGGTCGCCGCCCGTTCTCCGGGGAGTCAGCCGATCTGCTTCTTCAGACGGCGACGCTCTCGGTCGGAGAGTCCGCCCCAGATGCCGAAGCGCTCATCGTGCTCGAGTGCGTACTCGAGGCATTCGTCCCGGACCGCGCACGCCATGCAGATGCGCTTGGCCTCGCGGGTGGAGCCGCCCTTCTCGGGGAAGAACGCCTCCGGGTCGGTCTGTGCACACAGGGCCTGGTCCTGCCATTCCCTCTCCACCGCCCCGAAAAGCTCGTCGAGGCTCATTTCCACGGCTGCTCCATTGACGCTCGCAAGCCCTCCACGGAAAACGGTGCCGTCACCATTGTTGTCCATGGTGCCCCCCTTCTCCGTTCGGCGTTCGGCGGTGACGTCCGCCGATGATCGTTGTGGTGCTTCTTACACTGATGCGATTACACACACGGTCGACGAATCCCGTCAACCGGAATCAGCGGGAATAATCCCGGAAATCACATTCCCGCTGGCGGCCAGTCACACCAGTCACACGAGTAACAGGGTCACATTATAGGGGGTAGGACGCGGGGGTACGGCATGTTGTGGTGCACTACCTTCCTGGCAACAACTGACAGGATCTGGGGCACTCCCCCGGCGTGTCGTCACGCATCCGAGGAGAAACGGACTCCATTGTCCGGAATGATCACACCAGGCCACACGCGCATGCCGTCCTGGAGCTCACAACGGGCACCGATCTGGGCCCCCTCACCGATGACGCACCCCGTGATCCGGGCGTTCGCACCGATGCGAGCGCCCGAGGCGATGATCGAGTCACGGATGACCGCACCCGGCTCGATGGTCACGCCGTCGAACACGACCGTGTCGTCCAGGCGGCAGCCCGCACCGATCTCCGAGCCACGGCCGACCCACGTGCCACCGACCAGGATCGTGCCGGCGGCGACGCCCGCGGTCTCGTCGACAAGCGACTCACCGGTACGCCCCTCGAGCAGCGGCGAGTGCGCGATGCCGCGCACCAGGTCGGAGGAGCCGCGGACGAAGTCGTCCGGGCGGCCCATGTCACGCCAGTAGGCGTAGTCGACGTGGCCGTAGACGCGACGCCCCTGCTCGAGGAACTGCGGGAACGTCTCGCGCTCCACGGAGACGACGCGCCCCTCGGGGATCTCCTCGATGAGCTCCCGGCGGAAGACGTAGCAGCCGGCGTTGATCTGGTCGGTCGGCGGGTCCTCGGTCTTCTCGAGGAACTCCAGGACCCGGCCGTCGGCGTCGGTGGGCACGCAGCCGAAGGCCCGCGGGTCCGGCACGCGCACGAGGTGCATCGTGAGGTCGGCGTCCTTCTCGGCGTGGGTGCTGAGGATGGCGCGCAGGTCCGTGCCACCGAGGACGTCACCGTTGAAGACCATGACGGTGTCGTGGCGCAGCCTGTCGTAGACGTTGCGGATGCCGCCGCCGGTGCCGAGGGCCTCCTCCTCCACGACGTACTCGATCTCCAGGCCCATGTCGGAGCCGTCGCCGAAGTACTCCTCGAAGACCTCCGCCCTGTAGGAGGTGCCGAGCACGACATGCGTCATCCCGGCCGCCTTGATGCGCGCGAGCAGGTGCTGCAGGAACGGGTAGCCGGCGGTCGGCAGCATCGGCTTGGGGGTGTTGACCGTCAGCGGACGCAGACGGGTGCCGCGGCCGCCGACGAGGATGACGGCGTCGGTACGCGAAGGATCAATGGCATCAGACATGGGAGTCCTTTCGGTTGGTGCGTGCCCGGGTGACGGCGATCGCGCTGCGGGCGTTGAGACCCGCGCGGATGAGCCCCCGCAGCGGTGCCTGCCACGGGTGCGGTAGACGGTCGGCCTGGAAACGGTACGCCGACTCGTGGTGGGCCGGGAGCATCGTCTCGGCGTGGCGACCTGCCGCATGCCCCTTGTCGTGGGCGATCTCGGCGGACGGGCAGTAGATGTTGCGGAACCCGGCGCGCGCGAAACGGTCGCCGAGGTCCACGTCCTCCATGTACATGAAGTAGCGCTCGTCGAAACCTCCGACGGCGTCGAAGGCGTCCCAGCGCACCAGCAGACAGGAGCCCGAGAGCCAGCCCGCCTCCCGCTCACTGTCCATGTCGGCATTGTCCCGGTAGGACCGCGTCCAGGGGTTCGAGGGCCACACCTGCCCGAGGAGCGCATGGCCGATGCCGTTGCGCAGCGTCGGCACCGCGCGGGCGCTCGGGTAGATGGAACCGTCCGGCTCGACGATCCGCGGTCCGACGGCCGCGGCCTCGGGGTGCCGCTCCATGCACGCGATCATCGCGTCGATGGCCCCCTCCCCGAACACGACGTCCGGGTTGCTCAGCAACAGGTACTCGGGGTCGATGTCACCGGCGTCGCGGGCGGGCCGCAGGTGGCGGGCGCCGACGTTCATGCCGGTGCCGTAGCCGAGGTTGCCTCCGGTGGGCAGGAACTCGACGTTCCCGCTTCTCGACGCCGCCTCCTCCGGCACCCCGTCCCGGGAACCGTTGTCGGCGAGCACGACATGCACGCCCCGGGAGGTGGCGCCCGGCAGGCTGTCGAGGAACGCCCGGAGGTGGCGCCCCGGGGAATAGGTCACCGTGATGACGGCGATCGGAGTCTGGGAGGTGGTCACAATGTGTGAAGCATAGTGTCGATCCCCGTCGGCGACCCGCTGCGCCACTCGCCATGACCTAGACTTGACCCCCGTGAGTGACAAGTATCGCCGTGTGCGCGACATCCAGCCCGCCCCGTCCGCCGCCGCCCCGGCACGTCAGGCAGGCCCCGCGCCCCTCAAGGCGCTGCTGGCGTTCTTGTCTGTCCTGGTGCTGCTCGCCTCCGGTCTCGGCTACGCCGCCGTCGGCCGCCTCGGCAACGACATGGCCTCCGCCGGCAACCTCCTGCTCGGCGGTGGCCAGGGCCTCAAGGGCCGGGCGCCCGACGGGGCGACGGACATCCTGCTCGTCGGTTCCGACTCGCGTACCGACGCCCAGGGCAACCCCCTCTCCGACGAGGAGCTCGCCCGCCTGCGCGCCGGCGTCGACGACGGCGAGGAGAACACCGACACCCTCATGGTCATCCGCGTGCCCAACGACGGATCCTCCGCCACCGCCGTGTCCATCCCCCGTGACACCTACATCGCCGACGAGAAGTACGGCAACATGAAGATCAACGGCGTCTTCGCCGCCCACAAGGGCGCGAAGGCGGAGCAGCTCCTGGCCCGGGGCGCCTCCGACCTGGAGATCGAGCGGCAGGCCACCGAGGCGGGCCGCCAGGGNNCTCATCGGCGCGGTCTCCGACCTCACGGGCATCGAGGTCGACCACTACGCCGAGATCGGCCTCTTCGGCTTCGTCCTGCTCACCGACGCCGTCGGCGGCGTCGACGTCTGCCTCAACAACGCCGTCCAGGACGAGTTCTCCGGCGCCGACTTCCACGCCGGCGTGCAGACCCTCGACGGCGCCCAGGCCCTCGCCTTCGTCCGCCAGCGCCACGGCCTGCCCCGCGGCGACCTCGACCGCATCGTCCGCCAGCAGGCCTACATGGCCTCCCTGGTGAACAAGGTCCTCGCCGCCGGCACCCTCACCAACCCGACGAAGCTCTCCGACATGGGCACCGCCGTCGAGCGCTCCGTGGTCATCGACGACAACTGGGACATCATGTCCTTCGCCACCCAGCTGGCCAACCTCGCCGGCGGCAACGTCGTGTTCAACACCATCCCGGTCACCTCCATCGACGGTGTCGGCGACTACGGCGAGTCCATCGTCACCGTCGACGTCCCCACCGTGCACGCCTTCATGGACGAGCTCCTCGGGTCGATGGAGATCACCGGGACCCCGGAGGACGCCGCCGGGGACGTGCCCGCCGAGGAACAGCTCGCGGGCAAGGACATCCACGTGCTCAACGCCGGCGTCACCACCGGACTGGCCGGCAACGTCGGCGGCTGGCTGTCCGCGGAGGGCTACTCCGTCGTCGAGGTCACCAACGCGCTGCCCGGCATCTACACTTTCTCGCAGGTCGTCGCCGCCGACGCCTTCGACCCCGACGCCCTCGCCCTGGCCGAGGCCCTCGGCGGGCTGCCGGTCACCGAGAACGCCGACCTCAACTCGGACACCCTCATCGTCGTCACCCACGACGAGTGGAACGGCCCCCTCGGCGACGCCTCCCTGGTCGGCGACTCCTCCGTCGGCCCCTCCTCCGGCGCCGGGGTCGGCGTCGGCGAGACCGAGACCGTGGGTACCCCGGGCTCCGACTTCGGCGAGGCCGAGGTCGCCCCTGAGATCGACGCCGGCGGCGACGGACCGAGGTGCGTGAACTAGGAGGTGCGCACCTGGGTCCTGGCGGTCGGTTCCTTCTGCGGGCTGGCCGCCCTGGCTCTGCTGGACAGCGGCGCCGCCGTCGAACTGCTCCGGCGGATCGTCCCGGTCCTCGGGTTCGTCGCCGCCATGTCCGTGGTCGTCAATGCCGCACAGTCGGTGCGGACCTTCGAGGGGCTGATCGGTCACCTCCAGCGCCTCCTCGGCCTGTCCGGTGGCCGCGGTGGGGGCTCCCCGGTCCGGGCGTGGGCACTCATCTTCGGCATTTCCCTCGTGGTGACGGTCTTCTTCTCCCTGGACACCACCGCCATCCTGATCACTCCGCTGGTCATCGCCATCGCCCGTGGTTCCGGGCTCAATACCCTGGCGGCTGCCTTCGCGGTGGTGTGGATGGCCAATCTCGGGTCGATGCTCCTGCCCATCTCCAACCTGACGAACCTCCTCGCCGTCGAGACCGGGCATTTCTCGGGCCTCGGTGACTACGTCTCCCTGAGCTGGTTGCCGGCCCTCGTCCTGGCAATGATCGCGGTCCTTGCCCCACTGGCATTCCGGCACGAGCGCTCCCCACTCGCCGACACCACCACTGTCTCACTCTCCCCCGAGTCCCGGAAGTTCGCGGGCCTGATCGGCGTGCTCCTGGTGCTGCTGCTGACCCCGCTTCCCGTCTGGGCACCCACCACCGCCGCCGCACTGGTTGCCGTGCTCCACCTGCGCAGCCTCGGCCTCCCCACGCCGGTGCACCGGATGATCCCCTGGTCGACGCTGTTCTTCGCGTTCTCCCTCAGCGCCGCGGCCGCCCTCGTGCACACCCTCGGCCTGCTCGATCCCGTCCTGGTGGCGCTCGCGGACCGGGGACCCTACACGCTCGCGTTCGCCGGGGCGCTGCTGTCCAACGCCGGCAACAACATCCCCGCCTACCTCGCCCTCGAACCGGCGGCGGCCACACCCTCCGACCTCATGGCGCTGCTGATCGGTGTGAACGCGGGGCCGATCGTGACGCCGTGGGCCTCCCTGGCCACCCTCCTGTGGGCCGACCAGGCCAGGCGCCACGGGGTGGAGATCCGCTGGTCCACATTCATGTTCGCAGGGTTGGTCATTGCGCCCCTCGCGATCGTCACGGCGACCGCCTCCCTCCTTTTGTTCCACTGACACCCCCGCAATAAACCCGCAGGTAGGGGCATATATTTAGACACCCCTTTCCCGTTCGGGCGCGACGCTCAATGAAATTACGATTTTTGTGGGCTATGGTCGGATCCACGCCTAACGTGATCCTTATCACGTGATACGGCTCACTCATTTCTTGGATTAAGGAGACATCATGAGCTTTTCGGTGAAGGATGCTCTAGCCGCACGAGACATTCACCCGAGCCCGGAGCACCTGACGAAGCTGGAGGCGATGTGGGAGGAGATTCAGTCGCTGAAACAGAATCTCGACGTCGTCCCGCTCGACGACGCCGACCTCGCGGTCCGGAGCATCCCGGGAGGTGACCACGTTGACCAGTGAGCTGCTCAGGAAGACATCGGTTGAGGTCGGCAAGCTCATCGCCGACAAGGAGGTCACCGCTGTCGAGGTGACCCAGGCCCTCCTCGACCACGCACACAAGCTGAACGGCGACGTCAACGCCTACATCAGCTTCCGCGACGAGAAGGCCCTGCAGGAGGCCGAGACCGCCGACCAGGAGATTGCGGCCGGCAAGAGCCGGGGCCCGCTCCACGGCGTGCCGATGGCCATCAAGGACAACATCTACGTCGGTGGCGAGACCACCACCATGGCGTCGAAGATCCACAGGGACTTCGTCCCCGAGGAGGACGCCTCCGTCGTCGCCCGCATGAAGGACGCGGGCATCGTCCTCACCGGCAAGCTCAACATGCACGAGTACGCCTGGGGCATCGACAACAACAACCCGCACTTCGGCGCCGTCGGCAACCCCTGGGACCTGGAGAAGGTCCCCGGTGGTTCCAGTGGCGGGTCGGGTGCCGCTGTCGCCGCCGACATGAGCTTCAACACCCTCGGCACGGACACCGCCGGCTCCATCCGCATCCCGTCCTCGGCCTGCGGCCTGGTGGGTCTCAAGCCGACGCACGGACGCGTCTCGAAGGACGGCTGCTTCCCGCTCGCCTGGAGCCTCGACCACATCGGTCCGATGTCCAAGTCCGTGGAGGATGCTGCCGCACTGTTCGACGTGATCGCCGGGTTCAGCCCCAAGGACCCGACCGCGGTCGACGTCCCCGTCACGCCGACGCTCAGTGCCCTCGACGGAAGCCCGAAGGACCTCGTCATCGGCATCGAGGAGGACTACTTCTTCCGGGACGTCGACTCGGAGGTGGAGCGCCTGGTGCGCGCCCAGATCGACGCCCTGGTGGAGCAGGGCGCCCAGCTCAAGAAGGTGGAGATCCCCTCCCTGGCGATCTCCGAGTGGACCGAGCTGGCCGTCAGCCTCTCCGAGGCCTCCGCCATCCACCACAACGACCTGGTCGCCCGGGCCGACGACTTCGGCGCCGACATCCGCTTCCTGTTCGAGCTGGGGGAGCTGTTCTCCTCAGTCGAGTACCTGCAGGCGCAGCAGGCCCGCCGCCAGATCAAGAAGGACTTCGCCGCCGCCCTGTCGGAAGTCGACGTCATCATGGCGCCGACGCTGCCGGTCATGCCGCCGAAGATCGGTTCCGAGTTCGCCGACCTCAACGGCACCGACGTCGACCTGGTGATGGCGTTCATCCGGTACACCGGCCCCAGCAACCTCACCGGCCTGCCGGCACTCAGCGTCCCTGCCGGCCTGAACGACGGCATGCCCGTCGGCCTGCAGATCATCGGCCGCGCCTTCGATGAGTCCACCGTCCTCCGGGCAGGTGGTTTCGTCGAGAAGAACGACCCGATGGAAGGAAAGCGGGCTCCGGTCGGAGCCTGACACCGGTGACCACGGACAAGGCGCGGGCGGCACTCAACGGAGTGCCGCCCGCGCCTTGTCTGTTGGCTCAGTCCGCCTACTCCCCCACGTAGGCGATCGCGTCGATCTCCACTGTCGCCCCGTAGGGCAGGTTGGACGCCTCGAGGAAGGTGCGGGCCGGGCGGGCCTCCGCGAAGTGCTCGGTGAACTGCTCGTTGGCCTCCTCGCGCAGCGTGATGTCGGTGACGAAGTAGGTGAGCTTGACCAGGTCCTTCAGCTCGCCGCCCTCGGTGGCCAGGCGCTCGGTCATGCGCTCGAGCGCTGCGGCCAGGGCCTCCCTGCGGCCCTCCACCGGCTGGTAGTCCTTGTCCACGGACAGGGCGCCGGAGACGAAGATGAAGTCACCGGCCCGCTTGGCCATCGCGTAGGGGTGATCGGAGGTCGGCTGCATGAGGTGGTCCTTTCTGGGTCGATATTCACCCCATGATGGCCAGCCCGCGTGATCTTCGCCACTATTTCAGTGCGCTACCCCTGAAAAGGGAGTACCTCTCGGTCTGCAGGCAGAGGGGCGTCAGGGACGGAACAGACTGCTCAACGCCTGTCCGCTGCCGGTCTCCGAACTGAAGGGATCGCTGAGGAACCGGGCGGCGAAGACGATGACCCAGTCGAGGATCGTCACGGGGATGAAGGTGCTCGGCAGCATG
>LSQX01391671.1_pt1 | contig 20513 bp, 10 predicted proteins | sample 654561 | NCBI WGS metagenome assembly LSQX01 (sample SAMN04489861, study PRJNA283612) | anaerobic digester metagenome | isolation source: 4 biogas reactors fed with cattle manure at either 37C or 55C with and... | place: Denmark: Kongens Lyngby | collected 2014 | reverse complement strand
TGATGCTGGAGACCGGCTTTTGCAAAGGAATAGAAAACTACTCGCGCCATCTCACCAATCGAGAGGCCGGACAGCCGCCGTACACACTCATGGATTTCTTTCCGGAGGATTATCTCCTTTTTGTTGACGAGTCGCATGTGACCCTTCCTCAAGTCGGAGCGATGGTGCGCGGCGATCGCGCACGCAAAACATCCCTTGTCGATTACGGATTTCGACTGCCGTCGGCTTTCGACAATCGACCGCTCTCATTCGAAGAATTCAAAGAGCGCGCCGGACAAACGATCTTCTTTTCCGCGACGCCGGCCGATTACGAAATTGAGCATTCTACACGTGTTGTCGAACAGGTGATCCGTCCAACGGGGCTCCTCGATCCTGAAATCTTCGTACGGCCGACTGTAAATCAGGTTGAAGACCTCATCGACGAAATTAATGCGAACACAGAGCACGGCGAGCGCACTCTTGTTTTGACATTGACAAAGCGCATGGCGGAGGATCTTACCGATTATTTAAAAGATGAAGGTTTGCGTGTCGCGTACTTACACTCGGATATTGTGACGGTGGAAAGGCTTGAGATTTTGCGTAAATTGCGTCAGGGTGCTTTTGATGTACTCGTCGGCATCAATTTGCTTCGAGAAGGTCTCGATCTTCCTGAGGTTTCATTGATCGCAATACTCGATGCAGATCGAGAAGGATTCTTGCGCTCGGAACGCTCCCTAGTCCAGATCATCGGCCGAGCTGCTCGCAATGTTCGCGGACGTGTCATTCTCTACGCCGATGAGATTACGGCGTCAATGGAACGTGCTATATCTGAGACGAACCGACGCCGCACTATTCAGAATGCCTTTAACAAAAAATATGGCATTACGCCGACGTCCATTAAGAAGGATATACGCGATACCATTGACACAACCGTTGCTCTGATCAGCGAAGCGGTGATGGACACTGCAGAAGACGTTGAAGCGTTTGACGCTTACCTTTCGGATATGACACATCAGGTGTTGCTCAAGAAAGAAAAAGAAGTTGAGAAAGCGATGCGGGAGGCCGCTAAACAGCTCAACTTTGAACAAGCGGCTATCTTACGAGATCAGCTCATTCTCATCCGAGGCAAATTAAATCGCTAAGAAGTATAGCATCTATATCGCTACAAATGCGTATAGCTGATGATGTTTAATATGCTAAACTGAAAGCAGTTTTAGACACATATATAGCTTTAACACGGACAGCATCAATAAATTAATAAAAAGGAGCATACTATGACATCACGCGCACAGGACGTCTATCAGCGTTGGTTGAATCATCCCGCACTGGACGAGGCGACGAGAGAAGAGCTTAAAGCTATCCAAGGGGATCGGGTAGAAATTGAAGATCGATTTTATCAAGATCTTCAATTCGGTACGGCAGGGCTTAGAGGCATTATGGGCGCCGGTACAAACCGTATGAATCGTTATACGGTGGCTCGCGCAGCAGAAGGATTCGCAAAGTCTTTGATCAAGCAGGATAAAGAAGGCGCAGCTCGTGGTATCGCGATATCTTACGATCCGCGCAATCGCTCACGCGAATTTGCGGAACTTGTCGCAAGTATTTTCGTTAATAATGGGATTGCGGTTCACTTTTCCGACATGTTGCGTCCTGTTCCCATGCTGTCGTTTGCTGTACGGCACTTTAATTGCATCGGCGGAGTAATGATTACGGCAAGCCACAATCCTAAAGAATACAACGGTTTCAAGGCTTACGGTTCGGACGGCGCACAATTAGGACCTGCAGATGCCGATCGCGCAGCCGCAGAAATGGCGAAGGTGAAAGATCTTCCGGTATTGTTGAAAAATACCCCTTCCTTTGAGAAGACGACTGCATCGCCTCTTTTCAGCTGGATGGGTGACGATATCGATAAGGCATTTGACGATCGCCTGCTCTCTTTTACGTTAAGTCACGACGCTGTGAAACGTCACCACGATTTGCCGATCGTTTATTCGCCGCTTTACGGCGCAGGCAATTTGCCGGTTCGTCGCATCCTTAAGAAACACGGTTTTACGAATGTTCATGTCGTCAAAGAACAAGAAAATCCTGACGGCGATTTCCCGACGACACCGACGCCCAATCCAGAACTCCCGGAAACGCTCGAATTGGCGATCAAGCAAGCGCGCGAGATGGGCGCCGACCTTGTGATGGCGACCGACCCGGACGCGGATCGAACCGGTGTAGCTATTCGTACAGCCGATGACAAGTTTGTTCTTCTATCCGGCAATGAGATCGGACTGTTGCTGATGGATTACATTCTCGATAAGCTCACAAGCAATGGCAAACTGCCTGAAGGTGCATTCTGTGTCTCCACAATCGTGTCGTCTCGACTTACAATACCTATCTGCAAACGCTTTGACACGGGTCTTTACTTTTCGCTCACGGGTTTCAGGCACATCGCTCAAGAGATATATCAGCATCAAGAACAAGAAAAAGGCACGTTCCTTTATGGTTACGAAGAGAGTTTCGGATATCTCGTTGGTGATCATGTGCGCGACAAGGACGCTGTAGGCTCTTGCCTGATGATTGCCGAGATGGCGGCCGACTCGAAAGATCACGGCGAAACGCTCTATGATCGACTGAATCGTCTTTTCCAAACATACGGTCAAGCTGCTGAGAAGACCATCTCGATTTACCGCGAGGGCAAAGTCGGACTCGAGCGAATTTCCTTCGCGATGGATCAGTTGCGTGAGAAGCCGCTGGAGGGATTTGAGTCACTCAAACCCGTCACGCTGTCCGATTATGCGACGAGCGTCAAAACATTTCTCAAAACAGGTGAGACGGAGATACTTCACTTGCCGACAAGCAATGTCTTGCTTTATGAACTGGAAGGCATTGATTTTATGTGCATACGACCTTCCGGTACCGAACCGAAAATCAAGGTCTATTTCGGCTGTTACGGCGATGACCGAAATGCCTGTAATAAGAGACTTGCTGAATACGAGGAACTTGTCTTGCAGCGTGTCAACCGCCTACTCGAAAACTAATAATAATTTAAAGATATATGCATAGATAGACAATGGCCTTTACTCATCTTCACTTACATACAGAGTACAGTTTGCTTGATGGCGCAAACCGGATCCATGAATTGCCCGCGCAGTTAAAAGCCTTGGGCATGGATGCCTGCGCCATCACGGATCACGGCGTCATGTACGGGATTCTTGATTTTTATCGGACGATGAAAGCCAATGGCATTCATCCGATCATTGGATGTGAAGTGTACGTCGCTCCGAGAAGTCATCTCGAGAAGGATGTGGCGCATGACCGCGATCCGCATCACCTGATATTACTGGCCGAAAACAACGAAGGTTACCATAATCTTGTCAAACTGGTATCTATTTCGCACGTGGATGGATTTTATTACAGACCGCGTGTAGACGTTGAATTGCTAAAACAATACCATGATGGCCTGATCGCGCTTTCGGCATGTCTTTCGGGTGAAGTCCCGCGTCTCGTTTTGTCAGGTGATCTTGATGCCGCGCGAAAGAAAGCTTTAGAATATCAAGACATCTTCGGAAAAGATCATTACTTTCTTGAAATCCAAGGAAATGGACTTCCTGAGCAGAATATCGTCAATGCGGCTCTCATCCGTATTAGTCGCGAAACCGGCATTCCGCTCGTCGCAACGAATGACTGCCATTATCTTAAAAGCGAAGATGCGTTCGCACATGAAGTGTTGCTCTGCATGCAGACAGGCAAGACATTAAGTTCACCTGATCGAATGAAGATGGACACCGACACACTCTATGTCCGATCTCCTGAGGAGATGCAACAGATCTTCGCATCGGTACCTGAAGCGATCGAAAACACGGAGATCATCGCTCAACGCTGTCAAGTTGAACTTGAGTTTGGTCATATTTATCTTCCGAAATATGAGACGCCTGAAGGCGAGACGACGGAGCAGATGCTTAGGCGCCTTACCGATGAAGGATTGGAAAAAAGACTTGCGACGCGAAACACCGGTATTTCAAAAGAAAAGTATGAAAAGCGTCTAGCCAACGAGCTCTCTGTCATTAACAGCATGGGCTACACCGACTATTACCTGATTGTATGGGATTTCATTCATTATGCCCGCAGCCAAGGTATTATTGTCGGTCCCGGACGCGGCTCCGGCGCTGCGTCTCTGGCTGCATACTGTCTTTTTATTACAGACATTGATCCTTTGCAATACGGTCTTCTTTTTGAACGTTTTCTCAATCCTGAACGCGTCAGTATGCCTGACTTTGATGTAGATTTCTGTTATGAACGCCGCGGAGAAGTGATTGACTATGTCACAGAAAAATATGGCGAAGATCACGTGTGCCAAGTTATCACCTTCGGAACATTGGCCGCTCGCGCTGTGATCCGCGATGTTGGGCGTGCGCTTGATCTCTCGTATGCGGAGACCGATCGCATCGCGAAAATGATTCCCAACCAACTTAAGATTACGATCGACAAAGCACTTGAAATGAACCCTGATCTCAAGAAGATCTACACCGAAGATCCCACGTCAAAACGTGTCATTGATTTAGCCCGTCGTTTCGAGGGGATGCCTCGACACGCATCAACGCACGCGGCCGGCGTCATCATTGCCGACAGACCGGTCTCCGATATTGCTCCGCTCGCGAGGAATGACGAATCTATCGTCGTCCAATTTACAAAAAATGAAATTGAATCTGTTGGTCTTATGAAGTTTGACTTTTTGGGGCTCCGTACCCTGACTGTCCTTCAGGAAACAGCCAATCTCGTCCGGAAAAACTACGACGTCACCATCGATTATACGGCAATGGCCTATGATGATCCGTCCATCTATGACATGATCAGCCGCGGAGACACCGATGGCGTATTTCAACTTGAAGGCGGCGGCATGACACAGTTCATGAAGGAATTGAAGCCGGAGTCATTTGAAGACATTATCGCAGGGATATCACTTTTTCGTCCAGGGCCGATGACAAATATACCGCGCTATGTCGAAGCACGTCACGATGCCTCAAAAATTCGCTACGAAACGCCGCTTCTCGAACCTGTCTTAAACATGACATACGGCGTCATAGTCTATCAGGAGCAGGTCATGCGCATTGTACGCGATCTGGCAGGCTTTTCTTTTGGCCAAGCTGATAATGTTCGACGTGCGATGTCGAAGAAGCAAGAAGATCTTTTGAAAAGCTATCGCGCACTGTTCATAGATGGAGGGCAAGACGACAACGGCGCTATCATTAAAGGCGCTGTCGCCAATGGTGTTCCGCGCAGTGTCGCCGAAAAACTTTTTAATGACATTCTCGCGTTTGCCGGCTACGCTTTCAATAAAGCGCATGCGGCACCTTATGCGGCGGTTGCCTATTACACGGCTTGGTGTAAACATTATTATCCTGTTGAATTTATGGCGGCAATGCTGAATTCATATCTAGGTGATTTAGATAAAGCGGAGCGCTATGTCCGTTCGGCAGAAAAAATGGGCATCGAGGTGCTTCCTCCCGACATTAACAAGAGTACGGCGCGTTTCGCTCCGGAAAACGGAGCCATTCGCTTCGGGCTTGGAGCGATCAAAAATGTGGGGCGCGAGGCGATTGAAGCGCTTGTTAGAGAGCGGGAACAAAATGGACTTTTCAAAACGTTCGGAGATTTTCTCCGACGCATGTGTAATACAGCTTTGAACCACAAAATGATGGAGAGCCTTGTGCTTTCGTCCGCTTGTGACGGCTTCGGTGTCTCTCGATCAAAAATGATGGCCGTCATCGAACCTTTTTGTCGCACAGTTCAGGATGCCAATAAGAGTGTTATGGAGGGACAGGTCTCCTTTTTCGATTTGACAAAGGATGTTTCATTTTCATTACGAAGTGAACCCGATTATCCTGATACACCGCCATTCTCTACACTTGAAAGTCTCGCCATGGAAAAAGAAATGACCGGTCTTTACGTGACCGGACATCCGCTCCACGCATTTGAGAAAAGCATCAAGGCACTTCCATTAATTCGCATTGATGAATTGCGTCCGCGTCAGACAACGGACGAGGCCGATGACATTGATCAGGAAGATGACAAGGCTGAACTTTCCGGCATAGAGATCAATACATCTGAACGCAAACCCATAAACTTCATTGATCGCGATCGCGTCATTATGGCAGGTCTTATGGCGTCACGACGTGATCTTTTCACAAAAAACAATGATCGTATGTCATTTTTGACACTGGAAGATCAAGGCGGCCTTCTCGACGTCGTTGTTTTCCCGAAAACGTATGCCGCCTATCGTGACGTTATGGATGAACACCAAGTGCTTATCATTGCCGGTCAACTCGATCTTCGCGATGACGAAGATCCGAAGCTATTAGCAGATGTTATCGCTCCGATGACGGAAGATATGGTCAAACTGCCGACGTCAATACGCCAAAAAGGCTATACGAAGCGCCACGCACGAGGCAATCGGAATGAGCGCCGGAATGGCGCCAATAGCTACAGAAACGAGAAGCAACGCGCGTCTTTTTCACAATCGAAAGAGAACGCGAATAAGACAGCGATAATGGCGACGAGTACATCGGATAAAATGAACACCAGACAACGAATATCTTCGCAGAAGGAGTCATCATCGTCCGACCTCAGCTCTCAACCGTTCGATAAAACGCTTGTAATTCGCATTCCTAAAGAAGCTTCGCCGGCATTTCGTGATGCGCTGGAGGCGGCACTGGCCTTTTTCTCCGGTAAGATGTCGATCCGTATTTATGACGAAGCGAGCGGTTCGCTTGTGAGGCCACGTGAAACGTCAGGTATCCAGTGGAATCAAGAAAATGCGGCGCTGCTGATCAATCGCTTTGGTCGTGAAAATTTCGGATATCTGTAGCTGCGCTGTAATTTGGCAGTAGAAGCAGATTTTCTTCGACGGATTTGATTCTGAAATTAGGAGTAGTCTTTTTTTGTGTCGCATGCGCTTTCATGATGCCGTTAGTCAATCGCTTGATAGGAACTAAACTTCGAGATTAAGGATATCCCTGCAGGAGACGTGCATATTCAATCTTTCTTCGTTAAAAAATGGTTTGATCTTCGGCGATATGCAGTTCATTATTTCTATGAAATGACGGTATAATAAAATGGAATGGTTCATCGATCCGTGATCACGATTATAAACGAGGGCTGTATTGCGATATGCGAGAGGGAATGTGCCACCAAGAGGAAATCCTGAAGACACAAAACGCGTCATCATTGTCACATCAAAACAAATTAGATCGGCAGAAGAATGAACATGCTGCTACGGTCGGTATGCGTGACGTATATAAAGGGCAGGAACTGCGCCCTCAAGTCCCTTTCTTTAAATTAAATGTTCCCAATGTGATTACGCTTATCCGTTTTATTGCTATCGTGCCTTTGGCAGTTATGATCTCTAAATGGCCGGCATATCGAATGACGTCGTTCTTACTATTTCTTGCAATTTGGATGACCGATTTGCTCGACGGATGGATCGCGCGAACGTTCAATATGATCACCGGGTTTGGAAAACTGTTTGATCCTTTCGTCGATAAAGTTTTTCAAGTGGTTACCGTCATTATGCTCAACTCCATAGGTCGTATTCCTGTCTGGGTACCGATTTTTTATGTATTTAGAGAACTCTTAATGATTTTTGGCGGCACATTACTCCTTACTCGTTCTCACGTTGTTGTTTATTCGGATATTTTCGGCAAGTTGTCGACGTTTCTCTTCGTCGCGGCAGCGTCACTTGTTTTGCTGATTTCTGAGCCTCTGGGTATCTTCAGCGATCTTATTTTCTTGCCTGCAATCATCACTTCGCTGGTGGCAATGGTGCATTACACGATTAAACATTCGTCGAGTAAGAATAATAAGAATAATAAGAATAGAGAATAGCTAGATTGTTTTTGTTGCACATGCTAAACGTATGTGTTATTTACGCATTTGATCAAGGTTATAAGAGAGGTTGTCGCTGATTCGAGGCTTTTGTGATACGAGAAAAAACGATTAGAAAACTCGAGTTCAATATTATTCTTGAGCGTCTTTCAGAATACGCTGTAACGCCGGGAGGCAGGGAGCGCTGTGAGACGTTGCGACCGGCAGATAGCGTTGCAAAATCAGGTGCTTGGCTTCAGGATACGGAAGATGCTTTGTCGCATCTTAGCATTTACGGCGAACTGCCGCTTGGCGGTATCTCCGATATCCGACCGTCACTGTTGATTGCCAAAGCGGACGGCACACTTTCGTGCGCCGATTTCTTGAGGATTGCCGCTTTTCTTCGCGCGGTCGAACGTCTAAGAACAGTTTCTGAATCGAACGATAAAGAGCGTTTCTCAGCTATAGATACTCGGTTAAAAGCGCTTGAAATCTTGCCCGGTTTTCGCGAGCGACTCGAACGATCCATCGCAGGAGAGGACGACCTCAAAGATCACGCAAGTCCTGAACTGTACCGCCTTCGTCGGCAGCTTCAAGAGGCAAAAGACAACGTGCGAAGCGCGCTTGATCGCGTGTTAACACAAAAGAGCGATGCGCTTCAAGAATCATTCGTGACTATCCGTGAAGGCCGGTATGTGGTGCCTGTGCGTGCAGATCGTCGACAGGCAATCGATGGCCTTGTTCATGATACTTCGTCAACAGGAAGTACGCTTTTCATTGAGCCGATGGCTGTCGTCAGTTTAAACAACAAAATACGGGAGCTTCTGTCGGCAGAGCAGCATGAAATCATGCGCATTCTGCGTGAATTATCTGGTATTGTCGCGACAAACGCCGCACTTTTGCAAAACAATTTTGAGTATATCGGCGAACTTGATTTTCTCATGGCGAAGGCATGTCTCGCGACGGATCAGGAGGCAACGCGTCCGAAACTGAACGACAAAGGTTTGATTCAGCTGAATAAAGCGCGGCACCCATTGATTCCGAAAGATGAGGTTGTGCCGATTGACTTTGAGCTCGGTCAGCGTTTCCGCACTCTCGTAATAACGGGGCCAAATACGGGTGGAAAGACGGTTACATTAAAAACGTGCGGCCTTTTAACACTTATGGCGATGGCCGGACTGATGATTCCTTCTGCCTCCGGTTCTGAGATTTCTTGGTTTCGCACGATCGCTGTTGACATTGGTGACGAACAAAGCATTGAGCAGAGTCTATCGACGTTTTCTTCACACATGAAGGAACTTATTGCCATCACGAACGAAGCCGGCCCCGGGATGTTGGCGCTTGTCGATGAGCTTGGCGCCGGAACAGATCCTTCAGAGGGCGCAGCGCTAGCCATTGCCATATTGGATCATCTGAAGACAGCCGGCGCACATACGGTAGCTACAACGCATTATCAAGAGCTTAAGGGTTATGCGATGAATACGCCGGGTGTTGAAAACGCGTGCTGTGAATTTGATGTTGATACGCTTCAGCCGACGTATCATCTCCTTATCGGGATTCCGGGTGTCAGCAATGCACTTTCTATCGCATCGCGTCTTGGACTCGATTCCGATATAGTAGATAGTGCTAGATCTCTGATCTCAAATGAGGGAACGCAATTCGAGTTTTTGGTGAAATCGATTGAAACAAGTCGTCGAAAAGCGCGTGAGATGGAAGAAGATCTTCTTCGACTGCGTGAGGAGACAACAGAAGCCAAAGAGGCACTGACGCTCGAACGCGAAAAATGGCACAATGAACGCGTTCGATTGAGGGCGGAAACACAAGCGAAGACGTCCGAGATGATGGCAGAAGCTTCAAGAGATGTAGAAGATCTCCTCGCTAAAATTCGAGAAAAAGCGAGTACATCGGGCGGTCACCGCTTAGAATCGGAAGCGCGCGGCGCTCTTCACACACTAAAGAAAAAATACGCTGCTTCTCAGGCAGCGGCGGCAGAGATCGATTCGGAGTTATCGTCTTTTCAAGCTGAGTCGATTGAGATCGGTGAATTATACGAAGCGAAGACGCTCGGAATTTCGGGTACAGCGCGTGCTGTATCTGATGACGGGAAGAATGTCGTGCTCGAATCCGGGTCTTTTCGAATCACGGTGCCGGCGTTGTCACTTCGTCGCGTTCAAAAGGATCGGCATACCGATCTGCGAAAGAGACGTCTGCATAGCGTACGTATACGAGGTGCTACGGATAATACAGCTGACATTCGAGCCGACGTTATGTCCCGCGCGAGCGCAGAGCTCATTCTCCTCGGAAAGCGCGTCGATGAGGCTTGGGTGCTTCTTGATCAATTCCTTGATGATGCTGTGCTGGCAGGACTTACAAATGTCAGAATCGTGCATGGAAAGGGGACGGGTGCGCTTCGTCAGGCGACACAAGAGGCGCTATCCAGAGACCGGCGTGTCGATACATTCCGTCTGGGAGGCGAAGGTGAAGGCGGTGACGGCGTAACGATTGTAAAGTTACGTCATGATAAATTGTCCTGAATACTTTTATAACATCTGGAGCGCTCGCGCTTCATGTATAATAGAAATATCCTTGGATCGTCTTTTGGCGGACAAGAAGGGAAGGTGCGATGAATCCGGCCTGGCTATTCAATGAAGGTAAAAACATTCAAAGCTATCTTATGCTTGGAGCGCTTCCGGCGGACGAGCAAGATGGAGGTCAGGGTTTTCGTTTCGCCTGCTGGGCGCCACGCGCAGAGGCGGTGAGCGTAGTTGGCGATTTTAACGAATGGGATCCTACGGCGCATCCGTTGCAGCTTGTTGGTTCCACCGGCATTTGGCGATGTGTCGTTCCCGATGCCCGCGTGTGGCAGCGATATAAGTTCTTGATACACACGCGAACCGGTCAGCAGCTTCTCAAAGCCGATCCTTTCGCTCGTCACGCGGAGACGCGTCCGAACACCGCATCAGTTCTCTATAATCCTAATGACGACTACACTTGGAATGATGAGTCTTTCTGTGCATCGCGAAAGGATGCTACGGAAGCCGTCCCTCTGAATATTTATGAGGTTCATTTGGGGAGTTGGCGACGCTATCCGGACGGCAATGTCTACAATTACCGCGATATTGCGCCGCAACTGGCCGACTATTGTATCGATATGGGGTATAACGCTGTCGAGCTGATGCCCATCATGGAGTATCCTCTAGACGCGTCTTGGGGGTATCAGAGTACAGGCTACTTTGCGCCGACATCACGCTACGGCACACCGGCAGATTTCAAGGCTTTTGTTGATATAATGCACCAGGCCGGTCTACGCGTCATTCTCGACTGGGTTCCCTCTCATTTCCCTAAAGATAATTTTGCGCTAGCGCGTTTTGACGGTTTACCGCTTTTTGAGCATCCGGATGCTACGCTCGCAGAGCACGCGGATTGGGGAACGCTCGTCTTTAACTATGGATTAAAGGAAGTTGTTTCTTTTCTGATGTCATCAGCGTGGTTCTGGATTGAAGAATTTCATGCGGACGGTCTTCGTTATGACGCTGTCAGCAGCATGTTGTATCTCAATTTTGGACGCTCGAACGCACGCCCGAACAAAAAAGGCGGCTATGAAGATCTTGATGCGATCGCTTTCCTTCGCCAACTCAATCAGCGGCTGCGAAAAGCGTTTCCGTATTGCATTTTGGCGGCTGAAGAATCTTCGGCATACAGCTATGTTTCATCGCCGGTTGAGGAAGGCGGACTCGGTTTCACACATAAATGGAATCTGGGGTGGATGAACGACACATTAAGTTACATGAAATCGGACTACTACGCGCGTTCACAATTCCATGAAAAAATCACATTCTCCATGATGTATGCGTTTAGTGAGCGCTTTATCTTGCCTTTTTCACACGATGAGGTGGTTCACGGCAAAAAATCATTGCTCGGACGCATGCCGGGCGATGAGTGGCGAAAATTTGCTTCGCTTCGAGCGTGTTATATGTATCAAATGTCACATCCCGGTGCGAAGTTGAATTTTATGGGAAACGAATACGCGCCCTATATCGAATGGCGTTATTACGAGGAACTTGAATGGTTCATGCTGCAGTATGACAAACACAGCGCGATGAAATCTTTCTGCCGCGACCTGAACTGTCTTTATCTCGAATCCTCTTCCTTCTGGGAAGTCGATGACTCATGGGACGGTTTTCAATGGATGGATGCGAATGACCGCGAGAACAGTATATTTTCCTACGCACGCATGAATGCAGACAAGAGCGAAATCATGCTTGTGATTTTGAATATGACTCCAGCGTCTTACCCGTCGTTCAGAATTCGCGTACCTAATGAAGGTCAATATCGTCTTGTCTTGAACAGTGATTCTCCGCGCTATGGCGGAAGCGGTTATGCGGGACTGGACGAAGACGGCGTCGTCTTTCATACGATCGATCGCGCTACTTTCGAGAAGAATAAGGGTGCACCCGGGATGTACGAGCGTATCGTGTCGGCGGGTAAACAGAACGGCGCAGCCGGTGCGTCGGATGACAGCCTTGATAATCACCGGCAACGTATGGTCGATTCTCCGGCGATCGATATGCCTATACCGCCGCTATCGGGCATATATCTGCTCTACGAGGGGCACGTCGGAAACATAAATAAAAGCGGCAAGCAAATATAGGAGGAGGCAGTTTATATGGCAAAACAGGATACCATTGCCATGATTCTTGCCGGCGGGCAGGGGTCACGGCTAGGAGCGCTGACCGACTACGTCGCCAAACCGGCGGTGCCGTTCGGAAGCCGATATCGTATTATCGATTTCCCGCTTTCCAACTGCATGAATTCAGGTATTGAGACTGTCGGCGTGCTCACTCAGTATCAGCCGTTGGAGCTTAATTCCTACATTGGCAACGGCCATTCGTGGGACTTGGATCGGAACAGCGGCGGTACATTTATTCTTCCGCCGTACGTTCGACAGGAAGGAAGTACATGGTATAAGGGAACGGCCAATTCGATTTATCAGAACATTCCCTTTATTGACAGTTATCAACCGCGTTTTGTGCTCATTCTTTCAGGCGACCACATTTACAAGATGAACTACGCGAAGATGGCTGCTTGGCATGAGTCAAAAGGTGCTGAAGCGACGATCGCGGTGATCGAAGTACCTTGGGAAGAGGCTCCGCGCTTCGGCATTATGAATACAGATGAGAATTCTCGCGTTATCGAATTTGAAGAGAAGCCCGCTAAACCAAAAAATAATCTCGCCTCAATGGGCGTGTACTGTTTTACTTGGGAGAGTCTCCGTGAGGCGCTGATCAAAGATGAACGGAACCCCGATTCCAGAAACGACTTTGGTGCCAATGTTATACCCGGCATGATCGATGAGGGAAAAGGTGTTTTTGCATACCGTTTTGACGGCTACTGGAAAGATGTCGGAACAGTCTTTTCACTCTGGGAAGCCAACATGGATTTATTGGAAAAGCCGGATGTGATGGATCTTCGTGATGAGATGTTTCCTGTCTTTTCCCGAAACTATCAGCAGCCCTCACACTTTTTCAGTGAGAATTGTCGTATTTCCAATGTCGCTGTCACAGATGGCGCCGAAATCTACGGCGATGTAGAAAATTCTATTATCAGCTCGAATGTCATCGTTGAAGAAGGCGCAATCGTGAAAGATTCGATATTGATGCCGAATACGTATATATCTTCCGGTGTTTGCCTTGATCGTTGCATCGTCGGTATGGATACGCTTTTGGAGCCTAACGTGCGCGCTACACCGGATGAACCGAACGGAACTGAGGATTTCTGTGACAAACTGTGTTCTAACGGGATTACGGTCTTCGGTCCGAATTTAATTATACGCGAGGGGCTCGCCTTAAAGGGAAACTCGATGGTTTGGCCGAATGATGCCGTTCGGGTGCCTGAATTGGTATCTGAGCGTTATCGTTCTTGGAGAAAGGAGATGGGTCAATGCTAACCGATGCAATGGGATTGATTCTTGCTGATAACGAGCGCATACGCCTTGGTAAGATTGACGAGCCGCGCTCTCTTGCGGCGGTACCGTTTGCCGGACGTCACCGTATCATTGACTTTACACTGTCCAATATGGTCAACAGCGGCATCCGCCGCGTTGGCATTGTAGCGCTGACGCGTTACAAGTCACTTATGGATCATACCGGCACCGGCTCATGGTGGGATCTTGACAGGATACGTCAAGGCCTTTTCATGATCCCGCCTTATGTCAATATGACAACGCGCCGTCCCGATCGTACCGATTCGCAAAACATCATTGACTATGTGGAATCGGGTCATCAGGAGTACGTTATTATCTCCGGGTGTGAATTTGTCGCCAGCATGTCGTATTTACCATTGCTTGACGCGCACCTTTCCAACGGGGCTGATATTACGATGCTTTGCGTCCGTGAAAAGGACAAATACAGTACACCGGCTGTCACAATTGATATCGATGAAAGCGGGAAGGTAATTGATGTTTTAGTCGATCATCCTTCGCCAAAAAGCAATCTTCGTGCAGTGAGTCTCGTTGTGCTGAAGCGCGATCTGCTCCTTGAAATACTTCAGGATCGAATGGCGCGCGGCTATTCCGACTTTTCTGCGCTCGACCTGTTCAGGCTCTACGAACTTTTGAACGTTAAGGCACTGGTTCACGACGGACTGCTTTTACGGATTACGAACATTGCGCAGTACTTCAACGCTTCAATGGCGCTACTTGACGATAAAAACAGACATCAGCTCTTTTCTGAAGAGTTTCCTATTTATACTAAGGTCAAGAATCGGGCACCTTGTCTCGTAACTCCTGAAAGTTTGACTTTGCGCAATGTTCTGGCGTCTGACGGGTGTATGATTCGCGGCAACGTAGAAAACAGTATTCTCTCTCGCGGTGTTGTCATCGGGCGTGGCGCAAAAGTGACGAACAGCGTTCTATTCCAAGACGTACAGATCTCGGATGGTGTCACGTTGGATCATGTCATTATTGATAAAAATGTGGTCATCAAGATGGGCGTTCGACTCCTCGGTCAGGATGACTACCCGATCGTCATCGAGAAAAACGCCATTGTCTGATCACATGTAAGAATAGGAGTTTTTTGTGAACATCTTATTTGCAACGTCAGAAATGAATCCTCTGGCGGCAACCGGCGGGCTGGGTGATGTCGCCGGCTCACTTCCCGCCGCCCTTCGGGGACGCGGCATAGACATTCGTGTCATAATGCCGCTTTACAAGAAAATTAAGCAGACTTATCGTGATTCATTGCGATTTATTCGCTGGTCAATGATCAATCTCGGTTGGCGAACGATGTACAGCGGTCTCTTTACAATGGATGTCGGCGGCGTGCCGGTCTACTTTATCGACAATGATTTCTACTTCGGACACGACAACCTGTACATCGACTATTCGTTTGATGTCGAGCGTTTCGCCTTCTTCCAAAGAGCGGTGCTTGAAGCGATGGGTGATCCCATGGGATTTCAACCTGATCTTCTGCATCTGAACGACTGGCAGACGGCGATGATGCCTGTGCTTTTGGAGAGCCATTATCAAAAAAACGGCTATCACAGGGACGTGCATTCGCTCATTACGATTCATAACCTAAAATACCAAGGAATTCATGGGCGTGAAGTTGTGCAAGATCTTTTAGATCTTTCCGACGATTATATGACGGATGATAAAGTTCTCTTAAACGGCGTGCCGAATTTCATGAAAACCGGCATTACTTACGCCAGCCGTGTGACAACTGTGTCGCCGACGTACGCACGTGAGATCATGACGGATTATTACGGTGAGGGGCTTGACGGCGTCCTGCGAGATCAGGGCTGGAAAGTTCAGGGTATTCTTAACGGCATTGACATCGATCTTTACAATCCGGCTAAAGATCCGGCGATCCCGTCCAACTTTTCCGAAAAGGCTTGGATACGCGGTAAAGGTCGTTGTAAAGCAGCGCTTCAGCAGGAAGCCGGTCTGCCTCAAAAATCCAAGACGCCATTGATTTCGATGGTGACACGTCTTGCTCAGCAAAAGGGGATCGATCTTCTTGTTCGTATTTTGGATGAACTTTTAGAAGAAGATGTCCAGTTCATCCTGCTTGGTTCAGGTGAACCCAACTATGAGCGCAGCATTCGCGAGATTGAAGCGCGTCACCCGGATCGCATGCGAGCATACGTCATGTTTGATCCGCTGCTTGCTCGCCGTATTTACGCCGGATCGGATATTTTCCTGATGCCGTCGCTCTTCGAGCCGTGTGGGCTTTCGCAGATGATCGCAATGCGATACGGAACACTGCCGATCGTCCGTCAAACGGGCGGATTAGCTGATACGGTTCAGCCTTACAACCGCTATGATCAAACAGGAAATGGTTTTGGCTTTCTGAATATCAATGCACACGAACTGCTGTTCACGACAAAAGACGCGGTGCAGCTCTATAACGATGAGCCTGTCATCTGGAAGAAGTTGGTGCATCAGGCGATGACCGGAGATTATTCATGGGATCGTTCCGCTCAAAGTTATGAGCAGCTTTATCGTGATATTTTAGAGGAAACGCGTTAAGCACATGCTAATTTTAAAACACGACGTGCGGTCTTCATTCTACCGCGCACCAAATGGTCCTGTTCCTTGTGAGACGGACGTCAGAATCCGGCTCGTCGCGGAAGGCGAGGGTGCAAGAAAGATCAAGTCCGCACGTCTTTTCTATGTTTACGGTCTGGAGACCTTTACGAAAGGCCATATCCTCATGACGCTGGAGGAGTTTGCGGAAGGGGATGAGGCGTTGTCCTGTATTTCCGATAAACCGGAAAATGCTGAAATAGGGAATCATCTACTGTCAGGCAATCTCATGACATCGCAGGATGTTGTGTCAGAAGATTGTGTTTTCTCGGATGAGTCGCGCTTCGTGTACACATGTTGCTGTCCGATGAGTGATGTGCCCGGACTATTCTTTTACTGGTTTGAGGTACGCCTTACTGACAAGCGGTACTTTTGGTGTTTTCCGGATCAGCATTCGTTCGGCCTTAAGGGCGTTTCGAGTGATCGGAGTCTCCCTTTTTCTATTGACGGTTCAATGCCGATTCCCGGGTTTCAAATCACGGTACATGCACGTGATTTTCATACGCCTGACTGGATAAAAGGCGCTGTCATGTACCAGATCTTTCCAGATCGCTTTAATCGCGGCGGCGTCTCTTTTGAAGATCAAGCGAAGCATTTTGAGAAACGATCGGAACGGATCTGGCATGCAAACTGGGATGACGACGTTGATGTTAAAGGAAAACCGCCTGAGGGGTACCAAGCCTGTGATTTTTTTGGCGGCACTTTAAAAGGCATTTGCGATGCGCTTCCGGGCCTTGCGTCTTCGGGTGTGACAGTATTGTACTTGAATCCGATATTTGAAGCGCAATCGAATCACCGATACGATACGGGCGACTACCTGAAAGTCGATCCGATCCTAGGTCAAAATGCGTCGATTGAGGAGCTTTTCGAGGAGGCTTCTCGAGTCGGAATACGCGTCATTCTCGATATCGCGATGAGCCATACCGGCGCGGACAGTCGCTATTTTAATCGGTTTGGACGCTACGATGCGCCCGGAGCGTTTCAAGCGCGTTGTGGTCTTGCTGATTCTCCATACGAGTCGTGGTACCGGTTTTTGCCGTCTGAAATGAAAGATGTGGCCTCCGTTACTGTAAAAGATCGTGCAGGAAATGATCGGATCATCACGTACGATGCCTGGTGGGGTTTTCCGCTGCTTCCCAACGTCAACGAAGACGATCTTACTTACAGCGCCTTTATGCTAGGTGTGAACGGTGTGCTCGCAACTTGGCTTCAAGCAGGATGTTCAGGTTTTCGCCTTGATGTCTCAGATGAATTGCCGGACACGTTCTTGCGCCGCATTCGCAGGTGTGTGAAAAAGGAAATGGCAGACGCGTATATTCTTGGAGAAGTATGGGAAGAGCCGACTTCGAAAATCAGCTACGGTCAGCACCGCGACTTTCTTTTTGGAAATACACATGATGCAGTGATGGGCTATGAATTTAGGCGTCATTCGCTAGATTTCCTTTGCGGCGAATTATCTGCTGAGACTTTTTCATACGCTTTGCAGAAAATGATTCATGTGACACCTAAAGAAGCGCTCTATACACAGATGAATCTTCTTGGCAGTCACGATACATGCCGTGTCATCACGCTGTTGGCCGGGCGGGCGAAGCCGTCATCCAGACGTCAACAGCAGACTCTTTTCTTAACTAAAAGTGAACGCCAAAAAGGGGAGAAACTGTTATTACTTGCCTTATTAATGCAAATGGCCTTTCCCGGTGTTATGGCCATCTATTACGGCGACGAAATCGGAATGGAAGGATATGACGATCCTTTCAACCGCAGGACTTATCCTGAAGCGGCGTACGATCTTCTGACGCAAGGGATCATTAATGAGACATCAGCCTCCGCTTCAGCATTCGCACAATATGAATTGCTCAATGATGCGGCACTGTCTCTTGTGAGCGAATCATTCGTATCTTTGCAGGAGGAGTACCGCAAGGCTGAAGCGTTGATTAATGCTTATAATCGCTCTGCTCCATCGTCAAAGTCTTCTTCCAAAGACAAGAAAAGGGGCGCGTATTCGTATGCGCTTATGCCGGTATTCAGTAAAATAGCCCGTCTTCGTCGCGATACGCCGGTGTTGCAGACAGGCTATTTTGAGATTATTGAAGCACACGATGATCTTATCTTTATGCGACGCTTCCTTGACGAGAAGGGGTATGACGTGTTCGGACATCAAGTCACATCGCCTAATGAAGCCTTTATCGCAATCAACCGTGGCGATAATCCTCAGCAAATTTATTGCAAAGGCGAATGGCCTGAGACGGTTGATCCGTATGACGGCTTTATTATATTCAAGTAGGACTGATTCGATTTATAAATTTTGCGATTTGAAGTAGACGTCTATATGCTCTGCGTGACCTTGGCGAACATGTTCCGCCAAAGGAGAATAGATTCGGTTGCCTTCAATCTCAATGATTTTTGAGTTCGACTTAATGACATATTTTTCGATCTGATATTGACCCGGATAGAGTCCTGTAAGATCAGATAGATGATATGTGACGTTGATTTTCCTAAGAAAACGTGTGGTGAGTGTGCCGTCCGATGTAAATAAGTCGTCCGGGAGGAGCGGTTCAAATCGCAGAATTAGCTGGCCTTCTTCAACGCGAAAAGGACGATTTCCGAAGAGCATGTGGTGCCATATGGAAATGAATTCCGAGGTACTTCCCGTAAGGCGGGCTTGATAGCCGCGTCCGTGAGAAGCTTCATCTGTACTGGCTGAAGATAGAAGAAAGCTGGAATTTTCAAGGGTACTTCGTTTATAAACTTCCAACGGAAGGTTTGGAATCAGCATGGTGTTAAAGCCTTCCAAAAATAACGTGTATTGCTTCGATTCAAGAAGGGCATGAAGATATTTGTACTCCATATGTAACCATATGGACTCGTTCTCAAGCCATCCCGGAGGAAATGAAGCGATGCGACCTATATCGAAAGAGACGTCATTAAGCGGGGCACATATTTTGTACATGCCGAGCGCATGATCAAAAAGGGCACTTCGTCGAACGGCTTTTGCCATAAGGGTTTGTTTTTGTACACACGTTTCTGCCCGAAGAAAACGTGCCGGTCCCTCTAGGAATAGGGGGAGTGTTGAGCGGTTGAGGGCTTTTGGCATTACTCCTTCGATTGTGTTTTGAATCGAAGGTGCATCGTATCGAAAATACGTGGGACAGATACCGTTGTTTTCTTGTGTCACATCATCAATCGCATCGTGAAGTGACGAAGAAAGTGAAGCGAGGGTATGGGAAATACGCTCGCTTGTCAATCGAGTGCGCTTTCCAGAGAATCCCTGTTCTATAGATGAACGGAAGCGATCGCGAAGACGATTTCTTTCGATCCATTTGTCAAACGGCTTCTGCTCTTCCATTTCTAAAGTGAGAAGTTCTCTTAATAGAACAGCTATTTCTTGGTAAAGCTCGATATCTGTTGTACATGTGAGTGCACGAGTTAGGAGAAAACGACTCAGACGGAGCAGTTCGCATGCTTCGGGAACACTTGAACCGAGCAGAGCGGGAAGACCGTTGACCGCATCGCACCAACCGGGTTTGCCTCCCTCCATTTCGATTGCTGCGCCTGTAAGGTCGAGAGTGGCATATTTTATTGCGCACAATAAAATCAATTTTTCTCCCAACGTACTGTAGGCAACACGTTGATTGACTTCCGTCTCCCATTTTTCAGCTCGTTCTTTACGACGCTCCCAGAAGTGGTTTTGCCGAAGTCCTGAAGGCGTCATGGCGTAACGCTTCTCTTGAGGATTTAGACTGACAGGACTTCGATACCAGCGATAGTTGCGCTCTCCCCAGAGAAGTGAGTCTATCGTATCCGGAAATAGAGCAAATTGCTGCTCCACAAGATCTAATAGATACGTCCAGTGGTCGCTCCAGTAGCCATCTTGGAATTCAGGATGAGGTTCAAATTCCGATTGGGCGATCACCGAAAATAAAAATATTTCTCGATCCGGAAATCCTGCATCTTCCATTGTCATCGCAAGCTCTCCCGGAGTAAATGGCTTTTCGAGCCACGCGGCAGCGAGCCTTCGATACGATTGAGGTACCGTTTCAAGCAACTTGTGAAGTGTTTTGACGCGATAAGTCACTGGATGGACTGTCTCTTATACACATCT
>LSQX01287992.1_pt1 | contig 20518 bp, 18 predicted proteins | sample 654561 | NCBI WGS metagenome assembly LSQX01 (sample SAMN04489861, study PRJNA283612) | anaerobic digester metagenome | isolation source: 4 biogas reactors fed with cattle manure at either 37C or 55C with and... | place: Denmark: Kongens Lyngby | collected 2014 | reverse complement strand
AATTTACACACAAGGCTTGACGCTAACAGATCATTAACAGTTTGCTGATATGGGTTGGTGTTGGCATAATTACATATCCCATTGTATGGATATGGGGCATGATTGACGCATATAAAGTGGCCGAAGCCTACAACCTGCAGCATTACGGCAGGAGGAGCTAGCGCCACTTCGGGATATGAACAGAGCGCCAGCAGAATGTCGAATCCACAGGCATCGCTCAAAGGGCGCTGTCCTCCATTATCACTTCGTTCGTTTCGGGATATCCGGGTTGGCAACGTCTGACACAGCGCCAACCCTCATACCCTGAAGCACAGAGTATTATGCGCTGATCTCTCCGCTTTATTAAGGCTGCCTGTATTCAGCCGCGGCGCTACTTTCTTTCCACAGGAACATAGTAGATTTTGCCGTCAACTTCATAGGCCAAAGTAGAACCATCCGGAGACCATGTCGGGTAGCGCTTGATTCCTTTATTAAGCTCCAGTTGGTGCTGATATTTGCCGTCTTTTGACGCCACCCATAGTTCCGAGCCGGTTATGTCGTGACCATCCTCAGTCGCAACTTCGTAAACAATGAAATTGCCATCCGGGGACCAGGCTGGGTTTTGGCCGGCGCCGAGATTGATATAAGCTCCTGTGTTGCTATCCGCAATATAGAGCTTGCCGCTGAGTCCGGGCGCAGCAACTGCGTCACCCGCAGGCGAAGTTTGCGGACTGAAAAAACCGGATTCGCCGTTTACATCGAGCAGTCTTTTCATCTCTCCCTTTTCGTCGACGGTCCAGAGTTCGTTACCGGTATTCGTAAACACGCTTTTGCCCTTCAATTTGCCCTCTGAAGCAGGCACCAATGCAGCAAAAGCAGTGGTAGTCACGCCTACAAACCCATTTGCGAAAAATGCAGCCGACAGCGCCGCAACCCTTGAGACAATTCCCTGCCCCTTTGAAAGAGACTTAACACACTTCACGTTTCCGGATTCATCAACCGTTAACATGTCATCGCCGGCCTTGAATTCGATTCCATTCTTAGTGCATTGCGGCGGATAAAGATCGCTTTGCCAGTCTGTAATCTGAACCTGAGCCTGCCCGTCAGGACTTGATACAATCCCTGCCATAGCGGTCGTCTCGTCATCATAACGTATTCGATAAACCAGATTCGCACCATCTGGAGACCAGCTATACCGCCACCCGGCTAGTGGAGCTTGCGCTACTGTGGATATATTTCCCTGCCAGTCAGAGGTGTATAATCCGTCATACCTCGCGCTGGAAAACGCTATGTAGCGACTGTCTGCCGAAAAAGATGGCATTGTAAATCTGCCCTCCGGCGTTCTCAGTTGCACAGGCTCTCCGACTCTGATCTCAGCAGCGGATGGGATGATTGCAATCAACAAAAGAATGGCTGTAATCCACAATAAAGTCCTCATTCTATCCACCCCTTTTTGAATCACTTTTTGCAGGTAGCAGCAGACCAACTACATTAATTTCGAGTTTCACAAAAGCATCGCTCGAACCATCTGCCTTCGTTACTTTTGCGTTGCTTTTAATGTCGGCCTCCGAACGGATTAACTTACCTTCGGCATAGGCAAACCTGGTGTTGATAACCGCCGATTCAGTGCCCTCTAATTTCAGCTTTCCGTTTGCCTTATCAATTGTCTCGTATTTCAGCGGATAGCTGTATTTTGTCTCGATCAACGCGCAGTCATAGCCGTCGTAGTGCTCATATTTTACAAATTTGGAGTGTGTTTTTGCGACGATCTTATCCGTCTCATTAACCGCCACGCTGTAATCCTGCTCCCACTCGTCCCCAACTTTGATTTCTTTTCTCGGAAAGCCGTGAAAACTCATTTGGCCTAATATCGTCGCCAGTGATTTTTGTTGTGGCTTGCCCGGCAGCAAGGCAAGTTTTTCCAACCCTGCCACCTTTTTTACCGCTCCACGACTGTCTGTGGTGTAGACCATATCGGGCATAGTTATTACGCTGTCGCCGAACTCCGGGATTCTCACTATCCCCGACTGAAGTGACCAGCTCACCTTATACAGCCCGTCCTCGGCGGCTGTGACGCTCTGTCGAAAAAACATTTCAGTAACAGTATCCAATTGCTGTTCTTCGTTGGAGTTAAGCAATCTGTAGGAGCCGCGATTCATAATTTGGACCTGATAACGCTGAATTTGGTCTTCGAGATATTTGTATTGCAATTGAACCTGTTGGGGAGGGTTTTCGACTCTACCGCCTTCATCGATTGCCTGCGGCGCCTCGTCTGCGGGTTCAGCCGTATCGATTTCCGCCGCAGATGCGGCGATACAAAAGACGAATATCAATGCTAAGAACATATATGAAATGCGGCCCATAGACACCACCTTCTTTGGATCGTGTATCCTCGACATAGACACGTCATTTGTTGCAAGCACAGAGGGAGCAATTCTGTTGGCTCCCCCTGTGAATACAGAATTGAAGTTACTAATTGGGCACGAACTTAATGGCGTCGCCCATTACAACGTAACCGGTAGTAGTCCAGCAGGAGAGCTGAACATTCTTGCCGGGTGAGAACGCCCATGTGCCGAGCAGATTCCACTTGCCACCATTGACCTGCTGATTGACCTTTACGGTCGTTGAACCGCCATTATGATTGATAATATATGGCGCGGAAGCAGATCGATTCGTTCCCTGAGGCCACCACGCATAGACCGAATAGTTGCGGTTTGTGAGGGTGGGAGCCCATTTCGCCGGGTCACTGACGGCAGCGGTGCTGCGGTAGCGGTAGTTTGAGCCATATTTGTCGGCAGACGCCGTCCCTGCTGCCCAACTGCTGCCAGCCGAAAAACTGGCGCTTGTGTTGTCGACAATTATGTCGGAAACAGGGTCGTGCGGTGCAATGCCATAGTGCGATTGCGTGCCGTGCAGATATGCTCTTGCAGCTTCCTGTCGATAGTTGGCATTAGCAAGCTTCGCATTGTCGCCGCTGTGGTCGATGAATCCAACCTCGCACAGAATGGCTGGCATATTAGTATTCACGAGGACATAGAAATTGGCGGTCTTGTTGCCACGGTTGTAGGTACCCATGTGCGAGACCATTTCTGCGTTGACTTTGTTGCGGTAGTCTGCTCCGGTTGTAGAGCCGGGATATGAAAACGTCTCGGTTCCATAAGCGGCGCCGTTAAAGGCGTTGCAGTGTGAGCACAAAAACCTGTTGCAGCCGTTGTTGTTGGCAATATCGCATCGACCCTGCAGCGACACATAGGTATCTGACGTTCGGGTCATAACGACTGTTGCACCGTCCTGCTGGAACAGGTTTCTAGCGCGCACGCTAATATCCAGGTTGGTGGCGGCCTCGGTTATCCCATAGCCGACTGCTCCCGGATCAGAGCCGCCGTGGCCGGGGTCAATGCAAAGCTTTATCCAGGCCGCCTGAGCGCTGAAAGGAACTAGTGTCAAGGCGAGAACAATGACAACGCAAGTCAAAACATTTCGTCTTTCCAATGGTATTACTCCTTTCTCTAACAAACCTAGCTAGCGCAAATCAGTCTGATGAGCCATTAAATTGCCATTAAAACCTCCATTCTGAATGAATTCGACTCATTCAGCTGTGTTGACATAGTTGTACAAAAGCCAAAAGATTCCTCCTTTTAATCTAAAATAATTCCATTATTTCTGCATAAGGTTATTCTTATCAGGTATGTCGTTGTTCATCTCACCTGTATGCAACCTAATATATGACCGAAGGTCACGAGTGTGAACGTGCCAACATATATAAATATCCCGCCAAACACAACCCACCACCCCATGCGCCGACTCTCATTTCGTGCAATTCAGACCTCCAAAACAATTTGACACCGGGCGGTATCGAGTGATAATATCAAATTGTAGCCTATGACTCGGAGTAGTGGGATGACAAACTCGCCCATAACCCCTCTGGATAATCGCAAGCAGGTCATCTTAAAAGCCATTGTGACCGATTATGTTCGCACGGCTGAGCCAATCGGTTCGCGTGCGCTTATGACACACTACCGTCTTGGGGTCAAATCCGCGACTATTCGCAATGAAATGGCCGAGCTTGCCGAGTTGGGCTATCTGCATCAACCCCATACATCAGCGGGAAGAATCCCTTCGGACAGGGGTTACAGATTCTATGTCGACCGGTTGATGGGAGCCGCCGGGCTTGCTAAGACAGAAGCAGAGAGCGCTCGACACAAGCTGACGCCGCGTCGGGCGGAGATGGACTTGATTCTGGAACACGCCTGCAAGATTTTGTCCGATATGGCCCATCACGCCTCCGTTGCCACACATCCGTCATTCGAAGACGCCCGAATCAGCCATATCAGCGTCGCTCACATCGGCCCGGGCAGGATGCTTGCATTGCTCGTGCTCGACAGCGGAAGAGTGGTGCACGAGTTTTTGGACCTTTCATCGGAGGCGGGCGCGGTCAATTCACAAGTCGCTACGGACTTCCTTATGCGGATATTTGAGGACAAAACGCTGGAGTCGGCCAGCGCCGCTTCCCTGGAGGCCGAGGAGTCTGCCTCACTTGCAGAACTCTTCGCAAAGGTCCATGACTTCATAGCACGAGAGTCGTCGAGAGCCGGCGAGACGGATGTCACCACCGAAGGCGCCGGTTATATGGTGCAGCAGCCGGAGTTTCGTGACACCAAACGCCTGGAGGCTGTGCTGTCGGTTCTCGAACAGCGAAGCGCGCTGTATAAGCTGTTTTCCTCCACCTATCTTGGCCCCGGGGTATCGGTGATAATCGGCTCGGAAAATCCCGTTGAACAGATGCGGGATTGCAGTTTTGTCGGATCGCGCTACAACATATCCGGTCGACCGGCCGGCACAATAGGCATTTTAGGCCCCACGCGAATGGACTACCGCCGCGCAGTGAGCGCAGTCGGGTTCATGGCTCGAAACCTTGGGGATCTGCTGACTTCGTTGAGCGTATCCTGACCTATCTGTTCGGCGCACTTGAACTCAGCAACCGGATGTGCTGCCCCGATATGATTACCCCGCCCCGAAACGACACTCCAACAAAATCTTTTTTTACTAGCCCGCGCTTGGGTGCTTGATTATATCGCCCTCCTGCGGCGCGCTCCCGCCTTCAACGGAGTCGAATTTGATCTCAGCGGTTTTTTCGTCAATGTCGGTTATCGTGCCAACTGCGATCAGTTCGGTCATCACCTTGAGCACTTCCCCTGTGTCCGGGTCTTTGAGCACTTTTCCTTTTTTGTGAAGCTCAACTTTGTCTCCGAGCCGATATCCTTTGGATGTGCCCGTGTTTGCAACCACAACCAAACCTTCGACGTCGAGGATAACTCCATCAGGACGCACGGGAACTCTATTTTTGGGAGTGAGAGTCAGTTTTTTAGAGTCAATAGCTGCGCAAAAATTCTGCACCCAATCGTCGATCGCCTTTTGAGTGGCCACGCCCAGAATTGTGTTCATAAAATCACTGCTGCCAAACTCAATTCCCGCCAGAAAATGCCTGTTTCCGACGCCAACTTTGACCTTGCCTTTGGAGTCATCTCCCTTGCCCTGATAGCTGCCCAAAATCTCGGCAGTTTCTGCATCGACTATACGGATATCCAGCGCGACGTTGGCCTTTGTATTGGATGATTTAACTCCGATAGCCCCGCCTATTAACCCGCCAACGCCGCCTTTGTCGCGCGTCTCCCAGGCAAACTGAGTAACCTTGCCCATGACGAGATAATCCGCGCCGATAATCTTGCCTATTTTCACCGCTGTCTGCGAGTCGACACGAGATGATGCGCTCAGGTCCTGTTCGGCGATGGCTTTATCGAGCAGGCTTCTTTCCATCAGCCGAAACCTGTTTTTTTCGAGCAGAGTAGTAGTCAGGATATCTGACAGTCCGCTGCCTACATCCCAGTTAGTGCCCCATCAGGTTTCCCTTTTGATAGAACCATCGTCCAGCGCGACTATCGCCAGCGAAGGTCTGTCGGCTATGGGAATGGTGACCTCTTCTGCCGGAGCAGCTTCTTCCGCGCAAAACGCAGGAACCGCGAATGCTCCGAGCAGGCAAATCAATAAAATCAAGCGTATTGCTTTCAAATCAATGCTCCTTTGTGCGGATTTACACTCCAATCATATCAATCGGTATTATGCGCCGTAATATGAAGTATAGCTTACGCTTTAGCCAGTATTTTCCTGGCTTTGCGTATTTGCCTTTTTACCTCGCTTAGAGCTGTCCCTCCGGTAGCTTTTCGGGCTGCGACGCTGGCCTCCACTGTGAGGATAGCCGCGACATCATCCGGAGCTTTGGGTGAAAATTGTTTTATCTCATCAAGCGTCAAATCCGCAAGCTCTTTGCCGACTTCCACGCAATAACCCACCAACGACCCTACCTGTTCGTGCGCGGTTCGGAATGAAACTCCCTGTCGGACGAGCGCGTCGGCAAGGTCGGTGGCCGTAGAAAACGCCTCCCCTGCTGCCTTATACATTTTCTCCGCATTAAAGGTCGCAGTTGAAAGCATCAGCGTGAAAGCTCTAACGGACATCTGCGCTGTATCGGCTGCATCAAAAAGCCGTTCCTTATCCTCCTGCAAATCTCGATTGTACGCCAGCGGCAAGCCCTTTTGAAGCGTCAAAATCGACATCAGGTCCCCTATCACCCGCGCGCTCTTGCCTCGCACCAACTCCGCAACATCCGGATTCTTTTTTTGCGGCATAATAGACGAGCCGGTAGTCACGGAGTCATCGAGGTCGACAAATCCAAACTCTGAGCTGTTCCACAGGATGAACTCCTCGCTGAAGCGAGATAAATGCGTCATCAAAATCGCACACGCCGACAGATACTCAGACGCCCAATCCCTGTCGGCAACGGAGTCCATGCTGTTTTCTGAGACCGCCTCGAACTCCAGCGCATCGGCGACGAACTGCCGGTCAATGGGAAATGTCGTGCCTGCCAAGGCTCCGGCTCCAAGGGGAAGAACGTTCAGCCTTTTTCTGCAATCCGCAAATCGCTCCCTGTCTCGATCGAGCATCCAGAACCATGCCATTAAATGATGCCCAAGCAGGACAGGCTGAGCGTGCTGGAGGTGTGTATATCCCGGAAGAATCACCTTAGCATTCGCCTCGGCCTGCTCGATAACCGTTTCCTGCAATTGAGCGAGCAGTTTTTTTATCGTGTCTATGGACTCACGCAGATACAGTTTGACGTCCGTAGCTACCTGATCGTTGCGGCTTCGCGCCGTATGCAGCTTCTTTGCAGGCTCCCCTATGCGCTCAAACAGCAGTTTTTCGACGTTCATGTGAACATCTTCCGCGCTGGTGTCGAACTCTATTTTGCCGGCCTGATAGTCTTTGAGGATCGAATCGAGGCCGCGGATAATTTTCTGCGCCTCATCGAGTTCTATGATCCCGCATTTGCCGAGCATTGCCGCGTGCGCGCTGCTGCCCATTATGTCGTGCGCAATCAGTCGGCAGTCAAATGAGATAGACTCGGTAAAATCCTCGACTGTCTTATCGGTATCCTTTTGAAATCTTCCGCCCCAGAGTTTCTTTGCCACAACAACCTTCCTATATTATTGAGTCGTTATACTAATTGTATAATTCCCCATTCAGTCGGATTGAGCCTTCTTCCCGTAACCTTGTAACACAATTTACGTCATAATAAACGTAGACATCTCTTGAAAACGGGGTTCAAAATGAGAAAAGGCAAAATCAGAACTTTAGTATTGCTCGCACTTGCCGTCTGCGTATTGTCCTGTCAGGCCGCTTTCTCTGCTCCGGCAAAAGCACCAACCGCCAAGTTAGAGGTTGCAGCAAAGCGACTTAACTTGAGCGCGGACCAAAAGACCAAAATCAAGGTTATTCGAGATAATGCGCGCAAAGAAGCTGAATCGGTGCGGGCCGATGCGTCTCTTTCACCTGATGGCAAGAAAGTCAGGATACAAGCCATCCGAAAGGCTGCCCGCAATGATATTTGGCAGTTGCTGACCCCTCGACAGCAGGCTGGCGTGCTGCGGCATTGCAAACCTGCCAGGAGGCTGGCGAAATATCTCGATCTGACGCCGGTGCAACGCACGCAGATAAGGGATATTATTCAAAAACGGGTTGCCGATATACGGGCAGTGCGCGCAAATGCGTCACTGACCGGGGAGGCCAAGGCAGCGCAAATCGCGAGAATTCGAGCGGCCTCAAAGGCAAGCATCCTGCAGGTGTTGACATTGGATCAGCGAGCAAAATTGGACGCGGCCAGGGCGAAATGGCTTAAAAAATGAACCTGGCGCGACCTGGGGTGGCGTGCCGGGGGCAGCTAGCCGCCACCTCCCGCCTGTTTATGCATGCGTTATTGCATATTCCTCCGGTGACCCTCCTGGGGAGGATTTTTTATGTATGTTAGCGCGATATCAAAATGTGGATTCAATAGATATTGGGATATTCGCTGGCATCGGCCTGGGCGGATTTTGAGCGCAAAAAGTATTGACAAGGCTCTGGCAACGTGATATGATAACGGGTTAGTGCCTATTGGAGGTATCGTTGTTTTGGATGCCTCTTACATAACTCGGTGTAGTGGGGGTTAGAATTGTACGCCATAATAAGAGCCGGCGGCAAGCAGTATAAGGTCGCCGAAAACGATATTATCGAGGTAAATAAGCTCGACGCAGAGGAAGGCTCAGAGATCGTCCTCAACGAGGTGCTGCTTGTCAGCGATGACGCCGGCGTCAAGATCGGCTCGCCGTATGTGGAAGGCGCCTCTGTGACCGGCAAGGTAACCCGCCAGTATAAGGGTCGCAAGATCAGAGGGTTCACCTACAAACCAAAGAAGAACATTCACCGGCGGTATGGACACAGGCAGATGCTGACCTCCGTCGCAATTCAGAAGATTTCAGCCTAAGAGGTATAATTGATATGGCGCATAAAAAAGGTTTAGGCAGTACTAGAAACGGTCGGGATAGTAACCCGAAAAGACTCGGAGTCAAGGAATTTGCCGGTGAGTCGGTGACCGCGGGCAGCATTCTTGTTCGCCAGCGCGGCACGCCGCTCAATGCGGGCGTAAACGTCGGCAGAGGCAAGGACGACACTCTTTATGCCAAAATTGACGGACAGGTCAAGTTCGAAACACTCGGCGGCAAAAGAAGAGTCAGCGTCTACCCAGCGGTCGCGAGCTAGCTCGCGATCCCGCCACTTCGCTTTTGAGGGGAGATGAATCGCGAACCGATTCGTCTCCCTTTTCTATTTGATATTTGTAAATAATCGGCAGCAGCGTCGGCGCACCAATCAATCATTATGCAATTCGTAGATCAGGTCGATATCATCGTAAAAGCAGGGGATGGCGGCAACGGCATCGTCGCGTTTCGACGGGAGAAATATATTCCGCGAGGCGGCCCGGCAGGCGGCAATGGAGGGCGAGGCGGAAATATCATCATCAAAGCCGATGCCGACCTCAACACGCTCGTAGACCTGCGCTACAAGAAACACTACAAGGCGGACAGAGGGGGCCACGGAGGACCGAACGACCGCCAGGGCAAAAAAGGCAAGGACCTCACTTTGAGGGTTCCCGTCGGCACAGTGGTGCTCGATGCCGAATCCGAAAGGCTGCTTGCAGACCTGACCGCCAACAAACAAAAATACGTTGCAGCCAAAGGCGGAGAAGGCGGAAGAGGCAACGCAAGTTTCGCCACATCTACCCAACAAACCCCGAAATTCGCCGAAAGAGGAGAGCCGACAGATGAGATCGCCCTGCGACTCGAGCTGAAATTGCTCGCCGATGTTGGGTTGATCGGCTATCCCAGCGTAGGAAAATCCACACTTATATCTAAGATATCAGCAGCAAAACCCAAAATTGCGGACTATCCGTTTACTACGCTTGTGCCGAACCTCGGGGTCGTCAAGGTCGAGCACAAATCTTTTGTAGTAGCGGATATGCCGGGTCTGATAGAGGGAGCGCATCAGGGAGCGGGGTTGGGACACCTGTTTCTGAGACATATCGAACGCACCAGGCTGCTTGTGCACATCATCGACGTTTCAGGTTACACGGAGCGCAATCCCATGCAGGACTTTGATTCGATAAATGATGAACTGCGTCTGCACTCGGACAGGCTGGCGAAGTTGCCGCAGATTGTCGCGCTAAATAAAGCCGATATGTCGGATGCCGGAGCCATCATAGAGAAACTGCGGCCGGAACTTGAAAGCATAGGGCTGGAGGTATTCAGCATATCTGCGCTCACCGGACAGGGCTTGCCGCCGCTGGTTTATAGAATTATGGAACGTCTGGAGGAGCTTGCCCCGTCAACATTACAGGATACCGAGTCCGATGGAGAAGTTGTGCGCTTCACCGCCGAGCCGGCAGATAGCTGGGACGCTCATAAAGTTGGGGACAATGAATATGAAGTTGATGGCAGAGCGGTGGAGATGCTGGTCAGGCGCACCGATTTGAGCAACGAATATGCCCTGCGCAGGCTCCACAGGCAGTTCGATAAAATCGGGGTGATCAAAGCTCTCAAAAAGCTGGGAGTCAACGAAGGCGACACCGTGAGAATATACGGAATTGAGTTTGAGTATACCGATGAAATTTACGGATAAGGCAGTCAAAAGAATAGTCGTCAAGGTGGGCACGACCAGCCTCGTGGACGGTAACGGGGCCCTTGATTCAGCGAAACTCGGCGACCTTGTGGATCAGCTTGCCGCAGTTAAAGAGCGCGGGCAGGATGTGGTCCTGGTCAGTTCCGGGGCTATTCGAGCGGGCATGGAGAGGCTGGGACTCTGCGAGCGGCCAAAGACAATCCCGGAACAGCAGGCAAGCGCTGCCATTGGTCAGGGCGCTTTGATGCAGAAATATGCCGAACTGATGGCAAAGCACGCGGTTTTGCCCGCTCAGGTGCTGGTTACCCGCGACGACTTTCACAACCGCCTTCGCTACCTGAACATACGCAACACTCTATATACCCTGCTGCGGTTCGGGTGCATCCCGATTATCAACGAGAACGACACAGTCGCGACAGATGAGATCAAGTTCGGCGACAATGACACGCTTTCCGCGCTTGTCGCGGCATCGATTGGGGCTGATTTGCTGGTGATATTATCCGATGTGGATGGGTTGTTCGATGGAGACCCGCGCGGCGACAGCGACTGCAAGCTGATCGAGGAAGTGCGCCGGATCACTCCCGAAATAGAAGCCCTTGCAGGGGGAACCCACGGGCTATGCGGCATCGGGGGGATGAAAACCAAGCTCGACGCCGCTAAAATCGCCACAAGTTGCGGGGTTCGAATGGTCATAGCGAATGCAGCGCGCGCCAGTGCCATTGTCGATGCGGCCGCAGGCAGCGTTGTCGGCACAAGGTTTCTGGCCGGAAAAGTCGAACTTAGCCATAAAAAGAGATGGATTGCATTTGGCAATCGCGTTAAGGGTAGTATTATAATAAATGAAGGCGCGCGCAAAATGCTGGTGGGCCGCGGCAAGAGCCTTCTGGCCGCCGGCATTGTAGACTGCGAAGGCGCCTTCGGGGTCGGCGATCTGGTGGCGGTAGTCGATGAAAACAACGCTCAGATCGCCAGAGGATTGACAAATTATGCTGCATCGGAGCTTGCTTTAATTAGAGGTAAGCACAGCAACGAAATAGAACAGATTATAGGACACAAAGACTTCGACGAGGTTATCCACAGGGATAATCTGGTGCTGGGGGTTTGAAGACAGAACGCCGAATGCGCGGTTTTGCGGGCGATCTGTCTTCTCACAAGTGATATGAGTGAAGTAAAAAACAAATGCGCGGCAGCTAAGGCGGCATCGGCAAAGCTGGCAACGCTGGGATCAGCGATTAAAGACAAAGCCCTGTTCGCTATGGCCGATGCGTTTGAATCCGGCAAAGAGTCCATCTTCGAGGCCAATCGAATCGATCTTGCATCAGCCGAAAAGAACGGCATTGCCGGGGCTATGCTTAAGAGGCTGACTCTTGACGACGCAAAGGTTATGCAGATGGCGGATGGCGTCAGGCAGATAGCCGCGCTGCGCGACCCGGTGGGGGAAACTATCGAGGGATATATGCGCCCGAACGGCATGGAACTGCGAAAGGTTCGCGTGCCCATTGGGGTGATAGGCATAATATATGAGTCCAGACCCAACGTGACCGCTGATGTGGCGGCGTTGTGTATCAAATCCGGCAATGCGGTGGTTTTGAGAGGCGGATCGGAGGCGATCAACACCAACCTTGCGCTTGCAAAGATCATACAAGACTCCATAACGTCGGCAGGTGCGCCTGAGAACTCGGTGCAGATCATTGAAACTACCGACCGCGAAGCTGCGCGGGAGTTGATGTCGATGAAACAATATATCGACTGCCTTATACCACGGGGAGGCAAGAACCTGGTGCGCACGGTGGTGGAAACATCGCAAATCCCGGTCATCTGGCATCTCGACGGCAACTGCCACGTGTATGTGCATGCCGGGGCCGATTTGGCAATGGCCGGTGACATCACGTTCAACGCGAAGGTTCAAAACCCAAGCGTGTGCAATGCGGCGGAGACTCTGCTGGCAGACGAACAAATCGCAGGGGATTTTCTTCCTTTGATAAGCGACCGACTCATGGAAGCCGGAGTTGAATTGCGGGGCTGCGAGAAGACGCGAGCGATTGCGCCCGACATAAAAGAGGCAACCGAAGAGGACTGGGAGACCGAATATCTGGACCTTATTCTGGCGATTAAAGTCGTGGGCGGCGTCGATGAGGCAATCGCGCATATCAATAAATACAGTAGCAATCATACGGACACCATCGTAACGCAGGATTATAGCGCCGCGCATCAGTTCACCGGCGAGGTGGATTCGGCGTGCGTGTTTGTGAATGTATCGACGAGATTTTCCGATGGTTATGAGTTCGGCAAGGGCGCGGAGATGGGCATCTCGACGCAGAAATTGCATGCTCGCGGGCCGATGGGCATCGAAGAGCTTACGACATATAAATATGTGGTCACCGGCAGCGGGCAACTGAGGACATAAATGCAGCCTGACAGACGGCTGCGAATTGCACATGGAGGGCTTGGGAGTTGCGTTTGGGCTTGATGGGCGGTACATTTGATCCTGTTCATATAGGTCATTTAATACTCGCCGAGCAGGCAAAAGAACGCTTCGGGCTAAATAAAGTGCTTTTCGTGACGGCCGCAAACCCGCCTCACAAGCCAAACGAGGCCCTCAGCGATGCGGCTCACCGGCTTGAAATGACCAGACTCGCCGTTGAAGATAATGATTTTTTTGAATGCTCGACCATCGAGATTGACCGCGCGGGCACGTCTTATACAATAGATACCATAAGACAACTGCTCGATATATATGGCGAGAAAACGGAGATATATCTGCTGATCGGCGCGGACGAATGCCGCGATTTGATGAGTTGGCGGGAGCCGCATCAGATATGCGCTCTGGCCAAAATAGTTGTTGCCAACAGGCCGGGATTGCCTGTTGAGGAGGTCATTGAATCTCTGCCTGCTAATCTCAGTCGAAACATACTGAGATTGCAAATGCCATCGGTGGAGATATCATCGACCGGGCTGCGCGAACGAATCCGTGCGGGCAGGACAATACGCTATCTTGTCCCGCAAGCGGTGGAGGATTACATTTGGGCGAAAAGTCTGTACCGGTAAAGAGAAAGAAACGCAGACGCAGGATGCCGCCGGTAATCGGGGTCATATTAGTGCTTGCACTGGGAGCCATAGTGGGCGTATTGGGAGGTCTGCATATCAGCGGGCTGCCGATTGCCAACCTGCCCGGCGGGATCTCCCTTAAGGAGATACTGCACCCCAGCGAGCTTGAAAGCAAGCCGATCGTGCGCATACTGATAATTGGCGAAGATGAAACCGCAGGCAAGAATTCAGACAGACACGGGCTGTCGGATACGCTCGTGGTGCTTGCCATCAATAACGAGACCAAACCCAAACAAGTGCGTTTGATATCCATCCCACGGGACACGCGCGTGCGAATTCCGGGACACGGAACCGGCAAAATCAATTCAGCCAATGTGTTCGGCGGCCCGGAGCTATCCAGGGATGTCATTGAAGGGTTGCTGGGCATAGACATAGACTATTATCTGTCTACGAGCACGAGCGGGCTGCGCGAGTTGGTCGATCTGCTCGGCGGCGTATATATCGTCGTCGATCAGAATATGCGCTATACGGATAGAAAACAGAAGCTCTATATTAACCTCAAAGCCAGCCCTGAAAAGCAGTTGCTCAATGGCCAACAAGCCGAAGGATTTGTCCGGTTTCGTCACGATAGATGGGGTGACAGCGGATATAAGATTGTGGATGGGAAAAAAGTTGCGGCGGGTCGGATAGCTCGACAGCAATATTTTATGCGCGCCCTCGCCAATCGCGTGCTGGCGCTTCCCACCAAGCGAGAGCGCGCCGCCGTGCTTTCCGAAGCTTACGAGAAGGGTTATGTCAAAAGCGACCTCAACGTAAAGGACTGGAACGCGCTTGCGGACTTTATGAAAGATATCGACCCGGATAAGATTCAAATGGATGTGCTGCCCGGCGTGCCGGGTATGAACGGTCAAGCGAGCTACTGGCTTATTGACGATGACAAACTGCCCGCAGTTGTGGCGCGACAGATGCGTTTTGAGGGTCCTGATGAAGAGGATAGCGCGACAGTTGAGGTTTTGAACGGCTGCGGCGTAGCGGGAGTGGCCGGTCGGGTGGCGGATAAACTGACGAGGGCCGGTTTTCAGGTTACAAAACAGGGCAATGCGCCGGATTTCAACTATGATCACTGCTGCGTCATCACTCGCCAGGGCCGCAGCGCAGGAGTTAAGCGCATAGCGTCTCTGCTGAACTGCTCCGATATTCGAACGGAGCCAAAAGATGCACAGGGCAGCGATCAACTGCCCGATATCACCGTAATCGTGGGCCGCGATTGTCCTCGAAGCGACAATATGTAAGGCTTATTCATTTGAATGGAGATGTTACTATAGAAACCGAACGCAAACTCGAGCTGATACAGACCCTGCTTGAAGCCAAGAAAGCTGAGAATATCGAAGTCATTGATTTGAGGGGACGCACGCCGATAGCGGACTATTTTGTAAGCTGCAGCGGCACATCGAACATTCATATTAAGGCTATCGCCGATGGGTTGCTTGCCGATGGCAAGGCCGAAGGTCTGACAAAGGATCGCGTCGAGGGGTATGCGCAAGCCCGATGGGTGCTGGTCGATTATGGCGATATTGTGGTGCATATATTCGCGCGTGAAGAACGCGAATTCTATGATATCGAATCGCTCTGGCAGGCGACAGCGGAAAAGCTCGATCAATCGACTCAAAACAAGGAGTAAAATTGACCGCAACCGATCCACAGAACCCTGACGCCGCCGCCAATAGGGCCGAATTCGACCGGCTTATGACAGCCGCATCGGTCTACAGACGGCGCGGGGACTACGCTGCGGCCACCAAATCTGTCCAACAAGCCCTGAAATTATTCCCCGACAACCTCGACGCGCAGGAGTTTGCCGCAGATATGATCTATGCGCACGGCGACATACAAAAGGCCGCCGATTATTACAAGGCCATAATGGATATCGATCCAGGCCGCTCATCCGCCGAGACCAAATATGCAAAAGCGATACTGGAGATCGCTGAAGGACAGCGACAACGCGAGCTTGTTCAGTATATGCTGGATAATCCCGGCAAAACCAGTGTGGAGCGCAGAAATCCCACCATCGCGGCGCTGTTGTCCATCGCGCCCGGATTCGGCCATATCTATTGCGGACTTTACACGCTCGGAATAGCTCTGTTTTGCAGTTGGGTGCTGGCCTGGATGCTGTTTTTCTGGATGCTGGGAGAATCGGAGGGCGTTGCGTTCACCAGCAAATTGACCGCCTCATCGACCGCCTTTGCGTGCATCGCAGCGGCGGTTCATATTTATGCGCTGATCGGCGCAGCCCAGCAAGCCGAAAAGATCAATTCAAGCATAACCGACGATACGCCGATCAAACCCGACTAGGCCGCCGCAGAAAAACCGCGCAAAAATTAAACAGGCAACGTTAAAATCCGGCTGACGTCTCAGGAGTCCTTCTGCTCGTTTTCGTGATCATCATTTTTCTTGCGCCTCGTATAGGTTCGCCGCTTCTTTTTCGGCTTGGATTCCGTTTCCTGTGATGCCGACTCAGGCTCAGGGTCGGGTGCGGCCGCTTGTTGAGGCTCAGAGGACTCTTGCGGTGTTTGAGCGTCGGCGGGAGCCTCGCCCGGAGTCTCCGCACGAGACTTGCCGCGCCCTCGACTGCCGCGAGTGTGTCTTTTGGGCTTTGGCGCGACAGCTTCCTCGACCGGAGCTTTCTCCACAGTTTCTAATTCAGGAGCAGGCTCAGGAGCCGGCGGCTGCGCTTCATCAGCAGGGGTCTCGCTCGGAGTCTCCGTGCGTGATTTGCCACGCCCTCGACTGCCGCGAGTATGTCTTTTGGGCTTTGGTGCGACAGCTTCCCCGACCGGAGCCTTCTCTGTAGTATCTGATTCAGGGACAGGCTCAGGAGTCGGCGGCTGCGCTTCATCGGCAGAGGGTTTGGCCGGAGTCTCCGCACGAGTTCTGCCGCGTCCTCGTCCTCCACGCGGTCTTTTCCTGTGCTTTTTGTCAGAATCTTTTTTTGTCGGCTCTGAGTCAATTTGATCTTTTGGCTCCACTTGTTCGGCTGCATCCGCAGCGTGGACAGGCTCTTTATGATCCTGCTCGGCATCTGCGATCCCCGATTTCGGCAACAAGTCGATGGCAGGAGCTTTGACAGCTTCCGCCGAATCCGTTTCAGCCGCATGCGGTTTCCCGGTTTTGTCGGTACGCTTCGTTTTCCTCCTCGGCTCAAGTTCGATTCTTCTTCGGCCCAGTTTGAAATCGTTCTCAAGAACCTGCACCTGCGGCACCAAAGGCGCGGGCGCGGACTCATAATCAATGGGCTTGAGCGGCTTGGGATTAGTCAAACGAATAGTGTGTGACCCTTCGGCCAGCGACGCAACCCGCATCGGCAGGTTATTTCCATCAAGAGTAATCGCCGATCCGATCGGGCCGGGAGGGTATACATCGACCCTGACGCCCTCAGGAACACCGACTATTAGCTCCAGACCATTGCGAAGGGTTTTCCATTCCACATTCAACGGGCCTGAGTTGGTGGCAACGAATCCCTTTGCCCATCTCAGATCCCCCGTATGCGGAGCCACCACAAAGCGATGCGAACCCGCCACCGGCTTAATTCCCAAATACTCAGCAATCAGGTCGCGAGCCGGCCCAACCGCTGATCCGTGGCACAAACATTCGCGTGTCTTGACATCCTCCCACAGCGTCGTCGCGCCCGATTTGATCATCTCTCCCCACATTCGCCGCATATACGCCAGCGCGTCATCGTGGCGATCGAGCAAATAAAGGGTCTCCAGATAAAACGAACCAAAATATGGCGTCGTCAACTCCGGCAGGGCCTTGCCGTCCATCTGGCGCATAATACCGGCCTTCTGGTATTGGTCGGTGACATCGAAAAGCGCGGCAAGGATGTTGGTCTGCCTGCTGAATTTCTCGACCAACTCCCCGTTTTTTCTACACTCGGCGTAAAGCCCGTGTTTTGGCATATACAAAAACTTGTTTATGGCAACTTTGACCCTCTGAGCAACCGATATGTAGTTCTCAGCCTCGTCGAATTTGCCGGATATAGCGGCCAGCATACCCGCCACGCGCAATCCCTGAAAATATAGACAGTTGAGCGAAGCGACTTCTCCCTCGCGCTCCAGATCCGCATGGTCAATCTGCAGATAGCCCGGAACATCAGCCAGCAAGCCATCGTCGTTGACGAATCTGGAGAACCACGCCATCAGCTCTTCAACAGCTGGATACAGCTCGCTTACGAGTTCCGCGTCATCGGAAAAGGCATAATAATCCAGTATGGAGTAGACCCAAAGAATGGAGAGGTCCGGAGCCAGCATTTTTACTCCTGCCGGGTTTAGTCCGAATATGGCTCCGTCTCGATCCTGTGCTGCGGCGAACTGTCGCAACGCCTGTGCAAGCAGCGCGGTATCGCCAAATGTGTAGTAAGCCGTCCTGGAAAGCAACCGCGCCTCGCTCCACCACTGCGCCTGCTCTCTCCACGGACAGTCGATGAATGTATCCTGCAGGCACAATTCGGCAGTATAAGCCCCTGCCGCCCAAATCTCATTGAGCAGCCGATCATTGCACGAAAATGAAGCCGTATATTCGACCGGGTAGGTGGTCTGGTTCACCCGCACATACTGCAACGCGACAGGCTTGGAACAGCGTCGAAACTCCGCTTGCAGATATCTGAACGCCCTCGGCCCGAAGCTCTGCCACGCGAGCACGCCTTTTTTGAGAAGCACTCTGTCGGAGCACTTTGCACTTTCGGCATTAGGGCAGACGTGGTCATTGATCAACATCTCGCTGTATCCCAGATCAATGCAACCGCTGCCGGACCCGGCGATGCCAACCTCTACGTTGCCGAATACTTCTCTGCCAAAATCAAATACGATCGCAACCCCTCTATCTCCACGCGGCGTGTTGATGTGGGCTGTTCCCTCTCCCGTCAGCAGCGTTTTTTCGTCCCTTACCTTGCCCGCACGCAGATTCGTGATCTCTGTTGCAGCCATCCTGTCGGGCATATCGGATACGGGCATATCCCGCGGAGCTTCAGCCGTGTTTCCGATTGTGACAATCGCTTTGGGGAGTATGGTCTGCTCTCTGAGCTGAGGGATCTGTCTGGCAACCAGCTCTCCAAACAAAGGATCGGGAGGAACGCCCACTGCGACTGCGTTTTCCCAGCCTTTTTCCTTGAACTTCACCTCTGTCCAGCCACCGGCGGCTGATGCGCAGTCATATATCTCCTGAAAGCCCAGCCGATGGTTGATTCGCGCGCCATCCCCTAACCATTCCGCCGCCCGCTGAACTTTCCATGTCTCATCGGAGCCGATATACACGGATTCCTTCTCTGATTCGACCTCTGCCTTGCATAACAGACCGGGCTTTCCTGCAGGCGCGGAGTAGGTGTGTTCGCCAACGTGATGAACCAGCGCGGCAATGACGTTATCACCTTTATGGAGCAGGTTGGTTATATCAAACGTATCATAATAGCAATAGCCCCTCCCCGAACGAACAGGCCCTTTGCCGACGTATGCGCCGTTTACAAATAGCTTATAGAGGCTGCTGGCGCAGATTTTGAGAGTTGCGCCTACGGGTTTGGCGTGCAGTCGAAACGTCTTGCGAGTGCGAATATATGAGTTGACGACCGGAGCCGCATCCGCAATCCAAATCCATTTGCCCTGGCATTCTTCAGCAGGCTTGTCGATGGGTTGTTTTGCGCCCTGTCCGAATCTTGGTGCAACTATAGCCGTAGATACGAGTGAAATGAACGAGTCAAGCATAATATATTATCTCAGAATTGGGCATGAATTGCCAGTTTGCCAGTTTGCGCGTGACTTGCATTTGTGTCGGTCAAAGGATAACATTTAACCTGATGGAATCCGGATTGGAAATCAAAGCCACAAATGGAGATGTGCCCAACGGCGTGCCTGCGCTTGAGTTGTATCTGAGCAGGGAAGTTCTGGTCACTGGCAGGCGTCTGAGCGGGGTAGTCGTGCTCCGTCTGAGCCAACCTATGAATATGCGGTCGTTGATGGTATCCGTCGAGGGAATCGAGCGGCCCGCCGGGGTATCGTGGGTCAGGGCATTGCGAAGAACGGAACCTTTTTTCGATCGCGAAAAGCTGCTTTCCGGCGCATTGAAACCGCGTCTGGCTTCTGAACGATTCTCCTTGATGTGGAACGCGGTTTTAGGCCGATATACCGGGCGCGCGCTCAGCGTCGGGGAGCATACCTACCCTTTTTCGATCTCCCTTCCGGCCTCTTTGCCGCCTAGTTACAATGGCAGGGCGGGCAGGATCGAATATAGCGTCACCGCGAGGCTCCAGCCCGTAATAGGGCAGGCTGTTAAGGTGTCAAGAAGCGTGACCGTAGCTCTCGTGCCTCGTCTGCACAGAGGACGACCGGTAGCCCTTGGCTATCCGACAGCCGACGGCACTGTGCAGTCAACGGAAATAAACGTAAAAATTGATCTGGCCGAACGAATGGTATGTATGGGAGATGCGGTAGAAGGACGATTTGCGATATCCAATCCCAACCACGATTCGATTCCCCGCATCACCGCATCGCTGGAGGTATGCGAATGGCTGCGGTTGGCTGTCGAAAAGGAAATTAAGCGTGAGCGCGTTGATGTAGCGGTGATCATCCCGGAAAACCCGTCAGACTCATCAATCGAGGCATCATTCAGGCTCAGGCTGCCGAAAAGCGCTCCCCCCACCATTGAAGGCGCCGCGATATCCGTTGTGTGGCTGCTCAAGCTGACCCTGGATACCGACCCCACCATTGAGTTCAAAACTCCCATCACCGTCTGCTCCCCTGCGGAGACGTAACGCCAAATTGAGTAACAACTCACTCTTTGTGATTGATTGTAGTGCCTAGTCTCTGTCCCAGCCACATAAACTATGTCATTTCGAACGAAGTAAGAAATCTGCTTTTCATAAAACGCGAAAGGGCAAAAGATGCGAAATGCAGAAAAGGGA
>LSQX01226901.1_pt1 | contig 20521 bp, 15 predicted proteins | sample 654561 | NCBI WGS metagenome assembly LSQX01 (sample SAMN04489861, study PRJNA283612) | anaerobic digester metagenome | isolation source: 4 biogas reactors fed with cattle manure at either 37C or 55C with and... | place: Denmark: Kongens Lyngby | collected 2014 | reverse complement strand
TATCAAGGTTCAAGCCCACTTTTTAAGTGGGAAAGTTGAGTTACTAATTATAATTGTTTTTTATCTATCAATTCTGAAGAAATCTAGTAATATAAGAATTAAAATGCCGCCACCATAGAAAGCTTTTATGAGGCGTGGGATGGTGCCATGTATAATGTAGAGAACGCGAATAATCCAGAGAATTGGGAAGACGATGATTGATAGTTACCATTATGTGTGGGACGAAGCCTGATGCCAATCGGGCTTCGTCTTCTTATAAAAGGATCTGTTTGAAGCGCTGCTTGGTATAACCCGATAGCATCTTTCACATTCAGGAACATGCATATACAGCCACAAATTTTCACAGCCAGAACAGAGCCCCTCAGGGTAACAAATTTATATGTTCTGATCTTCAAAATCATTCTTCAGAAGTCCTACCCCGGTATTGTGGGTTGTGATCACTTCATTGTAAAGACTGTTATAAAAGCTTTCGGCTGCGCTTCGGCGGCTTTCGGCAATCGATCTGGCCTGGTCGGTATAAAACATATCGTACACTTTTTTCAATTTAAAATGATACTCCTGAAAGAAAGAGGGGTTGTTATCATCATCCTCCAGAAGTACGAAGCCCTCATTATCAACGTTATATAGCGGCTGTGCAACAATTCCTTTGTAGGCAATGGTTCTGGCGATGCCTAATAATCCAGTTGCATCAAGCTTATCCGAATCATACAATATCTTCGCTTCCATACTGGCAGGCGGGGTTCCAGTCCTGAACCGGTGAGTAGCAATGCAGGCCTTGACATGTTGTGCCTTATCATCAGCCCAACCCAGTTTTATCAGGAAATCATAGGCCATATCGGCCCCAACTGTTGCATGATCCATCTGAGGATTTTGAAACTGCGCTTCACGACCGATATCGTGCAGTAAAGCAGCAGCTATCAGCACATTTTTATCTACATCATAATCTCTTGCGATATCCAAAGCGTGGTATAAAACCCTGTAGATGTGCTGGCAGTCGTGAGCACCATCCTTCATGCAGGAGAGCATATATTCTTCTATTTTGTTATACATACTTTTATCCATCGTTAACCCCCAAACTCGAATGTAGAAACATTTCAGTGCTATTCATTCTATCATAAGATGTATAGAATCTGGCAGTTTTTTTCAGAAGAATGTGATGCAATTGCATGCAATTGCTTCCGTTGTTATAACGAAGCTGTAGCTTCGTTGTTGCGGTGTGATGGTTTTGCTTGTGCAAAACCTTCTGTTGTTATAATATATTTGTTGCCACTCCTATTTTTCACGACCCAGGAGTACCAGAACTGCTTGCACCTTCGGAGGAACTGACATGCAGAAATTAAAATGGCTGAAACCCTATCTTCCGGAATATCTGAGGCTGGCTGTGCCTGCCTGGGTGGTTCTTTTACTGGAGGTTCTGGTGGATCTCAGCCTTCCCACCCTTTTGGCAGCCATCGTGAACATCGGTATCAAGCAGGGTGATATCGGCTTTATACTGAAAACCGGCGGTTGGATGCTGGCGCTTGCCCTGACAGGGGTTGTCATGGCGCTGACAAGGAACTGGATTTCAACAAAGGTTTCACAGAATCTGGGCACCAGGCTGCGGGGAGATTTATTCCGGAAAGTACAGAAGCTTTCCTTGGCGGCAACCTCCCACTTCGGCACAGCCTCGTTGATCACGAGGCTGACCAATGATGTGATGCATGTGCAAAATTTGTCCTTCACGCTCACCCGTATCTTTATACGGGCACCGTTACTGGTCATCGGCAGCACAGTGATGGCTTTCCTGCTAAATCCCGGCCTGGCCACGATTCTTGTGGGGATCATGCCGATTCTCGCTTTTTTGATCACCTTACGCATTCGCCGTGGGCTTCCGCTGTTTCAAAAGGTTCAAACTGCCATTGACAGGGTAAACGGCATCCTGCGGGAATATCTTTCCGGGGTTCGGGTTGTCAAGGTGTTCAACCGGTTTGCGCTGGAACAGGAAAAATTCGACGATGCAAACCGTAACCTGACCGATATCACTGTCGGTGCGGCCCATTCCATGGCATCGATCCAACCCTTGATGCTGCTGGTGATGAACGGAAGTATTATTCTCGTGCTGTGGCTCAGTGGCCTGCGCATTTCTTCCGGGAACATGCAGGACGGGGATGTTCTTGCATTTGTCAATTATTTTCTACAGATATTACATTCCATGATGATGGTATCGCGGATTTTTACTATGGGTGTTCGGGCAAAGACCTCCCTGGATCGCATTGGAGAGGTATTTGAACTGCAGGAAACCATGGTGGATACTGACAGAGCTGTTTCTTCCCCGTGTACAGGAACCGTGGAAATGCGTAATGCCGCCTTTTGCTGGCCTGAGCAGACAATGCCTGTTATCTCCGAGATCTCCTTCCAGGCAAATACCGGTGAGACCCTCGCGATCATCGGCCCCACCGGGTGCGGAAAATCTTCATTAATCCACCTGATTCCAAGGTTTTACGATACCTGTGACGGCACTGTTCTAGTGGATGGCACCGATGTAAGGCTTTTCGATCGCAAGGAATTGCGCCAGAGAATTGCCCTTGTACCGCAACAGTCAGTTTTGTTTACCGGAACCATTCTGGATAACCTGCGCTGGGGAAATCCAGGCGCAACCGATGAGGAAATCGAAAAGGCCTGCCAGATCGCCTGCGCAGATGAATTCATTACACGGCTGCCCGATGGTTATAACACTTTGATTGGTCAAAATGGTGTGAACCTTTCAGGCGGTCAAAAACAACGGCTTTGCATTGCACGGGCACTGGTGCGCGGCTGCCCCATTCTTATCATGGATGACAGTACCAGCGCAATAGATATGAGCACCGAAGCGCGTATCCGGCACCGACTGCGAGAACATACCGCTGAAATTACCGTTATCATTATCGCTCAAAGAATCCACTCCGTAATGAATGCGGATCGAATCCTCGTGATGGATGAAGGAAGGATTATCAGTTCGGGAAAACACGCGGAGTTATTGAGGGATTGCCAGATATATCAGGACATTTACCGCTCCCAAATGGGTTTGGATACCTCCGGCCGTGAGGTCGTCTAGCCATTTACATTGGGAGCCAGAGGGCGGGCCCAGGTACCTTAGCTTAATTTTACCAGAGGGCGGGGCCCAGGTATTTTGGTTCAAATTTTACGGACCAGAGGGTGAGCCCTAGATACCATAGCCTTATATTATGTGAATCTGACAGTTGTAACCGTTCCCCTCACCCCTGGTATCACCAATTAATACAAAACCTTGAGCAGGGGTACTGAGTAACCGCCATAGAACAGCTTACGTAAATTATTTGATGGCAGACAATGACAACATTGTATTTCCTCGCGATATGAAAGGATCAATCCTATGACACCAAGGAGCACCCCCTCCCCCAGCCGTACATATCAGACAACAAAACCAGGCACAGCAGGCTTGCACAGCATGGGCGGACGATTCACCGGGGGACAGAAACCGAAGAACATGAAGGCAACCATCACCCGGTTATGGAAAATGGTTGGTAATGAGCAATGGAAGCTTATCTCCATCTTCCTGCTTTCAACCCTGGGTTCAGTTATGGGGTTGATCGGCCCCCTTCTGGTGGGATAGGCAATTGACGCAATGTCATCAGCCAACGGTGTGGATTTTCAAAAGCTGCATCAGATCCTGCTTTGGCTTGGTCTTGCTTATGGGGCAGGAGCCTTGTTCACGTGGTTGCAGGAATGGTGGATAGCCGCAGTAGTACAACGTGTTATCATGATCATGCGCCGCGCTTTGTTTGCACACATTCAAAAGCTGCCCCTCTCCTTTTTTGATACACGTACTCATGGTGAAATCATGAGCCGATTAAGTAATGACGTGGACAGCGTCAGTACAATGCTCTCCTCCTCCACCACACAATTGTTCTCCAGCTTGTTAATGGTCAGCGGTTCTTTGGTGATGATGCTGGTGCTTTCTCCCCTGCTGACCTTGCTAACATTAACGACTGTCCCGATAACACTGATCATGTCCAGCCAAATTGCGAAGCGATCCCGCAAGGAGTTTCGTTCTCAGCAGGCCAATCTTGCAGAACTAAATGGACATATTGAAGAAATTTTGTCCGGGCAGCTTATTGTGAAAGCATTTGGTCAGGAAGACCATGTCATTGAGCAGTTTGATGATATCAATCACCGGCTTCGGGAATCTGGCCGAAAAGCACAGCTTTTGTCCGGTATGGTCATGCCCATATTGAACACCCTGACCAACATTGGGTTTTTAATCGTCGCTACTGCAGGCGGTACCATGGTGGTAAAGGGGATTTTAACCGTGGGGGTTATCGCCAGCTTCATCAACTACAGCAAGCAGTTCTCCCGCCCTTTGAATGAAATAGCCAACCTTTACAGCACTATTCAGTCCGCACAAGCCAGTGCTGAACGTGTATTTGAGCTGATGAATGAGTTGACTGAGGCACCTGACCCCAACGACGCAATCCCATTGGAAAACCCCCAGGGGCATGTTTCCTTTGAAGATGTTTCCTTTGGATATTCTCCTGATACCCCTGTTTTAAAGCACATTTCTCTTGATGCACCTCCTGGCAGGACGATTGCATTGGTTGGCCCAACCGGCGCAGGAAAAACTACCATTGTGAACCTGTTGGTTCGCTTTTACGATCCGGATGAAGGAAAGATACAGATCGATGGCAGGGAAATGAAAAATTGGACAAGAGATTCGCTGCGAACTTCCTTTGGAATGGTATTGCAGGATACCCATCTTTTTTCCGGCACCATCCGTGAAAATATACGGTACGGCAATCCCGATGCAACCGATGAAGAGGTGGAAGCAGCTGTGAAGGCGGTGGGGGCGGATCCCTTTATTCAAAGGCTGCCGAATGCCTATGATACCGTGTTGGGTGAATCAGGCAGCGGGCTTTCCCACGGGCAACGTCAGTTGCTTGCCATTGCAAGGGCTGTTTTGGCCGATCCCGCCGTGCTGATCCTGGACGAGGCAACGTCCAGTGTGGATACCCGCACCGAAATGGTGCTGCAAAAAGCCATGCTGCACCTTCGCAAAGGCCGCACCAGCTTTATCATTGCGCACAGACTATCGACGATTCGCGAAGCCGATGAAATTCTGGTCATCGACCACGGTGGAATCATCGAGCGCGGCACCCATGAAGAACTAATGCATAAAGAAGGCTTCTACTTCAGCCTGTACAAAGGCCAGTTTTGAGTCAACAGCCACTCGTCAGCGGTTTTTCAGCCATACCGTCATCTTTACCGTCTCATCCCCTGCCAGAAGGATGATACCTATACCATGGGTATCGTTCTTGATTGGCAATAAGTCATATTTATAGTACAGCGGGTTGTATGAGAAATTGGAGCCGCGGCATACTCCGTATACATTCCCGTGAATATCCACGCTGACAGTTCCAATACCTTCCCACGCCCTGGAAACCGCGTTAATATAGGGCTGCACATCACTCATCCAGCCATGGCGCACTCCTTTTGCAAACGCATAGGTAAACATGGCGGTACAGGATGTCTCCTCGTAGGATTCCGGATCGGTTAAAACCTGATGCCACAAACCATTTTGACCCTGTAGCTTTAAATAGCCCTCGCACAGTTCACGGTAAAATTCAAGCAATTGCGTGCGCTGATGATGATCCTGGGGTAACAGCTCCAACACCTCTGAAAGAGAAAATAAAACCCATCCGTTTCCCCTTCCCCAGGGCACAAATGTCGGTGTGCCATGCCGGAAGTCATAAACATGGGACATCACGCGGTGTTCAGGAATAAACAAATACTTTTTAAAAAGAAGGAATTGGTTTGCCGCGTCATCGATATATTCCTGCTTTCCAGTAAGCTGATAATACTTTGCAAGGAACGGCGTGCCCATATACAGATCATCCGCCCACATGGTTTCATCACCACGGCGGAAGGCCCCGTCTTCCGTTCTGATTTGCCTGTTATGAATATAGTCTGCAATGATTTCAATGATGGGCAAAAGCTTTTTGAAGTCCGTTTCCTGATAAAGCGCAATGACAGCAGCCCCAAAAGAGCCACAATCATCCAGGGCGTCCATTTCAACCAGCTGGTGGTTGATAGATTGAAAACCATACTCATCGCGATCATACAGGGAATAATCATAGATTCCGACACACTCGGCGGCATGACTTAATGCATAGCACAGAATGTCCTCCCTGTCCAACAGCTTCCCAGTACGCAGCAGCCCATACAGTGTAACCCCCAGATGATAATGCCATTTCGCGTAAAGCCTGTTTTCCAGGTAAGGCCTCACCCGAAATCCGGGCTTATCCAGGCACCAATACACCCCGTTGCCGTTGTTTTTAAACAACCGGTAACCGTTCGTAATTTCAACCGGCTGCAGCTGCAAGGGAGCATCAAATGGGCCAAGATACATCCATTGGTCCTGGCTTCCCCTAACGATGCAGGGCGTTTTAAAGGGGATTTGATGATCCTTTTCCATAGCCTGAAGCTGAAAGCCCCACATTTCGCTGCCCTTTTGTGATTCAACCAGAACATCATGAGCACCATAAGACAGTGTCACCTGGAAACGAACAAGCCCGGCCTCTCCTGCACTGAAAACCTTTTGTTGGTCTATCCATATCTCTACCGGCCCGAAGGTTTCTCCTTCCACCGAACAGTCGCAACGCTCACTGGGAATGAACAGCCGTGTCCAGCCATAAGCTGTCTGTCCGCTGTAATCACTAAAAATCCTGGAGAATACCGCCTTCTCCTTTTCACCTTCATCCCAATCCAATGCCGGATACCATTGCAACCCTGTATCGGCCTCTGCCAGTGAAACATCCGCTGTAATGGTTTCAACATCGGGCTGTGCATCGGTCAATGCTGAATAAATCCATCCGCCCTGTCCATATCTTTCTGTAAAAGGAGACATAAAATGCATCGGGCTCCATTTCCCGCTGGTTGAACCAATCACACACCCAAAGCCGGTGGGCGATTTCCTGGTTTTTATCAGGAAGCTGTTCCATCCCTTTACAAGTAGAAGTTTTATGTGCTTACACTTGTTTTGGTACCTTTCTTCTTCAATGGAAGAACGGCACTGCAGCTTTCCGTTCACATACAGGGAAGTGGGAGATCTGAAGCTAATTGATATGATAGTTTCACATTCGTCATCGCTCCAAAGCATGGCAAACAGGGATGCGGCTTTCCCAAGCTGTGCTTCGGGATACTTGTCGTCCAGGTTCAAATCATATCTTCCGTCCTTCAATTGCTTGAACCCATCTTTGCTAAAGGCCCTTAAGACAAACGGATATGCCGGATTATCCCCGATATAACGATTGGCAATTACCCGCATCACATCCCGCACATTATCTTCGCACCTTGTATAAATGCTCTCTTCCTTTGGAAAATATCCTTGCATCGAACCTGCTCCTTCAACCCGCGGCAACATAGGAGTTGCCCGTAGCCGAGAAATAAAATATAGCCATACTCATGAAATGCCCCCTAAATCATAAGGACGATTCTTTTGTTTCATAGAAGCAAAAGAACCGTCCCATGTTTCGGCCTTACTCGCCCTGGTTTGAATCGTCCTCTGCAATGTCCGCTTCCTCAATTTGTGGGATGGGTTTGCCTGATATCAGAGCGGTTTTCAATGCTTCAAGCTTTTTAAGGGATTCTTTTCTTTGTTTCTGGTTCTGCTTCTGAATTTCATCTACCTCGCGAATTCCATTCAGAATTGTACTATATGATTCCTCCAGCGTTTCAATCTTCACCGAACTGTTCTGGTTCAGCTGGACGGACATTTTTGTGTTTTCTATCACATCGATTGCATTTTTCTTTAAAAGCTTGTTTGTGCTTTCATCCAGTGCTGCCATGGAATCCATTTGGGCCTTTTGCCTCTTCAGTGTGATCGCCTGAATAATCCCCTGCTTGAACAAAGGCATCGTGATGACAAATGCACTGTTGATTTTTCTAAGCAAATTATAGTTTCCTTTCTGGATTAGCTTGATTTGCGGGGCTGTTTGCAGGGATACAGCTTTCGCAAGCTCCAGGTCGTAAATTCTCTGCTCGATACTGTCTTTAATTTCCAACAGACGGCCTTCTTGAATTTGGTCCAGGCCAGTTGACTGAGCAGCTTCTCCCTGTTGAGCATCCGGCTTTTGAATTTGTGGTTCGATATGTTCATTCAGGTATGCCTGCGCATTTTGGATGTATTGATCCAGAAGTGAATAATACTCCATATTCTTTTGATACATTTCATCCATGTTCAGGTTTGTTTGTTGAATTTCCTGCTCGTACTTCTTGATTTCCTCGAATATTTTATCTATTTCCTTGCTGAACACGGCATATTTGTCATATAGATCGTCCGCAGTCGTTTTTGCCTTATGGAACAGTTTCCCGAATAAGCCTTTTGATTCTTCCGTTTTAAAATCGCCCTTATCAAAACGGCTCATCAATTGGTTCAATGTGGTGAGCAATTTAGTACTTTCGTCGACATAATTCAAATTGATTTGACCCAGGATATCATCACTAAACTTCGAAATCCCCTCGGTTGCTTCATGCCCGTAAGTTAAAATATTTGCAGTGGAATCTAATGGCAATAGTTCTTTCGGCTGAACTGTGATTTCAGTGTCAGTTGTTTTTTCCAAAGAATCATCCGAATTACTCATGACTGTACCCCTTCCTCAATTTTAGTTATATCATATCATAAATCTGGAACCAAATAAAGGATTTAGGATACCCTCATTGGCACCATCAATTCCCATTCAGCCACAACACACTTCCTCTTCTCCCGTTACAAAGAGAAAGGTACCCCGAAAAAAGAGTAAAAAAGGATTATTGATTGCCATCGCCATAGTATTGATTCTTGTTATCCTTGTTCAAAATTTTGCCTATCCGTTTCTGCTGCAGAAGGTGACCGGCGGCGTTGTTTCAACGTTAGCTGTCAGTACCGTCAAGCCTGAACAGGAAATGGACGAAACGGTTAACCCCGACCAGGAAACAGTAGGAACAGTATCGGCTGCTGAAACCCGAAGCGTCCGTTCTTATGCGGCCAGTATAAAAAATTCCTATTCGTGGCAGCTTTCCGGTACTGAAAAAAGTTTATTCGGCCGATTGAATGATAAGCTTAAAAGCACATCACAGAATTCCGGTGCCAAAGAGGTTGGTCTTCTGGATGTAGGTTCGGTTTTAACCGCCTATGCGGCCAATGGAGCCGCAGAAAACCCGGTGGCTACGGAAGTGGCCAATATTGCATCCGTCCTGTCGCTGTATGGTTATGATAAGCTTTCCCTCGCACTGCTTGCAGCAGCTGTGGAAGGCAATCCTCTCGATCCGACCATTGTGAACAATATGGCCTGTTCGCTTCGTTCACAGGGGCATCTGCAGGATTCCTTAAAGCTGCTGTCCTACGCCTACAAGCTGGCACCTGCAGATATTGATATTCGAATCAACCTTGGAAACACCAATCTTGATATGGGCAATTTGGAGCATGCCAACCTTTGGTTCAGCAGCGCGCTCGATTTCGATAATGATTACGGCCCCGCACATGAAGGGCTGATGCTGTGTTATATGGCCGAGAAGAATTACAGGGTTGCCATGCGACATATGATCAAGGCAGCTAAGAACTGTTATACACCCGCCCTGCAGAAGGTATATAACAAAATCAGTAACCTTGAAGATTATGAAGACATCCGGGATGATGTTCTAAAAGGCTTTTCCATGGCGGACATTGCCGAAACCTACCAGCGCAAAAGGAAAGACAGTGGCATGGATGGTATTGATGTCCCAGCCAATCTGCTTCGGATCCCCAATTTCCCTGCCTATCCCACAGCAGAAGTTTTCATGGCGAATGTCAAGAATACCAACGATTTTGCGATGAGCCTGATCAGTCCTGGTCTGGATCAACTGAAAGAACTCGACCAAATACTAAAACAGGCAGAAGACCTGATTGGCGGCCTTCAATCCGGCGGGCTCGGCGGCCTGTTGGAAACCATGAAGGGTGATTCAGAGCAGCAGGAGAATCCGGGCGTTGAGGGTGGGAACCTTACACTGTCCCTGAGTTATGAGCGGGAACAGTTTACCATGAATCTTTTGGGCGATTACCTGGATATGAAGGTGGATGAGCTAACCGAAGAGATGGATGAAAAACTCGCCAATATTGAAAATGATCCCCTGATGGATGCGCTGGCTCGTTCTGAAAGAGAATTGGATAATCGGGGGGACAACGAGGAAGCCTGGCTTAATGCAATGAAAAACAACTGGGGGAATTCCTTCGCTTTGTCCAATTCTACCATCCATGCGAACCAGGTGAATATTAATCAGCATCTGAATGCCTTCTACCAGACGGTTGTGCCAACATATAACGATTTGAAGCCCGAGCTGGAAGAGTATTGGATGCGTACGGCCGGCATCGTGAAGTATGTCGGCAATGAACAGCTGTTTAAGGCACTCAGCCTGGAGCGCAAAATTAAGGTAACAGGAAATCTGGCGACCTTTGGTTCCCTCGCTCTGATTGAATGCATCAATGTGCCGACGGCCTATGCCAGTGTTGCAGTCGGCGGGGATGCACAGCCGCCCCAGGATAGTGGGTCACCCGAAAAGCTGGATATGCCCAAGGATGAAGAGAAGAGCCCTGAGAAATATGTTTCCATCGGCATCGAGGATGTAGTTTCCATTGAAATCTCCGACAGCGAGGTTTCGGCGGAATTTGCCCTGCTTGTTCGGGCAGGTATCAGCTACAATATGGAAAAGGGGACCACAACGCTCACCGCTGGAACCGGGGGCAGTACAGGCGCTCTGGTGCCGGGTGTGGGCGGCGGTGCTTCCGAATGCTATTACTGGACATTCAAGGGTACAAGTGTAACGGATCATGGATATATCAGCAAGTATTCCTACAATATCAACGCAAGCATAGCCAACGTGGGTACCTCTTATACCGCAACGTATGTCTCGAAGGTTTCCAACGTGACGCATGCTGTGGAGAAAACCGTGGAAAAGGCGGTTGCCGGTAACCTCGGAATTGGATCGTTCGGATTAAAGAAATAAAAAGGGAAACAAGGGGATGGTTAAAAACCATCCCCTTGTTTTTATAGTTCATCCTTTTTCGTCCTGTTCCATAACCGGTTTACTTCATAACGACTCAAAAATTCATCATGTGTTTCAATGAATTTTTCAAAAGCTTCGATGGCTTTTTCTGGTGGATGCGCGGTAATCCCGGCGTTCGAAAGCCCTGTTATTAGTGCGACATGATGTTGCACCCTCAACTATTCAGTGTTACTACATGACAATATATAAATAAGGTGAAGTTACCACTACTCATTCTTGATTTCTTTAAAGCGTCTATCCAGTTTCTTGCGTTTTCCTGCAAAAGTGTAGTAAGCTGGCTTCATATCATAAAACAATTCCAAATTAAAAGTGGCTTTATTAATGATTCCATCAAATAGTTCAGCATTCATACAGTAGTGGTTTTCCGCTGGATTGTGCCAGAACAAAGTGCTTCCGCAAATTGAGCAAAATCCACGCTCCACTTCTTCGTCATGATATATTGTTATCGCTTCTTCTCCATGTTTAAATACAATGTTTTCTTTGGGCCCGGGATCAACAGAAAGTACAGGACCAGAATTCATGCGGCGGCAAGTGTCACAATGGCAGGTATAAACGAAATAACCATATTCCTTAATTACTATTTCAACTGCTCCACAAACACACCGACCAATAATATCTTTCATACACAATCCTCCCTAAAAATTTACTTGCTTATTCGCCTTATCAAACAATTACAATCTTATTTCTTCATAGCTTTACTTTTCACTTCTGCCGGTTCCTTGTTCAGAGCTCATCACGGGGGCGCGGGCTTTTAGTGTTTTAGCGCTTCCAGCCTCTTTGCTCGCTCAAAAGCGCTTCTCGCACAATTTCTGGCCCTTTACGGTAATTCTTACGTTCCAAGTATTCACTCCACCATAATAAAACGCCATCGAAGCCGGCTTCTTTTATCAAGCGATACCGTTCCTTTATAGGCAGTTCATAACCAAACCAATCATAAATAGTAATCATAATCCAGTTCCTCTTTTCCTCATCCAAGTTTGAAATAGCGTCAAAGCTTATCCCTTATGTGATTATTTTGGTATTGAAAATGCTTATACGATGTAAAGGTTGTTATTCAAATAATATCAAAAAGAAACTCGCACGGTTTTTGACCTTTACTGTTGATTGGTGATGAAATAACTTCTTTTGTTTTTAGCCGTATATCAAGAAGTTTTTCTAAGTGTTGCCGACAATGACCAGCGCAGCAAATACAATAAGTAAGTGGCATTGTGCGGTTCTCGTGTGGCAGGTCTCTGACTTTCAGTTCCTTATTTACAACTGCTGAACATACACAAGCAAAGCTATCTTTCTCCTTAATAATCCATCCTCCCGTCAATGTATTGTCTTTATTTAGACGGACATTCCACACCGAATGATAATCTTTCATAAAACTAATTTTTTCAATCTTCTCATGCAATGTTACAGCTTCAATTTTTTTAAGTTTATTGAGTTCTTTATGAGATGTACCACAAGCGCTTGCATCTAAAATTTTATAAGTTATTTCGGGCTCAAGGAGATTTTCCATTCTTTCAGTTATATCAATAAGGTCACCATTTCCGATTATTTCTTTTGCTAAGTTTTCATCGATCTTATGTCTAGATAGTTTTGTTTTAATTCCATATAGCCGTGCCATTTTTATTACTCCTCCTTCATTTCAAGCAAATGTTAGATTATGCTTATTTGGTTCACCATTGTGATTTAAATTTTTATTCTACCTCTTCGCTATATACTTTCGTCAACCTATCGCAATGCAACAGACCGTCCACGCTGTCACGGTCAAACGCCGTGTTTATTGCAGCAATATGTCTGTCATATCCAGGATCGGTAGGCTTCATTAAAGTTCTACCGCATCCTTGTGCATACCTGTTGTTACATAATGGCTGGGACCCGTGAAGCCAGAAATGTACACGGGTGTACATCCCTAAACTTGCTTTTATTGGCTATTATAAAATTCGAATTGTGGACCTTTATCATCACTTCTTCTTAACTCATTATAACATCCATCCGTATATTTTCCACAAACCTTTCTCCAAAACTCTATTGCAGGTTTGTTAAAATCCATAGTTGATACTCGAAATTTATCTTAGTGGGGGGTGTGAACAGTAACTGCTGGCCTGCTGAATAAGGAAAATAAATACTTGATTTCGTTTTCATCACTGATATTAAGTGGTATGATTGAGTGAGAGAACTTTTCCGGTTTTTATGTCGGAAAAACGAATATGGTGGAGCCAGCAAAGGGAAAGAGGTAAGCCTTATGAGTGTGGAGAACCTGAAAGCCTTCGGTGTGAAGGTTGTGGAGGACAAGGAGTTGAACCGGAAGGCCAAGGAAACGGGCCTGAACAATATTGAGGGTATGATTGCACTGGCCAAAGAATACGGGTATGACATCAGTATGCAGGACTTCATAGATATCGCCAAAGACATGGAATCAGCTGATGAACTCAGCGATGATGAACTGGAACAGGTATCCGGCGGCACATCAGTGGTAGCTGTAGCCGCCTGCGTTAGCGCGGCTGCAGCAGTTACATCCTGTACCGCTCAGGGTGGCTGGTAATTCCATTGCCATCCATGATATGAACTGTTAATTTACATTTGATTGGCTCCACCATATCTATTTCATTTTCTGTTGAGGGACGTGACATGAGCGATAAAAATATGAACAGTTACATGAAGGTCCTGAAAGCCTTTACACAGGACGAACTTGATCAAATTTCCCAAGTGAAACGCTTTTTTGAATGCTATGACGCAGACGCCGACTTTCGGGCGTCAGTCAATTCGGGGCATTTCAGCGATGAGCAAATGAACCGGATGAAGAGAATCGGAATTGAGTTTGATCCAGATGAAATGTCGCCGCTCTGGGAAAATCCGGACGGTGTCAGGGATTACCTTTTACAGACCGGCTGCGGTGTATCCCAATTACAATCATCCGCGTTGAATGATTATCCTCTTCTGAAGCTTTGGCTGCGTTTCGCTTCGAGTAGAAAAATTCAGTACAGGGATGTTTGCACACATCGATCTCTCCCATCAAAAAGCACCCGGTACCAAAAATGGCGCAGTCGCCGCATTGCTTCAGCCGAAAGCGAGCTGGGGGGCTTCAATCATTTCATTGATCACCCCACCCTTGCCATTGAGCTGGCAGATGGCTGCAGCGTTCAATGCTGGTTTTGCTCGTTTTGTGCGGGAAAACTGAAGGGCGTACTGGATTACGGGAAGAACCGGGCTTTCTTCAGAGATATTGTTAAAGCTTGCACCGATATTTTAGGTCAAGCGGCAGGCCTGGCTCTGCTGTATTATGCGACAGAGCCTTATGACAACCCTCATTATATCGATTACATGAAGGATTTCGCCGATATTACGGGCTCGGACGTCTGCACCTCCACCGCAGTCTGCGCAGATAAAAAATGGATTGACGACCTGATAGCCTTTTATCAACCCAGAAATCTGCCCTGGCCAAGGCTTTCCATCCTGACCCCGGGTATGCTTCGAAAAGTTCATGATAATCATACTCCGCAACAACTGATGCATGTGAACATGATCATGCAGATGAAGGACAGCGAACGGCAAAAGGTGTCCGGCGGACGGATTTTCGAACAAAAGCGAGATATGCGGGAACGTGACGACGCCAACTATTTGCAGGACGTTGTCCCGCAGGGGACCATTGCCTGTGTTTCCGGCTTTTACATCAATCTTGTCACAAAGGTCATCAAGCTGGTCAGCCCCTGTTATACTTCACAGCGGTGGCCTTTGGGATATCGTGTTTTTGATGAAGTCTCCTTTGAGACGGCAGAGGATTTTCATCAAATCGTTATGCAGATGATCGAACGGAACATGCCTGAAGTCCCTCCTGAGAATATGCCATTGAGGCTGCGGGATGATTTGGTCTGCAGAACCTTTGAAGATGGGTTTGATCTGGTATCTCCCAATCAAATTCATCACTTCCGGGAAAGGAATATATTCCGGTCATTGGGAAACCTTTTAACCGGTTCGCCTGTGACCTTCGGTGATGCCATGAATACTCTTGTAAGTTCAGGGAAGTATAGCTTTTTTGAAGCCCAGGCTGTTTTAAACAATTTGTTTCACAACGGTTTTTTAGATGAAACCGTGTATTCGGCAAAGCTGTAACCTCCTGTCGTGGAATTATCCAGGAAAAGCCATCTGCAAACATGGCTCTTATGGGTAGTACCAGAGGATCATGCAATATGGAACATGGCAATAATCAAACAAACTTATCGGCGGATTTGGATCTGCTTCATGGAACCATCCCCCCCGAGCTTTTAAACCCCGATGGATACCGCAGGCTTACCGCTGTAGCGGATATGCTTCCCGCATCGCTGACTAATTTCTGGGGTTTGGAAAGCCGTTTGCATGAACCTATGCCTTTAACTGATATCCTGTTTGAAGTAAAAAGAAACACCCCCGGTCACAGGCTTTTGGCCGGCCAGTATACATCCAGCCTGGATCAGCTGTGCCGGATGTATCCGTTGTGGCAGCAAATCAGGTCATTTGCCGCACAATGGATTCAGCACCAGTCTTTTATGAACAAACACATCCTGAACCTGTGGCTTGAATTCGATACCGAAAAGCCGATATCGTGGGAAGCTGCAAGCGGACTTATCGGTCTGCCATCGGTTTTTCTGGGCTTGCGCAGTGCAGAACTTACAATGGACGAGCTTCACGAGCTTTTATCGCAATCGTGTGATTTGCTGCAAATTTCCGGAGAAACCCTCGAAAATGTTATTTCATTTATCGGAAGCATCCCCCAACCGGGACAGCTGTTTCAGCTTGGCTCCATGCTGGGAAGACCCTGCAGAGACATCAGGCTTTGTATTAACAAACTCAACCCCTTACTAATACCGGACTGGCTGAAAGATATGGGCTGGCGGGGTAATGCAAAAGCTTTAAAGGCAGTTTTTGATATGCTTGCGCCAGCTGTCCGAACACTGGCAGTGGATCTGAACTTCACCGGAACCGGGATCTCTGAAAAAATCGGCATTGAATGCTATTTGGACTGGGATCGGAAAGATACCGATAATTGGGCTGATTTTTTGGACGAATTATCTGAATATGTCTGTATTCATCCATCCAAACGTTCCGGGTTGCTTCGGTACCCCGGAGAGGTTCCCTTACCTGCTTCCCGCAGGAAGGAAACCTCGGACACCCTAAGCCTTATGCTGTTTAAAATGATTCATCATATCAAGCTGGGGTTTCATGATGGCGGCATTACGGATGCCAAGGCATACCTGGCCATATATCGGCCTGGGATACAGCCCGACAACAACTGGCTGGTTGACTGATCATACTGCCTGATTTGTTGAATTTGGATGGCTTCCAGCCATGTTGTGGGGGAATCCAGGAAATAGAATCACCAACCCCGCCACTCCCTAACTCCACTCGCGGCGAGAACGCTGATTCTGAGGACACTAATTTGTTGGAGGTCTTTCATGAAAAGAATCCTGTTCATCAATCCGCCGGTGGTCTGTGTGAATGAATGTCAGAAAGGCTGGTATTCATTCGCACACCCCACAAGCATTCTGAAATTGATTACCTGGCACAGGCTTCAGGGCAATGAAACAGCCTTTATTGATTGTATGGATTATGAGGGCGGAAGCAACCCCGGCAGCATCAAATCAAGCAGGGATATACCTCCTGGGGATGACAATTTTAAACCTGTTCTTTCTCTTCAGCCTTATAAAAAACTTCCATTTGGATCGAACCGGTTAAATTTGTATATCGACACCTATCTTCTGGGCAAGCCTATCCGCTGGCTCGAGGATGAGCTGAAAAAGCAGACTGCGCCCGATGAGATCTGGGTATCCTGCCACATGACATTTAATAATGAATTAGCTCATGAGGTAATTCGCACTGCAAGAAGAATTTTCCCCAAAGCAGAGATTTTGCTGGGAGGAAATTATGCTACCTTGTTTCCGCAGGAAGCTGAGCAAAAAAGCGGCGCAACCGTCTTCAGAGGGCTTTTCCCCGGGGCTGAGCGGTTGTTTCCGGATTACTCCCTGTTTCAGGGAGCTATGGATTATATCGTGTTTCAGCTGGATCTGGGCTGTAGCAATCGTTGCTCTCATTGCGTTAACAGCCTGCTGCATCAGGAGATAGTACGGCTTGATATTCAGGCTTTGGTGGAGGATCTGAAACGTAAGAGGGAACAATTTGGTATTTCTGATTTTGTGAACATTGATCCGAATGTGGCGTGCTTTGATCTGAAAGCTTTTCTGCGGGAATGCATAGACCGGAAGCTGGATGCAAGGCTTTACTTTTATGGCGGCATACAGCCGGACAAAGTAACGCCGGAGCTTGCTGTAATGATGCACGAGGCAGGTGTGAAGGGCCTTACCCTTCCCCGGGAACTGGAGACCGCTGTGTTGCAAAAAAGCTATTCTCCGGGGAATTTTTTCAACGCAGTGGAACTTTTTCAGAAGGCCGGCTTTGATCTGTCCGATTTCCACTGCTCCTTTCCGGTTGGGTTCATGGACGACAATCTGATTGAACTCGTAACCATTATCCGGGAAATCCACGATATGGGTGCGATCCCGGAAATCGCCCCGGTGGCGTTTGTTCCCGGAACCCCTGAATACGCGCGGCACGCACCGGTGCTTCAGGGAAAGACACTGGAGGATTTGAATTGGGCATTATGGCCGGCTCTGGACAGTACCGACGAAATCATTGCTCATTCCATTTTGTATAATGCCGCTCACGGCAACCGGTTCAACAAGCCCTGGAGTCTGAAATCTGTGGTTCAGGGCAGAAGTTGAACAAGATTTTATAGCAAAGGATGTGTGTATATGCCCAATCTCAATGCCCTTTTAGCCAGATGCATCATGGCATACCGACAGGGTCTGAACCAGCCGGTACCGCTGTTGGAGGAGGCCGGCGAGGCTTCGCTGAAAAAACTGACTGCAGCTTACATAAACGCTTCCGTATCTGCAGAAGAACAAATAATCTATAACAAAGTCATGCATCTTTTGAACATTTCTGATAACCTGCGAGCACAAAACCTTCACCAAGCATCTGAGAACACCCTGCATGAAGCATGCAGAGAACTGAAAAAGAAAGCTGTATCCCGGCCGACGCACCTGTTATGTTCATCATTCATCCTGCAGGCGCAGGCAGAGCTTTCATTCGATTTGAAAAATGATCGGCGGACACGTAAATTTATCCTGAAAGCTCTTTCTGTAACTCAACTGCTGGAACAGGACTATTCCATAGCTTTTTTGCACATTCTCAGGTTGCAGCAGGTACTGCTTTATATCAGAGTATGCCGAAGGGCATGCGAAGAAAGCCTGGCATTACAGCTATGCGGGGAAGCGATTTCCTACCTTTTGGGTTATGTCAGCCATCTGCAAATTTCAAAGGGTTGGGAGCAAAGCTTTCGGGAGCTAATTCCCGAACCCTCCCGACAAGCTTTAGCCGCTCAGTTTGCTAGTGAAGCGGGCATGATTCTTGCTGCGCATCCCAAGGAACAGGCTGCTGAGATGTTTTCAGGTTTTCATGTTTGGAAACACTTCCACAATCAGGATCCCCTGAAGGAGATTTTTGGCTGGGGAGAAATGAAGAGCGCTTATTTAAATGAAGATTACACAACTTTCCTTACCCTTTGTGCAACTTTTTTGAAAGCCGGACGAAAAGAAACCCTGCTCTGGGACACCACGGTTGTCGATTTATACCGTTGCTGTCAGCTTCTGAAACCGGTTCAGACCGCAGATTTTCTGAAGGAGGTTGCAGTAAATACCGAAAACTTGAGGGATGTCCCGCCGGGGGGGTATTCGCTGCCTACACAAACCTCGTACAAACGGATTTTCGTACTGAAGCAGCAATCTTATCCATCCTTTGTACTGCCATCGGAATTAAAGGCACTGCTACTCTCGCTTGATCCTGACCGGGCATGCGGTATCGACGCTGCTAAGGAAACATCAGGAAGCATTGGTGCTTCGCCGTGGGGATTCGCGCAGATGTCATCAAGCCCCCGCAGATTCCATGCATATAACACAGGCTTGCCGCGATCGGGCTGCTCATCGATAATGGCCCTGTTTTCCAATTACAATTCAGTCGCAGAATACAAGGAACGGGAATCGGTAGAGCTGATAACCGCCTGGAAGGATGGCTGGATCAGCGAAAACACCCTGCGGGATTATATACGGTACCGTCATGAAATCGGACAGCTGGAGATGGATACGGCCAGCTTTAATCATTTTTATCTTCATATTCTGGTGAACGAATTCCCGGAGGCAAAGTTCATTTTCACAATCCGGGACTGTTATTCCTGGGTGAATTCCTTCCTTAGAATGATATCTCGCTGGAAAAAACACTTTGGGGATATCGGGCAGGAGATGCCCGACTGGATGCTGAATTACGGCCGGATCCTCTTCGGGGAATATGACTGGAATTGGTTCAACTCCTATGAAGATCTGTTGAGAAACCTGGATCCTCTGGTGGAAATGTTCATCAAAAGCTGGGCTGATCTGAATTCAAGAATTTTGGAGCTTTTACCGCCGGAAAGATCTCTTATTGTCAAAACCTCAGAAATCTCCCGCAGCCAAGCCAGGATTTCTGAGTTCATCGGCATTCCGGTTCATACGCTGACCGAACATCACCATATCAACATGGCGCCCGATAAAGTGAATCTTTTACAGGGTTTCAGCAGAGAAAAGTTTGAAGCCCTGGTTCATCAGTACGCGAAGGGATCCCTCCTCACTCAAGGCCTTTAAGGTTTCACTAACGTGGATCTTGCATTCACCTTATTTCAAATTATGCTCATACGGCGAAGTTGTTTAATCTATATAATCATTGTGAAGTAAAACGACTTCTGATTATGCTCATTTTGTTTGATTGGACATGTTTTTTGCAAAGCCATCCATAAAAGTCAATAAAGCAATAATGTTATCTACAAGGTTATCATCAATGCTTGTCCAAGAATAACTATATCCTGGGAAGTACGGACACAACATATATTCTGACTGGTCATGGGTTATCGGAATATGTGCCAAAGGTCGCACACCGGTTTTATCTGTTTGGACGCAATATCTACATCCATCACATTTTTTTGTATACTTAATTAGGGTCTACTGAAAAACGGTCAAAGTATTGTAAACACTATGTTCTAAGGCATTTTTGTGTTATAATAGTGAAAGGAAAACTACGATTTTGTCAGAAAATCCTTGCACATGGAGAAACAGAAATGCTTAAAAAACCAGATAACAAAGCTCAAATATCATTCTTTACGAATTTCTTTGCCTGTAATCGCGAACTGGACCCAAGCAACCGTTGGGTAACTCTATCGAAGCTGGTTCCATGGGCAGAAATCGAAGAAAAATATAAGAAGCTATTTGCAGATATTGGTGCACCTGGCAAAGCAATTCGTATTGCTGTTGGATCATTAATCATCAAAGAGCGGTTGGGTTTAACCGATGATGAAACCCGCGATCAAATTACTGAGAACCCATACCTCCAGTACTTCCTGGGG
>LSQX01206162.1_pt1 | contig 20523 bp, 19 predicted proteins | sample 654561 | NCBI WGS metagenome assembly LSQX01 (sample SAMN04489861, study PRJNA283612) | anaerobic digester metagenome | isolation source: 4 biogas reactors fed with cattle manure at either 37C or 55C with and... | place: Denmark: Kongens Lyngby | collected 2014 | reverse complement strand
CCATCGCCACCAACGACACGGATGAAGGCCGCCAGTTGAACCGCCGTGTGCAGGCTGTCATGGAAACCTACATCCGCAGATAGTCCTTTTCTGTGTAAGGGAAACAAACCACCCCGGGAGAAGAATTTCCCGGGGTGGTTGTCCATCCCTCCTGCATGGTCCGCAAATATCGATACGCAAACTCACAATCAAACCGGCCCCCACAGGCCAAGCGACCGACAATCAAACCGTATTGCCACTATACAGGGATTTCCTTTCATCGTCGAACCCGCCAATCTTTCTTTCCACCTTTCCTTTATTCAATTTGATGCATCAGAGGGGTTTTTTCGAACAGCCAGAAAATCCATGACATTTTTTCGGTGATTGAAATAAAGGAAGAAGCTTGTCGCCACCACCCCGATCGTAGAAAACGGATGAAAGCCAAGTGCGGTGATCGTACCCGCTGCAAGGATGGCGATCATCAAAAACGAAGCCACGAAGGGCAGATGGGTCACCCTGTAGAACAGCGTCCAGACCAGAGCCGACACGACGGCCCCAAGGGGAGAAATGGGGATGGTAAAACCAAGATAAGTGGCAACGCCTTTACCGCCTCGGAAACGGTGATAACAGGGGTATCTGTTCCCAACGACCAGAGCTAGACCAATCCACGAAACCTGGGCTTTGGGTAAACAATAAAGGGCAGCCCAAGCCAGAGCCACAGCCCGGGTCACATCCAGCAGGAGGATCAGGGCCGCCCAGCCCAGCCCGGCCTGCCGCCAGACGTTGATCGCACCGGCATTGCCGCTGAATCGGGATCGGGGATCCCCCCTGCCCGATAGGGAAAAAAGAAGTATGGAAAAATTCACGGAACCTATCAGATAAGCCCCGACCAAAATCACAGCCAGCAACATCGTCCTGTATCTCCCCTTGTCTGTTCCGGCGTTGATTTCATGGCGCCCTCTTTGCCAGCGTGAAAAGATGATCGTCGACGGTGTCGTGAAAGGCAATGTAATCTCGACCATCGACCTTCAGATGACTGACATGTTCCCCGATTTCCAGAACATCGGTCCTCTGCCAGCAGTCACCGATCGGGATGTTGATGGCCTTGGTCACGCTCTCCTTGATTGACCAGACCCTGAGCGCCGCAGGCATCACGCCGAGTGAAGAGGCGTCGGTCAGGCGTGATTCTTGATCGTTCATAAACAGATGCCGGGCTTTGAGCACCCGCTCGGAAAGCACTTCCACATCCACTCCGATCGGCTCATCCGATACGGCCGCGACGGCGAAGCGACGATCGTGGGAAAGGGAACAGGAAACGGGTGTCTGCCCGCTCGGATGGGGACAACAGGGCCGGATCCCGTCAGGCATCATCGTGTGGATATCCTGCGCCGGCGTCAGCCTTTCCCCGCCGGCGAGTTCACGGGCCAACATTTTCAGGGCCAGACGGCCCATCAGATACCCTCTTTGCCTGCGCCTTCCCATTTTTGCAAACCGTTCGCTTTCAACCGGCGTCAAGGCTAATTCAGCAAAATCGAAAAAAGCACCATCCTCCATGACGGCCAGGGCATGGCAGTTTGCGCGCAGTGTAGGCAGGGAATCGCCTCTGTCTCGCCGGATCCAGGAGGGTGGCTTGCCGCGTCCCACGAAAACATCCTTCATCGTTAATCCCCTGATGCTCTCCCGGAGATTCCCTCGTTCGTCAGCAATGACCATGTCGAAGATGAAATTTTCCCGGGTTACCTTCACCGGCAAAATTCGGCAGTAATATGTTTCCCCCTGAACGGTCGGATTCATGACCCTCCGCTCGTTGAAACCGATGGGAAAGGCGACAATACCATGAAAACGCTGACTCCATGCGCAGGCCACATGCATGGCCCCGTCGAAGGGAAAGATCGAGCCCAAGGGCGTCAGCGGTGCCGGATGCGGCGCCGCAAGGACTCTGCCCAACCCACCACCCTCGGTCAAAAACACATCGCCTTGAAGGCTGTGGAACGCCGGTCCGAAGGGGATGAGATCACGGTAAATTTTTTCTGCGGACACTCGGAAACAGATTCCTTCAAGCGATGCCGACAAATCATAGGGAAAAGCGGTGTCGTGCTCAGATGATCCAGGAAAATCAACGATGGCGTGGATTTTTTCCCGTCTGATAGCGGATCGCCCGGATGGGGCTACGGTCACCAGACGGGCCGATATTCGGCTGTTTTCAATTACTTTCACATCATGAAAGACCCTTATTTCATCATCGTCGGGTCCGATTTCCAGAAAACGGCCGAAAGCGGCTTGCCCCATGACGGTAACGCAGAATTCCGGCTGCACGTTCGCAACGGTTCCCCCCAGATGCTGGAGAATCTCCGCTGCGGGAAAGATCGTTTTTCCGGCCACATGATGGTCCTGGAGATACGGTAAAACTGAAATCGAACAGGGAAAACGACGCCAGCCGTTTGGGATTACCTCAGACGGAGGGGGCATTGCCACCATCACGCCCTCCCTGTTTCCAGCAAGGCGCGTGCCTGCTCCATACAGTCCGAGAGAGAAAATGCGTCGTCATCGTAATCCGGCGCCAAGGTTCCCGCCAGTTCGACGGACACGGTAAATCGTTCCCGGGTGTTGAATAGAAACCGCCCGGGAATAAACAAACGTCCTGTGTTTTTGATCCTCACCACCTGAATAGGGCTGCGACAGAACCTGGCGATACGAAACGCTCCCCGGCCGAGCGTTCCAACCTGGCCGCTGCGGCTCCGGGTTCCCTCGGGAAACATAAAAAGGTTTCCTCCTTCTACCAGGTAGTTCTTCATCCGCCCAACCTGTTCGAAAAGAATCTCCGATCCGGAATCCGCCGCCAAAGCGGGGATATAACCGGATATTTTCAAGATCCATCCAAACACCGGGAAATGGAAGTACCGTTTCTTGACGACGGTCTTTTGCTTTGGAAAGAGTGAAACCAAGAGGATCGGATCCAGGAAGGACCGGTGGTTAGCAATGATGACGGACGAACGCATGGCCCGGACTTCGGACGAAACGTACCAGGTGACTTGGGGGATCAGGATCCGTAATAACACAAAAAACCTTCGGTGCAACAGGTGGTTCAACTTCTGGAAGGCCTTCTCCCGGTTGCGCGAAAGGATAAAAGCGATAAGGTAGAAAGGGGCAAAAAACAGAAGAAAACCCAGGATATAATAAACCCACAGGATCAGGGTGACGGTGAAATCCATCCATGTGCCTCGTAATTTGGTCATTGCCTCTTTTTCCCAGGATGATCCCCTTCAAGACGGTTTACGGATGATCAGGTTTGTGTTGACGCCACCGAAGGCAAAATTCTGAACAGCCGCGATTTTAATCGGGAAGTTCTCGACATGGCGGCTGTGACATATCATGGCACAGCGTTCGTCGACCTCGTCCAGATTCAGGGTCGGTACGAGGCAGCCTTCCCGCATCAGATTGAGCAAAATGATCGTTTCGATGACGCCGCAAGACCCCATGGTGTGTCCCATGTAGCTCTTCAGTGCCACCACCGGAGGACGGCTCCCGTAAACATTATGGATCGCCTGGGCCTCAATGATGTCCCCCATTTTCGTTCCCGTGGCGTGGGCGCTTACAAGATCCACGTCCCGGGGATCAATCCCCGCGCTTTGCAGGCCGACGCGAATCGTCTGTATAATACCTTGAAGATTTGGCAGGATCAGATCACCACCGTTGTTATTACAACTGAAACCGATGATTTCCCCCAGAATGGTGGCCCCTCGTTTGCGGGCATGTTCGAACTCTTCCAGCAAAACAGCGCCGGCCCCTTCACCCACGACAAGGCCATCCCGTCTGGCGTCGAACGGACGGGGCGTCATGTGAGGTTTGTCGTTGAAGGCCGTGGAACAGGCCAGCAAATTGTCAAAAACAGCGACGGTCGTTGTATCGTACTCGTCAGCACCACCGCAGAGCATGGCATCCTGCATGCCGAACTTAATCATTTCGTAGCCGAAACCAATGGATTGACTGCTGGTTGTACAGGCTGTGGAAGACGAGATAACGCGGCCTGTAATGCCGAACATCTTCGTTATATTGACCGCTGTCGTGTGGACCATGGATTTCAGGTAATCGACGGCGCCGATGGATCTCACGTCCTGACGAGTTCCGCCGAAGAAAGTTTTGTAGATTTCACGCTGTACTGTGGGGCTCCCGTGGGTGGAACCAAAGGCAACACCCAGGCGACCGGATGTGATGAAGGCTGAATCAAGGCCCGCGTGCTCAAGGGTTTCCTTTGCCACCTGGCACGCATAATAGGCAACAGGGCCCATGGTTTTGCGGAAGGTGCGCTTGAAGTCATAGATAACAGGATAATCAACGGTGCCGAATACTTTCGAGTGGATATGGCCGGATAAAAGACCATCTTCCTTCAGGGGTCTGATTCCCGATACACCATCCCTGAGGCAATGGAGCATTTCCTCTCTCGTCCGTCCGATGGGTGTAATGGCGGCACAGGCCGTAATGACGACTCTTCTTTCCATGTGTTTTCGATGTGGTCTTCTTTACGAGAAATATTTTTATTTCATTTTTATCTCTCTGGCTTTGGCCAGGTTTTCTATATAGTCGCAGATCTGATTGATGGTCCGGATATCCATAGCCTGTTTTTTTTCCTCCTGGCTCAGCTCCGCCCCCAGCAGCTTTTCGATCTGCAGAAGCAGTTCCACTGCGTCAATGCTGTCAAATTCGTGTTCTGACCGAAGATCATCGTCCAGCCCGGGATTTTTTATCTCGAATTCCTTCCAAAAAATCTCCAGAATATGGTCAACGATTTCATCACGCGTCATGTTACCTCCAGTCCCATTATTATCTCTGGTGTTCCAATTTGTCCTCCCCGTCATTTTGGAAACGCTTTCCAGAGCTGTATCGTTTTGGGATCGATTCCCACAGGCCGCCGCCGCGCATTTAAGGCGCAGTGCCATGTAAACCCCGTACAAACCAAAGCACCCGATTCCGCGTTTGTAATCAAATAGTCAAACCGGAGCTTCACCCGTTCCAAGTCTGCCGGACGGGTGTGAACAAACATGGGATCATCATAATACAGGGATTCCCAAAAGGTAATACCCAGTTCAATCACCGGATAAACGAAACCGCTTTCCTCGATCTCCCGATAAGGATAGGCCGCATCGCGCATGAGTGAAGCCCGGCCAAACTCGAAATAACGAAGGTAATTGGCATGATAAATCACCGCGGAACGGTCCGTGTCGGCGTAAAGCGTCCGCTGGGTACACCGGTGCCACAGCAGACCGCTTTCCAAGTCCCTGACATAACGGGGATTGTCATTCAGAGGTTCTGGACGGAATGGTTTCGGCCTCATATGCATCCTCGAAAAACGATACAGCAGTTTGTTCCGCCAAAGCCAAAGGCGTTGGAAAGTGCGATCTCGTGATGCTGCCGGCGGGCAGTATCCGGAACAAAATCCAGATCGTCGAAATGGTAATCGGGTAGATGGTTGATGGTCGGCAGGAGTATTCCTTGCCCCATCCCCTCTATGGTCAGGGCGTTTTCAATGGCTGCGGCGGCGCCAAGGGAATGGCCGATCTGGGATTTGTTGGAAGAAATCGGAATCCGAGGCAGGCGCTTGTCAAAAATGGTGCGCAGACAGTCGATTTCAGCACTGTCGCCAGCCATGGTGGAGGTGCCGTGGGCATTGATGTAGTCGATATCATCCGTAGTAAGACCCGCGTCGCTGATGGCGTCTACAATGGTCCGAATGATCGTCTGTTTATGGGGCCGCGTAAAATGGTGGGCGTCTGCACTCCAACCGACGCCCATCACTTCGGCACGAGCGTGCAGGCCATGAGCCTTGATGGATTCCTCGGCGGCCAGGATCAGGACACCCGCTCCTTCTGCGATGACAAAGCCTTTGCGGTCCAAACTGAATGGCCGGGAAGCCTGGGAAGGATCGCCATAGGCCCGGTCGTAGGGATGGATCTTGATCGTTGCGTTCATATTTGCAAAACCGTGAATAATTTCCGGAATAATCGGCATATCGACCCCCCCGACCAGGGCAAAATCACAGTCGCCGTCCCGAATCATACGGGCGCCCAGGGCAAGGGCATAATTCCCCGATGCACATGCACCCTGGGGCGAAAAAATCGGTCCGGTGAAGCCGAGTTCCATTGCGGCCTTCCCCGCAGGAAGGTTGGCGCAGATATTGGGAAGCAGATATGGACTGACCTTGAGAGGCCCCCTCTCCCTCAGGTTTTCCACGGCGCATCTCAGCGCGTCGCTGCCGTTGATGGCGGATCCGATCAGACAGGCCGTTTTTGGACCCGTATGCCGGTCTACAACCAATGCGGCATGCTCCAGGGCCTGGCGGCAAATCGCCACGGTCAAAATGACGAAAGCCGCATTCCAGTTATACACGTCCTTTTCATCGGCAAGTCCGAGCTGCAGGGGATCCCATTCGGGAATTTCCCCCACGACATGGCTTAACGTCTTGACTTGACAACGGCTTATAGAGCGAAAACCGGCTTCACCCTTTATTGCCCGCTGCCAGCTCAGGGAAAAGGTTCTCCCCAGAGGCGTCGCCGCACCGTAGCCAATGACAAAAACCCGTCTATTTAATGGCGCCCTCATAGATTGATCTTCCTATCCGTTTTGCAACAGTGGGTCAAACGATTCTGTGCAAAATCAGGCAGTTATTGCAACCGCCGAAACCAAAGGCATTCTTCAGGACGTATTCCTGCTCCAGGTTCCGTGTGCCCTGGGTCACGCAATCAATGGGAAGCTCCAGATCCGCCTGGTAATTGATCGTCGGCAGAATCTGTCCGTTACGCATACTCTCCATGGCCAGGATCGTCTCAATGGCGGAAGAGGCCCCCATTGCATGTCCCGTCTGGGATTTATTGGCCGTAACCGGGGGAATGTCCGGCCCGAATACATCACGCAAGGCTCTCCATTCGACCCTGTCACCTACCTTGGTCGACGTGCCGTGGGCATTGATGGCATCAATATCCTCCGCTTGCAAGCCGGCATCGCTGAGGCTGTCAGCAATGCAGCGACGAACGGTTTCAAGGTTCGGGGCGACAAAATGGTGGGCGTCGGACGTCATGGCCCAGCCCGCCATTTCTAAAAGTGGCTGCAGTCCGTATACTTCGGCAAAATCCGGAGCGGCCATGATGATGCAACCGGCCCCTTCTGATACCACGAATCCGCGCCGGTTACGTGAAAAAGGCCGACTGGCCCCCTCCGGAGCCTCCTCCGGTGCACCTTCCTTCGGACGGTATGCCCCATTCATCGTGGCAAACCCGGCCACAATCGGTTCCACCAGAGGAAAATCGACGGCACCGCAGATGGCGATATCGGCCATGCCCTGCGCGATAAGGAGCGCTCCCATAATCATGGAGGTGCAACCGGTGGCACAGGCAGTGATGGTTGCCGTGATTGGACCCGTCGCGCCGGTCATAATCGATATCTTCCCTCCCACCATGTTAATGCAGGCGTTGGGGTTCGTAAACGGATGAGGCAACCTGCCATCCGAAACCAGCCGCCGGTCAGCCTTCAGGACCGCGTCGAGACCGCCGATGGCCGAACTGAAGGTGATGGCCGTACGGGGTGCGATGGACGGGGTAATTTCTATGCCGCTCATTTGCAATGCCCGATGGACCACCAGCATGGCGTAGGGAAATAGGGGTGATGTCCATTGGGACATATCACGGGAGACAAGGAAAGGGTAGGCCCCGGTATCTATGGCGCCCACTTCTCCGGCAATTCGAACGGGAAAGCCCTCGCGCAAGGGGAAACGTGTCAGGGGGCCGATACCACTGCATCCCGCCGATGCCTGCTCCCATTGCTCCGTCAGATCCAGTCCCAGGGGAGACACAGCATCATAACCCAGAATCACCGGCCGTCTTTTCCCCGCTTTTCCCTTTGCCAAGACACTCATGAAGGGAAACTACCAGGGGATGAAACGATACAACTTGGCAAACATCTCGTATACTTCGATCCAATTTTGGAGATCCTCTGTCGAACGCAGATGTTCACGCTTGTTCACCATCACCCAACTCATATGGGCTGCCCCATCCTTGCAGGTGGAACAGTCCCGCGTTTCGGAAGTACAGCACCGATGCATGGTCTGAAGGTCGGAAGCCCAACGGATAAAATGAATGAGCCGTTTTGGTCGGGGATTCCGCGTGTCAAGCGGTTCCGTCACGGAGGGACATTCATTCCACCCGAACGTCCGTCCCATCATTTTACCTGTTGTGATGATCTCATGATAATAACGGCAGGAGACAACCGTTCGTGGGTAACGGTCAAGCATGTCGTCCATCTCGCTTCGCACATCGCGCAATTTATCCTCATTCCAGGAAAACCCTTCGACACCCTCATCATTCGTCAGGAGCTGAAAGTGAACTTTCAAGCCCGCGTCGGCTATTTTTTTGACCACCGACTCGATACGGCCAACCTGTTTCGGCGTAATGGTGTAGAGATAGTAAGTATACGGGTCCCCCTCATAATGTCGTCGCGATACGGCAAACGTATCTTTCCCCCGAAGCATTATTTCGTCTTCCGCGTCTCCCCAAAGTGAAATGCCCACCATCATATCAGGAAAGCGGTCCCGCGGGATCTTTATTTGCCCATTGGTAGCACAGTAGGTCGGAAGCTGTTGGTAGAACGCCTCGACCCGGTCCAGATAAAGTGTCGGCTCGCCACCGATCAGTATGGCAAGATTGACACCCCGCCCTTTTTCCTCGGCAACAAAAGCGTACCACTTCGTCAGGTCCATTTCATCGGACGCCGCCATATGTTCGTTGGAAGAAAAGAAAAAACATCCCTTACAGCGCAGATTGCACTGGTTGGTCACATCGTAAATGGAGCTGCGGATATTCAGGCGTGCAATGTTCCGGTAACGCTCATGCCAAGCCGCATCCAATAAGGAACTAATCGTTTTCATAAGATATGATGGTATTTCATCCGCTATTTTATCATAAAAACATGACGATACGAGTGGTTACTAATCCGAACAAACTTTACCGGGTGGTTCTACCATTTTATCGCAGAGGTTTCTCCCCTTCACATAACCCATTACCCAAACAGCCAGGTAGGTATCTACATAATCCAGCCAAGAGCTGAAGGTTTCCGGATCAACCACATGACGATGTAGACGGGCGGTGACCACAGCGCTGCCGGCGGCGTAATGCCGACAATCTTCGCAGTCCGTATCCGGAACACAGCAGGCGACACGTCGGTCCCAAGAGAGATCCGTCCGGTATTGACGGAAAGATCGGCCAAGACCTATGTCGGTGGAAGTGTTCATCCGGGGATACGAACAGCCGTAAAGCGTGTGAAGCCCGGCGTGTTCAGTGTGGGCCACAACATTGTAGGCTGAAAACAGTATGTTTTCTGGATACCGTTTCAGCAAATCCATCATGGTGCGACGGGTTCGCAACAGTGAGGTCCCGTCATGCCTGAGCCCCCCCGTATAAGCCACCGGGGAGGAAAATATGTTGAAGGTTACGGAACAATTCCGGTGGACGAGTACGTCTATGACATCGTAGATCTCCTCGATGTTGTCATGGGTAAATGTGTACACGAAAACGGCCCTAGGATCTCCCGCATAATTGTCGATCTGGCGTTCCAGAAGATTCTTTGCACGGCGGGTGCGAAAACTTGTCTCATCATTCCCCCAGACGGAAATGTGTATCCGATAATCCACACTTTCAGGAATTCGAATGAGGCCGTTGGTGGCAATGCAGCCCAGAGGAATTTCCTGGTAACAAACTTCAAGCAATTCTGGAACAAGGGATGGTTCAGCACCCGCGAGCACCACATAGGTTATACCACGGGACCGTTCCTCCCGCATGAGTCTGCGCCACGCCTCCGGGTCACAGTTCTCCGGAGCGAACTGTTTTTCTCCTTCATAATAATAACAGCCGTCACAGCGCATGTTGCAGCGATTGGTCATGTCATAGGTCGACTCCCGCAGAAAAAAATACTTTCTGACCTTCTCCCAGCGCAACGCAATGTCCGGTTCTGCTAAAAGCTCGGCAAATTTCCACTTCCTGTTGCCGATATCCGCTGTTGCCGCGGCTATGTTTCCCGTGTTGTTCATGAATTCGCTGTCAGCTCTTATCGTTGGGACCGTAGTCTTTGTTCAATATAATCCGCTATCAGACGAACATTCCTCAGTTTTGGATAATCATCCTCATCAATCGTAATGCCGTATTCATCCTGCAGCACGAGCACCACTGTCGCGAGGTCCATACTGTCCACCCCCAGCTCGTCCACCAGATCAAGATCCGGATCAAAGATGTCCGGCGTGATGTCCTGCAATTTCAACTCGGCAATGACAATCTCGGCGATTCGGATGATCAGGGTCTCTTTTTCTTTGTTCACGGATATCTATTCCTCCTGAATATATCAATACGCTTTCATTCAACTCAAGGACCATGCCATCGTTCAACGGCTCCCCTCACTCTCCCAGGCAACATTCCGAAAGAATAGCCGCATCCACCACACCACTGCAAACCGGGTTCGTGTCCAGAAAAACCCTGAACGAATAGGAAAGGTTTTCTGCCTGCCTCGATCGGGTGAAAGAGAGGGTCAGTATGTCGTCCGGTTTGACTGGCAGTCGGAACCGCACCCGCCGGACATGCTCAACCCGGATCGCTTTCCCCCGAACGGACTCTTCCTCACAAATCGCTTCTTTCACCATCGCCAGGATGGCCAGGCCGGGTACGATCGGATTTCCGGGAAAGTGTCCGGAAAACCAGGGCGAATCCTTTTTTACGGTAGCCCGGATGTCTGCCATGGCACCCATGGCGTCCCGATCCCTGAATAGGTTGTGCCATGGTTCTGCGGCCATGTGTCATGCACCTCACATAATCGAAACCCATTCATCTGATGCACACCGATACGACCTTCATCGCCATATCGCGTTTCCGTGTACCCTTTACTCGCCGTCCCTGAAAGGGCTCTCCCCGGCAGAGCGATGTGGTCACGGAATAAGGTCAATAATTCACGATACGTTTAACTTAGATGCCTTATCATCTATCCCCGTCTGTATCAATATTTTTTTGCCGATGACGTTCTCAAGGTATCAATCGTCGCCTTTTTCTATACGGGCCATAACGGGCCGACCGAGCAATTCCGTCAGGGGAATGATACGAAACCCTCTCTCCATGAGACCGACGAGAATCAATTCGACCTCGGCAATCCAATCCACGGGCGCAATTTTCCCCGGCGGACAGATATCGTGCAGCACGATAATGTGGTCAGGTCGGGCCTTCTTCGCAACGCGACGCCCCATACCCCGAACGAAACGGTTTCCGGCATCCCAAGATCGACAGGAAAAGGTAACACAAAAAAGGCCATGGCGTTGCAGAACGGAGTCCAGCTTCGGATTGGTAATCCCCACCGGAGGGCGAAAAGCGAGGGGACGGATTCCGAAGCGCTTTAACTGTATTTGCGTCTGAACGATTTCACGAGAAAGACGCTTTTTTGTCCGCAGCATCAATAAAATATCGTGACTGAAGGAGTGATTGCCGATTTCGTGACCTCTTCTGGTCATATCGTCTATCAATAGACCGTACTTTGCGGTCCGTTCCCCGGTGACGAAAAAGGTGGCTTTCACATTGTGTTTTTCCAGCAAATCAAGAAGCAAAGGGGTGGTGGCCGGATCCGGTCCATCGTCAAAAGTGAGAGACACAACGGTCTTGTCTGTTGTCCCCCGGCTGGTTACGGGAAGAAAAAAACCGAGTCCGGGTATGAAAGGAGCCACAAGACAGCAAAGAATAAAAAACGCCAAGGGTATGACAGCCATAATCGGAAAAACAAGACCCAACAGCAGGGCGCCGGCGAGGGTGATAAAACCGAGAATCGCCGCCGAAGAGCCTGCTTCCCTCCAGATTTCTTCTCGCTTCATCGTATCAGGTACTCCCAGAGGGGACCTACCCGACCCCTTGCGTACATCCTCGCAAGGATCCGTGCGGTTTTTTCCGCGCCGGAACCCACCAGCCAGTTGGCTTTGCCTTCCGTATGACCCGCCAAGATCTCCCGTGCTTTTTCTTCATCCAGTCCAGGGGACCAGTAAAAAATCGGTTTGAGCATATCCGTCGCAGGGGAAATCTGGCCTTCCCGAAGGGCAATGTCGTACAGTTGCGTGTGCGGGTATAGGCGGATACCGTTGAAGACAAAATAAACGGCCCTGCCCAGGTCCGATGTCTTGTCAAGGGTTTCCCTCAGGGTGGACTCGGATTCACCGGGTCCCCCTAGCATGAAATAGTGGGCGATATTGAGTCCCGCCTCTTCCGCCCTGTGATGAGCCTCTCGGACATTTTTCATCCGGAAGGGTTTTTTGTACGCCGCCAGCATGATGTCGCTCAGGGATTCCGTTCCGAACTCGACGTGACGAAGTCCCGCCTGTGCGAGTAGGGCGTAGTAATGCCGAGGGGGATTGGTCGGGGTAAAAAAGGCACCCCAGGGAACGGACACACCGGCTTTTTGAAAAGCTGATGCGACGGCCAGGCTCTGGTCATAATCTCCGTTGAAAGTGGAATCGGTAATGTAAAGATAGCGTGCTCCCGCATCCTGGAGCATTCTTGCCGTGGCGGCAACCTCATCGGGAGGAACGGGACGGAAGGTCTTGCCCTCAATATGTGGATAGGTGCAATAGATGCAGCGGAAGGGGCAACCCCGTTTCGTTTGCAAATTGAGCATGCCCCCACGTTGCAGGTAGAAGGATGTATTGTCACGGTTCGGCAGCGGTCCGCGATGAAAGCCTCCGGACCAAGGTTCGGGAAAAACAACGGGGTCACCCTGCCGAACAATCCCGGGAAGGCGCGCTAGATCTTCCTTTTTCTCCAGAGCCGTCAACAAAAGAGGTAAGCGTTCCCCTTCACCAATCACCCCGAAATCCGCATCGAGGCAATGCATCCACGCTTCAGGCATAATTGTGAAACCGCTTCCCCCAAGGATGATCCTTGCCTGGGTATGATTCCGAATCAGGCGGATCAACTCCCCGATGCTCTTCGAAAAAGCCCTCACGTTAGTCGAATCGTTGGTGTCGATATTCCGGATGGACAGACCCACCAAATCGGGTTTTTCATGCAACAGAATGGTCACGAGCGCTGCGTCATCGCTTATCAGGTTCATATCGATGACCAGAACCTGGTGACGGTCTCCGATTGCGCGGGCAACATAGTCCAGACCGATGGGGTAGACCGGATAAGGATCCGTCTCGGTATTGGTGGAAATCAACAGAATTTTCAACAGCACTCCTCCATGATTTCCCGGGCGAACCGTTTCCGGCCGATGATGCGCCTGACCACCTGAAATGAGCCCAGTGTGGTACCTAAGATTCCGGGAGCCAGAATGTTCTGGCCCGCGAAATACAGACCTGCCAAAGAAGGACGACTCAGGCAGGCGGTCTTCAAGAGCTGCGCGGACGAGCGCATAATCCCGTAAGCCGAGCCTCCGGGACTGCCCACCCAATCGCGAATTGTCAATGGCGTATAAATATCGATAACCCGCATACCCTGTAAAGAACCAAAAAGGTCGGTTGCATCGGCAAGCAAGGTTCCGGCCCTTTTCCACTTGGCCTCTTCATACTCCTCCCCCCGCTGTCCGGTCCGGGTATCCAGCCAAGGCGCCCATTCGTCAATCCCGCTTGTGGTCATGATGGTCAACAGAAGCGTCTCCGGCTGGTTACTTCTTCTGATCTGATGGAAGGACCCCCGTGACAGGGAGCCGTCCGCTTCCGGGTAAAGGCGGTAGAGGTTATAGGGCCGTTCTGCATGGTACCTGTCATCCACTGCCAATGTAACGACGAGTAGCCCCTTTGTATTTTCCAGTCCCGTTATGCGCGCCTCGTGCTCGGGCCGAAGGCTTTTTGGGGGAAGCATGGATAGGACGTTGCGTGGGTGGATGGCCGCGATGACGGTATCCGCCGGAAGGCAGCGGCCCGACTTGAGGCGCAGGCCTTTTATAGCCCCGGCATTCACGGTGACACAATCGACAGCGTCACCGACAAGGAGTTCCCCACCAAGAGACTGAAATTGTTGGATAAACCTGTCTGTCATGACGGTGGTGCTTTCAACAAGCCTCCAGGATGAAAGAAGATAGGAGGCGAGAATCATATAGTAGTAAAAGCGCGGGCAATCGTGAAATGGGATGCCTATGAGGGTAGTAGGTACTGCGAGGACACTGACTAGGCGCAAAGAACAGTTCAGCCGAGCCACATACTCACCCATAGGGGAAAAATTATCCAGTGAGCCCTGTATTCCCCGGGTTGTGAGCATGTCAAGACGCGCAAAACTTTCGAAAACCGGTCTCATTTCCTCAATAAATGCCGCAATCTGCCGCTGTTCCGCTGGAAAGGATTGCCTTAGGCTATCCTCGAAGGCGGTCAGGCCTTCGGGAAGATCGAAGACGAAATCGTCAAAGACATATCGGTCGATGGGTCCATCAAGGCCCATCCGCTCGAGGGGTACATGTTCTGTTACCCCCAGGCAATCCCACAATCGCCTGAGGGGCTCACCTGGGGCCAAAGAGCCCAGATAGTGGATGCCCACGGGGCAATCGATTCCTGATCGTCGATACCCGCGGAGAAGCCCTCCCGGTACGGCGTTCTTTTCCACAATGGTTACTGAATAGCCCAGTTTGGTCAGTAAAATGCCCGCCGTTAACCCGCCCACCCCGGAACCGACGACCAGAATTTTCCCAGGATCCCTCGCCCGCTTCACCATGGGGAAACCTCGAGTGCCGTCACATGACGACCGAACCCTAGGACCAGGATACCCTTTCCCTCCAAACCCAAAAAATCATTTCCGCAGAACGCGGCCGGTATCTGCCCTGTTTCAACCATGTACACAGCCAAAACCGCCGCCACGGCGGAAGTCGAAGCAAAATCGCCCAGCAATCGTCGGTAATCAACCACGGGCTGGGTGAATGCCGTCAACGCCAGAAAGGATGCCATCTGAATTTCCGCCTCCTCACGCTCAGCCGGTGGGAGACCCGCGAGAACGAGACCAAAACGTTCCCGAATTCCGGTCCCCCCCCCCAGAGAGGAAATCATTGCGGGAATGCAGGCACTCTCAGCATCGGCAAGGACCGCAAAGCAGGCGTTAACCCGACAGATGGCGCCCGAGGACTGGCTCGACATATACAGAGCTGCACCGCCGTCTCCGGGGGGCGCTTGCGTCGACGGGGAAACATCGAGCAGCGGCGACAGGGTTTTGTGGTATTCATCTGCGCCGACCAGAAGAACGGGGCCATCCTGTTTCAGGAGACCCGCACAGTAGAGGGCCTGTTCAAAAGTGCCCTGACCGCCGGTTATGGTGACGTTCGGGCCGGTCGCCCCGAAATGAATGGCGGCGTGTCCCGCCGGCGCGTTGTGTACAGACCCGATAAAATCGGTCGGACTCGTAAAACGCTCTCCAGAAGCAAAAAGTTTACTGATAAAATCATAGGTTTCAGAGAGGCTTCCCCACCCGGTCCCAAAAAAAATGGCGCGGGGGGCGGCCCGCGCCGCTTCATTCCCACAGGCAGAAAATGCCAGGGATAAAACCATGCGCGAAAGCCTCTTCATCCGACGTACAGCTCTATTATCAAGGGGTTTCAAAATATCCGTATCTGGCACAATACCCCGAACAGGCTTCCCCTCCTTCAGTTGCGCCATGGTCTGTTCAATATCACCCGCAGCAGAAAGACAGGATCGGCCATGGACATAAAAATAGGGTTGCCTCGTAATCGCGGAGGCGGCAACCAGACGACTGTCCCTGTGCCCATCCGGTTCCCCAAAAGCCAGAACGGCATTGTTCCCGCCGAAACCGAAGGCATGCACGCAAACCTTCTTCACGCGGGCGGTTTGAGGTCTGCCCAGGGGAACGGGAATCAATAAAGGATCCTGTGCGCTGAAGCCTACATTGGCGGGCATGAGACCATACTGAACGGCAAGAATGGATATGACTGCGCCCATGGCACCGGCACCAGCCAGGGCGTGACCGTGTGCACCCTTTAGGGAAGACAAAAACGGCATGGACTTCTCACCGAACAGATGTTCTATGGCTCGAGCCTCCGCCTGGTCGTTATCGGCAGTTCCCGTTCCGTGGAGATGGAGGTAGTCGATCTCTTCCGGCCTGATCCCGGCATCATCCAGGGCCACTGTCATGGCTCGTAAAGCGCCTTCCCCTTCCGGATGGGGCGCGGCGGGGTGATAGGCGTCACATGACAGGCCACCGCCGAGATATTCTGCCAAAGTCCCAGGTGGAGGCTCATCAGCAGCGGTCAACATGAGCATCGCTGCTCCTTCGCCCACGGTCATGCCCCGTCGCATGCGGTCGAAGGGACGGGCCCCCGTCGGGTCGACGAGCTGCAGGGAATGGAAGCCATAATATGTCAGGCGACACAGGGCGTCCGCGCCTCCGGCCAGTACCCGCCTGGCATGGCCGGCCCGCAACATCTCCGCAGCGACCTTCAGGGCCGCAAGACCCGAAGCACAGGCTGTAGATAACGCCAAAACGGGCCCCTTGCAACCGAATCTCCTGGCAACGATCTCCGCGACGGTGGATGTCGAATGCAGGTTATAGCACCGGGAATCCTTCTCTTTTTTTTCCAGGAGTTCTTCCGTCAAGGTCATGCCACCGGTGGTGACACCGATGATCACGGCATCCGGCGGCCCGGCAGCTTGCCCCATGGCTTCCGTGGCGGCCTTCATTGCCAGAAGGTGGGTACGGGGCATGCCTCCCGATGAATCGGTTAAGTCAACTTCGCCGACGGCCAGGGGTGCCTGCGGGGTAGAGAACAGCTGGAGGGGTTTAAGGCAGCAACGGGCCTGTTTGATCGAGGTGAGGGTTTCCTCGACACCGATTCCAAGCGGGCTGACGATTCCCATCCCTGTAATGAAAATTCGCGGGGCACTCAATCATTTGTCTCCGTCCGATGATGGAACACATGGTTCGCCAGGGCAGCGATGGAAGCAAAAACTTCTATTCCCAGTTCCTTGGTATCGATAATGACCCCGTAATCCTTTTCCAGCATCATCACAAGCTCGAGCACATCGATGGAATCAAGCCCGAGGTCGCCGCCCACCAACTGTGCGTTGACATCCATATCCGCAGGCGATACGTCGATGAGATTAAGACTGTCTATGATTTTAACCTTCAATTCTTCTATCAGTTCATTCATGGCATGTCCTTTGACCCGATATATTGTTTGGCCGTTCCGATCACATGGTCTGACATCGGCGCAATATCGCCGTTCATCCCTTTTCTTGTCCGGAACACCCAACATGATCACCCTGGGGGCCCAGAATCCTTTCAAACAGACCTTTGATGAGCCGCTTGATCACGGCCTCCGCATAGTCTTTCCCGGCCAGATATAGACCGATGAAGAACACCAGACTCGCCACGGCGTACACAACAGGACCGCCCACAATCACAATCATGGACAGTTCGATGCGATAAGCAAGCCACCCCAGCGCGGCAATGACCGGCCAGCAGATCACATAACTGATGAACATAAGGAACAAACCCGCCATCCTGAGGCGCGACCGGTTCGTATATACACGACAATCGCTGCCTTCCGCAATGGCTTTTCTGATTGCGTCTTTTTGGGCCAGGCGTGCCGCGATATTTTTGATCAGGTATTTCATATCGAGATGATTATTCCTCCAGTTTCCGTCCGAGAAAGGGTTCAAAATGGAACCAGGCATACGGATGCTGACGGACAACCCGTTCCAGTCCATCGATATAGGTCTGGGCCGCCTCCCTGATGGCACGTTGCCGGTCCTTCCGATTTTTGGCCTCCACGTAAACTGGTGTGAGAACCTGGCAATGGTAGGCAAAACGTCCAACCCTTGTGGCAAAGAAGATCAGGAGAGGGGTACGGGACAGCAGGGCGAAGACAAAGGGACTTTCAGGAAGAAACACTTCGTGCCCCAAAAATCTTACCGGTACGACACGCTGGTCTTTACGCCAGGACCGGTCCCCCGTCAGGGATACAATACCGCCGCTCTTCAGAAAATTGATGCCTTCCAGAATATCAATCGGGGCATTCCCCTCCTTTTCCACGGTAACGATTTTGATACCTCGGGCCGCTAGGTCTTGCTTCTGGCGATGCTCAATTTGTTCCTTGTGTTTCCGGCCCATGTAAAGCAGGAGTTTCATTTCCGGAAGATCCCGGCCATGGGATTGCAGAAGTCTATGGGCGGCCAGTTCCCAGCTGCCCAGGTGACTCATGAGCAAAATGCCTCCCGTGCGCTGTTTCACCGCGTTTTCAAGATATTCCCAGCCTTCATGGGTGAAATACATGGGGTAAGCCTCGTTCTGGAGAAAACGGTCCAGAAAGACATCGGTGAACTCGTGAAACTGCCTCCAGGCGCAACAGAGGTGGCCTATCCTGCGTCTGTCCGGAAAGAGTGCGGCGTAAAAGCGGACGCTCACAGCGACACGGGATGGAAACAGACAAAAGTACCCCGTGGCGATAATCCAGGCGACCAGGCGAAACAGCCAGATCCCCGCTCCTTTCGACAGAATCATCAGCAGATGGTAGAAACGGTCCTTCATGTCCTCCCCCGCGGCTCATTCATCACGCAGACCTGCGACAAACCAGACTTCTTCCCTGCCCGGGCTGTCCGGCTCCTGATGGAGGATCTGGAAACGCCCTCGGGAAAGAATTTCCACAATTTCTTTTGCCGTTCGGAAACGGGAAACGCCTCCCTCCAGTTTGATTCTTGTTCCTTCAATTTTGCGTAACCAGGAAGACCGCTTCCCTTGCCCTGACGGTATAGTGGCCCGAATAATGACCGTTCCTGTTGGGGTGAGCACCTCCCTGACACGTTTTAGCGTCAAAAATAACTCGTCGTCCGTCAGCATATGGATCATGTCGAGCAACAGAACCGTATCGGCCCGTCCAGTAAATTCCGGCAGATCGGGAGCCAGGCCTGCCTGGACGCGACCTCGAGTACCGATCACCCGCGATGCGACAGCCACCCGCTTCCGGTTTGGTTCGATCCCGTAAAGACGCGCCTGTGGATGCAGTTCCAAAAGCCAGGCGGCGGGCACCCCGAACCCCGTGCCGATATCAATTATGACTTGCGGTGATTTCACAAAATCCGCCAATCGCGGAAACATGGGGTCGATCATGATCTTGAAGCGCGCGAAAAGTCGCGGATAGCCGTCGAGGTGTCGATAGCGTGTGAAAACCCTGGCCAGGTGCCGGGCCGATCCGGGGGCAAACGGTTCATCCGGCAGCGTTACGGGGATGAAGATCCTTCCCAGCAGCGGTGGAACGATCAGGACGGCCCCCAAAAAGGAATATCCGATCCCCAAAGCGAGGCCAAGCCCCGCGTTCCTCAGCATGGCGTTATCCGATAGAGCCAGAACCGCCACACCAAGAAACGTCGTGGCAAAGGAAAGAAACACGGACATTCTAACCAGGCCCATGGCGGGGTGATCATCCTGAAAATAGCGCTGATAAGACCTCACAAAATACAGGGAATAGACCACTCCCATCCCAATGATCACCACGGAAACCATGACAACCGGCACGCCCAAAGGTTCTCCGAGAAGATTTAGCGTGCCCAGCGTACAGATCATCGCGAAGACTGTCGGCAGAAGGGCGAGTAAGGCCAGTCGCCAATCGCATAAAATGATAAAAGTCAACAGGGCGGTTATCCCCCCCACAATCACCGCCATGCGGATGAAAGCGGACATCATGACCGATCCAAGTCGTTCGCCGAAAAAAGTCGGGTCAAACACCCGGGCGGAATCGATTCCCGAGAATGCCCGGAAAAAAACGCCGGCGTCATACTGTGGACCGGGGACGAGGGCGGCAACGAAAAACCGGTGCGACCCACTGTCAATACCGGAAATACCCAGCAGTCCGGCGAAATGTTCCGGCAGATCGAACTTCGCTTGCGAAATCTGACCACCGGCGATTCGCTCCGGAAAGGAATCGAAGGCTTCTGCCGAAAACCCGAGGAGGCGGGCCTCCGCCGCCAGCATGTCCTTGAGGTTTTTTCGGCGCTCAGGGCTCCAGAAGCGCTTCCAGTCGCCAAGATTGGATCCGGCCAGTTCCTCACCGGGGAAGATCAGGGAGGGAACAAAGAACCGGGAAATGCGTTTTCCCTCCACTTCACGATTCAAAAGCACCGTCAGACGGTCGCATTTTCGCTGCAGATCCCGGGCATCTCCGCCCTCTACCAGAATGTAAACCTTGCTGAAAATATCGCCCCAGATGTCCCGAATCAACTGTTCCGCCTTCAGGGTCTCTTTCGTTACGGCATTCATTGAATCCGGATTCACATTAAATTCCGGGCGGGCGAAACAGAGCATGATCAATCCCAGCAACACGGCCCCATAGACCTTCCCCAAGGAGCGGGACGACGTCAGACGGTTGACGAAGCGCTGAAGGGGCAACAGAGGTTCTCGTTTGGCCGGCGGCATGACGGGAAAGATTACGGGATAGACAAGATGGACGAAAATGTAGGTAAAGATCACCCCCAACGCGGCAAACAGGCCGATTTCGGCCAAAACGGGGAATCCGGAAAAACCCAGAAAGGCAAAGCTGGTCGCGGTACACAGC
>LSQX01300350.1_pt2 | contig 20525 bp, 17 predicted proteins | sample 654561 | NCBI WGS metagenome assembly LSQX01 (sample SAMN04489861, study PRJNA283612) | anaerobic digester metagenome | isolation source: 4 biogas reactors fed with cattle manure at either 37C or 55C with and... | place: Denmark: Kongens Lyngby | collected 2014 | reverse complement strand
AGATCTTCCAAAGCCTTTGCCTGTGCCTGGCGCCACCGTCCTAATCGTTCTCCCACTTCTACTTCGTACCCCTGATCCGAAGGTTGATAAAATACCCGCCCTATAATATTCCTGGGCAGGTATTGCTGGGGCGTCCAGTGCCCCTCATGGTTATGCGGGTAATCATAACCCTGTCCATGACCCAGACCTTTCGCGTCACGATTTGCATCCATCAGATGCAGCGGGACAGGGCCTGCCCCATTCTTCTCAATTTCTTCCAGAGCCGCATGGTAAGCAAAAGCCGAGTTCGATTTTGGCGCAGTTGCCAGGTAAAGCGTTGCTTCCGCAATCGGGAAGATCCCCTCGGGCAGCCCGATATATTCAAAAGCCTGGGCAGCGGCGTTTGCCACCACCAGCCCCATGGGGTCTGCCATGCCAATATCCTCACCTGCCAAAATGATCAACCTGCGCAGGATAAAACGGGGATCTTCTCCCGCATACAGCATTTTAGCGAGCCAGTACAGGGCTGCATCAGGGTCAGACCCGCGCACCGACTTGATAAAGGCCGATATTGTGTCGTAATGAGAATCGTCGTTTTTATCATAGTACACCGCACGCCGCTGGATCGATTCCTGCGCCACGTCCAGGTCGATGATGATCTTCCCATCTTCATCAGGGACGGTTGTTTCCACCGCCAATTCCAGGGCATTGAGTGCATTGCGCGCGTCACCCCCCGCCATGCGGGCCAGGTGTGCCATGGCATCCGGTATCAGAACCACGCTCAACTTGCCATATCCCACTTCGGGGTCATCTATTGCCCTCTGAAGAATTTCCTGAATGTTTTCATCGGTCAGGGGATGCATCTCAAAAATTCGTGAGCGCGAAACCAGCGCTTTGATGACATCAAAATAGGGGTTTTGCGTTGTCGCTCCAATCAACGTCAGCAAACCCGATTCTACATGCGGCAGCAGCGCGTCCTGTTGGGATTTGTTCCACCGATGCACCTCGTCAATAAACAGGATCGTCCGCCGACGATAAAGCCGTCGCCGCTCGGTCGCTTCTGCAATCACAGTTCGCAGGTCACCAACGCCTGCCAGAACAGCCGACAAGCTGGTGAAATGCGCTTTGGTCATGTTGGAGATGATCCGAGCCAGGGTCGTTTTCCCGGTACCCGGAGGTCCAAAAAGGATAATTGAGGAAAATAAGCGGTCTGCCTGAATGGCACGGCGCAAAAGACGCCCCTCCCCGATGATATGTTCCTGTCCAACGATCTCATCCAGTGTTTGAGGGCGGACACGATCTGCCAAAGGCGCATGATGCCGAAGGTCTTCTTGCATGGCGTGATCAAACAAATCCATGCGATGATTTTACCATGCGAGGGTTCAAATTGGAACATTTGTACACAAAAGCCGATCCGAGAGCGCCATCAAATTCCCCCTGGCGGTCATCGGATGAAACAGAAAGCAAAAACCGGACGGTCAGTAACCTTCTGAAAGGTCAACCTCGTTATAAAGAGGAAGTCCTTCCACGTGTCGTTGCAAATTCTCCAGAAAGAATGAGAACGTCTCTGCAGGCAGGTCCTGGCTGAGACCTGCAATGTGCGGACTGAGGATCACATTCGGCAATGCCCATAAAGGGCTGTCTTCTGGCAGCGGCTCTTCCTCGAACACATCCAGCGCCGCGCCAGCAATTTGCCTGGATTGCAAAGCTGCAACCAGGGCTTCCTGGTCAACCAGAGCGCCCCTACCCACATTGATCAGGTAAGCTGAAGACTTCATCGCCAAAAAGGCATCCTCATCCATCAGATGATGGGTCGCTTCGGTCAGAGGCACTGTCAAAACCACAAAGTCGCTTTCTCTCAACAAGCTGTGAAGCGCCTCGATGGGGTAAAGCCGATCAAAATAATCGCCATGGGGGTCACCCATACCCTCCTGTGTAAAGCCCTTATCTTCCGGCTCCATACCATGTTTCTTTGCTGCCAGAATGGTTACATCCAGAGAGTGCAGCAAACGTGCAACCTGGCGCCCGATGCTGCCATAGCCCACAATGCCTACCGTGCTGCTCCTGAGCTCCTGTGGGATCAGTTGCTGATATTTCTCAGTCTGTTTTGGCCATTTTCTTTCCTGTTGGTACCGGTAGAGTTGAGGGAGTTTCCGGTTCAATGCCAAAATTGCCATCAGGACATATTCTGCGACCTGGTTCATAATCACACCGCTCATCGATGTGGTGATGAGACCTTTTTGCTGGAGGATGGGTTGATCTAAAAATGAGTCCACGCCCACACTCTGCAATTGACTCCATTTCAAACCGGGCGCCTGTTCCGGAAGGGGAAAGACGTTCCGTGTATAAAGCGCATTTATCTCTTCCCATTTTTCTTCCGGCACATTTTCAGCGCCCACAGATGGGATCACGGTCAGTTGAATATCTTCAGAAACCGCAGCGATCTGGCTGCGTTGTTCCTCTGTCAAATATAATGTTGACAGGATATTTATCTCTTTTCTCATGTATCTTCCTCCTTTTTTCTTCCCTGAGATTCCTGATCAAATATAGATGCCTTGTGGGTCAAGCTCTTCCCTGAGGATGCGCAATTCTTCTCTGTTTGGAGGTTCTGTGACCTCACAATCCGCTGCCTGACGGATTGGCCAGCCTGTGTTTTCCTGAACCTGTTCAAAGGTGATGCCTGGATGAAGCGCTGCCAGGATCAACTCCCCCGTTGAATCAGGCTGTAACAGTCCAAGGTTCGTAACCACTGCCTGGGGACCGCCGCCGCGCACACCTGTCCTTGCCCGTGCATCACCGCCTGACAAAAAACCAATCGATGTATGAAAATCAACACGTGCTGGAAAGCGTCGGCGTTGATGTGGTGTGATGATATAGCAGCGGTTCGCCCAGGCGGCAATTTCCATCGACCCACCTGAACCGGGCAGTCTCACCTTGGGATAATCATAATCCCCGATCACGGTTGCATTGATATTTCCAAACCGGTCAATTTGAGCGCCGCCCAAAAAACCCACATCCACGTTTCCACGTTGGAGATAAAATGTGAAAATGTCAAACATGTCACACACAGACAGCGCTCCTGAAACCAGCGTGGGGTCGCCAATCGAAAGGGGCAGTCGCGAAGGTTGCGCGCCGATCACACCCGCCTCATAAATCATTTGCAGGTTTGGCGCATGGGTTCGCATCGCCAAGTTGCAGGCTAAATTGGGGATGCCAACACCCACAAAGACGACATCGTGATCCCGTAATAAGCGGGATGCGTTCACCACCATTAATTCATTCGGGTTGTAATTGTGTTCACTGTTCATAGCATCCCAACCTTAATAATTGCCGTAATTGATTTTCTCGGAAAACCTTTCCCCCACCGTCAGCCGTTGATGAACCTCAGGGCCGAGTTTTTCCCAGTAACTTGCTCGATCCGGTACCCCAAACACCCACTCATCCAGGTAAGCCTGAACGCTTTCTTCGGTCTTGCTGATCTCATCCCAGGCTAAATAAAATTCATTGTCACGGTCATGGTACCCCTGGGTGTAGGAGGGATGAGCGCAATAGGGAACATGACAGACCGCATCCACCACCATACCGGGGATCAAGGTGCGGTTAGGGTCCGAGCGGATCACCGCTCCGTCCACAATTTCCTCAGCAGTGATAATCACACGCTGTGCCGCAAAGGCAGCCAACCGTTGTTCACCCGTAATGCCCCACACATGGGCATTGCCAAGGATATCTGCCCTCTGTACGTGCACAATAGCCACATCCGGAACCAAAGGCGGAACAACAACGACTTCTTCACCGCTATAAGGATCGGTGATCTTTCGATACCATGGATTCCTGTCGATCAAATCCGCACCGCCGGTCGCCTTCATGGGCATGAAAGGCAGCCCGCTGGCGCCAGCCTGCAGCCGGCTGATCATGCTGAAGTGGGAATATTCCTCCCACGCCAGGTCACCCGCCTCAATCGCAGCCCTGATTCTGCGCAGGGAGCCCACCCCGGGGTTGCCGATATAAGAAAAGATCAGTTTTTGGGCGCAACCAGCTGCCACCATCTGATCATAAATCAGGTCCGGCGTTGCCCTGGCTAAAACCAGATTTTTTATTCCCTGCCGGATGATCTCGTGCCCTGCAGCAAAGGGAATCAGATGGGTAAATCCGCTGGCATACAGGGTGTCCTCATCATGAACATGTGTACGAATCGCATCGCTCAAGGAAGTTAATTTCGAAGTCATATCAACCTTCTCATTACTTATAGATACCCGTGTTTCATTAATCTCGTCGTCCCCGCCGTCTCAACAATGAAAACCGATCAGGTCGGGGCTGCCTGTGTCTCAGTTTTTGCCACAGCGCAAGACCCGGAAAAAAGAGCAGGACACCGATCGCCAGAAAATTCAGGGCGGGCTGATCGGATCGCAAGGCTGCAATGCCCATCATCAGGATGACACTGCCTGCCAAGATCATCAGGCAACCGATGCGAGAGAGGAGATAACGGATCATTTGAAATGCTGAAAACCGGATGGCTTTGGAATAAACCATCCGGAATTTTCTAAAGTGAAATCTCTGTCAGATCAAACACGTCTGAGTTGCGTTTGGCTTTGCTCATGCATGTAATAGGGCAGGTAATACAATCCACCTGCATTCTTGCCGGTAGCGCCGGAGCCTTTCCATCCCCCAAAGGGTTGGAAGCCCGGCCAGGCACCCGTCGTTGATCCCTGCGGTCGGTTTGCATAAACCACACCTGCTTCAATGTTATCAAAGAACCAGCCGACTTCGTCCTCCGTTCCATAAAAGCCTGCTGTCAGACCGTATTTTGTGCTGTTTGCAATTGTCATCGCCTCTTGCAGGTCTTTTACCGGATGGATCATCGTGATCGGTAAAAACATTTCATGCGCCCATAAACGATGGTTGATGGGGACGTCCACAGCAACTGTGGGTTTGCAGAAATATCCCTTACTTAAATCACCTTCCGTATAAACCTCTCCACCGGTCAGAATTTTGCCCGCTTCTTTCAGTTCGGCGCAATAGGTCTGAAAGTCCTGATAGGAACTCTGGTTGATGACAGGCCCCAAATAAGTCTCCCGCAACACCGGATCCCCGATATTGAGCTTTTCGGTCAGGTCCACAACCCGGTCAACAAGTTGTTGATAGACTTCCTCTTCAACAAAGACACGGGAATTGGCGGAGCATTTTTGCCCCTGCAAGCCAAAGGCTGAACGAACGATTCCGAGCGCGGCGTCTTCAATATCCGCATTTTTAGAAACAATCGCCGGGTTTTTACCGCCCAATTCCAGGATGGTCGGACGGACATAATCCCCTTGCGCAAAGGTGCGATAAATACCCATGCCAACTTCAAGGGATCCCGTAAATGTGAGCCCATCCACATCATTGGATTCAGCAAGGGCGTTGCCCACCGTTGAGCCGGGTCCTGAAACAAAATTGACCACGCCATCGGGAATGCCAGCCTGTCGGAAGCAATCCACGAGCAAAGCGGTTGTCCAGGTGGTGCCGGAGGCAGGTTTGATCACAATGGTATTTCCCGCAACAAGCGCTGCCCCAGCGGGACCGCCTGTCAGGGCTGCGGGAAAGTTGAAGGGGCTGATAATAACCCAAACCCCGTAGGGCTTGAGGACTGAAGTGTTGGTGGAATCATAGCCCTGCAGAGGGTCTTTGCCCATTTTGGCGATATAACCCTTGTTAAGTTCCATCTGACTGCAGGCATAGCGGATTAAATCAGCCGTTTCAGCGACNNTCGCCCAGGGCTTCCATGCGGTTTTTTCCAACTTCAAGAGTGACCACCGCGCCAATTTCAAAGAGGCGCTGGTCGATGAGATCCGCCGCCTTTCGGATCAGGTAAACCCTTTCATCCCAGTTCATCCGACTCCAACCGGGAAAGGCAGCACGAGCAGCGGCAATGGCGTCTTCAGCATCCCTGACTCCGCCTTTTTGGAACGTTGCCAGGTGCATTTCAGTGTTGATAGGCGAATATTCTTTAAATTTTTCTTCGGAATAACGTTCTTCACCACCGATGAACATCGGGTATTCCTGCCCCAGATTGTCCTTCAGATGATCCATTGCTTGCGCGAAACGGGTATGCAATTCTTCGGGTGGATTGAACATGGTCGCGTATGTGAGTCTGAACGCAGATTCTTGCGTCATATGAATTCATTCCTCCTTTAATCGTGGAATTTGTAAGATTTGTTTACGTTTTGATTGTATCATAAATCGAAGATGGAAATCTGAGGGCTGCCCCAAAGAGCTGGTATTTTATCTGACGAAAGTGTGAGGAAACAATCAGGTGGCTTTGATTATTTCAAATGTTGGTGATCATTGATGATATAATTTAAATCAAAGGTTTTAAGCACAGGAGGGCCAGGATAATGAAAAAGTTTTTCTTAATATGTATCAGCGCGATATTATTATTTGCCCATACGGGTTGCGAATTAATGCCTTATGTCATTGTTTCCCCAGAAGAAGAAGTGGCAGATGTCCTGCCGGAGGAACCGGAGCTTGAGTACCCAGAAGTCATCGAAATGCCATCACCAACTGCAACTGAAATCCCTGCGGAAACCCCCGAACCGTCATCTGCTGCCACGGAGTTCGCCTCCATCCCATTCGAGCCAACCCCATCCACACCTGACCGGGACAATTTAGTGAAAAACGGGTATTTTTTGGAAGATTTTGATTATTGGAAACGCGTTCTGGTAGATGAAGGCGGCAGCAGTAAGACCAATATTGTGCCCTTCAGCAGCAGCGATTTTGGTCGTGCGCTTCATCTTGATCACGAAGGGTTGGGACACGTGCAATTTTATCAAACCATCCCAATTTCTAATCTCGACCTGGAGTTCTCCGCCACATTCCAAACCTTTTCTACCGAAGGCTTGATCATGGGGTTCAGCGGCAGCGGATATGCGATGATTGGCATCATCTATTTGGATGCAGAGGAAGAAATGCTGGGCGCCACCCGTATCATCAATTTTAATGAAAGCTTGTTCGCAGGAACAGCCTTTGTCGGCGCACCGGACAAATTATCCGACACCAACACAATCCACAACTTGACCATTGAATCAAATAAGGTTTACAAAACCTTCTCCATCGATATTAAGAAAGAAATCAACAACAACCTGCTTGGGATTGACCCGGAAGAGATTCGATTTATTCAGATCGCTTTCGTGGCTGGTTCGACCGATAGAAACGCTGGCGCAGACCTTTATATATCTGAAATTGAACTGAAGCAAAAATAAATCCGCCGCCAGAGTTTCTCGGATCACATCGCTGATGTGATGCCATCTCTAAATCGTTAATCCTTCGCCGCAAAATACCGGGCAAAGGTCCACATATCAGAAAATTCTTCGATCAACTTGGCGGTTGGCTTTCCTGCACCGTGCCCGGCTCGGGTCTCAATTCGGATCAACACGGGGGCATCTCCAGCCTGTGCTTGCTGCAAACTAGCGGCAAACTTGAAGCTGTGCGCCGGATAAACGCGGTCATCATGGTCGCCTGTCATGACCATGGTCGGCGGATAGGTTTCACCCTCTCGAGTATTGTGGTACGGAGAATAGGCTCGCAACACCTCAAATTCATCCGGGTCTTCAGGTGACCCGTAATCTGAGACCCACGCCCAGCCAATTGTAAATTTATGAAAGCGCAGCATATCCATCACGCCCACATTCGGCAAACACACCCCAAACAGGTCAGGTCGCTGTGTCATGCAAGCGCCAACCAACAAGCCGCCATTGCTCCTCCCCCCAATCACGAGGTGGCTTTTGTCTGTAAAGCCCTCATCGATCAGGAATTCCGCCGCAGCGATGAAATCATCAAAAACATTTTGCTTGTTTTTCTTCATTCCGGCTTGATGCCATTCACGCCCATATTCCCCACCGCCGCGCAGATGTGCCTGGGCGTAGATGCCGCCCATTTCCATCCACACCAGGTTGGGGACGCTGAAGGCAACCGGAAGCGCGATGTTGAACCCGCCGTAGCCATACAGATAGGTAGGGGCTTTCCCATTGATCAAAAGATCTTTTCTGTGGCTGATGAACAGCGGTATGCGTGTGCCATCCTTGCTGGTATAAAATACCTGCTCGGTGACATAATCATCGGGGTTAAAATCAACATCAGGGGATTGGTAGACCTGACTCTCTTTCGTGATCACATCAAAATGATAAACCGTACCGGGGGTATTTATGTTTGAAAATTTATAAAAAGTCTCAGGGTCGTCACTGCGCCCCGCAAACCCCAGCACCATGCCAAAGCCCGGGAGATCTAAAACCCCATCTGGCATGCCATCCACGGTAAAAAACCGGACATCGTGCGCGGCGTGGTGCAGATAGGTGCAGATAAAACGTCCCCCCACATATTGGACGCTTTCCAGTTTATCCTCATCTTCAGGGATGACCACCTGCCATTGATCTGGTGCAGGATGATCAATGTCAATTGCCACAAGTCGGTTTTGAGGGGCGTTGCGATCCGTTATAAAATAGAAGCGGTTCTCATCGTTACCCACAAAATTATATTCTGCGTCAAAGTCGGGCAGCAAGGGGACAATTTCCGCGTCCGGCTTTGAGAGATCAAGGTAAAACACGCCCACCTCTGAAGCGGTGCCCTGCCAGACATTAATCAACAGATAGCGACCGTCCTCGGTTACATGCCCATTAAATCCCCATTCTTTTTGATCGGGGCGTTCATAAACAAGACGGTCTTCCGATTGATCTGTACCCAGACGATGGTAATAAAGCTTGTGGTAATAATTTGCCTGTTTGAGGGCTTCTTCCAATGGTTCATCGTAACGACTGTAGAAAAAGCCCTGACTGTTCTCATCCCAGCTGGCGCCTGAAAACTTCACCCAGGAAATCCTGTCGGGAAGGTCTTCTCCCGTATCCACACGCCGCACACGCCAGGTCTGCCAATCCGAACCTGCTTCAGATAGACCGTATGCCATGTATCCCCCATCCCGGCTGATTGCGGCACCACTTAACGCCACGGTACCATCCTCAGAAAGTTCATTCGGATCGAGCAGTACCTTCGGAGTATCTTCAAGATTTTCCATCCAGTAAATCACGTCCTGATTCTGCAAGCCATCATTGTAAATGTAAAAATACCTGTCAGCCCGTTTAAAGGGCGGTGAATATTTTTGATAATTCCAGAGATGTGTCATCCGCTCTCTAATTTTTTCTCGTTCGGGTGATTGCGCAAGGAAACCAAAGGTCAGCTCATTTTGAGCGGTGATCCAGGTTTGCAGTTCATCACTTTCCAGGTCTTCCATCCAGCGATAAGGGTCATGAACCTGACGTCCATGAAGTTCATCGATATGATCTTCTATTCGGGTTTGGGGATATCTCGTTGCCATCAAATTCTCCATTATTTATGTTTATAATCAGCCATATACTGGAACAATGCTGCTGTCAGCCGGGCATCATCCACAGCACGATGGGAGTTGGGCAAGGGAATCCCGCTTGCCAGGCCGGCAGTCTCCAGCTTGTGAAAGCGATAACCGCGCCCACCCTTCCCGAGCTGCCCGTAAAAAGCGGCATACAGTTTCATAACACAAAAAAAGTACTTATCGTCCAGCTGCCAATCCAACCAGTAACGCTGATGGGTTTGTTTCATCATTCGCAGATCAAATTCAGCATTGTATATACCAACAAAACGCCCTGCAAGAACCCCCCGCAATTCCTCCCAAAGATCCTTCCATGACAGCGCATTTGCAACCATCTCCTCGGTTATTCCGTGGACAGCCATCGAATCAGGTGGGATGGGGATGGGAGGTTTGACAAAGGATTCAAACAAAACCTCTCCCGCCAAATTTACAGCACCTATTTCGATGACCACATCTTCGGATGAAAGTCCGGTCGTTTCGGTATCCATAAAGATCGGATCGTAGGCGACGATCTGCCGGGCACGTTGAAGGACAGTTGGGTGGGCTACAGGATACATGAGCACGCTTTCTATTAATTTCAGACTATCCGAAAGTTTACCATATTTGAAAAAGATTTAAAAGACGCATCCACCCTGCTTTCCCCGGCAGGTGGTAAATTCACTTCGCTTTGGAAAAAGGGTGACCACGTGGCAACCCTTCATTTGGTGTTTAGATTGCCTCACGACGTTCGTAATGCCAAATTTTCCTGTAGGGTTAGTTGGGGAGATTAATTGCATCATCAGAAGTATGGTCGAAGGTACTCAAATTTATTACAAACGCATTGATACCCAACCCTCCCTACTCAGCCGCCCTGATATCCCTGATATTCAGCTGCAGATTGCTGCGCCCGTTGAACTCATTGATTTCAAAGCGGTAAGCGATATCCACCCGTTCAGGCATCGCTTCCATCCAATGCCCCTGGCGGAAAGCAATCGCATCAAAGGTGTTCCTTCCTGCGCCCAGGGTTAATTTGAGATGGCTGCCATCTCTCCCCACGCAGCGGGCGTAGCGCACATCCACATCAAATGACGCAAAGACCGGCTCAGGGTTCTCGCGTCCCGTGGGCTCCAGTTGGTGCAGGTTTGAAAAAATATCACTGATATGTTTTTGGTTGAGGTGTTCCAGCTTGATCTCTCGATCGATATCCAGCACAGGAATCAGATCCACATCGCCCAGCTGATCTTCAGCCATCTCTCGCAAGCGCGCGACCAGTTCATCCAGGTCTTCGTTTCGGACTGTGAAGCCAGCCGCAGCTGCATGCCCGCCATGCCGCACCAAAAGATCAGCACAAACATCCAGGGCGCGCGTGATGTGAAATTCGGGAATAGACCGGCAGGAAGCCACGGTAAAAGTCTCGCCTCGGTGCCCAACAATTGCGGGGCGATAATAGAGTTCGGTCAACCGTGAAGCCGCCAAACCAACCACCCCCTTGTTAAATTCGGGGTCCACCGCAAAAAACAATTGGGCTTCAGGGTCTTCTTCCAGAACCATCGCTGCCGCCCTCTCTCGGATGTCGTTGGTCATGTCCTGGCGTTCCTGATTGTAAGTATCCAGCTGCTGAGCCAATTGCCCCGCCTCGAAGATATCTTCCGTTGTCAATAACTGCAGAGCAGAAAGCGCCGATTCTAATCTTCCAGCAGCATTCAGACGTGGGCCCAATTGAAAGCCAAGGGTTGTGGCATCGCAGCGGTCAAGATTAACCCCGGCTGCCTGCGCCAGCGAATAGATGCCCTGCCTGGGGGTGCGGCGAAGTTTATCGATCCCGGCGCGAACCAGTAAGCGATTTTCCCCCTTCAGCGGCGCCAGGTCAACCACCGTCCCGATTGCCACCAGGTCCAGCCAATCGTCAGCGTCAACGCCTGACTGCGGGTAACGACTGAGGTAAGCCTGGACCAGTTTGTACGCCAAACCCACACCAGCCAGATCCTTTTCAGGGTACACATCGCCCTTTTGCTGCGGATTGATAAGCGCCAGGGCTGCCGGCAATACATCACCAGGCTGGTGATGATCCGTAATAATCACGGATAAACCCAGCGCATTTGCCAGGTCAACCTCTTTGACCGACCTGACGCCGCAATCCACAGTGATCATCAGGTCCACATTCTCATCCGCCAGCTGGCGAATGGCATCCTCGTTTAACCCGTAGCCCTCATCAAACCTGTTGGGGATGTATGCCCGCGCTGTCACGCCCAGCGCCTTAAAAAAATCAACCAGCAGGGCTGTCGAGGTGACCCCATCCGCGTCGTAATCCCCGTAAATGGCGATCTTCTGTCCACCCGAGATTGCCTGATGCACCCGCTCAACAACAATATCCATCCCCTTCAGCAGGAAAGGATCTGTGGAAAAGCGGACCGTCCCCGAGAGAAAAACCTCGGCTGATTCCAGGGTTTGAATCCCCCGATTATAAAGCAGCTGCCTCATCAAAGGGTGGATTCCTTTTAATGCATCAGAAATTTCATCGGGGATCGTGGGTTGAATTCGCCAACGTTTTTGAAGCGGTATGAGTGTTTGTTTAGAAGACGTCATCGTAAGTTCACATCCTGTCCTGGTTCCAATTTACACGATTATAACCGATGACCTCCTCGATATCACCCATTCTGACCTGTTATTTTCGAATTACTCCCCATTCCTGGCAAATGCCGTTAAAATGAAGGTTGTTATGACCCAAAATGATCATCAACTCCCTCTGGATCAGGTACTGGTGGGCGATTGCCGGCAGGTTTTGGCAGAATTGCCCCCCGACTCCATCGACCTCATCTTTGCCGATCCCCCTTATAACCTGCAGCTCGAAGGTGAGCTCTGGCGCCCCAACCTGACCAGGGTGGATGCCATGGATGAGAACTGGGACCAGTTTGATTCTTTCTCTCAGTATGATGAATTCACGCGAGATTGGCTGCTGGCTTGCCGCAGGGTGCTTAAACCAACAGGCACCCTGTGGGTGATTGGCTCTTATCATAATATCTACCGTGTGGGAAAAATGCTCCAGGACCTCAACTTCTGGTTCTTAAATGATGTTGTGTGGATCAAAGCCAATCCCATGCCCAATTTTCATGGCGTCCGATACACCAACGCCCACGAGACCCTCCTGTGGGTGCAGAAAGAAAAGGGCGAAAAGTATACCTTCAACTACCACACCATGAAAGCCCTGAACGATGAACTTCAAATGCGGAGCGATTGGTACCTGCCCATCTGCACCGGCAAAGAAAGGCTCAAGGATGAGCAGGGCAAGAAAGCCCACCCAACACAAAAACCAGAAGCCCTGCTTTACCGGGTGATCCTCTCCAGTTCCAACCCGGGCGATGTGGTTTTGGATCCCTTCTTTGGCACCGGGACAACTGGCGCTGTGGCGCGCAAACTCCACCGCCGATTCATCGGTATTGAGGTCAATCCTGCTTATGCCAAACTGGCAAGCGCACGGGTGGAAGAGATCGCCCAGCATAAATTCGACTCGTCCATTTTTGTCACCCCCAACCCCCGCCGTCGGGAAAGGATTCCCTTCGGCAACCTGATTGAAAGCGGTTTGCTAGAGCCAGGGCAGGAACTTTTTTTCGGCGAGCATGGAAGCCACACTGCAAAGGTGCTTGCCGATGGACAGCTTATCTATAACGGGAAGCGCGGTTCCATTCACCAGATCGCGAAGTTAATTCGAGAAGGCCCCAGCAATGGCTGGAAATGCTGGTATTACTGGGATGAAGAGACGCAGCAAAGACAACCGATTGACCATCTGCGCGAAAGACTGCGCAAAGGGTAAAATCAATGATGTAAACTGAATAGAACTAATTGACATTTTTTGATGAAAAAGGAATAGATCATGACTGAAACAAAGACCTACGACCAAACCCATTGGAGCCTTGAAGACCTCTTCGAGGGTTTTGATGACCCTAAATATAAGGCAGCTTTTGATGAAATAACAAAAGGTGTTGAAGACTTCCAGAATTATCGCAATCAACTCACACCTGAGATCAGCGATAAACTGTTTGTCGATATTCTCAAAACCTATGAGGGTTTCTTTCGATCGATCAGCCGATTGGGCGGCTTTGCTTATTTAGCCTTTTCGGCAGATACACAGGATCAGCGAGCCCAAGCAGAAGTTGCCCGAGTGAACCAGTTTGAAGCTGAAATGAACAATAAATCCCTGTTTTTCACCCTGTGGTGGAAGAAACTGGATGAAGAAACCGCCCAGCGCCTTTTGGATGTATCTGGAGATTACAGGTACTGGCTGGTCGCCATGCGTAATTTCAAGGAATATACGCTGACCGAGTCTGAAGAAAAAATTATCAACATCAAAGACGTAACCGGGTTCACCGCCCTGAATATGCTTTATGATTCGATCACCAACCGCTACACCTTCAAGGTTGAAGTCGAAGGTAAAGAAATGGAACTGACCCAGGGTGAATTGATGTCCCTGGTGCGTGATCCAGACCCGGACCTGCGTGCTCGCGCTTACCAGAGCCTTTACAAAGTTTATGAAGCAGACGCCCCGATCCTCGGACAAATCTATCAGAACATCGTCCGTGATTGGCGGAATGAAAACATCAACCTGCGTGGATTCAAAGACCCGATTTCTGTCCGAAATTTGATCAACGATATCCCTGATGATGTGATCGAAACCCTTCTGGAGGTCTCACGCCAGAACGTCAAGCATTTCCACCGTTTTTTCCGCCTGAAGGCAAAACGATTGGGAATGGAGAAACTCAATCGTTATGATATTTACGCCCCGGTCGCAAAATCGGATAAAGAATACACATTCGCCGAGGCTGCCGATATTGTCCTGGAATCCTTCTCTGAATTCCATCCCAGATTTGCGGATATGGCAAAACAAATCCTGGATGCAGGTCATGTCGACAGTGAAATTCGGAAAGGAAAGATGAGCGGCGCATTTTGCGCGACCATCGAACCTTCGCTGACACCCTGGGTCTTATTGAACTACCAGGGTAAGCCCGATGATGTGGCGACCATGGCGCATGAACTGGGTCACGGCATTCATTCCCTGATGGCGCAAGAGCATACTGCCCTCACACAGCATGCCTGTTTACCGCTGGCTGAAACCGCGTCCACCTTTGGCGAAATGATGCTAATCGACAAACTCCTTGCTGAAGAAAGCGACCAGGCTGTGCGAGAGGATCTGCTCTTCCGACAGATGGATGATGCCTTCGCCACGATCCTGCGTCAGATCTATTTCGCGATGTTCGAAAAAACCGCCCACGAGATGATTATGAATGGCGCCCAGATCAATGAATTGAGCGATGCCTACCTGGAAAACCTCCGAAGTGAATTTGGGGACGGCGTTATTATTCCGGATGAATTTCGCTGGGAATGGGTGATCATCTCACATATTTTTGGCGTCCCCTTCTATGTTTATGCCTATGCATTTGGACAGCTGCTGGTGCTTTCACTCTATAAGCAATTTAAAGAAGAGGGAGAATCCTTCAAATCCCGCTACATGGATATCCTTGCCGCGGGTGGGTCAATTGCGCCGATTGAGCTCCTCAGCAAGGCTGGCATTGATGTCACAACCGCTGAATTCTGGCAAGGCGGCTATGATGTGATCGCTGAAATGGTAACCAGGTTGGAAAACCTGGCATAAGAGCGATTTCCGTTCACTATATTTAAAATTCACCCACAAAAAACGGGAGTACCTATGATCGATCAGATGCTCCCGTTTACGTTGGCATGAACTGTTGCCAAAGTTGCGTTCAACTGCGTCTCATTTGAGGCAATAAGAAAATCGCGAGAAATGTAGAGATCACCCCAACAACAATCACAATGGCGAACATGAACTTGTGAGAGAACACATCCACCAGGGCACCGCCCAAAAGAGGCGCTAAGGTCATCACAGGTGCAACAAATGTATTGGTAATTCCCACAAATCGGCTTGTTTCTGCAGAAGGTGCGATTTCAAAAATCATATTTGAATCGCCAATTATGAACGCTGCATAGACACTGCCAATACAAAATGCAATGACATAAAACATCCAGGGTGTAGCTGCCCAAATTGCAAAAACACCCTGAATCACCACCAATATTGAGACAATCACATAAATCTTTTTATATCCAAATCTATCGCCCAACCAACCCCAAATAAAGCCCACGATGCTTTGCGTGAACAGAATGATCATATTAAATGTTCCCAAGCTGCCAGCGGTCAGGGAAAACAGCCTCCTGCCATATAAAGCATAAAAGGAATTCCCAAGGATACCCAAACCAAGAACAGCCCGTGAAACCATAAATCGGACAAAATCCGGTTGGTTGCGCACATGTGATGGAATAGCTTTGATAAATTTTCCCAGAGATTCCACCTCAACTTCCACCGGGTAAGGCTCTTCTTTAAATGATGCAATAATAAATGGTGATATTACAGAAGTGCCCAGGGCAATCCAAAACAAAGTCCGGATATTAATAGGAAAGAGATAAGCATCCAGCAGGTATCGGCTGAGAAATGACGCCCCAAAGCCAATCAACCCACCCAAACCATTCATAAAACCGAAGAAAAATCCTCGATTCCGAACAATTGCTTTGCTGGTGAAATCCGAATAACTTGGTGAGATCATCCCATTAGTGACTGAAAAAACCATATAAGCCAAAAAGAAGAGGATTAGCGTCGTAGAATTATTTAGTAAGCCATAAGCCTGAGCTACCAAAGCCACCATTAAAATCCCAACGCGCTCCGCAATCGCAATAATCAGGATAAATTTCTTCTTGGTTCGTTTTCCCTGAACCAGAAACGCACCGATTAACTGCGGCAAATAATATCCAAGATAATATATTGCAGGGACAAGTCCAACGATCCAGCGAATATCCGTCAATTGATCCACAAAATAAGGAATTATTGTGTCGTGAGATAAAGCTGAAACAGAGAAAGCGTAGATGGCTGAATCAAAAGTCAATGCCATAAAGTTCCACCTGTAGAACTTCTCCATCTTGGCAACAAATTCAGGGTGTTTATTTTGTAGTTGTTTAACGTCTTGTCCGATCATCGATAAACCCTTGAGTTAAACTACCGCGGCTTACTGTTTATCTTTTTCAATCAAGAGTTTCATTCCTTCGATTCCAACCCGAATCGCCCGATCGATATCAAAAAAAGCCTCTTTCTCTTCGATGGTTTCTTCAACCGATTCATCCATACTTGCCATCAGCATCACGCCCCCAGCTCGTTTGCGATGAATGGAGGCGATAATGAAAATCGCCGCTGCCTCCATTTCGGAACAAACGGCTCCTCCAGCAAGCCAGGCTTTCCAGCGTGAAATCAGACGACTGTCCACAGGCATACGTTCAGGTTCGATTTCACCGTAAAAAGAATCCTTGGATTGGGTAGGTCCAACATGATAGGGTATGCCAACCTTTTGCGCCGCGGTACGAAGTGCCAGAACGACATCGATATCTGCTACAGCAGGAAATTCAACGGGCATATAATGCAGTGTCGTGCCCTCATCACGAATAGCAGCGTTAACAATTGCCACATCACCCGTGCGAATTCCCGGCTGCATGCCGCCTGAGGTGCCAATTCGAATAAAAGTATCTGCTCCAATTGCAATCAACTCTTCTACTGCAATGGCTGTGGATGGACAACCAATCCCAGTAGAAACAACAGAGACCTTTTCACCAAGCAATGTACCGGTATAAGTCTTATATTCACGATTGTATGCCACCAGTTGCGGATCATCAAAATAGCTGGCGATCTTTTCACAACGACCCGGGTCACCTGGCAGAAAAACATACCGTCCCACATCGCCCTTTTTCATTTGAATGTGATACTGTAATTCTGAATTTTGTGTCATTTCATTAAATAACCTTTCATATGATCTTGCTGAATGCGTGATTACAATGTAATGAATGTTACTTGGATTAATAGCACCATATCTACCATCAAACCAGGTTGTGGTTTTTCCGCATCTATGGCTATCAAATCAACTCTGCCCAATGTAAGTCGAAAAATCGCTTTCAATGTGCGCCATGTGATCAATTCATGCTCAGCGCATATGGCACCGCTTATCAACCAGGATTCCATTAAGTTAGGAGGAACCAGCACCCTCTCCAAAGCCATCTGTCCGAATAAGGAGTCACAACAATGTGAAATTCCAATGCAAGCGAAAGAAGCAGCCTGGAAAATTCATGCTGGGTCGATGAATCACCCCAACCTAAATGTTAAGCCGATCCTTTTCAATTAGAATTTTAACGCTTTCAATCGAGGTACGAATAAGTGGATCCAGATCTGAGGCATGCTCTTCAGGATTTTCGCCTTCTTGATTCCAGCCAATCAGCATAATGCCACCGGCACGCTTTCGGTAAATGCTGCAGAGAATAAAAATGACAGCTGCTTCCATCTCGGAACAAATCGTCCCGCCTGCTACCCAAGCTTTCCAGCGTTCCAACAAACGCTTATCGACTGGCATTCTTTCCGGAGCATGCTGTCCATAAAATGAATCCTTTGAATGAGACACGCCAAGACTGTGGCGAAGGCCAAGTTTCTCAGCTGCCTCACGCAATGAAAGAACAACATCGAGATCCGCCACTGCAGGAAACTCCATTGGCATATAGTGGGTGCTAGTGCCTTCATCACGAATCGCACCAGTGACGATTCCAAGATCTCCGGCTTTCAAATGAGGCTGCATACCACCTGATGTGCCCACACGGATAAAAGTGTCCGCACCAATCATGATCAATTCTTCAACTGCAATTGCAGTTGAAGGGCATCCAATACCGGTCGATGTGACAGATACTTTTTCACCGAGCAGTGTGCCGGTATAAGTTTTATATTCGCGGTTGTACGCCACCAGTTGCGGATCATCAAAATAGCTGGCGATCTTTTCACAACGGCCCGGATCACCAGGCAAAAATACATAACGGCCTACATCGCCTTTTTTCATAGCGATGTGATACATAAGTTCGTCTTGTGTCATCTCATAAACCTCAATTTTGTGATAATTAACAAATATTACTAAATCACGCCTGCATAACTTTCCTGAAGGCGAAGAACACAAAAGATAAAAATCCAACAAGCGCAAATATGACCAAGCCAATTGCAAATGCCGGATGGAAAGTCATCGTTTTGCTCCAATCCAGACTTTTATCCACATAGACCCAGTAAGTTACTCCTGCTGCAAAAGAAATTCCAAGAAAAATCAGGATAAAGTCCCAGACGGTCAACCGAACCTTGCGGTAGCTGGTTTTGTGACCACTTGAGCCAAAGGCTCGTGATTCGAGTGAAATAGAAAGCTGCTGCACCCGTTCAATAGCACCCACAAAAACTGGCACCATGCTTGGGAGGATCGCTCCGAACCCTGTTCCTTTCATCGCCCGCGATTTTTGTGCGTTCAATACGGTCACAAATTCGTTTTGAAGTATCGGGATCAATTGCAATGTCATCGTCAGGATAAAGTTTAGGACATAGGGCATCCCAATTCGCATCAATGAGGTGAAAATGTCTGAGGGGTGTGAGGTCATGATCATCAACATTGCCCAGGTCGTCATTGCAAAGATGCGCAACAACAAAGTTATACCGCTGTAAATACCTTCCTGAAAGATCACAAATGGCCCAACCGACACAATTGGCGTCCAGGGCTGCGGAAAAGCAGGGGCAATACTCTGCAGGACAATTAAAGTAAGACTTATTGGAAACAGAATCATGACAACTTTTAAATAGGCAAGTCCAACCTGTGCTATCAAAATTAACAACACGCCCACAATAAAAAGAATGCCCAATATCAGTGGGTTACGAGTGGCAAATGAAATAATTAAAACGGCAAAAGCCCAGGCGAGTTTGGGAAGGGGATTAATTCGATGAATGATCGAATCGCCCGGAACCATTGAAATGGGAATTACGACACCTTGCATGATATAAACCTCCGCTTGGATTATTAATTGAGAAATTTCTGGACTTCGTTAACCATTTCAGCAATACTCAGCGCAGCTTGCTCGAATACACCATATTTCTCCTTCAGCTTAAGAGAAAGTGTCGTGATTTGTGGAGGCGTCAGGTGAGTGCTGGACATAATGACATTATCTGAAAAAACTTCTCGGGGATTTGCGTCCATAATGAGATCTCCATCCCGCAAGACCAGCATTCTATCAACAACTTCAGCCAATAAAATCATATCGTGGGAAACACACAGCACAGTTGATCCTTGCTCACGCAATTTTCTAATTAACCGATAAACTGTTTGTGTGGTGATATTATCCTGTCCGGTGGTGGGTTCATCTAAAATGAACACCGCCGGTTGCATTGTGTAAATTGATGCCATCCCTACCAGCTTTCGCAGAGGAAAACTAATCCGATATGGGTGTAATTCAAGCATATCTTGAAGATTAAAAAATTCAGTCGCCTTTTCCACCCTATCATTGACCTCATCTTCCGGTAAATCCAAATTACGAGGGCCAAATGCGAGTTCATCTCGAACTGTTCTGGCAAATAGCTGATGGTTAGGGTTCTGATATACATATCCCACATGCGCAGCAATCTTCTGTACTCGCAAAGGCGCTGTATCTTGTCCATTAATTATGACTTTGCCCTGGGTCGGCTTCAGTAACCCCACAAAGTGTTTCACAAGTGTGGTTTTTCCTGAACCATTCTGTCCAATAACACCAACAATCTCGCCTTGCTTGATTTCCAGAGAAATGTTTTTAATGGCGACAACGTTTCCAGTTGGGTAAATATGAGTCAAATCCTGAACTTGAATGATCGGTTCCATCGCGTTAGCCTGCTTTCTTCTCAAAAAGGCGTCCATAGGTTTCAACAGCACGATTGAGCTTCACCGGATATTGGCCACCAAGATCCATAATCCCTTGTTTTTCTAGCTCATAACCGAAAGCTGCTACCTGGGGCATTCTGAGCCCAAGTTGTTTAAACAAATCAACATTGCTAAACACTTCTTCGGGTGTCCCCTGCAGAAGAATCTCGCCTTCATGCATAAGCACCACCAAATTGGCAAACTGAGCCATCACCTCAACTTCATGTTCAGCCATGACCACAGTCAGGTTCCGTTTGCGGTTTAGATCATAAGCAACCTGGAAAATTTCTTCTTTGCCAATTGGATCCACATTGGAGGTAGGTTCATCCATTACAAGTATTTTTGGACGCATTGCCAACGCGGAGGCGATTGAAAGGCGCTGCTGCTGTCCCCCCGAAAGACCAAAGGGC
>LSQX01231835.1_pt1 | contig 20525 bp, 15 predicted proteins | sample 654561 | NCBI WGS metagenome assembly LSQX01 (sample SAMN04489861, study PRJNA283612) | anaerobic digester metagenome | isolation source: 4 biogas reactors fed with cattle manure at either 37C or 55C with and... | place: Denmark: Kongens Lyngby | collected 2014 | reverse complement strand
TATGGTGGAGATATATATGAGGAGGAAGTCCGGTTACTGTATGTTGCGCTCACAAGGGCAAGGTATGATGTAGAGATAGTAACATCCGGTAGGAGATATGGAAGGGAACGAGAGATATCGCCATTTGTGGATTTGGTGTTCGGGTCGTATTCAAGTGAGACGAGTAAAAAGAGCTGTGTTGAGAGAGTGAAAACAATGAAATCGAGAATGCTCGGAGTGAAGGGATTGAGTGAGGTGTCGGAATCTCCGGATTCGCCAGAGCTGTCAGACTACGCGCAGGTTTTTCAACCCGGGACAAGGGTGGTACATAAATATTTCGGTGCAGGCACAATAAAAAACCGTATCGGAGATACACTCTCAATACGGTTTGATGACGGAGAAGACAAGCGGATGTTACTTTCCGCGTGCCTTGAGTGGAGATATCTTAAATGTGATATCGATGAGATACTAAGCCGATAATTGTGCTGATAATTCCATTGCGCGATTGCACTGAGGAAACATCTAGCTATTTCGTTATTTGCTATTATTCATGGAAACATTTTTGTCTATCTATCTATTCATTTATCCTTCTTATCTATCCTGATTAATAAGGAGCTTTATCGCTTCAACGGCGCATTTGATGGCTGCAGAATTATCATGATGATCGGGCTCCTGATAGCCTGCAAGCTTCCGTTCCTGATTCCAGATTACATTTAGTACGGTGCCTGCGCGAACTCCTAGCGAGTTTGCTACCACGTACAGTGATGCAGCTTCCATTTCGCTTGCGAGTACGCCGAGCCGCTTCCAGGCTTCCCACTTTTCCAGAAGCTCATAGCTTACAGGCATGCGATCGGGCGAATGTTGCCCGTAAAAAGAATCTTTGCAGTGGACAACGCCGCAGTGCCATGTCTGTCCCATTTCTTCCGCCGCATCTACCAGGGCGCGGGTTACGGTGAAGTCCGCTGCCGCGGGATACTCAATCGGGGCATAATGAAGTCCGGTGCCCTCCTGCCTTATGGCAGCCGAGGCGATTACGAGGTCGCCACTCTTTACGTTCATGTTAATGCCGCCTGTAGTGCCGACACGAATAAACGTATGCACACCAATGGCTGCCAGCTCTTCAATCGCAATTGCTGCTGAAGGCCCTCCGATACCTGTGGATGTCACCGAAACCCTTTCACCAGAGAGGGTGCCGGTATAAGTCGTGTACTCGCGGTTTGTTGCTATCTTAACTGGATTATCAAGCAGAGAGGCAATGGCCTCCACACGTCCGGGATCTCCGGGTAGCAGGCAATAGCCGCCAACATCGCCTATTCCGCATTGGATATGATATTGCTTTTCTGACATCTGTAGCACCTCTGTTTCTTTAGCCTATATTATCTATATTTTGTTATATATATTGAATTATATACTGCTCTAATATCCGTTGTCTTCTTACCGTTGACCTTGAGTTCCTTTATCTTCGGTATTCCATTGCTTGTTACTGAATTTTAACTATTTTGTAACCTGATGCGGTTGTAATATTCTTGTATTCATATTAAAATAAACTGATTGTAGCTCAACGAGAGGAGATACCCCTAAAAAGGGTAATAGTTCATGAAAAACTTTTTAAAGTATACGGCACTGTTTTTATGCGGTGTTCTGATAGCTAGTGGATTCTTTTTGTTAATGGGCCGAGACTTGGGTGCAAAACCCGAAGTGGAAAAGTCGTTGGCAGTGATGGCTGGGAAGACTGATGCTCAGGAGAGCAATCAGGATCTCCTAAAGGACGCTTACGAAGTTCTCGGAGCAATCCGGGACCGCGAGTATGCGACTCTTGCTGGATGGATTCATCCTGAAGTGGGTGTATATTTTACACCGTACTCGACTGTTGAACTTGAGGTAAACATGCACTTTACTTCCGAGGATGTAAAGGGATTTGCTACCTGCACCAACACCTATGTCTGGGGCACGTTTGACGGGGAGGGGTCTCCGATATCGATGACGCCGTCAGGATATTTTGATAGATTTGTGTACGATGCTGATTACCTGAATGCCCCGATGATTGGAATCGACACAATAATTAGGATCGGGAATTCCCTAGAAAATGTCAAGGACGTATTTCCCGACAGCAAGTTTGTAGAGATGCATTTTCCCGGCAGCGAGGAATATGGCGGCATCGACTGGAGAAGTCTAAAGCTTGTCTTTACCTCCACAGAAAAAGGAAATAAGCTTGTAGCGATAATACACAGCGAATGGACTATATAGCTGATTATGCCTGCCCAATAGCACGTTCTGCATGTTGGTCTGGTTAAAATGACAACAGTTTGAAATGATAACAATTTGAGATAACAACAATTAATCAGGCTGTGCATGAACTGGCAAGTATCTGATTTCAAAACAAAGTTAAATGCAGCCGACCTTAGCAATAAGCAAAAGGTCGGCTGCCCTTTATATCAATGACTAAAAGACCTCACTGTAGACCTGGAAGTGCGCTTTGGGGTGTACGCAGAGTGGGCAAATGTTTGGAGCTTCCTCACCCTCGTAGATGTATCCGCAGTTGCGGCAGATCCAGAGTGTTTTATCCCCGCGTTTGAAAACTATATCGTTTTCGAGGTTTGCAAGGAGCTTGAGGTAGCGCTCTTCGTGATGGGCCTCAACAGTTGCAGTCTTCTCGAACAGGTCTGCAATCTCGTCAAATCCCTCTTCACGGGCTACTTCAGCAAAGTTTTTATACATCTCGGTCCACTCATAGTTTTCGCCAGCAGCGGCATCTTTTAGGTTATCCATGGTGTTGGAAATACCGCTGAGCTGCTTGAACCAGATTTTTGCGTGCTCTTTTTCGTTGTCTGCAGTTTCCTGGAAAATCGCGGCTATCTGCTCATAGCCCTCCTTTTTTGCCTGGCTTGCATAGAAAGTGTACTTGTTTCTTGCTTGAGATTCTCCTGAGAAGGCATCCCTCAGGTTCTGCTCAGTTCTACTGCCTTTCAGATTTGCCATTTGAACTTCTCCCTTCATATGATTTCATAGCCATTGTGCGCTTTTGGCCTTTGTGCTTTACATTCTTTGTTTTGCCAATAACCTGAATGTTATACAAGCAGATTATCTGCCGAAATACGGCTGACAGTCTAAGAAAATAATAACGTGTTTGAGAGAAAAAGTCAACTGCAGAGGCAATTTGGCATGTAACAAGTACTTTCAGTTTAGCCAGATCAATTGCACTTTCTGGCTATTTACGAGATCGGCACTACAGCACCTTCGTAGTTTTCATCAATGAATTGAACAACTTTATCACTTTTTAACGCTTCTGCCAGAGCAACTATTGCAGGGTTCTTTTCATTACCTTCCTTAACACAGAGAACATTTGCGTATGTTTTAGCTGATATTGATGCTTCGTCCTCAATGGCGAGAGCATCTTTTTTTGCGTTTAGACCAGCTTGAATTGCAAAGTTCCCATTGATGACTGCTAAATCAACATCCTTTAGTGAAAGGGTAAGCTGAGCTGCTTCAAGCTCTTTTATAATGAGATTCTTTGGGTTTTCTTCGATATCTAGAATTGTTGCGTTGAACCCGACATCATCCTTCAGTTTGATAAGCCCCTGTGCCTCCAATAACATCAACGCTCTAGCCTCATTTGTTCCATCGTTTGGTATCGATATGGTAGCACCGTCAGCAAGATCTTCAAGGGATTTGGTTTTCCCTGCGTATATTCCAAAAGGCTCATAGTGGATCAAGGCAACAGATACGATGTGGGTACCGTTATCTGCGTTAAACTGGTCTAGATAAGGCTGATGTTGGAAGTAGTTTGCATCAAGCTCTCCGCTTTCAACGTTCAGGTTAGGTTGTACATAGTCATTGAACTCAACTATTTCTAGTTCGATGCCCTGTTCTTCCAAAACTTCTTTAGCAACGGCCAGAATCTCGGCATGTGGGGTGATGCTAGCGCCAACAACAATGGTGTTGGAATCGTTTGTCTCTGAATCTGCGTTATTTGCACATCCAGCGAATAGTGTCAATAAAAGCGCTGCAACGGTTAATATAAGTAGGATTTTTTTCATAATCATTCTCCTTGCAATTAAATGTTACTAAATGCTATCAACATGCTATTTACATCAGAATACTATAGATAAATCATTCATCTTATACGCTTATCACACTTTGTAGATATCCAGGTGCCGATCTCCTGAAATACTTGTACTATCAAGACGAGTATAACAACCATTACTAACATGATATCTGTCCTAGAGCGATAGTACCCATAATTGATTGCTATTGTTCCCAGTCCTCCTCCACCCACAAAACCGGACATGGCGGAGTATCCGAGAATGGTAGTCGTAGCAATGGCTGCACCAGTAATAAGTGATGGTTTCGCTTCTGGAATCAATACCTTCCAAACTACGTTAAATGTGGATGCCCCCATAGATAGGGACGCTTCAATTACGCCCCGATCGACCTCCTTTATTGAACTCTCGACCATCCTTGCAACAAATGGCGCAGACGCTATTACCAGAGGAACGATGGTCGCTGTCGATCCAATCGATGTACCCACAATTGCGCGGGTCAGCGGCATCACAGCCACAAGCAAAATTATAAATGGTACAGATCTCAAAACATTTACTACACCGCCGACTCCCCTGTTGATTACAGCATTTGGTTTGATGCCATCACTATCTGTCAGGACAAGAAGGATTCCAACTGGCATGCCGAGGATATACGCGGCGACTGTTGAGAAAATAGTCATATAGAGAGTTTCAACTAGTCCCTGTAACATTAAGTTGACCATTTCTGTGCTAAACATCGTATTCCTCCTCACTGTATGTAATGTTTTCAGCATCAAGAAAATCTAGCATCTTGCCAACAGCATTCGGATCGTCCGGTAGCTGAAGCAGTAGGTGTCCATACACCTTTCCATCTATGGTCTTTGTATCTGCAAAGACGATATTTACAGGACTACCGCCTTTGAGGATCATTTCGGCTACAATCGCACGATTTGTTGAGTCGCCGTCAAACACCAAACGGAGATACTTGCCATTGCCTGTGAACTTCTCTGTGGCATCGCTATTGGAGAATATAAGCTTTTTAGCTGCGCTGGTTTTGGGGTGCAGAAACACATCATCAACAGCCCCTACCTCCACAATGTTACTGTCCGCAATTATCGCCACACGATTGCAGATCTGTTCTACAACCTTCATCTCATGCGTTATTATTACAACTGTGACATCCAACTCGCGGTTCAACTTCTTTATTAAATCTAGAATAGACTGTGTGGTAGTAGGATCTAGCGCGCTTGTCGCCTCATCGCAGAGAAGGACCTTTGGGTTATTTGCGAGTGCTCTAGCAATGGCTACACGCTGCTTTTGACCTCCAGAAAGTTGAGAGGGGTATGAGTTTTCCTTCTCTGGGATGCCGACTATGTCCAGCAGCTCTCGTGCTCGAATTTTTGCTTCCCTTCGACTTATACCCGCTAGCTCGAGTGGAAAGCAGATGTTTTCAAGGGCTGTGCGCTGCATCAGCAGGTTAAACTCTTGAAATATCATTCCTATGGATTGGCGAGCGATCCTAAGTTCGCGCTCTGAGAGTGTCGTGATGTCCAATCCGTCAACGATCACCTTACCAGTGGTGGGCTTTTCAAGAAGGTTCATACATCGCACCAACGTGCTCTTTCCAGCACCGGAAAGCCCTATAATGCCGAAAATTTCACCCCGCTTTATTGAGAGATCGATATTGTCGAGGGCGACAAAGGAATCGGTACCCTTTACAAAGGTTTTGTTAAGGTTCTTAATTTCTATAATTGGCACTCCCGGCACATCCTTTCATGCAGTTGCTCTATAGACAACAAAAAACGTCCTGATGTAAAAACATCAAGGACGAATCAAACTTCGTGTTACCACCTTGTTTCGCCTATACCTCGCGATATAGACCTCTGTGAGTACTAACATACTCCTGCACTGTAACGGGCGCCCCCGTCGTAGCCTATGCTATAAAAAGCGGTCGGTACGCGGCTCCAAGACCATCTTCAGTAAAGTTCTCCGCACCCCTTCACACCAACCAGAGGCTCTCTGACCGTATCCCTTTACCTACTCTTCTCTTCACTGCCTTTATCAAAATAACTTGCGTTTGAGTATACAGGTTCAGTTGAGGTTTGTCAACAGTCAATGTGTTTTAGGTTGAAAATATGTAAGGGATGTGCTGCAAATGCCCATCCCTTTATTGTTGTTGAAGAATTTTTATTATCTTTTTTATGCCCTGTAGGCTAGGATTTGGGTGATGGTGAAGGAGAGGTCATTGGTGAGGTTATGGGAGAATTTCCGGGAGACGCTTCCGGCGAAACGGTCACATTGCCGCCTCCTGCCCCTGCATCATCGTCTCCATCGATTATCCCATCATCGTCATCGACTATCCCGTCATCGTTCTCCATTCCCCCTGTGCCCGGGCTAGTCGTGGCTCCGGGACTTGTTCCTGTTTTGGGAGACGCTGATGGCTGAACGGATCCGGTGACAGTGCACCCCGGTAATAATATGGCTAGCAGAGTAACCACCGCGACCCAAATCATCAGTTTGTTTTTCATGTGATATTCCTCCTGATTATTCCCTTTGCAAGAAAGCTGCGCTTCGAGAATGTTTATGCATATTAGTATGTTTAAATCACAATCATATTATTGCACACAGATTTTATTTTAAACATATATTTATACATTCTGCATTATTCTGACAATTATTTGGGGAAATTAGGAGGGGAGACATAGGAGAGATATTAGGGAGATATTTATATTTTCTTGATCATAACCAGGAGGTTATCGTGGATACCGGGGCCATAACCTTTTTCCACAAAGTCGTTTTTCTTATAGAACTGGATGGCTCTGTGGTTATCGGGAGCGACATAGAGTTTTAGATATTTACGACCGAGAGCTCGATAAAAGCTGACTGCCTGTCCCAACAGCTGAACTGCAAGACGCTTTCCTCGGTACTCAGGAGCGATAGCGAATAAGCTTATATGGCCGCAGTCGTCCATCGTTAAGTCGCCGGAGTCCATGGCGATTATGCCAACCTCTTGGTCATCGAGCATTGCAAAGCACACAGAATCTGGGTTCAGCCTTAGCATACGCCGCGTCTCCGAACGGACTGTTGGCCCATCAAACCCGTAAAGGTTGCCGTGTACAGCTTTCCAAGAGTCGCGCCAGAACTCTTCTACAACGTGCAGATCATCTTTGGGGTTTACAGATCTAAACCATAGTTGTGCGCTTCGGCCCGCATGGCCATCAAGTATCGCTCTCAAGGGGATAATGCCATCAAGATGGGATGTGTCATTGACATAGACTTCATTGAAATTTTTTCCGTCATAGGTATAACAGGTCACCGATGCGTTATCAACCTCAGGTAGAGATGTAAACTCGCTTGTCGGGGTTTTATTCATTCTACAGAGAAGAGCGCTAATTGCCACAGCATGTGAGACGATGCAGATAGATTTTCCGGTATTTTCGGCGAGAATTTCCTCTAAGGTATCGGACAGGCGGCGGTAAAGAGTCTCTATGCTTTCACCGCCCTCGATTTTCCACTCGGGGTGAGATGCGTAAGTATTAAGGAGTTCACTGTAGTTTCGGAAACAGTACCCCCAGGTACGGTCCTCCCATTCGCCGGAGTGGATTTCACGTAGTCCTGGGTGAGGAATGATCGAGATGCCTGCAGCCCTCGAGACGGCGCCTGCGGTTTCCATGGTCCTAATCAAATCGCTGGAGTAGATGACGTCATAGTTGATGCCATTAGCGACATCATCACGGAATCTCTCCTCTAGACGCTGTATCTGAGCTCTGCCAGTGGGAGTAATATTGCTGTTGAACCAACCATGAACACGCCGATAGAGGTTCCCTTCGGCCTCGGCATGTCGAATTATTGTTATTTTGGTCATTGAATTATCCTCCCCGATAAATCCTAATGAATTCGTAGCATCTGGAACAATTATAACATTATTTCAAAGTTGCCTCAAGCTAGTGGAGTTTTATTGTCATGATATGGAAGTGATATCTCTGTGACTTTGGGAATAATAATTCTGCACACTTTTGCTTGGAATCAAACCAAAAGGAGGTTACATCTATGATGATGGGTTCTTTTGTAAGAGGAGTGGGCGTAGGTATAGTAATCGGAGCTGCCGCCGGGATGATGACAAGTCCCAAAACAAGGAAAAAGTTGATGAGGTCAGCGCCCGGTAAAGCAATCAAAACTATCGGCGTTGCTATCAGTGACATAATTCCGTAGTAATAGGTGAGGCCGGCAATATTTATGTGGACGCGTCGTGGGGTGGGACAGGCAATTGCTCTGTCTCGCCTCACAATATGTTTAGAATCGACATATAATGTGTAGCAAGTGCGAGGAGGTTGTTTTATGGCATATTCAAGGTCAGATGCGGTTGCATACGCACATAGATGGGCATTCTCGAGAAATCCGAAGTTCATGAACTACGACAGGTTCGGAGGCGACTGTACCAATTTTATATCTCAGTGTATACATGCCGGTGGGGCAAAGATGAATTACACCCCGACATATGGATGGTATTACATAGATGGCAATAATAAAGCGCCCGCATGGACGGGCGTTGAATACCTCTATAACTTTCTCACAGGAAACAAGGGGACGGGTCCATACGGGATGAGAGCAAATATCTATGATGTTGAGCCCGGTGATATTATCCAGTTATCTTTCGACGGGACCGTTTTTAGTCACAGCTTGTTTGTTGTACAGGTTGGATTACCACCTACACTTGATAAGATACTTATTGCGACTCACACTATGGATTCGGATAATCGTCCGGTTGCTTCATACGATTTCCATACATACCGATGTGTACACATAATTGACACAAAAAATTGAGGTGGCTTTGCCACCTCAATATGCTAGGAGGTAATGATGAAAAATACTCACTTCTGCAGTTATAGTGTAACCAAAGAATATTACATAAATTGTTAAAGAATATTAAATATTCTTTAACAATTTCACAGAGAACCCATAAAGGTAACATTACAAAGTTGAGGCGTGGGAAGAAAATTCCAGGAATATTACAAAAGGTAACAAAGCATACTGTTAATACTCTGTCTCAGTTTTTCTCTTTTTGGATGCGGCAAGGACGAGCCTGAGGAGACTTCGGTATCCCCTTCGGAGGAGCCTCAGATAATCGAGGAGCCCACTCCTGAGCCAGAACCGGTTTATATACTTATCGGAACGGTCTATGATGTGGACACGTTTCTAAATATCCGCAGCGGTCCCGGAACCAACTACGATGTGATCGGACGCGCCTATGCCAATGAGAAGTTTACAGTTATTACTGAGTATTACACGGAGGATTGGCATCAGGTCGAGTACGATGGAGGCATTGCTTACATACATGCGGATTATCTGATAGTGCAGGAGGTACTCGATGAGAGTGCTGAAAGCGCAGAATAACAGGTCCTTGTCGGGAAAAGTGTAGCCCGTCTTTAAAATCGATGTTTGAATCGATGTTTGATAAAATCTGTATATAAAACTTTAGGGAGTGGCTGCAAAAAGCAGTTCACTCCCTTTGTATTCAACTGTCAGTCTTGGTATCTGAACCGCCAGACTAGATATCTGTACCGTCAATGTTGGTATCTGTGATGCCAGGTGGTTCATCTAAATTATCGTCATTATCGTTCACTGTCATCACGACATTCTCGACGTCTTCAATATCTTCAGCGTCTTCAACACTCTCGACGTCTTCAACCTGCTCCCCGGCGTCATAAGGAACGGCATCGGTATCAGCTTCGCCATTATCAGTGGCTCCTTCATTACCAGCCGCGGTAAGCTTTGCCCTGTAACGTGCAACCTGCATCTCTTCAGGTTCATGTGTCTTAAAGTATGCGTTGTAACCTAATATGATGAGTGCTGCAAGACATGATCCGAATCCAAGCACCTGCGAGACACGAAGATTGGTGCTGAAAAGGTACAGACTGTCAGTCCGCAGTCCCTCAATAAGGCCGCGGCCGAGACCGTACCACGCAACATATGTCCAAAATGTCTGCCCGTCATATTTGCGGCGCTTGGAAGCAAAGTGGAGAAGTACAAAGCCGAGTGTATTCCATAGAGATTCGTACAGGAATGCGGGGTGAACGGCAACCCGCCTCGCAAGTGACCAGTCAAATATCTCCATACGCCAGGGCAAGTCGGTAATCACACCGTAAGCTTCACGGTTAACAAAGTTTCCCCAACGGCCGACAGCCTGACCTATGAGAAAGCCTAGAGCAGCGATATCGAATACCGACATAATTTTTATCTTCTTGATCCTCGCGACTATAGCCGCCGCTATAAGTGCGCCTATGACTCCGCCGTAGATTGCAAGGCCGCCTGTCCATATTTGCAACATCCTTACGGGGTCTCCTCTAAAGTAATCAAAGTTGAAGATTACATAGTATGCGCGGGCACCAATTATTCCAGCTGGAGTTGCGACAAAGAGCATATCTATCAGATCGTCCTGGCTGTATCCAAACTCCTCGCTGCGTCTCATCCCGTACATGAATGCCAGCAGGAATCCGATTGCGATGATAACCCCGTACCAGCGTATACTGAGTCCAAAAATAGTGAAAGCAACCTCCGGAATATCAAAACTTAGGCCTAGTCCCGGAAATGTGATAGCGTTGCTCATCAGAAGACCTCCCAACAAAATAGGATTGGAGCGGTCGCAGATTGGCTCCTTCTGACATTATACACCCTGTGCACGAATAAATAAAGGGTAATGCTATATCGATAATTTGACTTTGTGCACGCCGTGGGGGACGAAAGCAGAGAGGTCGGGTACTGCTATGCCATCCACATAAAGTGAAGGTCTTTTATCGCGAGTTACCTCGATTTCCCAATGGGACTTGCCAAAGCGGACGCTAGCACTGTAGCCGTCCCAATGGTCGGGTATTGTTGGCGATAGGCGCAGCCCCTTGCTCGAGATGACAATTCCGAGCAGGTTCTCCACTGCAACACGATAAAACCACGCAGATGAACCTGTGTACCAACTCCATCCGCCGCGACCTCTGTGGTGCTCATTTGAGTAGACATCTGCTGCAAGCACATAGGGCTCAACCCGATAGATTTTTTCATCGTGTGTTGCGGGCAGGATCATGTTCAGGATATCAAATCCTTCGTTGTTCAGACCGTACTCGAGGAAGGCCATGGCAAGCCAGATTGCCGCATGCGTGTACTGCCCGCCGTTTTCCCTGACACCTTCCAGATACCCCATGATGTATCCGGGATTTTCGCTGCTGTCGCGGAATGGTGGCTTAAACAGCATGGCTATGCCAACTTCGTGGTCCACGAGGTGCTCTGCTGCACTTTGGAGAGCCGTTTTGCATCGCTTCTTATCAGCTCCGGCGAGTACAGCGAAACTCTGGGCTATCGAATCGATTTTGCACTCTTCCGATTCGTGCGAACCTAATGGAGCACCACTGTCGAAATATCCGCGTCTGTACCATTTACCGTCCCAGGCATTTTCTGCAGCTTTTACAAGCGCATCGGCGTAATTGTTGAATTGAGTGGCTCGTGCCTCATCTCCACGACTGATGCAAATCTTTGAGAATCGCCTGAGAACGATTGAAAGAAACCATGATAGCCAAACACTTTCACCACGACCTTCAGCACCTACCATGTTGAAGCCGTCGTTCCAGTCTCCAGTGCCTATTAGTGCAAGTCCATGGTCGCCTACACCTCGTGATATTGCCATCTCTATTGCACGTATACAGTGATTATAGATATCAGCTGTTTCCTCCGATACCGATGCGGGCGAGTATCTCTCATGTTCGCCGGGTTTCAAAGGCTCCGATACGAGGAATGGTACCTGGATGTCTAGTATATCGTGATCACCGGTTTTATCTACATATTCATACACCGTGTATGGCAGCCACAGCAGATCATCCGAGCAGCGTGTCCGGACGCCCTTGCCGGCCTCGCCCTCAGTGTATGATGCGTGCCACCAGTGCTGGACATCACCTTCGGTAAACTGGTGGGCGGCAGCTCTAAGAATCTGAGCTTTCGTAATTTCCGGATTTGATATTAGGGCAGCACACGAATCCTGCAGCTGGTCACGGAACCCGTATGCACCGCCTGACTGATACATTGATGAGCGGGCGAGCATGCGGCATGCGATTGTTTGATAGAGAGCCCACCCGTTGATATATCTGTTGAGCTCATGCGATGGTGTGTTGATTTTTACAGGTGTCACCGCAACCGTCCAGTACTGCACAGTTTCCTGAAGAGCTCTGTCGAACTTGTCGGAATCCAAGAGTTCTAGGCATTCGGACATATCGGTATCATTTTTGTCTGCAGCGCACAGAAGGACGACGCTCTTTTCCTCCATCGGTACGCTAAAGCACACACAGGGGTCAAGCCCCGCACCGCAGATGCCTTTGAGAGATCCCGATAACGCTTCGGTCCTGTCACAGGTGAACTTGTCATATGCGGGGTTTGATGAAAACAACACCATCTGGTCCTTGAAAGTGGAGTGATAGCGGTTGGTCGCCCGTATGCTACCGTTGTCCTCAAAAGTAATGACATGCCTACGAAGCGATGGGGTGTCGCCCATGACAAGTCCTGAGAAATATATTAGACGTGCATCTTCGTCTCCACTGTACGTTATTTTTATCATACGGCAGGGTAGGTCCTTGTGGACGAAAGCAGTTGTGGTTATAGTGCCGGTCTCGATATTTTTCTCCCAGACAGCATACCCAGGTCCGTACGTTACAGTACACGGGAACGAGTCGTCGGAGGCAAAGACGGAAACGGTACCTGAGTTTAGTTGGAGATAGATACGTTCGTCGCCCTCGATTGCGAGTGTGTCGTTAGTCCAAGCATTGATTCTGTTTTCTCTTGCGTTTAGGCGCCACATATATCCACTACCAGTGTCGGTAGCGATGTAACCTATTTCGCCGTTGGACATGACATTTGACCATGCTGAGGCTAGCATATTAGCACCCGCTTCAAAGGAAATACTGCCGTTTGCATGATATTGCAGGTTTCTACCGCTGGTGGACTCTGGTATTCTGGCCTTGGATTTTTGCTTTAGCTCAAGCAGTTTAGGCGATGTGGGAGCGTGAACTGCTGAGTTATCTCGTAGTGAAGCCTCACCAGTAGAGTCTATGAGTACAGATGAGCAAGCCACGATCAGAGCAAAGTCTTCATCTGAGGGGAGAAGGTCGATTAAGTGGATTCCGCCTGGTATGGATAGAGTGTTTTCGGCGCCGATTGCGCGTATTAGATCTAGAGCTGCAGTGCGTGCAGGCCTTCGGTAGTCACTCCCTTCTGAAAAGAGCAGTACGAGATCGCATTTTATGCCACCGAACATAAGCAGACGGTGCTGCCTGATAGTCCGAGATATTACATCGTGAGGGGTTTCTGCTCCACAGACAGCTGCAATTATGGGTAGATCGCCCGAGATGCCGTACTTCCACAAAGCTGTCTGATCTGCATGGTTAAGCTCAGCAGGGTTGGTGCCGTTACTACGGTTGGTATCCGTAACGCCTTGGCTCTGAAGTATATATTTTGCGAGCTCACGTCTACCGGGGGATAGGAATATTACTTCTCTTGCATACTCGAGAGCTGTGTTGACTTCGCTGTGCGTGAGCTTTAGTCTCCGATACTCACCGACGGGGCGACCAGATGCCTGAGTGTAGGGCATGGCCAAAGTCCTTTCGGCTGCAGCTGTTACACTCTCTGAGCTCTCGCCAAAAGAGAGAGAAAAGCGAATCGTTGCACTTTCTCCACGTGATATACTTACAGGCACTTTTGCCAGTACACAGGGGTCGATAACAGGGCCCTCCGATAGTTGCAGCGGCTTATTTACAAGCCGTCCAATCTCGTCGAAACCGCCTCTTCCTAGCGCTTTCTCACGTGAAGTGGAAAAGCTCGCACCATCAACCGAGCAGATGAAGGATAGATATAGGAAGTCACTTCCTACTCTCGGTCTGCGACGCACCAGTACGCCGTTGTGAGTGGCTTTAGTCTCCAAGAAGAGCTTAGAAAAGGCCGGATGTGCCTGGTGTGTATCATGTTCTGTCAGTATCGGCTCGAAGTAACAGATAAGCTCCCCCGAAAAGTCAGTTGAAGCCTGGATCTTGACCTCTCGTAGTTCCGACTTGTCTCTGTTTGGTATACATGTAGTTATGCATGTCTTTATATCATCAAAGTCGGCGTGGAGCTTGTGAGACTTCTCATCAAACTGGGCTGAATATTGGACATCTCTGTCAAAGAAAGGTGCAGGCGACAGTGAGCGTGTTTCATTGTCCGATTTCAAAAAGAAGTATATGCCACAGACACCTTCTGCAAGGGAGGCGTCGAAGCGCGTTAGCATAATGCCATCGGCCATTGAGCGTGAAAGCCCGGTGTTGGTAAGCAGAAGCGAGTACGACCCGTTTGAAATGAGGTGGCAGCGCGGGGCGAATGTGTTAAAGCCGGCAAGCGACATGGTCCACTCACTGTCTGTGGACCGCTTGGGCTTTTCGGGCACCTCGCTGTACGAAGCGCGCACCGTTACTGCATCAACAGGTGTCCGCTCCTGCAGCAGCTCGGCAAATGCGCCCATTTCCGCGTCTGCCATGAACCGCTTCTGCATAACATTGTCGTTTAGGAGATTGTCGCAGGCGATGAGGCTCATACCGATGTGGTGTGCCATAAAGCACATCACAGGCTCGAACAAGTGCCCGCTGACCTGCCGGGTAGGTGTGAAATCGGCCGCCTCGTATAGTCCATATCGGCCTTCAAGGCCGAGCATTTCAAGCCGCCGCAGGTTCTTGATTGATGCTGCGGGCTCAACTTCAAGGGCAAGATACGTGGAGTAAGGCGATATTACTAGTTCGCGATTCATGCCACGTTTGAAGGCAAGCCGCTGGACACCATGGGCCTTGTACTGATAGTTCAGTTGACGGTCGAACGCGAAAAATGCGCTTTCCGAGATGCCCCAGGGTATTTTGAAGGCGGCGCCTCTGAGTTTTTGACAGTAGACACAGAAACGGAGGCTCTCGTAGATTAGAGAGTTTGGATAGGTTGGCATGAGGAGATTGGGCATGAGGTATTCGAACATCGTGCCTGTCCACGATGCCATTCCCGAATAACCATTCTTCTGGACAAGCGCTCTGCCAAGTCTTCGCCAGTGCTTCTTATCTATTAATCCCCGTGCTATGGCGATATAGCTTGTCTGTCTTGCCTCGCTGGCGAGGAGATCGTACCAGCTTTCAGAGTGTTTTTCTGTTTCGATATCTACACTTATATAGAAAAGGTTTCTGTCCTTATCAAACACTGCTAGAAAATCCATCTCGTCAAGCATAGCTTTGATGCGTTCAGCGAGATTAGCTGCGCGCGGTGTTCCAAGGCAATTCAGTCCACTGATTAGTGCAATATAGCAACCGGCAAGGTTACCGCTATCAACCGATGACACAGTCATTGGATAGAGAGGTTCCAGTGTTGATGTGTCGTACCAGTTGAGAAGATGACCGCGCCATTTCCTTAGTTTATCGATACTGTTCAGCATCTGCTCGATTTTATCGAGGATATGATTTAGTCCTGCCAAGTTTAGGTCATGTGCTGCGAGACAGCAGAGAAGAGCAAGGCCGATGTTTGTAGGGGAAGTTCTCCGGGCAACGCCCACTGCAGGCTGCTCCTGCCAGTTGTCTGGAGGGAGGAAGTTGTTTGCCGGCGTCAGGAAATGCTCGAAGTACTCCCACATCAATGCGGACTGCCGCCTGAGAAAAGCCTCGTCCTGCTCTGATATTGCTTTTTTCTTTTTTGTGGGCCTACTTATTAGCGCACTTACCAGAGGAGATATGACCCATAGCGAACCGAGAATATCCGCAAGAATCTTATCTGATACAAATATACTTATTGCACCAAATACTACGGGTAATGCCATCTTGTAGTAGATGCCAAGGATGCTGTCGGAAGCTATTTTTTCTGACTGTTCAGCTGTAACCCATTGGAGAAGGTTTCTCTTTGAGATGAACATACGGTAAAGTGCTGTGATAATAGCATGCAGGCTAACCAAAGCACGGTAAGGCAGGAGCATAATGCTGAGCACTGTCTGAACTGTGCTTCCGCGAACACCGTACATGATTGAAGAGTGGTAACGGCTACCTAGTTCGTATCCGCCGCGAAGCAGCGCTGCTGCTGCCGACAGGGCGAGCTCGGAGAGTGAGATTGCAACAGCTACACCTGCGGCCGCCCATAAGCCGTCGAATAATATTCCCCACAGTATTGCAGCAAAGGTTAACACGGGGACTAAGCTTCTGCGCAAGTTATCGAAGATTTTCCACCTTGAAAGTGGGCTCAGCGGGTTTTCTTCCATCTTCCTATTTCCGGCTGGGACCTTTTTGAACAGCCAGGGCAGTAGCTGCCAGTCACCCCGGATCCATCTGTGAAGCCTTGAAAAGTATGAACTTACTTTGTACGGGAAGCCGTCTGTAAGTTCTACGTCACTTAGCAGACCTGCACGAAGGTAGCAGCCCTCTAACAGGTCGTGCGACAGAATTCTGTTCTCCGGAAAGCGGTTATCTAGACATTGAGAGAACATCTCTAGATCGAATATACCCTTGCCTGTAAAGATCCCCTCGTCATATAGGTCCTGATACAGATCAGATACAGTACTGCCGTACGGGTCGGTACCCCCAAGCCCGGCGGTTGCGCGGCTGAAAAACGATTTTGAGGCGGCCTCTAGATCTACTGAGATTCTTGGCTGTAGAATGGCGTGCCCTTCGCGCACAATGCGCCTTTCCGAATCATACAGCGGTCGATTGAGAGGGTGGAGCATTGTACCGACAAGCTCAGCAGCACTGCCGACAGTTAATCGGGTATCTGAATCGAGTGTAATAACATAGCGCACTTGCCCTATAGCCTCAGGATCACCGCACTCAATGCGAAGTCCGCACCGCCTATTTGAGAGCAGTCTTGATAGTTCAATGAGCGCGCCCCTTTTGCGTTCCCAGGACATGTAGCGCTTTTCAGAGGCGTTATACACCCTGTCTCTTATAAAGAAGAAGAATCTGCAGCCATGTTTCCTGTTTAGCCGCGCAATTTCTTCTTTGATGGCGGATAAGGTGGCGGCATCCCCTTCGTTGAATGGCATATCAGACTCCTTCAAGTCTGCAAGCAGTCCGAAAACAAGATTGCTGCCAGCATTGCGATTGGCAAGCATATAGTGTTCCAGCAGGGAGACATATCTTTTCCCGGCCTCTTTGTCGGTCAGCAGTACTGATATGACACACAAGGTTTTTGAGTCATCGGGTATACCTTCTCTCAGCTCAAGGCGGGGTAGCCTTGCCGGATGGCGAAACCTGAGCGCAAGGGTATCACAGATATTCTTTGCGACTCCGCTAAGAGGTATGAGTAATAGCAGTGTGGCTACCGGGCCCGAGATGGGCAAGACCAGAAGCGCAAACAGAATAGTAAGAGCAAAAAGTATGGCAAAATACAGTGGGCGGTGCCATGTCGCTGGGTCCTCTCCTAATGGCTTTCGCAGGAGATAGTACCCGACATGGCGCATCAGCGGGTCGGATGCCCCCCTTGAAAGGGATATTGCCTTTTCGGCAGTACTCGCCTCACTCATTTGTTTCCGCTTTGCCAACCTGCTTACAATCCTGCGGCACTGTGCGCGGCTCTCCTCGTCCATTACCGGATAAATACCTGAGGGATCGCTGCAGAGGATCTGCTCCACCGCGCTGAGACTGTGGAGCATCTCTCGGAGATCAGCTGTTGAAAGAAGCCGGAGAGATGTGAATATATTCTCTGCGATATTTGACATCTCCAAATGCTCACTTTGGGCTTTCATCGCGTCCTCAGCGATTGTTGCCAGTGGGGTTCCGCCCTCCGAACGGATCGAATCCATCTCAAGTTCGGCGGAATAGATGCCACTTTTTTTACCGGCGTACTCCTGCATCATTGGCATAAAGTTTCGGGAGAGCTTCTGAAGCTCGAATACGAGTGCCGCCTTCAACATTACAGTAAAGAGCCAGAGCTCCTTCTCTGAAAAGGCCCCGGCTTTTTGAGCTCCAGTTAGGAATATTCTGATGCGTTCAGCGGTTACTCCGCCGTTTCCCGACCTCACAAGTGCTACCGCTAGGCCAAATATCTTAGGGTAGCCTTTACGCGATGCCGGAAGTTTGCCCGCTCTTTTCAGAGTCAGCATCGCACTGCGGCCTTCCCGCTCCGCGATATACCGGTTATCTATGAACCACTCGAACTCCTTGGGCATCTTCCCATTTGGCGGTTTGAATGACACGATTTTGTCGGATATGTGCTTGAGGTATGATAAATTTTTCGCCAGTAATCGGCCTATTTTTGCAGTAGTTGTAACCCTCGGTGAGGATAGGTTTGCCGAGATATTTTCAGCAAACAGTTCCAGGTTGTTTATATCTATGAGTGCCATCTGCTAAATGCTCCGTTTCTCTTATCGAATCGAACGCCCACAGTTTGTCAGTAAATGCTATTATTGCCTTGAAATATGACAAATATTCAGGAGCGAATTCTCTTGACAAGAGGCGCAAAATAGTGTAGTATACCGATGTAAAGGCGATTGCTTTACAACTGAAGATCGGAGGGCCGGGGAAAGCTATGAAAGCAAAGTCGATTGAAATGGTATTACTCTTTGATTTTTATGGGAATATGCTCACCGACAAACAGAAGGAGTTTTTCGACCTCTACTACAACCACGACCTATCCCTTGCCGAGATTGCAGAGAACGAGGGCATAACCAGACAGGGTGTCCGGGATGCGATTGTCAGGGCACGCAACATTCTGGTTGAATTTGAAGAAAAACTTGGCTTGTATAAGCGATACGGAGACATTGATGATGCTCTTGACAAGGTTCTCACATTGGCGGGGGACATCAAGAGAATAAATGCTACTAACTATTCAAATATTGCAATTGACGATAGGGCCCGCGACATTATTGAGACTGTTCGAGACCTAATCGAGGAATAAGGAGCATCCTATGGCATTTGAAGGCTTGACCGAAAAGCTATCGGCAACATTTAAGAAACTGCGCGGTAAAGGCCGGCTTAAGGAGAGCGATATAAGAGAAGCGATGAGGGAGGTCCGTCTGTCACTGCTTGAGGCGGACGTGAGCTACAAGGTCGTAAAGGATTTTGTGGCCAAGGTTTCCGAACGCGCAATCGGCTCAGACGTATTTGAGAGCCTTACACCCGCTCAGACCGTTATTAAAATAGTTAATGAAGAGCTTACAGCACTTATGGGAGGCGAGACCCAAAAGCTGAAGTTTGCTTCCAGTTCACCCACTGTGATCATGCTTGTTGGGTTGCAGGGAGCAGGAAAGACAACTAACGGAGCAAAACTCGCTGCATACATCAAGAAGAACCATGGTCGCCGTCCACTTCTTGTGGCGTGTGACGTGTACCGTCCGGCAGCTATTAAGCAGCTGGAGGTAGTGGGAGAACAACTGGGAATACCAGTGTTTCAACAGGGACAGGGAAATCCTGTTGAAATAGCCAAAGCTGCCCTTGCTCATGCCAAGGACCACGGAAACGACGTGCTTTTAATAGATACTGCAGGCAGACTCCACATTGATGAAGCTCTTATGGATGAGCTTCGCAGCATCAAGGAGGCTTTGAACCCAACCGAGATTATGCTCGTTGTTGACGCCATGACCGGGCAGGATGCAGTAAACGCCGCCCAGGCCTTTAACGAGGAGCTTGACATCGACGGTGTTATGCTAACAAAACTGGATGGTGACGCTCGAGGCGGAGCAGCCATTTCGGTAAAGGCGGTTACAGGTAAGCCGATTAAATTCGCAGGAGTTGGAGAGAAGCTTGACCAAATCGAGCCATTCCACCCCGACCGTATGGCCTCAAGGATACTCGGCATGGGCGACATTATGACCCTCATAGAAAAAGCTGAGCAGAGCTTTGATGAGAAGAAAGCTGAGGAGTTGGAACGCAAGCTCCGTCAGAACCGCTTCACCCTTGAGGATTTCCTCGAGCAGATGGACCAGTTGAAAAATATGGGTCCAATACAGGATGTAATCGGAATGCTTCCGGGAGTAAACGCCGGTGCACTTAAGGGTGCGGTCATTGATGAGAAGGCGCTGCCGCGGGTAGAGGCTATCATCCTATCAATGACAAAGGATGAGAGGGAGAACCCCTCAATTCTGAACTCTAGTCGCAAAAGGCGCATAGCCAAAGGCAGTGGGACAAGGGTTGAAGACGTCAACAGACTCCTAAAGCAGTTCGACATGATGAGGAAGATGGTCAAACAGATGAGCAGCCCCCAGATGGGCAGGAAGGCGAGAAGAGCTGCCAGAGGTGGCGGAGCTTTCCCATTCATGTAGATGAATTGCACTTGCTTTGGAACTTAACGTATGTGAACTTCGGATTGATAGTTCAGCGGTAAGCCCCTGATTGCTACCGCAGCAAAATTCCTTTGTAATAGATACCCTGATATAGGAGGTGAAAGACAGATGGTAAAGATAAGACTAAGGCGTATGGGAGCTAAGAAGAGACCATTCTACCGTATAGTTGTGGCTGACAGCCGTTCGCCTCGCGACGGAAGATTTATTGAAGAGATTGGCACATATAACCCCCT
>LSQX01022194.1_pt1 | contig 20525 bp, 20 predicted proteins | sample 654561 | NCBI WGS metagenome assembly LSQX01 (sample SAMN04489861, study PRJNA283612) | anaerobic digester metagenome | isolation source: 4 biogas reactors fed with cattle manure at either 37C or 55C with and... | place: Denmark: Kongens Lyngby | collected 2014 | reverse complement strand
AGATGTGTATAAGAGACAGCCTATATTCAGATGGCCTACTTCCGAGTTGCCCATCTGGCCTTTCGGCAAACCTACATCCTCCCCGCTGGCCAAGACTTGAGTGTTGGGATAATTTTTTAAAAGGCTATTGTAGTTAGGAAGATCAGCGATTTTTACCGCGTTTCCAAATTTGTTTTCCCTTATACCAAGACCATCTAAAATAATAAGTGCAACCGGCTTTTTCATCCTTATCTTCCTTCCTAAAAGTTAACAATCCCCAAAAATTCTTCTGCCTTTAAGCTGGCTCCCCCAACCAAAGCCCCATCAATATCTGTTTCATTCATAATTTCTGTGGCATTAGACGGTTTAACACTGCCACCATATTGAATTCTGACTCTTTCGGAAACTTCTATACCATATTTATTTTGTAGCAGAAAACGAATATAGGCTATCACTTCATTTGCATCCTGTGATGAAGCAGTTTTGCCTGTGCCTATGGCCCATACCGGTTCATATGCAATTACCACGTCATTCATCCCATCTTTGCCAACACCTTCCAGGGCCGTCAGGGTTTGTCTTTTAACAATATCGAATGTTTTATTTTTCTCCCTTTCATTCAATGTTTCTCCAACACATATTATCGGTTTTAGACCTTTTTCAATAGCCTTGATCACCTTTTTGTTTACAACCTCATCTGTTTCACCAAAATACTGCCTTCTTTCGGAGTGGCCGATTATTACATAATCTACCCCTAAATCCTTCAACATATTTGCCGAAATTTCCCCGGTAAAGGCTCCTTCGTCTTCCCAATGCATATTTTGAGCCCCAAGTTTTACTTTAGATCCTTCAATGGCCTTTTTGACCTCACTGATAACGGTGAAGGGGCAACACACAACAACCTCAACGTCGGTTTTATTTGTTTCATCCTTTATTTCATCTACTAATTCCAACGCTTCATTCATTGTCTTATTCATTTTCCAGTTACCAGCAATAATAGGCTTACGCATATTTTAACACCTCGTTTTATTTATTTTCCAGTGCGTCTATTCCCGGTAATATCTTGCCTTCCAGGAGTTCTAAGGATGCTCCTCCGCCTGTGGAAATATGAGTCATTTTATCCGCCAGACCGAATTTTTCTACAGCAGCAGCACTGTCCCCACCACCCACAATTGTCGTGGCACCACTATTTGCCATGGCTTGCGCAATTTCTCCGGTACCTTTGGCAAAGACAGGCATTTCAAACACACCCACAGGCCCATTCCAAATTATAGTCCTTGCATCGTCTATCTTTTTAATGAATAATTCTGCAGTTTTTTCACCGATATCCATTCCCATCATTGTCTCCGGGATACTATCAGCATCCACAGTCCAATGTTCCGTGTCCGGGGCAAATTCTTTTGCCACGACTATGTCAAGCGGCAATAAAAATTCTATACCCTTTTCTTTAGCCTTTTCAATTAAATCGGCTGCCAAATCTATTTTGTCTTCCTCTAACAAGGATTGCCCCACTTCGTATCCCTTTGACTTCAGAAAAGTATACGCCATACCCCCGCCGATTATTAAAGTATCAACCTTATCTATCAAATTTTCAATAATACCGATCTTGTCGGAAACCTTAGCTCCCCCCAAAATTACAACAAAAGGCCTCTCAGGCGCCCCCAGCGCCCCCCCCATAATTTTTAACTCTTTTTCTATCAAAAGTCCCATAGCCGAAGGTAAGAATGCAGCTATGCCTGCAGTTGAGGAATGCGCCCTGTGAGCAGCACCAAATGCATCATTGACATATACATCCCCCAGTGATGCAAGTTCCCTTGAAAAAACCTCATCATTTTTTTCCTCTTCTTTGCGAAAACGCGTATTTTGAAGCAGCAAAATTTCACCCTGTTTCAGTTCCCTTGCCAAATTTTTGGTAACATCGCCGGTTACTGAATCATCGTCTGCGAATTTTATTTCCTTCCCAACCAATTGGGCAACCCTTCCCACTATAAGTTTCAATGAATACTTGGGATCAGGTTTTCCTTTTGGCCTGCCCAAATGGGACATCAAAATCACAGAACCGCCATTGTTTAATATGTACGTTATGGTTGGCACCGCTGCCCTGATCCTTGTATCATCAGTAATATTGCCTTCCTCATCTATCGGGACATTAAAGTCACATCTTGTTAATACCCTTTTACCTCTAACTTCTAACTCCTCTATTGTTTTTTTATCGAACATTCCCATATAATATTCCCTCCCGCATATACACAGATACAAGATTACAGATCCTTCGCGGTAACCGTTAATACTGTCCGTCTCAGGATGACAAAAAAGTATAAAATATACTTCCCCGCATAGTCTGTTATCTCCGCTGTGTCTTATTACTAAACTATCGTTATAACAATTAGTATGTATTATTAGTCTGTTAGTATACACTGCCCATGAACGATTACCGAACAAACGATTGTTCAACGATTGTTCAACGATTGCTTAACTATTGTTCAACTATTGTTATTTCCTATATGTTACCATATCTTAATATATAATTGAAACCTTTCTTGATGTAAAATAATTGTTGAGCGTATGTTTTCTATTTAAAACAACTATTTCTGATTGTTGTTTATTTCATAAATAGTTTATACCGATAACCTGGATTAACATCCCGACTATTAAAAATGCCCCTTTCTGTTTTTATCTAACCTCAGAAAGGAGCATTTTTTTTATGTCTATTTTATGTTATTTGGTTATATGGATTCGATCAACTGTTGTGTAGAAATCACGTACTTCGGGATCGCCGCCCTTACGGTTACCTTGGGATCTACAACCTGGGATATTTTTAAATCAACCGATAGGCTTGCAAATACATATGCATCCTCCCACCCTATACCTAAGGAATCCTGAATATGCTTCACAGCTTGGCTTGCAGATTCGTATACCGCTTCCTCTAAATTATTACCTGAAGCAATTATCATAATATGTTCATCCGTTTCCACAAAGGGCCATTTGGTGGCTTTGCCCTTTAACAAACCAACTTCGAGGACTACCTCGGCGGGGATTTCAAGTCCGGTGAAACAGACTTCTCCATCCCCCATAACAGCATGGCAATCACCCAATGCCAATAACGCGCCTTTTTGTCTGACAGGGAAATACAACGTAGAGCCGGCCTTAATGTCCGTGGTATCCATATTGCCGCCATGTTTCCATGGGCTATCTGTCGGCCATTCCCCATCCTCGTCTGCAGGTGCGACCCCTATTACGCCTATCATAGGTTTTATCGGCATTTTAATTCCGTGGAATACTGCTTGTCCATCTTCGATTTCTATAACCCTTATAACCGGTTTTGTAACTTGATCTCCCAGGGCCCCTTCGTTTGGGACAACAGCCACTACCCCCTTACTTTTTACATCGATGCTGATAATCTTCAGTTTCAGCAGATCGCCCGGTTCGGCGCCTTCTATATATATGGGACCTGTGGCAGGATTCAATCTATCATAATCAATCTCCGCTAAGACTTGTTCCTCACTGGTTATTTGTTGATAAAAACAGTCATTTGTCTCCACTTTAATAACGTCACCCGGTGAAATCGTTTCTACTGCTTCCATGCTCGGTTTAAATTTGTAGATAACCTTATCTCCCGAAACCAGCTTCACCATATACACCCCCTACATTAAAAATTCAAAAGGCTTGTTGTAGCAATTAATTAGAATCAGGGTTATCCCACCCCTTATGGGAATAGGCAGGATAACCCTGATCTTTTTGGTCATTTCCCCGTTGTCATCTATTTTTATTATGAATGAGTCGATAATTAAATTAATAATATATGCCCGAATTCTCTAACTGAGCCCTCCACTTGCCTCCAATTGCTCGGGTTTTCTGACCCCTCCATTGGTGACATATCCCATTATAACATATACTATGCATCCTGCTGCTCCGGCTATGAGTGGTATTTGAACCCAACCGAAGTTGGACCAAATTGCTAATATAACATTTCCGAAGAACCCGACAAGCATAGATACAAAGCAGGTACGCAGATCGGCCTCAATGAATACACGCATAATTGTCGGTGCCACAAAGGCGGATATCAGTCCACCTGTACCGATGTATGCTATATGGGTAATCATTCCTTGAGGTGCAAAGAATGTCAGTATCAGCGTCCAAATAGTAGTAACCAATACCGCTAATCGGTTGAGCAAACTCGCATATTTTGATTCCCTGTTGGCAATGGATACAAACATATCGTAGGATAATGCGGAGGCTAAGGATTGCAACACCGAACTGACCGTTGAAAGCATTGCAAACAGGATAAACAACATTATCATACCACCTATTGCGGGATGTAAGAAATCTTTTAGAAAAAGTGGCATTGCGCTATCGGCAATAGGCAGATTCGGATTCTTGTAATACATGTAAAGGCCGACAAAGGGTGGAAGACTCAAAAGAAGTCCGTAAGGTGCTGTAATTAAAGCCATCACATGTATTTTTATATCATCCTTTAATGAAAGAAAACGTACCGACATATAGGGTAGTACTGTGGTAAATAAGAGTGCATAAGGGAATACCAGCCATGCATTGAATTTGCCGACACCATAGGGGTCTGCAGTTGAAGGGTTGATGAATTCGGGATTCATCTGGGCAACCTTAGAAAGCAATTGTCCCATAGGAATATCCCTTATGATTACTACATATACAACTATTGAGGCTATCAACATCCCCATACACATAATTGTATCTGTGACAGCAACAGCCAATAATCCGCCTTGCATTGTGAATATAACAACAACTGCCAATAGTATCAAAGATCCGGCCAATTGGCTGATACCAAGCCATTCCGATGCTATAAGACCTACCGCCCTGATTTGACCTATCATATAAACTGAAAGGAAGACAAAGGTGGCCAGGCCGGCAAAAAAGTGAACCAATCTTTTTTGATTGCTTGTACCCCTATGAGTTGATGCCAAATAATGCGGAATTGTCAGTCCACCGTGTTTTGCCGCTTGTTTACGCATGTAGTTCGCAAACAACAAAACACCAAAGGTTATTGCAGGGGCGTAAAAGTAATTTGCAAATATTTCAATCGTGCCATAGGCATAAGTAGCCCCGGGAGAACCTATAAATCCCCATCCGCTAAAACCTGTTGCCATAAGTGTACCTGCTCCTACAAAAGCGCCTACCTGTTTTGCCGCCAGTAAAAATCCTTCACCACTGGATGTTTGGGTCCTTTCAACTATTCTGCGTGTGATTTCACCGACAACAATTAAACCGACTGAAGCCAATATAAATATTATCCAGTTTGGATTCATTTAACATCACCTCTCTTTTTCTTAAATACTTCTTCGTACAAAACTATAACGATCGGAATAACAAAGAGAGCAACGGTTACGTATATAAATGAATCCATAGTCCAGGAACCTGTTAACATGGTAGTCCAAGAATCCATTGCATTACCTCCTTAAATTTTAATCCAGATTATTGTAAATCGTCAAGTAACCCGCGGGTTGCCTATTTATTCTGCTAATGACTATCTGATTTTTTGCGCGCTAACCTCAATAATGGCATATGCTTGTGTGTAAAATCAACAATATAGATAATTATCTTTTGATTATATTGTGTTCGGGTCCATACGGGAATTTTGTTACATTTTCAGTTTCGCCGTTTTCATGAATGATTAGTATATCATGCTCACGATATCCGCCGGCTCCCGGCTGTCCATTCGGTATCAAAATCATCGGTTCCATTGAGATTGTCATACCCGGTTCAAATACGGTGTCTATATCCTCACGAAGCTCTAATCCTGCTTCCCGTCCATAATAGTGGGACAGTATTCCAAATGAATGGCCATAACCGAATGTACGATTTGACAATACACCATAGCCCCTATATATTTCATTTAATTCGTTGGCTATATCTTTGCATACGGCACCGGGCTTAACCAGCTTTGCTCCGGCTTCGAGAACCTCAACGTTAATGTTCCAGTATTTCAGCGATGCTTCATCAACATCCTGGAAGAATAGGGTCCTTTCCAGGGCGGTGTAATATCCGGCTATCATAGCAAAGGTATTCAGATTTAAAACATCCCCCGGTTGAATTTTTCTGGTTGTAGGCCAGGTATGGGCCCCATCCGTGTTCATTCCGGACTGGAACCAAACCCAGGAATCTCTAAGGTCCAGATGTGGATACAATTTGGCTATTTCACGGGTCATGGCTTCCGTACCTGCAAGGGCAACCTCATATTCAGGCACTCCTTCGGCTATCGCTTCGGCTACCGCATATCCGCCGACGTCACAAACCCTTGCGCCGTTTGTAATTAAATCCAACTCCTCTTTTGATTTAACCATTCTGAATTTCATTAAATCAAAAGCAACATCAACAAATTCAAATTCCGGGAATGAAATCTCGAGTTGTTTGCGTATACTGAGAGTAACAAAATCATACTCAATTCCCAGGCGTCCTTTTGTAATACCTGCATCTTTCAGTACTGTTTGCACAGCATAGAAAAAGTTGTCCCTTCTCCAGTCTGTATGCGCTATGTTGTCGCCGAAGCTTCTCCTCCATGGCATTCCGCCATCAACATTGGGTGTTATGGTTACATGTTTATCCTGTGTCACAAGCAAACCGGTATGTCTGCCAAAGGAAGTGTATAGGTAGCCGCTGTAGTAATTAACGTTATGATACGAGGTGAATAATACCGCATCGATGTCTTTTTCCCCCATGTAGTTACGTAGTTTGGTATTTCTGTTTGTCATTTCTTCCTTAGAAAAAACGGGTTTTTCCTTTTCGCCAATCCTAATAATTTTTGTCCTTTCAAGACCGTCCAAAAACTCCGACATTTTTTCTCCCCCTTTGTTTTGAAATAAATTTTCCAACACCTGCTGCCAAGCAATTGCCATGCGAAGGAATTAACAAAATATAAAATTCCTAAAATTCCTTCGCCCCTCGTAATAACGTAACAAGACTACCTGCAATTATAATTGTGCAATTATCGTGCCAAAGTCCCTTGCCATAAAAAATCTATATTATTATTTCAAAATTCAGGAGATAAATTTTAGGATTATAGGGCCCTCATAGCAACAACAGTCATATATTGTTTCTTGGTTACAAAAAATTACACAATAATTAACTCCCTCTTAAAAGGGAGTTAATTATTTTATTTATATCAAACAAATTTGGAATCTTTCAACACAATGTAAGGAATTTTGTCCTCCGGAAGGAATTTATTCCTCATCGAATTGTAGCTTGGTTCCCCATGCCTTAAATTTTTTACGTATGGTACTTGCATCTATCCCCAATATATCCGCCATTTCAGAAGTACTTTTGCACCCCTTCATAACCCTGATAAGCAAATTTTTCTCATAACTCCTAAGCGATTCCTTGTAGTTTATATTTTCCAATGTTTGGTTTATATAACTTTTATCCAGGAGAAAGTCTATTCCATTGTTTATTAAGTCCTCAACCTCGATACATTCCCCTCCTGAGGTTACAACAAGTCTTTCAATCATGTTTTCAAGTTCTCTTATATTCCCCGGCCAGTCATGTTTTATCAACAATCTGGTTACCTCAGGTGTAAATTTTTTATTGAAACCGAACTTTTTATTGTAATGATCCAACAAAACTAGGATAAGACCGGGTATATCCTCTTTTCTTTCTCTGAGCGGAGGAATAACAATTGGTATTACATTTAGCCTGTAATATAAATCCTCCCTGAATTTTTTCTGATTCACCATTTCTTCTAAATCTCTATTGGTTGCGGCGATAATTCTTATGTCTACATCGACGGGCTCCTTGCCCCCTATTGGCATTATTTTTCTGTCTTGTATAACACGAAGAAGTTTAACCTGCAAATCTAGTGGAAGTTCCCCTATTTCGTCTAAAAATAGGGTACCTGTATTAGCAAGTTCAATTAATCCGACCTTGCCGCCACTGTTGGCCCCCGTAAAGGATCCTTTTTTATATCCAAACAGTTCCGATTCGAGCAACTTTTCCGGTATTGCACCACAATCTATTTTTATAAAGGGTTTGGTAGTCCTCAGACTATTCCTATGGATTATCTCTGTCAGCAATCCCTTACCGACACCTGATTCACCCTGTATTAATACAGTAGAATCCACCGACGCAACCCTGACAGCTAAGTCTATCACCCTTTTCATCTTGGGGCTACTGGTTATCATTCCCTTGTTTTCCAACTGATTTTTTCTGAGGTGTTCTAATTCCTCCTCATATATATCTTTTATATATTTAATTTCACCCAAACTCTTTTTTAGGTTGGTGATTTCAGTAATATCCCTTGCTATTGCTATTGTACGAAAAATTTTACCGTCCTTAAATATTGGGGTGCCTGTGGCCAATAAATCCCTGCCGTTTACCCTCTGAATCATAGTAACAGGTGCCCCTCGTTCCAGACATTCAATAGTTACGGACTCCGAATAAATGCCTTCCTTCACCAGCTCCCTCATATTTTTGCCAATGGTATCCTCCGCCCTGATTCCATCAATTATTTCACACATTCTATTAAACCGCACCGTAACCCCGTCCGGGTCCGAAATATGGATCCCAATGCTGGCCGTATCCATAATAGCATTAAGCTCACATTCCAGTTCCGCGTTTTTGCTTTCTAATTTATTTATAATTTCATTCAATTCCTCATTGGACATGTTTCTAATTTCAGCAATTTCCACCTAGCTACAACCCCCTTAATATTTCAACAATATTCTGATAAAGCTTACATGGGATTTCATAAACTCCTGCTAAATACAATACCTTTTTCTTTTTGAAGATGGTGGTATATCCAGCTCACTTCTATATTTGGCTATGGTTCTTCTGGATATGTTTATACCTTTATTTTTTAGCTCATTTGCTATTTTTTCATCGCTCAGAGGTTTTTTACAGTCCTCTTTGTTGACTATATTTTTAATAAAAGTCTTTATATTCCTTGCGGAAATTTCTTCACCTGAATCCTTTCTAAATCCACCGGAAAAGAAATATTTTAACTCAAACATACCGAAAGATGTACTCATATATTTTCCGTTTGTAGCCCTACTGACCGTCGATTCATGGATCCCAATTTCATCCGCAACCTCTTTCAGCGTCATAGGTTTCAGGTATCTCCTCCCGTTTTCAAAGAAAGCACTCTGTTTTTTTACTATTGTTTCGCATACTCTATGAATTGTTCTTTTTCTTTGCTCAATGCTTTTTATCAGCCAAACCGCAGAATTAAACTGCGCATTCAAAAATTTATTGACATCAGAATTCTCATCGCCTGAAGCCATCATCTTCTTATAATCATTACGTATAACTAATCCCAAGCCACCATAATCATTATCTAATGTTATATATTCTTTTCCGATTTTCCTGACTATAACATCGGGAATAATGTACCTATTTTGACTGCATGCGAAATTTCTGCCCGGCCTTGGTTCCAATTTCTTTATAAAATCACAATAACCCTGAACCTTTTTCAAGGTTGTCCCTAGTTGTCTGGCAATATAAGGATATCTGTTTGAAGCAATGTCAGACAAGTGTTTCTCCACCAGGGCATAAATTTTTCTGTCTTTTATGTCTAACAAACGTAGTTGAATCAATAGGCATTCTTCCAACGTTCTTGCGCCCACACCGGGAGGATCAAGAGTCTGAATTACCTGCAAAATATTTTCAACAATAGATTGCTCCTGATTAAAACAAGCTGCAATCTCTTCAACAGTGGCCATAAGGTAACCCCTATCGTCTATGCTGTTTATTATATATTCTCCAATTTTAATATGTTTCTTATCTGCCATAGTCAGGTTATATTGGAATAACAAATGCTCCTGCAATGTAGTCTCTTTTGAAACAACATTCTCAAAGTTAAATTCATTACCCTCATTATAGTAGGCACCCTTTGTATATTCAAAATTATTAAAATCTTCGGTATATTCCTTCCAGTCAATTCCTTTTATCCTGTCTTTTTCAGATTCTATATCTAACAGATATTCATCTTCAACAGTTTCTTCCATTTTTTCTAATATCGGATTCATTTCTAACTGCTCGTTGATGTATTCTTCCAACTCCAAAGGGGTGAACTGTAATATTTGAATTGCCTGTTGTAACTGAGGAGTCATAACCAATTTTTGTGATTGTTCTAATTGTGGACTAAACCCTATTTCTATAAGAACCACCCCCGAATGATATAATAACATCTGACTTTATTGTACCATCTAATTTAAATCTAATAAAGTACCCGGGGGTTTTTACTAAAATTGGCATAAAAATTGCTAAAACCCTAAGTAGAGTTTTAGCAATTTTCATTTTTTATTATATTGTATCATAAATTTTCTACAGATATCCTGCTGCCTTGATTGCCTCGGTTGCTGCTTCTATTTTTTCTTCATTTACCAACACCACAGGACCGGTACAACCCATTCCGCCTTCAGCGTAAATTCCCACTTTCCAAACTGCTATAACAGCATCATCTATGTCTAGAACGTCTATGCCGGAAATCTCTCCTGTTACAATCTCTGCAGGAGGTGCTTCTACCTTTTCTTCAGCTTTAGGTTTGTCAGCTTCCATCAGACCGTCTATAATACCGTCTAAACCGGCCTTTCTGGCTGCTGCAAATTCTGCCTTTACAACCTCTTTTATGTTACCTAACGCAAGTTCGCCGGCAAATTGTAACGCACCTGCGGCAACCGGTGAGCCTGATGCCCTTGATAGAATCAGTACTACTCTATCATAACCATCGCCACCTACGCCGGGTCCGTATCCAAACCCTGCTGCTTCGTAACTTCCACCTGTAGCATAGGAAGAGAATACCTTCATCAGAATGTTTCCTGTAAGCGTATCTTGTACCATTATATCAGGAGTTCCTGCAAGAAGGTCGTTACCTCTCATTACAACTCCACCGTCTGCCCTCATAGATTCTGCAAAGTTTATTTTGTATCCGTTTTCACTAAGTGTTCTTAAGGTCCTCTCTACGGTTCTTGCACCGTCAACATTCAGAAGTCCTACAGTAGGTTCTTCTTTTCCAATAGCCTTCGCTACAGCAATACCACATATCGCGTTCTTAACCATAGCTACTATTCTATGTGAGGCCGTTGACCCTGTAGTAGAAGCTAAAATCATTTCCCTACCCTTAGCCGGCGTAACAACTCTACCGATAGTTGCAACCCCTATCGGGAAAGGATAATGTGCTGTAACACAAGCCTGTATATATCCGCTGTCTAAAAGTTCTTCCATTTTTTTATGAGCTTCATCCTCATTGTTAGCTTCTGCTATTTCAAGATCCGTATCCATGTCCTTAGGTCCGATTAGTACAATGTCATACCCTTTTGCAACCCTGGATGCTATTTCGGCGCCTCTGACCAGATTTTCAACTCCATGCTCATTACCTACAGTGGTAATACCTACTTTGACTTTTTTGCCAAAGTCGCCTGTTTCTATACCGTCCGCTATGTCATTCAATACCCTGCTTACCATATCCCTAACGACTTTATTGTCTTCAGCCATTAATGTTCACCCCCTTATTCTACTGATAAGTGCGATGCGAAACCTCTTATTGCCTCAGCTATCATGGATTTTATTTCTTCTTCGGAAACTCCTACGGCTTCTGCTTCACCCTCACCGGTGTTTTGTTCCATAATTATGGATACACCGTCAAATAAGTTTGTCATTCTACCAAGGAACAAGCTTCCTTTTCCGATAATCATGGCTCTGTTTATGTTACCTTCTTTAAGGTCTTCTATAGCAAATCCCATATATGGAACTCCTGAAGGTATATGTCCTTGTGTAGGAGCCCAACCCGGCATACCGAATTCATCGGCAAAAGTGCCCACTGCTGCTCTGTCTAAATCGCCTTTCTTAACTCCCAATGCCGCGATCATCTTATAGTTAGCTTCCGGAACGTCTCCCGCTCCTGCAGGTTTTGTAATATCCGGATTTTGCATTTCAGCTGAATATTTATTCACATCAGTTATCTTGAGTCCGCCTCTTTCTAAAGGTTCGGTAACCAAGGATGAAATAACTGCCTGTGGAGAAGAACCCGTACCTACAGTGTGCTTACCTACAAGATCAGATCTGAGTATAGGACTGACGCCGTCATCGTCACCAATCAATATGGCAAATCCGGCCACAACGTCTTCCAATATAGGTATGTCTTGTCTTACGTGGTCTTTACCGTTCATTCCAAGCTTTGCAGTCGCACCGCCGGCTACAATAACCACATTTTTATATGTGCCTGAGCGTACTAATGCGGCAGCTTCGATCAAAGCATGGACAGGAGCGGCACAAAATCCTCTGGTATCGGAACCTGATGCATTTACGGCTCCCACTTGTTCTGCTACAGCTTTTGCAAAGTTTCCTCCGCCCCTTTGGTTCATATCCCCGCAGGCTTCTTCGGAACACTCTATAACATAATCAACTATAGCCGGGTCAATATCATTTTTGTGTAAAAGTTGCAAGAAAGCCAATACAGCCGAGGCTTTAGATGCTATGTTCTCAAGCATTACGTGAGCACTCAGGTTTACGTCTATAGCATGCGCCCTCTTAACACAACCCACAATTTCATTGTCATGATATAATGCCTCTGCACCTTGTTCCTCGATAAGTTTATTAATGGCATCGGCATCATCGCCATCCTTTAATCTGCCTACCATGTCTTCGGTTACTAAAGGATAAGCAGCTATTTTATCTTTTATTGCAGCTGTGAAATCCTTGCTTAGCGAAACCAGATCAAAGGAGTCAACTATTTTCATAAATCCAATAAATTCGTCCTGTGGAGTAATCTCGCCAAGTTTACCGTCTCTTTCCGCGCCTTCTACTTTTTTGTCATACCATGGTGCCTCATAATTTTTTAATTCTTCGGGCCTCAATGAACCTATATAAACCTGGTTCGGAGGATAAGCTACAACATCCTCATAACTACGCAAACTTTCCGGAACCTTTTTTAGATATTCAGAGTCCGGATTTACCACCATTTCGGTTGTTTGTGTAGTACCATTATAAAAAACCATGTCCGGTGTATGCACAAGAACATACCCGGCAGCCTTTGCTACAGCATACGACATAAACGACACCCCCAAAAAAATTTTTATCCTAGTACACTATATACTTAATACATATACCTATTATTCATATTTTAAACATATATTTATACATTTATATATTCAAATAGATGGGTGTTAACACCCATCTATTCAATTGGTATTTGTTATCTTAAGTGTGTATTGTCTTTAAATGTAACGAAACCTTAGAATGCTTCGAATACTTCCTGTCCGTCAACTTCTGTTGATAAGGCTTCTAGTGCTTTTTCTACAAGTCTTCTTCTTAATGCTTTTTCTTCAACAGGATCTAAAGCCGGATTTCCTAGTGGATGTGGAATAGCGATTGTAGGTACTATTCTGTTAGCTCCAACTGTTAATGAGATAGGCACAATTGTACACATATGTACTACAGGAATGCCTGCTCTTTCAACTTCTTTTACTAGTGTTGCTCCGCAACGTGTACAGGTACCTCATGTTGAAGTAGTTATAACTGCATCAACACCGTCAGCTACCAGTTCTTTTGCGAAAGCTTCGGCATACTTCTTAGCACTTGCAACAGCTGTACCGTTTCCAACTGTAGCGTAGTAAATGTTATGCAATGAGCCAATCTTGCCTTCTTTTTCTAGGTCTCTTAATACGTCTACCGGAAGTACTCTGTTAGGATCTGCATTGGCATATACCGGGTCATATCCACCATGAGCGGTTTCATGAGTTTCTGATGTTAATACATCAAATCCGGAAATATCATATCTTCCATATTTGGATGCACTTGAAGATTCGATTTTATCAGGATTGCCCTTAGGAACAATACCACCGGATGTTACTAAACCAATTTTTGCCTTGGTTATATCTTTTACAGCCGGGTTCGGGAATACCCTGTCGAATGCAGGCATCGGATACTCGGTTACAAACTCTTCGCCTTTCAGCTTTTTGATAAGCATGTCAACAGCTCTTTTTGAGCCTCTTTCTTCAGCAAAGTAGTTTACCCTAATACCTCTTTCCATGTAATTATCTTCGTCAGGTGTTCCGATTTCTTCACCTTTTAATAATTTAAGAGCAAGTGATGTAAGTGCAGGTATAGCTTGCCCCATAGTAGCAGCCGAGTTACCGGTCTTTACAATATATACATCGGATTTATACATATCAGCACCCGGGTTCTCTACATACATAGCTGTTACAGCAGGGATACCTAATTTTTCGCTCACTGCCTTTGTTACCGCACCGGCAGCAACTCCGTATCTACCAGCGTTAAATGCAGGACCTGCTATGAAAAGATCTGGATTGTATTTTTCAACCATTTCAAGTACCGCAGCTTCAGCTTCTTCCAAATGTTCGTTGAAATAGGTGTCACCGCAGATAACTGTTGCTATAATTTCAGCGTTATCTCCTAATGCCGCATTTAAGCCTATCCCAGGACCTACTACTCCTTCTCTTACTTCAGGCTTATGATCAGCTTTTTCTTCTCCACCGATTCCAGCGAAAAACTGATTTATATAATGAACAACTTTTTTCTTGCTCATGTTTTCCCCCCTCTCTCATTTTTAACGGGAATTTATTTAATCATTCTTAGATTTTTGGAAATTATTATCCTCTTACTTCGTTCATTGCTGCAATGATCTCATCAACATCGAGTACCATTTCCATCATGCCGATTTGATCATCATAAACATCTTCATCTACTGCGTCTTTAAATTGTGGTTCTACTGCGTGATATGCTGTTAGTCCTAACTGGACTCCTGCTAAAGGACCTGCAAAGGTTGGGTCTCCTGTTGTAACAGTGTCTCCCATTAATTTTGCGGATTGGGCTTCTGCTCCTCCCAAGATTACTACTATATCTTCCGCCGGATATTTTTCAGCAATATCCTTTACCCTTTGTTGATTTTCAAGGTCCATAGCACCTGCAGCGGTTCACACAAAACACTCGGTAGCTGAGAATACTACTTCAGCCCCGGTGCCTTTTAGACATTCTTCGACAGCTGGGCCTGGAATTCCATCTCTATCGCCGATTATGATGACTTTTTTTCCATCAAATCCTGCCATAAAAGTCCCATCCTTTCTATAGTTTTAGCTTTTAAGCCGTTTTATTGTAACACTGAAAACACTTGATTTAAGCTATTTGCTTAATATCCTTTAGATGATAGTTTAACAAATCCCACTTCATTAGTAGAACCTGTCAATGCTTGGATTTCTACCTCAATACTACCATCTGCTCTTAAACTGCCTGCGAATCCACCGGCAATTGTATCAACATAATCTGTTGTACCAATTATTTTCTTCATTGGCGGTAAAACTATAACTTCGTTAGCATTACCATTAGTTACAACAGCATCAGCCTTTGGATCTGCGTCAGCTAATGATTGGGAAGCACCGTCTCTACCGGCATACTCATCAGTAACGATAACAGTTTTAACTCCCTCATTTTCAACCTTAACACAGTTCATAATAAGGTCTGTATCCGGGTTACCAAAGCCTTCTTGAGATACAATAGCTCCGTCTAATCCTAAGAATCCGGCTAGTTTTGCAGACCAATCTGATGATCTCATTTTGTCAGCAAGGTAAACGTTTTCGTTTGTAATAATTACACCTACAAAGTTCAACTCTTTACCATGTTTTTCATAAAGATCCTCAATAATCGGGTTGTTCTGGTGAACGTAGGTTGGGTTTTTATCGCAAGCAGAAACACAGTTACCGCTTACAATAGCACCGTCCATAACTTCAGTCGGATATATGATTGTAGGAACAATCTTCTTAGCATCTACTCCATATACATATGTATCATGAAGTAAGCCTTGAGTTTGAAGCATGTAAACATATCCTACCTTTGGTAAATCAGGATATTTTTTCACAGAGTCTAGTAATGGTTCTGTTTCATATACCTTTACTTCATCAGGTGTTACTTCTCTTCCAGCTTCTCCTAAATAAGCAGCAGCCTTAAAGCCTACCATCCTTACAGCTTCTTCGTGAGCATGTTGTTTTAAGCCATCAACCACATCTGCGATAACAACTACGTTGTTTAGAGCGGAAAATGGTGTATACTCTGCTCCAGGACCTGACATATCGATGATACCCTCTTGGAAACCAACGATTCTTCCTGCTGTTACTACTGCCACATTTTTCAAAGCATGTGTGCGACCACTACCTACAGTGGTAACCTTGTTTACCGTTCCTGGGAATATTGCTCCTGAACCTTCAACCTTTACCCTTGGTTCAATAACGTCTTTAACAGGAGTAATCCTAACTTCATCTCCCGGACGAGTTATGTCGATGTCAATACTCTTAATGTGTTCATCCCCACCAATTTCTTTGATCATTTCATCCTTGTTAATGTATAGTACCCCGCCTTCTACCTTTGTAGAATCACCGAACTGTACATCTTTGATGAAAATATTACCTAATTCTAAGCGCACAAGCTTCACCTCCCTTTATTTATAAAGGCCTATAATTGAATATTGCATTCACGTTGCCATTATAGGCCCATTTGTTCATAATGTATAAAACTATAACCCTTAGTAATATGTGTCTATTATTATAAATATATACCTATTATTGTCGCATACTTTCTATTCCACTGCTTATCAAATCCAGATCAATTACCATAAAATCCTCTAATATTTTGTCTTTCCATTCAGTAGGCTGTTTTATATTCATAAATTTTTGGACGGTTTCTACATTTGACGATATCATCAACAGCGAATCCAAATCCAAATCTTGTTTATCATGAGAAATAAGTACACTCTTATAAGGAGTCTCGTTAGGTTTAACACTTCCCATCAAAGGATGGGTCAACAATTTATGCCCTTCGTGTATTTTGTCCCGTACCGCTATTAGCACGTCCAACAATCCCCCGTCGACAAACTCTACATCGTACTCCGCATCATATTTTTGTTTAACTTTGGAATTATTTGTAACAATTATTGCTTCCACCTGACCCCACCTCTTAAAACAGGATTGTCCGTTATCAATACTACGCCAAGAGGAATAATATTGTTAAAATATTCTAATTGTTATGCCAAATCCTATTATAGTACACATTTCAATTATTATCAACCGATTCTACTATGTAACGCGACTAACTATGTAATATGCCTTCCATTAAAATACCCCGGTGCTGAATCCTATTATATTATAGTATATATATCAATTAGTATCAACTAGTTTTTAATATTTTTGTGTATAAACCCTCCGCCAAATTTTTATGCAAGTAATCCTTGTTGTCCTAGACACTATTATAGTACATATATAGATTGGTATCAACCACTTTTGAAAAGTTTTTTATATATTTTTTTTGAAATCTTCAACTTATATACCTGCAACACGTAAAACTGAAATTTTATACGTCTAATTTTATATGGTATAAAACATGGCCAATGTACCCGGACCTGCATGTGTGCCTATTGTACATCCTATCTCCGTAATCATTATCTCTTTCGGTTTAAGATCCTCTATTACCTGTTCCTTCAAGAGATTCAGCATATCCTCACTGCCGGCATGTGAGATTCCTACTACCTTATCCTCAAACGTTTTCCCGCGTTCCTTTGCCAGCTCTATCATTTTGCCTATTACCTTTTTACCGCCCCTGACCTTATCCAGCGGTTCCACCAGTCCGTCCACAACAGTCAAGATTGGTTTTATATTCAACATCATCGCTATAGTCGCCTTCATCGGATCCAGACGGCCGCCCTTTTTTAAATATTCCAATGTGTCTACGGTGAAAATATGGTCTACTTGTCCCTTCATTGCATTGAGACGCTCTACAATTTCTTTTAAATCCTTCCCCTCAGCCGCCATTTTCGCCGCCTCATATACAAATATTCCGGCACCGGAGGACAATGCCATGGTATCAAAAACTTCTATTTTATCACTTTCCAGAGAATCCTTTGCCACCACCGCCGATTGAAATGTACCACTGGCCTTAGATGACCCGTTGATACATAAAATCTCTTTCCCTTCGCCCAAGACCTTTTCAAATATCTCTATAAATGCGCTGGGAGTTATCTGCGCTGTCTTGGGCAGTTCCTTTGATTGTGACAGTTTTTCGTAGAACTGTGCGTTTGTTAAATCGACCCCGTCTCTATATTCCTCATCCCCAAATATAATAGTTAAAGGCATAACTATTATATCATATTTGTCCAAAATATCCTTAGGCATGTCAACCATGCTGTCTGTTATGATTTGAATGTTACTCATCCCTATCCCTCCCACTGTTTTAATATATACTATACATTTCGTTGATTATTACTTTAATTTTATTCTATACTCTCTTTGAATAATTAGCAACGTTTTCTAATAATTCCGGAAATCTACACAATGACAAAATCTATAAATTCGAAATTTTATTTCATATTCGGATAATTATACTGCCTCAATACCTCGTATACTACAATAGAAACGGAATTAGACAAATTCAAGGACCTTGCCCTTTCGGAATTCAGCATAGGGATCCTTATACAATTATCCTTATTTTGATCCAATATCTCCGCCGGAATTCCGGCGGTTTCCTTGCCGAACATTATAAAACAGTCACCCTTTGGATATTTTATATCGCTATGTCTTTTGTTCGCTTTGGTAGTCAAATAATATATCTCCGCATCGGGATTCCTTTCCAAAAATTCATCATAGCTGTCATAATACCTCAAATCCAGTATATCCCAATAATCGAGCCCGGCTCGTTTTACGTGTTTTTCATCTATAGAAAACCCCAAAGGGCCTATCAAATGAAGTATGCTCCCTGTAACGGCACAGGTTCTGGAGATGTTACCCGTGTTCTGCGGGATTTCCGGTTCTAATAATATAACATGAAGTGGCACATTATTTTCCCCCAACTATATGTTTTGTCTCTCCATATTCAGAAGATATTCCTTGATATGCAGCCCGCCACCATAGCCTACTAACCTACCATTCGCTCCTATAACGCGATGACAGGGAATGATAATAGCAATAGGATTCCTATTATTTGCCATGCCCACAGCTCTGGCAGCCTTGGGTGAACCCACTTTTTCCGCAACCTGCTTATAACTCAATGTCGCCCCATAGGGTATGGTTTGCAAAACCTTCCAAACATTTTTCTGAAATTCCGTACCGACAGGCAACAATGGCAAATCAAAGTCCTTTCTATTGCCCTCAAGGTACTGCTGCAGTTGTTTCCCCGCCTCTTTTAAAAGGGGGGTTTCATTTACTTCGATATCCTCGATTTGTGCATTGTCCATATTGTCATCAACAAAACTTACATTTGTAATGTTATTGTTGGTTTCCGCAATACCGATTTTACCTATTACCGTGTCATAAAAAAATATGTTCCCCATTTTTCTCCCCTCTAAATCAGTTATTAATTTATATTTCCCTATATTCCCACTAACAATTCCTTCATAAAGCATTAGGAATACCAAACTGTGCGAAAATTATCTCTCTGCCATCCCCAATACTTCAGACACCCATACAATATTATAGCATACCGGCGCCCCATGGGATTATTTCGCACAAATTTTTTCATATATTTTGCCCCGTATTTCTTGTCTCTCAGGCCCTACCCCCTATCTCCCTCCTCTCATTTCTCATCTCCCACCTCCCATCTCCCACCTCCCGCCTCTCATTTCCCACTTCCCATTTCCCATCTCCCATTTCCCACCTCCCATTCCCCATTTATGTAACCATTTGATAGGCAATTGAATATCATATACTATCTACATCCCCCATAACCCAAAATAATTTGAAATAAAAATCCACTCCCACTATAAATATGGCAAATGAATTTGCATTAAGGGGCCTCCCAACATATTGGGCAATCTTTAGAAAGAAGGTGGTGCTGTGGCAGAAACCTTGTTACTGGTGTTTACACTGTCTCTAGACGCATTTGTAGCCAGTATTGCCTATGGGACAAACGAAATAGAGGTACCGTTTGTGTCTATAGCTATTATCAACGTTACTTGTTCTTCTCTTCTTGCTCTTTCTTTATTTTTGGGATCCATAATAAAGAGGTTAATACCTGAAGGCATAACCCTGCTGGTCAGTTTTTTGATATTGATGCTTTTGGGTATATTCTATTTATTCCAAGGTCTAATCAAAAGCCATATCGCAAAAATTTCCGCACCGAACAAAGAAGTAAAATTGAAAATATCCGATTTGATAATAAGTATATACGTCGACGAGACTAATGCAGATTTCAATAACTCCAAGACCCTTAGCCCCAAAGAATCCTTATATCTGGCTGTTGCCCTCTCTTTAGATTCGCTGGCCATCGGGTTCAGTAGCAGCCTGGCAGGCATCAACTATATACAGGTAATACTCTTTTCCCTGGTTTATGGTGTTACTGCCATTTGGTCAGGATTATTGATAGGCAGAAAACTTGTTGAAAAATCAGATTTCAATATTTCCTGGTTGTCCGGGATTATTTTGATGATCTTGGCCATAACAAAAATCATATAATATATCGATTTATCCTCTAAAACAGAAAATATTTTAACTGTTTTTTCACAATCGTAACCTGACCCCCACGGGAGGACCCGGTATTGCGTTTTTTGTTTAACATATGATATAATACTTTTCTTTTGCAGTTAAAACGAA
>LSQX01078376.1_pt1 | contig 20526 bp, 20 predicted proteins | sample 654561 | NCBI WGS metagenome assembly LSQX01 (sample SAMN04489861, study PRJNA283612) | anaerobic digester metagenome | isolation source: 4 biogas reactors fed with cattle manure at either 37C or 55C with and... | place: Denmark: Kongens Lyngby | collected 2014 | reverse complement strand
ATAAACCAATTGCCGATTTCAAACAATGTTTACAAGATGATACCCTATATCTTGACATTGATTGCGTTGGCATTTGCATCAAAGAGGTCACAAGCACCCAAAGCTGCAGGTCAACCATACAACCCCGGCGGACGATAGTATATATAAATTTACAAACAGAAAGGAAAATTGAGAGATGTTGTTTAAAGAGATTACTTCCGTGCTGGATCATACGCTGCTTAAAGTCGATTCAACCTGGGATCAGATTAAAGAGACTTGTGATGAAGCCATTAAATATCAAGCCGCAAGTGTCTGCATCCCCCCGGCCTATGCAGCTGAAGCTGTAAAATATGTAGAGGGCAAGATACCTGTTTGTGTTGTAGTGGGTTTTCCAAACGGCTACTCCACAACTGCTGCTAAGGTAGCTGAAACCAGAGAAGCCATAGCTAATGGAGTCTCGGAAGTGGATATGGTTATCAACATCGGCTTTTTGAAATCAGGCCGATATGATGCCGTCGCTGATGAGATCAAAGCAATAAAGGAAGCGTGCGGTAATAAAATATTAAAAGTCATCGTTGAGGCATGCCTGTTGACTGAAGAGGAAAAAATCAGAATGTGTCAGATCATCACCGAAGCTGGTGCAGATTACATAAAAACTTCAACCGGCTTTTCCACAGGCAATGCAACAACCGAGGATGTAGCCTTGTTCGCAAAACACATCGGACCCGATGTGAAGATTAAGGCGGCAGGCGGAATCCGCTCTCTGGAAGATGCCCGAAAGCTGATGGATTCAGGTGCAAGCCGTCTAGGCAGCAGCTCAATCATAGGGCTTTTGAAAAACAATGAGGCAACAGGATACTGATTAAAACATGATATAATCTTTTATGAATTAATTACTTTAGGATGAAACAGGGTGGTTCACATCGATAAACAAGATCGTATCAAGAGGATTGTTGAAATTGTCAAAGCAAAAAATGGTGAATCAATTAAAGCATTGTCGGAGCAGCTAGGTGTTACTGAGATGACGATACGCCGCGATCTTGTACATCTGAAGGCTTCAAGGCTTGTAAAAGTGGTATCGGGAGCTGTGGTATACGATGGAGAAACAACAGCTGCCGACAACCCGGATTATTATGATTTATCCACGCAGAGGCGCAGGCGTACAACAGAGAAATACAGAATAGGCAAGGTTGCTGCCTCGCTGATTGAGGCTGACGACGTGGTTTACTTTGATATTGGAACTACAGCATCGCAAATAATTCAGCACGTTCCATCCTCCCTGCCTATTGTTGCAGTTTGCTGTACAATGAATGCTTTGTTCGAAGTGCGTAAGAGAAAGATGGAAAATATCATCTTCATCGGCGGTACATATCATTCAGATGTCCAGATGTTTGAAAGTAAAGAGGGGATTGAACTGCTTAACCGCACCCGCATTTCAAAAGCCTTTATCTCTGCAGCAGGGGTTGATGGGAAGCTAGGTGTTACCTGTATCAACAATTATGAGGTATATACAAAGCAGGCAGCCATGCAGGGAGCATTGGAAAAAATTCTCGTTTTGGATTCGTCAAAGTTCGATGTGGTTAAACCAGCCTTTTTTGCAAGATTAAAGGATTTTGATGCGATTGTAACAGATAGTCAACTGTCTTCCGAATGGCAGGATCAGATTGAGGCATTGGGAATTAAGCTTTATATAGCCTAGATGACCCGTATTGGTAAAGCTTTTACCTGATTCCTGAACATAAAGCCGATTATCACACGGGCCCAAAACCATTGAAATACAAGGTTTTGGGCTCTTCTTTTCAAAAATTTCGAGCACAATCATACAGAAATAAATTTATAACATTTCAAACCTGTAATATTCATTCGCAATATACATACAAAGGGTAATTATAAAAATTTTTAGTGATTATAAAACACCTGAAAACTGCATGTCCGTTTGGGTTCTAAACTACAAAGCCGATAAATATACAATATGTATGCGTTGACATAAGATGCTACCTGTTATATATTTTTTATAAATGCTATTAATAAGCCTTTATTGTCAAAGAGCATTTACAACTATCAGTTCTTATAATTACTGATTTTTGTGTAGGATGGTAGACATAAAGTGATTGAACTTGAACGGTACATAGACGATCTGGAACAAATACTTTCAAGATATTTCAAAGTCACCAAACATCCTGTTGTGGCGGATCGCTCCTTCCTTCTTTCTGCTCATCATTCGCATACCATGGCCCGAACACTGATTACCCAAAAGGACGTAATCGATAAATATGATATCCAGAAAAGCGTTCTTATCACCACCGCCCAAAACATGCAGCAGGTTCTTGAATTATCACGATGGCTGAAAAAACATATCGGGAAAATTGCAAAACCCAACAGCGAAAACTATCTCACTCTTATCAATCTAGTTGTCATTTTTAGTAATCCGGTAACCATTGATGTCAGAAAATTTATTGAAAACTATACTCTGACCAAGAGTTTTCTTCTGTCTCTCCATGGGTGGGCCCAAGTCGGAATTACCGGTGTTTGCCTGCTTAACGGAGAAGTTTTTTGTGGCAAAAGAGTAGTTGAAATGAAGCAACTTTTTGATCCCGTACAGCATCATAATCCTTCGACACCCAATCCAAAGCCGACACAAACCGAGAATTCGGTTGTGAATAAACTTCATTGAAGGAGGAGGCAGTACAATGGCAATCTTACTCCTAATTATTGGTATCATCCTATTTATAGCCGCGTACGCTACCTACGGCTCTTGGCTGGCTAAAAAATGGGGAATCGATCCCAAGAAACCTACTCCTGCCCACACCATGAAGGACGGTGTGGACTATGATCCTACCAACTCAAAGGTACTTCTGGGACATCACTTCTCGTCAATCGCTGGTGCAGGCCCGATAACAGGCCCGATTCTGGCAGCGGTGTTTGGCTGGCTTCCGGTGTATCTGTGGATCGTCCTTGGCAGCATCTTTGTTGGCGGCGTTCATGACTACAGCGCTTTGTTTGCTTCTGTGCGGCATAAATCCAAATCCATCGGTGAGATTATCTCAGTCAATATTGGAAAGCGTGCCAGAATTCTGTTCAATGTTTTTGCCTGGTTAACACTCATTCTCGTGGTGGCTGCTTTCACCGATATCTGTGCTTCAACCTTTGCGCATAACCCTGCCACCCCGGAAGCATTGAACGGAGCCCGCTCAGGTACAATTTCAGTACTATTCATCGTCCTTGCCATCCTGTTCGGGGTAACAACCAGGAAGTTTAACCTCTCAAGTAAGGTGTCCGTACCCCTGGGTATTGCCGGTCTTGCATTATTCATAGCCCTTGGCTACTTGTTCCCGGTTCTGAAATTAAGTCAGACAGCTTGGACATATATCTTGCTGGTTTATATATTTGCAGCTTCAGTCTTACCCGTATGGTTCCTGCTGCAGCCCCGCGATTATCTTTGCTCATTCCTGCTGTACGCAATGCTTGCGGGCGGAGTTGTTGGGTTGTTCGTAACCAATCCAAGTGTTAAGATGGCTGCTTTCACAAGCTTCATGCCTGCAGAAGGCTCCTATCTGTTCCCCATACTTTTTGTAACAGTTGCATGTGGAGCAATTTCAGGCTTCCATTCACTGGTATCCTCGGGAACCACATCGAAACAGATCGACAGTGAAAAAGACATAAAGCCCATCGGATATGGCGCCATGCTTATTGAAGGACTGGTGGCCGTTCTGGCTCTGCTGGCTATAGCATGCTATGGAAAGCCGTCGGATGGAGCCACTCCTGTTCAAACCTTTGCCAATGGCATTGCATCCATGATGAACAGCTTCGGGATTCCCTTCGAATTCGGCATGGTCTTTGTGGTTTTGGCTTTCGCTTCCTTTGCCCTCACATCACTGGATACTGCTACACGTATAGGAAGATACATGCTGCAGGAGCTGGCCGATTCGGTGCCCAGTCTTAAAAAAGTACTCGGCAACAAGTATTCCGCCACCATCATCAGCATACTGGCAGCCTGGGGGCTTCTGCAATACGGTTATACAAAGATATGGCCGATATTCGGGTCTGTAAACCAGCTTCTTGGAGCCCTCGCTCTCACCGCTGTCAGTGTATGGCTGCTTAAGCGAAAGAAAAAGAGCATATATACAGCAATTCCTGCCGTATTCATGATCTGTGTAGCATTGTCAGCAGTTATCATTCTGATGCTGCAGAATTTCAAGACAGGAAACATGGTTATAGGCGTCCTTTCGCTTCTCATAGCCATACTGGCTATTGCCCTCATAATTGAGGCCGTCCTGGCTGTATCAAAGCAGCGCAAGGCCGAAGCTGTATCGGGTGAAGATGATTCCGCCGAACAGACTGCCGGTTGATATACTTTCATGCAGGATGCTAAAATATAGCCTCACAAGCCGGTGATGACCCTGTCATCGCCGGCTTTCCATTTCTGGTCTGAATTATCCGTGCTATAATGGACTAGTGGCATAGGGTCTGACTATACAGACCAATCTGCTTCAAATCCTGTACGGAAGTGGAATATGGGAGTTAGTGAAGTAAGGAACGACTTTTCAAGGGGCAGCATAGTAAAAAACATAATAAATATGGCCATTCCCATGACAATGGCGCAGTTGGTCAATGTTCTGTATAACATAGTTGATCGTATTTATATCTCTATGATCCCCGATATCGGTTTTTCAGCCTTGACAGGTCTGGGCGTGTGCCTTCCGGCCATTTCCATTGTGGCGGCCTTTGCAAATCTGTTTGGCATGGGCGGTGCTCCCCTGTGCTCCATAGAGCGCGGCCGTTCAAATCATAAAGAAGCCGAAAGGATTATGGGCAACTCTTTTATCATGCTGGCAGCCAGCGGAATCCTTCTTACTGTAGTTGGCCTTATGGTCAAAAAACCCATGCTGTACCTGTTCGGTGCCAGTGAGACCACCTATCCCTATGCGGATAGCTACCTTACCATATACCTTCTCGGCAATGTTTTTGTCATGATCAGTCTAGGGATGAACAACTTTATCAACTCCCAGGGCTTTGGCCGCATGGGAATGCTGACCATTGTCATTGGGGCTGTTCTGAACATCATCCTTGACCCTGTTTTCATTTTTGCGCTGGGAATGGGTGTTCAGGGAGCGGCTCTTGCCACCATCATCTCCCAGTGCGTATCAGCTATATGGGTTCTTAAGTTTCTCACTGGGAAAAAAGCTATATACACCCTGAACAAAAGAAGCTTCATACTGGATCTCAGAAGGATCCGGCGCATTATTGGTCTTGGTATCTCCGGCTTTGTCATGCAGGTTACCAATTCCCTGATCCTGATCCTCTCCAATTCAACCCTCCAGATCTTTGGCGGCGATCTGTACGTTGGAATCATGACGGTTATCAACTCGGTACGGGAAGTGGTATCCATGCCGGTTATGGGGCTTAGCAGCGGAGCACAGCCCGTCATTGGCTTTAACTACGGCGCAAAAAAACTTAAAAGGGTAAAGAGCAGCATCAAATTCATTATTCTCGTTTCTGTGGTGTACAATGCAATTGTTTGTCTTCTGATTCAGGGCTTTCCAGCTTTCTTCATCAGGATTTTTGATGATGACCCGGCAGTACTCCAGGCCGGAATACCTGCTATAAAGCTTTTCTTTATTGGCTTTTTCTTCATGGCACTGCAGTATACAGGCCAGACCATCTTCCTGGCACTTGCCAAATCAAGGTGGGCGGTATTCTTCTCCATCTTCAGGAAGGTTGTTCTGGTCCTTCCTCTTGTTATACTGCTGCCCAGAATCGGTGCGCTGGGAACCACCGGTGTATTCCTGTCCGAGCCCATATCCGAGCTCATAGGGGGAACAGCCTGTTTCATAACCATGATGCTGGTAGTCTGGCGAAGGGAACTGGCAGCTATAAACGGTGTTGTCAGAGAAACAGGGGGCTGACACCATTCCATAGCGAGCCCCCTGCCTTTTTAACTATATGATATCCTGCAAATGTCGTAGCCATATCTGACTTTTATAGCACCTTTGAAAGAAATTCCTTCGTTCTGGGATGCTGAGGATTGGAAAACAGTTCCTTGGGAGTATTCTCCTCAATGATCCTTCCCTCGTCCATAAACAGAACCCTGGTGGCAACCTCTCTGGCAAAACCCATTTCATGGGTTACTATGACCATTGTCATACCTTCATCGGCCAACTGCCTGATAAGATCCAGCACCTCACCCACCATTTCCGGGTCAAGAGCCGAGGTGGGCTCGTCAAACAGCATTACCTTAGGATTCATAGCCAGTGCGCGGATAATGGCTATACGCTGTTTCTGACCACCCGAAAGAGTAGATGGATAGGCATCAGCCTTGTCCTCCAGGCCAATCCTCTTCAGCAGGCGCATGGCGTTTTCCCTTGCCTCCTCCTTAATTCTCTGAGGGGTGGTGTTAATCTCATGGAGAGGAGTTTTCTTCTTTGCGAAAACATTTTTTATCTTTATAAAAAAGTTTTTAAGCTTCTTAACATGAAGATCGTGTATTCCCAAGTATACTGGTGCAAGCATGATGTTTCCGATTACCGTTTTGTTATTAAACAGGTTGAACTGTTGAAACACCATTCCCATATGGCGCCGGTAGATATTGATGTCAACCCTCATATCTGCAATGTCTACGCCCTCAAATATTATGGAGCCGCTGGTGGGATCCTCCAAACAGTTGAGGCAGCGCAAAAATGTGCTTTTCCCGCTTCCGGAAGGGCCTATGATAGCAACCTTTTCACCCTCTTTTATGGTGGTGGTAATGCCTTTTAAGACTTCCAGCTTACCAAAACTTTTTTTAAGGTCAATTACGTCTATCACTTTTTCTGAGGCTCCTTTCCATGATTCTGACAAGAAATGCGATGGCCATGACCAGAACTATATAGATTAGTGCCATGGCAAGATAGGGAACCATGAATTCATAGCTGTTTGTACCGATATAATTGAAAGCAACATACAGATCGGCGGCTCCAACAAAGCTCACAACCGATGTTTCCTTGATCAGTGCAATAAACTCGTTGCCCAGTGTGGGAAGGATATTCTTAACCGCCTGGGGAACCACGACCTTCATCATTGATACACGATAGCTAAGGCCCACTGCCCGTGCAGCCTCCATTTGACCGGTATCAACCGACATGATTCCGCTTCTCATGATCTCGGAGACATATGCCCCGCTATTGAGCCCAAAAACCAGAACACATACATTCAGCGCGGGAAGATTTACACCAAGAAGGGGTAGCGCCACATAATAGGCCACCAATAGCTGAACAACCACTGGTGTTCCCCTGAACAGACCCACATAAAACCTGCAAAACCCGTTCAGTATCCTCGGCAGGCGCTTATACTTTGGAAGGACTTCCACAATGGCAATGAGTGTTCCTATAATTATACCTATGGCAAGTCCCACAACAGCTATATATACCGTGTTCTGAAGCCCGGTCAGAACTCTCTGGTATCCATCATATTCGTAGAAAATCTCCCAGAAACGTTCCAGCTTTTTACCGAAATTACCCATATCATTTCCCTTTATCGTTACAATACCCCGCAGTCCTTAGCGGCGGGGTATTGTATAATTATGAATTCCTTTTATGTACAATTATTTCATTTCGTTCATGGCTGTGGTAATCCTGTGAGCAGGAGCCTCATCTATGACGACAAAATCAATATTGCCGTTGAGCATATCCTGAACAGCCAGTGAGCCTGATTTGTAGCCTACCACCTGTACATTGAAGCCTGTGAATCCCCATTCCTCATCACCTTCAACATAGAATTGACCAGTGGTACCATTCTGCACACCAACCTTGGTGCTACTCTTGAGGCCTGACAGTACGCCTTCCACCTCTTCTGCCGTCTTGCAGTTGTCAAAGGTTTTATCGCTTGCCTTGACAATAATCATCTGGGCTGCATCATAGTACTTGTCAGAGAAGTTAACATATTCCTTTCTCTCTTCCTTAATGGTCAGGCCGGCCATGGCTATGTCAGCCTTACCCTGGCCTACCGAAAGACAAACGGCATCAAAATCCATATTGCTGATAACAAGCTCTTTTCCCAAATAGTCAGCAAGGAGAGCCGCTATTTCCATGTCAATACCGTAATACTTATCACCCTTCATGTACTCAAAGGGCTCAAATGCTGCATTGGTGGCAACAACAAGCTGATCCTTGGATTCGTCCAGCGCAGCTGAGGTTACTGCTACCGGCTCGCCATCGCCAAAATGATTGTTCAGAATGGTGTCAAAGGTGCCATCCTGCTGTATTTTAGCGATAAACTCATTCACTTTTTCAAGCAGTTCCGGTTGATTTTTGTCTACACCGAACGCATATTCCTCCTGCGTCAGCGGTATGTCAATAACTCTAACTCCAGCACTTTCACCGCAACCAACCATTAAAAGAGTCATCATTGCAATGGTCATGATCAAAGCTATCGTCTTTTTCATAAATATACTCTCCTTAATAAAATGATGCATAATTATACATTATCATTGCATAACGCGTATAAATATAAATTATCCTATCTCCGGACATTTGTCAATACAAAACCCGCCGAAAATGAATAAATATTCTTCAGGCTGATGCGATAACTGGTCAGACAGCCCTGCCGGACAGGTTTGCAACCAATGTATAATATACATCCCCCATCTTTATACATTAAGTTACTCACTGCTAGTATGCAAGATGAATCGCTTCCCCTTCGGTATCCAGTATCGCCTCTGAGATAGCCTCCGACAGGGTGGGATGGGCATAGATGACCTGAGAGGCCTGGTCGATAGTAATCCTTGAGGCTGTAAAGCTTGCAACAAGGCTGAGAAGCTCCGTAGCACCATGACCGATTATGGTTGATCCGATGATCTCACGCGTATTCTTGTCAGCCACAATCTTTACAAAACCCTCTGTTTCCTGCATGGCCACAGCCTTGCTGTTGGCACGGAATGGGAATTTTCCGGTTATGATATCCATATTCTTTTCCTTGGCTTCCCTTTCAGTGAAACCAATATGACCAATTTCCGGATAGGTGAAGATGGCACTGGGAACAGGCTGTTGATCCAATACATCTGACTTTCCGGCAATATGATCTGCGGAGATTATTCCCTGCCGGGATGCGGCATGGGCCAGCATCACCTGATTGGTAACATCCCCCACTGCATAGATCGTGGGGTTTGTGGTCTGCATAAACTCATTGACCCTGATTCCATTCTTTTTATCATTTAGCTCAACACCCAGGCTTTTAAGATCAACAGCCCCTAGGTTTGCCCGGCGTCCAATCGCAATCGCCACCTTATGGGTTAACAGGGAATCCAGCTTACCTCTTTTCTCCATATTGATCAGCTTCATGCCCTCTGGAGTTGTTTCAATACTCAATGCTCTGGTGGATTCAAGGATCTGTATGCCCATTTTCCGAGCCGATCTTTTCACCATAGAAGCCACGTCGGGATCCACCAGGTTGAGAATTTGAGGCATGAACTCCACAACATACACTTTGCAGCCAAGGGCGGCATAGATGAAGGCAAATTCCATTCCTATAACCCCGCCGCCAATAATGGTGAGGGACTCGGGAACCTCCTCAAGTTCCAGCAAGCTCTTACTGTCCAGAATGTCCGGTGCATCGGCACCGGGTATGGAAAGTGTGCTTGAAACCGATCCGGTCGCCAAAATCAGGTTCTTATATAAAACTCTCTGCGGGCTGCCTTCCACGGCCAGCACGCCTTTTTCCAAAGCCACTGCATTGCCCTGTATAACCCTGATCTTATTCTTTTTCATCAGGAATTCAATTCCCTGCACCAGGGAGGAAACAATCTGCTGCTTTTTATCCCTTAGCTTCTCCAGAGAATATTGGAACCCCTGTATTGAGACACCAAAATCCTCAGACCGCTTGAGTTGGTTCAGAAAGCTGGTTACAGAAACAAGGGTCTTTGTAGGAATACAGCCCTCATTCAGACAGGTTCCACCCAGCCGGTCCTTTTCAATCAATATGGTTTTCAAGCCGTTCCGGGCACACCGGATGGCTGCAACATAGCCTGCCGGTCCACCTCCAACAATGGCTACATCGCATGCTATTTCATTTTCATTTTCTTTGCCGGCATTATTCAATACACCGTTATCTCTTAAGTCGTTTATCTTCATAACTGATTCCTTTCCTGCTTCGGTTTTATCATTAACTTACCTTATATTCTTCTCATAGACCTGCACGTGCTATTTCTATCAGGAAAACTTTAACCAAAATAATCGCCGATATCACGTAAAAAACCGTTTTCCGATACTTCTGCTTTCTGATGAAAAGGCCTGACAGGGCAAAAATGACAATAATCGCCCCTCCAAGGCTTCCAAGTATGGATTGGGCGCTGTCTATGGCAAACAAGCCCGGAATAACATCAGGATTGGTGGATGCCTGTACCGACAGATAATAACTGTCTCTGGCTGAGGCAAATATACAGGCAAGGAATCCCCACACAGACAGGATTCCCACCCTCTTCCCCCATAGGGATATCTTTCTGCGATTTGCTATTGTAACACCCATAAAACCCAGAACGCCCATGATCAGAAGAGTGGTAAGGGTACAGAGTGTATCTCCAAAATAGCAGGACACGGTAAATCCTCCCTACCGGAAGTTGTCAGATTCATCATATCCAACTGCTGACGGACCGTCAAGAGAACCGAGTGGGATCTTACGTCATAGAGGTGAGAGGTGAGAGGTGAGAACATTAAGCTTCCCACTTTTATGTCTGGTCATTACGAGAAGGTATAGTCAAGCTTCGAGATTGCCACGCCCGGTTTCACCGGGCTCGCAATGACATAAGAGGGATGTTCCACTCGCAATGACATAAGAGGGATGTTCCACTCGCAATGACATTCCCCCACACGTCATTGCGAAGGGACGCTTTCTTGACTGTCATTGCGGGAAGGTACAGCCGACGAATTAATTATTAAAACATGCAAAGAAAAGGCCCCTGTGAGCACAGAGGCCTTTTTGCATAATTAATTGAACTCTATTGTTTGCTCCAGAAGAGCTGATCATTGATATAGATGGCCTTGACCTTCTCCGCGTCCAGCAGCTTATCGTCAACAGCAAATTCCATAATGTAAAGATGTGTGCTATCGGACACAGTACTGGTAGATGTGAATGGTACTTGTATCCTGGTGCCGTCCTCCATCAGGCAATAAGTGTCCTTATGGGCAAAAGCGGAGCTGATATCCTGCTTTTCCTCTGAAGTGGCCGTTAGCGTGAACCCCAGCGGGCTGATTTTTATGTTTTCGATGTTAAGTCCCTTTGTTTCGTCTATAGGATTGAATCCTGCCTTATAAACAGCCTCTTTTAGTTTTGAACGGGTATTTACCTTAAAATCGATATTCGTCTGTACCGACTCTTCAAACAGAACGGATATAACCACCGGGAACAGGTGATCCAGTTCCTGTTCACTGATTCCTGTGTAGGAATATATGAAGTATTCCGGATTATTCGCATCAGGCAAGCGTGTGATGGAATCTTCCCAGTAATGTGTATCAGTTCTGGGGTCATACAATATCCAGAGGAATTCAGTTCTTTTCAACTCATCCATTTTTGTGGGCTCAGTTTTATAAGCCAGTACAAGCCGGTCACCATCATGCCCTGCGGCGAAGACATCGAGAAGCTCCACACCTGTTATGGGGTAACCCGATGTTGCAGCATGCAGTTCCTCAAGCCCGGATATGTCTTTTTCTGCAATAATCTCTCCATACTCTTTAGAATAGATACTGCCAACAGGCCAATCCGCCATGTTTTCAATAAGCGGCATACTGCTAATTGCGCTGATATTGAAAGTCAGGGTATCGGGTATATTGCTGTTCTGGTAATCGATCTTTTGACAGAAGGTCAGCTTCCTGCCATCTTCCGACAAACTGCTGGCCTGGGAGCCCGTCATTGTCCCGCTGAAAGGAAAATCAACACTCAGATTGAAATAGGGATGAAGCTCTCCACCATCAATTCTCTCCAGGGATAGCATGATAATCCCTGTACTGTCGCTGAAGGCGGCTTCTTCCAGCGTAACCTTATAATCTCCGGCATACCGGCTTTCACCGATCATATTGACGGCGTCGTTCTCCTCCAGCAATTCGGTGTTTTTGAAGAATAATCCCCAAAGATCATGGGTTACGGCAAAAGCGCCAAAGCATACTACAAAAATGGCTATTACAAGGGGGACTATGGCGGTTTTCCTGAAGTACTTCTTATTGGTTTCATCCTGTCTCGCATAGGACAGAACACGTTTTTTAATCCTTTTCAATGATATTCCTTGAGGAATCTGTTCAAGTTCGATGGAATCCTTTTTCATTGTAAACCATCTCCCTCCTTCAAAAACTGAGCCAGCTTTTTTCTGGTTCTGGCAAGTTTAGTGGCTACAGTGTTTCGATTAAGCCCAAATCTTTCCGCCAGGGACCTAACCTGTTCCGAGAAGACGTATCTTCTGATAAAGAGTTCCCTGTCCGGCTCATCCAGCCTGTTGATTGCAGAGTTGATGGACTCCATGGTTTCAATCTGCTCCAGATCCTGGCTGCATCCTTCAAGACCTATCTCCAAATCCAGGGGTAAGTCATCGCGATATCTGGAACTCCTTAGTTTGTTCAATGTCATGTTTTTAGCTGTTTTTGCCAGATAAGGCCTTAGAGAATCGGATTCCAGAACAATGCTCTGCCTGTTCTGCCAGATCTTTATGAAGACATCCGACGCCACTTCCTCAATATCCTCATTGGCAAGGCCAGTACCCGCAACCCTGCAGACAATAGCGGTTACATATCTGGAATACCTGTCGATCAGTTTTCCAAGGCTTTTCACATCGCCCTGACCTACCCTAAACAGAAGCTCCCTGTCATCCACCAAAACACCTCCTCTTTTTCTTCGGTCATATATTAAGACACGTCAGATGCGCCGAATATTTCAATATATAAAAAAGAACAGGGACAACCTGTTCCAATAAAGATATCTTGCCTTTCTATCCAGTAATTATAGCACATAGACGGCATTGCAGAAATACTTAAACCCAACTCAATTCTCACCTGTTCCCTTTTTCAGAACACCCTTGTTATCAGACATCATTCTTAAACATAGATATTTTTATAGCGAGGATCATGGTTTAGTGGGGCGTGACAGGAAATGAACAGAAAAACTCTATTTCGCACTCTTTTGTTGTGTGTTGGAATCAGCGGCTTTATAATGGTTTCCCTTGGAATTGTACTCTTGGTATCAAAGTTTCCCACGACCTTTCTGACGATAGGCCTGATAGTTTTTGGCACAGGGCAGTTAGTTTTTTTTTGCTTCCCCAATCAGGGAGAAAGAATTCTCTTCAATATCATCCTATTGAACCTGTCCATGGTTTTTCTATCAATATCTGGCCTCATATCATATCCCCAGGCAGAAGAGTTCCTTAGGGTAACAGGTATCCTGTGCTTTTCCCTGGGTTTACTGATTAATGCAGTCTGTAATGCTTTCCTGGTTCTATGGATAATCTCGGAAACCAGCTACGGAAAACAAGATTCAAATAACAAATTATTCGATGAATATCTTGACGCCATTATCCAGGCAAAGCTGCTCAAATACAGGAATAAATTACGGAACGATTGAAGTTATCTGCCTAACACACTCTTCGTGCTTGTCTAATATATTGGTAGTGAGACAAGTTTTATGGAGGTGTTGTTATGGACGAAGTAAGAAGATCCTGTAAGCGCCCGCTTCTTATAGCTTCAGGCATACTGGGATTTCTGCTGATTGTTTTCGGTGTAGTTTTGATCGGCCTTGGTATTACCGGTTTTGACTTTGTCGTCATCGGAACGATTATTGCAGGAGTTCTCTTGCTGCTGCTACTGGGCGTAAACCACTTCCTTCGCAACAAAAGGATACTGTGCATCGCCCTTGTGCTGATCGCACTGTACCTAATCATCGGCGGTATTATAGCCCTGCCCGGAATCATTGGCCTTACCATGATAGGGCTCGGCATAATAGCTGCGATACTGGCGGTACTCTGCCTCGATTGCTTCTGATAACCGCTGATGAACTTATGCTTCAAGGGTGCCCAGTCACCCTTGAAGCTTTTATAATCTCTGCATATCTGTGAAATATTGTTTTATCTCCCCTTAAAGCCTCTCTTCTGAAAGGAAAATACCGGAATCAAGGAATAAATTGGCCGGATAAGTGTTTTTGTTGGTGCAAGTGGTGGTATATGTGGCATAATATCAGTATCCAGTAAAATCGGACAGCTGGACTCTTGGTAAAAAAACATAAATCCTGGGGGCTCAAAATGGACTGTAACTGTCATCATGATCAACATCCAAATTGCATAGAAAGGGTTCCCATATTCAGCAGCCTGAGCCGGGAGGAGATGCTGGAGATAGCCCATATCACCTCTGCCGTAACCTATAAAAAGGGAGAAATGGTTTATATGGCAGGTGATCCGGGAGGCAGGCTCTACGTCCTTCATGAAGGCTCGGTGAAGGTATCCAGGATCAGTGCCTCCGGCAAGGAACAGGTAATAAGGGTAGTGGGTCCGGGGGAGTTTATAGGAGAGCTCTCATTGTTCAGTCCCAGTCCCTTAACCGACAATGCTGAGACACTGGAGTCCACCACCATGTGCATCATCGACGGTGCAAGGCTCAAGGAACTGATGGCAAAGTATACTTCCATTGCCTTTAAGGTTTTGGAGGAACTCAGCAAAAGGCTTGAGAAAGCAGAGAATCTCATTGAATCCATCAGTCTGGGTACAGTTGAACAGAGGCTGGCACAGGCACTGCTGTCCTTATCCGAAGGCGGCAATGAGGTTGTGCTCAACATGAGAAAGGGAGACTTTGCATCCCAACTGGGAATGAGCCAGGAGACCCTGAGCAGGAAGCTCACCGCCTTTCAGGAACAAGGCTTGATTGAACTGAAGGGGCACAAAAGAATTATGCTTTTAAACAAGGATGAATTGGAGAATATATTAATGAGCTGAACGGAGGGAAGACTATGAAGAAACTTATTAAGAATAATGTTTATTGGGTTGGCAAAGTGGACTGGGAACTGGAATCTTTTCACGGCTCCGATTTTTCCGTCAATCACGGATCAACCCAGAACGCTTACCTGATCCAGGAAGAAAAAACGGTACTTATCGATACGGTCTGGCGGCCGCACTCCACAGAATTCGTGGATAATCTGGCCAAGGAGATTGATCTTGACAAGATCGACTTCATTGTTGTCAACCACGGCGAGGTGGATCATAGCGGAGCCCTGCCCGACCTCATGGAAAGAATCCCTGATACACCTATCTACTGCACAGCCAACGCCGTCAAATCTTTGACGGGGCAGTTCCATCATCCTGAATGGAATTTCAGAGTTGTCAAAACAGGGGATTCGGTTGACATCGGCAACGGCAAAAAACTGGTCTTTGTGGAGATGAGGATGCTCCATTGGCCCGACAGCATGGCAACCTACATGACGGGCGATAATATCCTGTTCTCCAACGATGCCTTCGGCCAGCATTACGCCCTGGAGGAGCTGTTTAACGATAAGGCTGATACCTGTACTCTATGGGAAGAGGCAATTAAGTATTATGCCAATATACTTAATCCCTACTCGCCCCTTGTGAAAAAGAAGATCGAAGAGATTCAGGCTCTCAATCTTCCCATCGATATCATAGCCACAAGCCATGGCGTCATTTGGAGGGACAACCCGCTGCAGATCGTGGAGAAATACTATGAATGGTCTCAGGATTATCAGGAGGATCAGATCACCATTGTATATGATACCATGTGGGAGGGTACCATGCAGCTTGCCCATAAAATCGGCAAGGAAATATCGAAAATATCTCCCGACACAAAGGTTAAGATCTTTAATGTTGCCAGGTATGATAAAAACGACATCATGACCGAGGTATTCAGATCCAAAGCCATCGCTGTGGGTTCTCCCACGGTAGGAAACAGTATCCTGTCTTCAGTGGGAGGATGGATAGATTTTCTGAAAGAGCTGAGATTCAAAAATAAGAAAGCCGCTGTTTTCGGCTGTTACGGGTGGAGCGGAGAATCCACCAAGATTCTCAGGGAACGGCTCGCCGATGCAGGTTTCCTTGTAGTGGAGCCGGAGATCAGGTGCAACTGGAATCCTGAAGAGGACGATTTCAGCAAGGCATCAGATATCGCAAGGGCTCTCTGCGAATAGGTTCTGCTTATTAGCCGCTTTTGCATTATTTGATCAGTTGTGTTAAGCGGGGCCGATCCGGAAATATCGGGTCGGGCCCCGTCATGATCATTCCGTGCTGTCCGAACTCCAAAACTTCTTTTTCTTCACGTATATGTATCCAACGATTGTCATCACCAGGGCACTGATGGCATCTACAATAATGTCCTCCATGGTGTCGTTTAGAGCTTCCCGCCCAATCAGCGGTGTGCCGTCCTTGAGCATGTATTTTTGCATGTTCAGGCCAAGAGTTGAGTCAATTATGTATTCATAAATCTCCCAGACAGCGCCTATGGTCAGGGCGAAGCAAAAGGCAAAAACCGCTGCAAAAAACGGGCTTAAGTGAAGGTTAAACCCCTTGGTGTGATTAAGCATAATGACGATGGTAAATCCCAACGCTCCCAGCATGGCTCCGCTGAAGGCATGCAGTATGAGATCCCAATAGGGTATTACGTAATAAAAGTTACGAACCTCTCCCAGATAGATGGCACAATAGAGAAAGATAAAATATAGTACATACATAAAATTGGGTATGGCGATGGACCATTTCCGTTCAATAACCGAAGGAAGCATCATAACCACAAGTCCAAGTATGCATTGGAGCAACATCAGCGCATAATCCCCCTTTACATGGTCGGGGGTTTCCGAAGATGTAATACCTGCAGGTGACAGGATGAACATCACGACTATATACACAATGGAAGCGATCAAGGATACAAAAAGAAATGCTCCCGTTACTTTTCTCCAATTTATTTTCTTTCTTATAGCTCTGACATTACGCAATCCATTCCCTCCTGACGACTAATTACATTATACACTATATAATATTTTATAATATTTTGTAGAATTCTCAATAGAAGGAGATAATTACCCATCAATATTCCGTCCCACAAGTTATAGCCAGAGACCGTGATTTTAAGTGTATTTCAAAGCCTTATCGCATATTTGCCCAATCCGACAATATGCTATATAAGGCTGGAAATCATGAAAGGTCGAGGCAAGCATCGGAATGAAGACGGACGCTGTATTTGAGGGCGGCGGTGTTAGGGCAATTGCGTTTGCAGGTGCCGTTTGCTGCTTTGAAGAGCATGGCTATAAGTGGCAAAGGATCGCGGGCACCTCTGCAGGTTCCATTGTGGCAGCGCTGCTCGCTGTGGGTTATACCGGCAGGGAACTGAAGGAAATCATTGAAGGTCTTGATTACCTGAAGTTCATGGACAAGGGAAGCCTTCAGTCAGTGCCATTGGTAGGCAGTCTATTAGGTTTATTGATACATAAAGGCCTCAACTGTGGCAATTATCTGGAAGAGTGGATTAGAGGCCTGCTTAAGGCAAAGGGTAAAACAAAATTCAAGGATGTGAGCGTGAGAAGGCAATCAAGACTTAAAATAATCGCTGCCGATGTTACACGAAAAGAAATCCTGATCCTTCCGGACGACCTCACTAAATATGGTATGGATCCGATGGAATTTGAGATTTCCAGAGCTGTACGGATGAGCTCCAGTATTCCCTTTTTCTTCAATCCCGTACATCTTCCCTACCGTGGCGGCAGAAGCTTCATAGTGGATGGGGGTATACTGAGCAATTTTCCAATTTGGATCTTCGATGTTAAAGGGATACCCCGTTGGCCAACCATAGGCTTCAGGCTCTCCGAATGCAGATCACAGCAAAGGGAACAATGTAAAAAAGGCATCCTTTCCTATGCGCTGGATATTGCTGAAACAATCATTGATAGAAATGACGAAATATACCTCAGCGATAAGGATGCGGTTAGATCCATTTCAATACCGACCTTTGGCATAAAAGCCACCAAGTTTGACCTCACCAGGGAGGAGCGCCAGAAACTTTATGACAGCGGATACAATAAGGCAAAAGAATTCATCGGATCCTGGAATTTTGAAAAATATATCCATAGATACAGGAAAAGATGAAAAGCTCTTTTGATTATTATTTTGCAACAGGCTGTCCTGGATGGAACAGCCTGTTGTTTTTAAAGTGTTTATTTGTGCTTTCAGGGCATATATCAATGAATCTTGAATATTCTGATGGCATCCTCCAGCTTCCGGGCATCTTCCTCCAGAATCATTGCTGATCGACGCAAGCGTTCCACCGAATCTATCTGGTTCTGAGCCGTGGCATTCACCTCCTGCGTTGATGCTGATGTTTCCTGTATTACGGCGGAGATATTCTGAACCGCATTCAGAGTATCTTCTTTCGCTGTTTCAATGTCCTTAAGCCGTGCCAGAATATCGTTCAGGTTGCTGACAAGATCATTAATATGGCTGCTGATATTGTCAAAGACACTTACAGTCTTTGACAGGGCATCGATCTGGGAAGCCACTATGCTCTCTGCCTTCTCCGCAGTGTTCACAGTATCCTGGTTAAGGGTATCGATGACCTTCACGGTATCCTTGATATGCTTTGCGGCATTCAAGCTTTGCTCGGCCAGTTTTCTGATCTCTTCTGCTACCACTGCAAACCCGCGGCCAGCCTCGCCCGCTCTTGCTGCTTCTATAGAGGCATTCAGAGAAAGCAGGTTGGTTTGGGAAGCAATGCTATCAATCACATTGACAAATCCCTCAATGGTCTTGGACTGTACCTTGAACTCGTGTATCTTCCGGATGACATCCTGGGTGATTTCTGAGGTTGCCTTTGATTTATTGCTCAACTCTTCAATAATATACAATCCTTCATTGGCAACATTTTGAGTGTTATTTGCAATCTGTCCCATTTCGTTAGTATTGTTGTAGACCTGGTTGATCTGATCAGACAGGTTTGACATCTGCATCAGGCATTTCTCAGCATCTTCCGACTGCTGAATAATTCCCTGACCGATTTCTTCAATGGCTCCGGATATACCCTTGGTGGCATCCAGCAATTCACCAGCGGTGCTGGTAAGGCTTTCCGCAGAACCACTTACAGTACCACTTACCTCCTGGACTTCTCCGATAAGGGTGCGCATATGTTCCATCATGTCGAATATCCCGCCGCATAAGGTGAAGAATTCATCATTCCTGCCCATATCCAGTTTGGTTGTCAGATCACCCTTGGAAACCTGTGCGATGGACTTATTCAGGGACCTGATTCTTCTGGTTATGTCACCGGTAATCATGAATACGATTAATATTGCCAGGACACATGACAGGGTTACAAACAGAATGCTCAGCACCCGGATTCCGTGGACCTCGCTCAGGATGGTGCTTTTTGGAATCAGTGCACAAACAGTTCCGTCCACATCCTTGCATTTACCGTATAGGAATAAATAGTCCTCGCCGTTAAATTTCTCATAGGAATAACCGCTGAGTTCTTCGGACTCAATTGCGCTCTGATAATAGGGCAAATCAGTGAAGACACTTTCGGATCCTTCAATGGACAATGTCTCTTTTCCATCCCCTGTGATAAATCCAAGAATGCTTCCGTCGCCCATATCATACTCTGCAAACATTTTCTTTATCTGTTCGCTGGAAACATCGGCAACGAAAAATCCCAGCCCCCCGCCTATCTTGCGGATAAGAGAAGTGGAATAGCTTTCACTGCTGTAAGTTCGGGAACCGGTCGGCATGGCCTCATCCAATACCGTGTGATTGCCCTTCCAGAGCAGATGAGCTTTTTTCTCCTTGAATTCCTGGTTGATTTCAGATTTTGCTAAAACATCATACAGATGGTGTTTGATCTCCCCTGAGGTAGATATACAAACACCGTTATAACCTATTAAATGAATATCGGATATAAAACTGTTGGCAACGACGTTGAGGGACATTCTGTCATAGATATCATCATAGGTTTTTATATTGTCCATGGCTGCGTCATAGTTCAGAGTGAAATAATTCTTGAAATTAATATCATTTGTTATCTCCATAGCGGTTTTATCAATCATGTTCAGGCCGAAATTCATAAACCGGCTTATGGCATCAATGGTATTGTGTGAACTTGCCTCATGATTTCCGATAATGGCAGCCTCAGCCTTCTTATATGAGACTACTCCATATACGGCCAGCAGAACTATAGGAACCAACAAACCAATGGAAAGCCGATATTTTATGCTATTCAGCCTGTCCAATAAAGATTTGCGATTGTTGCTGGCACCCGAAACCGGTTTGGACACTCTTTTTGCTTTTACAGGACGAGGTGGTTTATTAGTTGCTGCAGGTTGGGATGGTCTTTTTGAGAAGACCTTGCTGATTAATGATTTCCAAAAAGTTTTGATCTTGTTGAAAACACTGGCAAGATTAATAAAGTGCCCTTTTTCCCACTTCTTTTTCATGGCGACCCCCCACATAATCTTTTGGCAAGAATAACATTATCATTTATTATATACCCAATAATGACAAAATGCACCCATTAATAGCTACTTTTTCGCTGAAAATGCAATTATCCTCATTTGAAAAAGTAAATT